>Ga0189285_100120_pt1 | contig 14699 bp, 8 predicted proteins | sample GEYOminimetaG_FD_130315 | JGI IMG/M metagenome (GOLD analysis project Ga0189285, IMG submission 130315) | Marine microbial communities from the Costa Rica Dome - GEYO mini metaG | ecosystem: Environmental > Aquatic > Marine > Oceanic > Photic zone | place: Costa Rica: the Eastern Pacific... | reverse complement strand
GATGAATAATGGCAAGTTGGAAGCCTATAAAATGGCGATTCAATACACCGTTGGTCAGCCGAGCAGCCGCTTTATCCACGGGCTACAGGTGATGGCAGAAAGCTATACGCACGAAAACCTCACGGAGCTCAACTTACTCTATGTCCCTGCCTATCGCTTCAATGAGGTTTGGAGTGCCATGGGAATTTTTGGTGTGATGCTAGAATACGGCTCGGATAGAGCTGCACAGGATTATACTTTAGTACTGAACGCTTCTTTATTTGCTAACCTTAACCACCATTGGGTGCTTGGTTTGGAAGTCAACAACACCAATACTACTTTCCAGCTGATAGATACCAACGAAATGATTCTCCATGTGCTTCCTCAGGTGCATTATGAGATGGACAACGGCTTAGCTTTTCAGTTTGGTCTTGGCCCTAAATTCGATCAAGGCAATACTTCTAGCTCGGCCCTGCTTCGAGTGATCAAGACATTTTGAGCCACCAGTTTCAAGGCTAGCAACCCGATACCTTGGAAGCATTTTGCTATATTCATTTATGCTCATCTTTTTTCGCATAACCCAAAAGTCCTTGATACAAGATGTCTATCGTTTTAAGTCCTATTTACCGTTAATTCTATTATTAGTTCTCTCCTGCCAAACGGCTCCTGAACCAACAAAGATCATTTTTGAAACAGATTTTGGTGGAGATGCAGATGACCTAGGTGCATTAGCCATGATCCACGAATTCCAAAGGAGAAATGAGCTGGAGTTGATAGGTATCACTGTATTTAATACCGAGCGCTATACTATAAGTGCTATTGATGCCGTCAATACTTTTTATGGCTACCCTGATATACCCATTGGTTTAAGAAATGGAGAAAGTCATCTTAACCCTTGGAACCACTCTAAGGCTATAGCAGATGTGTTGCCCTTTGACCTAGATCAAAGTGATGCAGAAGATGCGGTTAAACTATATCGCAGGCTCTTAAGCACTAGCAAAGATCAAGAGGTAATTATCGTATCGGTAGGGCCCATGAAAAACATCTTAGACCTGCTCAACTCCCCTGCAGATGCTCTCTCTCCCTTAAATGGTAATGACCTGCTACATGCCAAAGTAAAAGAGATGGTGATCATGGGACGTAACTTTCCTGAAAGCAACTACGAGTGGAATTTTGGTGGTGATATGCCTGGTGTAACAAAAGCCGTTCTTGAGCAGCTTGATTTACCCATAACTTTTTTAGGAGCCGAAATTGGCGATGAAATCAGAACTGGTCAGGTCTTCAATCAAATCTCTCAGGCGCACCCGTTGTACCTAGGCTTTTATCATTTTAGTCAATATGCTCCTTGGGTCAAAGACCGATTTGGAGGCGAGATCTTAGATAATGCCACTTTTGACCAAGGTGCTATTTTATATGCGGCTAGAGGCGGAATTGGCCAATTCTGGAACCGAGTAGTAGACGGCAGGTGCGTGGCAGATAGCCTGGGTGGCAATAAATGGGTCAGCATAGCTAATAGCAAGCACAGTTATTTAAAACTAAGCATGCCAATAGCAGAAGCTGAAAAACAATTCGAAGCATTTATGCTCGGTAACTTTCAGTGATCACCTGAACTTCTTAAGACATTATGACTTCAATTATTCAGTCTATTTAATTAGATTATGAAGCGATAGAAAAAAGCACACAATAAACCTCAAATAACCACTAAACACAACCATGCCACGCTTATTTAAGTACCTTGATGCGGCACTCAGCGCGCAACAGAATCAGAAATCAAAAATCATTTCACCGTTAAAACCAGGAACGCCTTGTACTTATTCGGGCAATGCCGAGCTTGAGTTTAGTAAAAACAAAGAAGGCTTAGCCAATTGGCTGTCGAACCCACACGATGAATACAATATGGCCTCGCTAGATTTCTATGGCCACCTAATTGATGACAGCGGAAACATCACTGGTTTTAGCTCAATGATCCAGCAGCAGTTTGGCTTGCCACTAACTGAAAATATTGAGAAGGATTTGATGGCCCTACCCTATCTGGCAGAATTCTCTATTTGTAATGAGAAATCAGAAGGTGTAGTGATAGCACCATTCATGCTAGAAAAAAAGAATGTGAGCTTCAAAGCTGACCCTTTCTCTGAAACCGCTACACTAGATTTCCTGATCGTTGACGAAAAGATATCGATCAAATTGACATCAGGAGTAATGGGCCAACCTGGCGCTAAATACCTTTTACAAGGCAAGGCTTATACCTTCGACAAAGCCCTTTGGGAGTATAATGTAGTTTTAACAGACACCATGGGCACTATTGCTGTAGGATATGGACCGCAGAGCTTTTTACCTCAATGGCTAACCACCGAACAGAAAAACCTGATTGATGCTAAGCCTTATAGCGGCAATGTGCATGCTTACATTAAAAAGAGTAACGATAACATGCAAGGTGAAGGATCTTACTATTATTCTCTGCCTTTGCTGCAGGTTGATCATTTCAAGATCTACCGCAATAAAGATCTCTACACCACTGGAAGTAAAGGTTATATGTGGGTAGACTATGTCACCCAAAGTTTTTCACATGAATCTTTCCCTGTGCTCAAAAGTAACGCGACCTGGCAATTCTTGGCCATACAGCTACCGCCTGAATTGAATCCCGAAGGCCCAAGTGGTGCGCTTATGTTCTCTAAGGTTAAGATGAAAATACCTAAAGAAGGTAATATTTATTCTGTTCTGCCCATGGCGCGCTTCTATCAGCAGCAAGGCAGTCCACAACCTAACTCAGCACTGAATCCCACGCATGAATGGAACATTAAAGAGATCACATTCAGCCCGGCCAATTATTGGCCTGAACCCGAGCCAAAAGCAGCCCCGAACTTCCCCTTGGCCTTTTCACTCACTTTAGGCAGTATTGGTACTAAGGGCTATGCTAAGCTTGATGGCAAGGCCGTATACAAAAATCAGGTCGCCAAAGCGGTCGATAAGTATGAGGGCGTTTTTGAGATCACTGGAGTGATAAACTTAGATGGTTCAGGTGACAAACCAATCAAGGGATACGCTTGGGCCGAAATCCATTAACTGGGTAAAAGGGCAAGTTCATTGCCCTAATTACGATTTAATTAAATCACACTTTCTAACACAATAATTAAACATGACAAACACCTTAAAAGTGCTTATCAGTAACAATACTGGTTTGCCCACAACAGAAACACTCAACATTTACATCATTGGCGGAATTCAGGATGGTAAAAACGAATATTACTATTCTTACCAATTAGACAGCAACCACATTGCCCAAAAGGGAAAAGACAATCAAGTATATCCTATCGCGCTCAGTTCGCTACCTGTAGACGCAGATGGCAATTCTTACTTCTTTTTTGAGCAAAGCAGTAATTTTTCAGGCCGTGTTTGGTTCTCAACCAGTACTGACCTGATCACTATTAAAAAGCTGGCAGCCAATCAACCTAACCCATGGGATGGAAAGTTATTTGATTTTGTAGAGCTCACGATCACGCCAAACGACAACGTGAACTGCGATACAACTCAGGTAGTTGGGCTTGGTATTCCGATCACCATGGTCAACCCAAGTGCGAATAAACCTTTCCCCCCTACACCGGCTACCGCCTCTAAATACACCTATCCCGATGCGGTGGGCATCGTACCTGATCAATCATTAGAAAAGATCAGTGCAAACCTCCAAGCATTTGCCGCAAGTACTGGCTTGGATGCCTTTGCAGACTGTGCGACCTCTTATGCCAACACTACGCCAGGAGAAAAAGGCACAGTTAATTGGTTGATCAACCCGGGATATTTGGTCAAGGCCTACGATTCTTCAAAAGCCCCAAAAGGTATGGCCATTGCATTGGATAAGGCCATCTATAAGTTTTTCAATTACTACCTGAATAATACGTTGGACTTCGTTTTTAAAGGCATACAATTTTCGGGGCAAACGGTGAAGGACCACACTATCCCTAAAGATGCAAGCGGCACCAAGTATACGGCCCTTGTTTTTACTGATACCAATAAGAACAAGTACCCTATCTTCTATCCTTACTTCAACACAAACAGCACGGATACGCAAGGCGGAGACTTAAATCCGGGAGATGGCAATACGCCACCACCGCCTCCAGCCTTCTGGTCGAGCCATGGGCTAGACGCCAAGATTTCCGCTACAGGTCAAGTGTTGCAATGTGAAGGCGCTTTTAACGACAGCAACCCTCATGTAACCGATACGACCATCTTAAGTGCTCTACAGAATATTGTGGTAAGCATGCTCAACCGAGGCTTGGTACCCGGAAAAACCATGGACAACCTCATTGTTTGCACAGGCCAACTGACCCTAGCTGTTGAAACAACTGATTTTACCGACCCTACCCCACAATTTGAAAATATCAAGGGTGCGGGCAGATTATATACCATCCCCAACCATATTGTGCCTGCAGGTACACCACTTGATTCTATCACCATCAATTCGGGTAAGCTGAAATTGCAAACTGGACCAAAATCGTATATCACACAAACCATTTCTACTGTTGATGGCAAGATCACTGTTTCAGATGTACCAGGTAAACCGGTAAACCAATGTAGCCGTGTAACGGTACAATACGCGAGCAACCAGCAGGTGCAGTTGGCCTTTATCTATGAGAATGCCAACTGGCCAGACAAGGTCAAACCTGTTTTTGAAGGCCCCATTAAAGGGACTTACAAGGGAGCGGTTTCCTCTAGCCCAAAGGCGAGCTTTGCCACCTTAGACGATATCAGTAAAGTGAAGGCAGGCATGGACGTGTTCGACATCAACGTGCAGAATCCTGCCAAAGTGGTTTCGACTGGCCCTGCACAGGTTAACATTGAAAGTACCATTGATGGCTTATTGCCTTCGCCTACAACTGATACGCTGTTCTTCGGTCATTTCTTCCCTCAAGTGAATGGAGTAGCCAAAGGGCAATGGAATGCCTATGCAGCCTTTTTGCATTACGGTGGTGATAGCTTTGATGCGCCATACATCAGCAACCAGGGCTATGCCTTTGCCTATGACGATGACGGGGGCTATTCAAGCGATATCACCATTTATTTTGAAGGAAACGCTGCTCCTACGCTTGGGGTGTATTTAGGTCCGCTAAAAGAAAGCAAAACCAAATAGCCTTTAAAGGAAGCTTATAAACCCTATTTCCTCCCGAAAACTATCGGGAGGACTGGGAATCTCCCTAAGGTAATTCGAGGTTCTATTCATGAGGCCTGCCTGCCGGCAGGCAGGTTCTTCGGTCGTCCCTCCCTCGGAATGACGAAAAGGAAAAAGAATCGTCACTCAGAGAGAAGTATAACGAAGCGAAGAGTCTCATCTTCGCAATAACGAGATTCTTCATTGCGCTACGCTTCATTCAGAATGACGTTGAACTAGAAACTCGCCACTCGTAGCTTAAAGCTTACAGCTTGCCAAGCTCCACTCCTAACAGCTTGTAGCTTGTGACTTATCTCTTACCTTAGTATGCATTAGATGAATATATCCAGACAGTTAAAAATAAAAATCAATAAGGTAGCCATCATTGCCCTGGGCTACATATTGATCAATATTTTCATCTTCTTGTTCAATTACACGGCCATCAACTCTCCCTATTCCCTTGGCCCCACCTCTGAATTCAAGGTCTGGCCCTATTTTCTCACCACCATCTTAGTGGGCCTATTAGCCGGGGTGCTTGGTGGTGCCTTGCTCGTATGGGTCAATGGTCAATTGTTCCGCAGGCGATCATTCAAGTTTGCTATGAGCACTACGCTAATAGCCTATGTCTTGATCTTTGTTATTGTGTCTTTGGTGGCCACATTATCCATGTTGTTTGCAGAATATGGTTTGCATGAAATCAGCTTCGAAGCCTTTAAAACGACCATCGCTTTTGTGCTTAATTCTGCAATGCTTATCAATTTTGTACTATGGGGCATCATTACCTTTTTCACCCTTTTCTTATTGCAAGTAAATGATAAATTTGGACCCGGCATCTTATTAAAATTCTTAGCAGGCAACTACCACCGACCCAAAAAAGAAGAAAGGATCTTTATGTTTATGGACATGCGTTCTTCCACCACCATTGCTGAAGAAATAGGCAATGAGAAATACTTCAATCTGCTCAATGATGTGTTTGCTGACATCACCAACACCATTCTTAATCACGAAGGCGAGATCTATCAATACGTTGGTGATGAAATTGTTATTTCATGGCCAGTCAAAGCAGGGGTAAAAAATGCCAACTGCCTTCGCTGCTTCACTGCGATTCAGGATAAACTGATCACCCTCAATCCCATCTATGACGAGAAATATGCGGTGACGCCAGAATTCAAAGCGGGCATTCACTACGGCCCTGTGATGGCAGGAGAAATTGGTGTGATCAAAAAGGACATCATCTATTCGGGCGATGTGCTCAATACCACAGCCCGCATTCAAGAACAATGCAATCATTACCAGGTAGACATTTTGGTCTCTAAGCAAGTCTTTGATATTATTCCCGATACACAAGCCTATCAACTCGAGCCATTAGGTAGTATAGAACTCAGGGGAAAGAAAGGAAAAGTGGAGATCAACACCATTCACAAAGTCTAATAATCAGTACGCTCGGTTTCAACTTCAATTTGACTTTTAAAACTCTCACAGTAGCCATCTAAATGACTGGCTAACAGGAATAAATGTAAAAACCTGATCAATGACCTTAAAATGAATGGATGAATACTATTCATCGAATAAAAAGCGGGGTTCATCGAAAAATTCTCATTGCGTAGTGCTCTATCGTTAGTTTCTTTCAAGAATTTAAACAATGAATCATGAGACACCTTACATTTTTTATCATTTTAACTTGCTCATTACTTGTAAGTTGTGGGCAAAACAATCAAGATAGAACATCCGCATGGCAATTGGATCGAACAAAGTTGCCTATTGAGCCACCCCCAATTGCAACATTCACAGAACTCGATGCCCGGAATACAACGCAGCCTGAAGCCTTTGATGTTGAGGCACCAGAAGGTGCACCAAATGTCTTGATAGTGATGCTTGATGATGTGGGTTATGCCCACTCAAGTACCTTTGGCGGACCAGTGAACATGCCTACCGCTGAGTTGATAGCACGAAACGGTTTAAAATACACGCACTTTGGAGTAAATCCTATGTGTTCGCCATCAAGGGCGGCATTGATGACCGGAAGAAACGCGCATACAGCACATCAGGGAGCTGTCTCTGAAGTAGCCACGTCTTATCCCGGCTATGATGGCAAACGCCCAAAGAGTGTTGCATTAATGGCCGAAATGCTACAAATGAACGGCTATGCCACGGCATACATAGGAAAAAATCATGAAACACCTGCTTGGACAGTAAGTGCTGCGGGGCCCTTCGACTATTGGCCTACTCAAAATGGATTTGACAAATTTTACGGCTTCATAGGTGACGAACAAAACCAATGGTATCCAGCCATTTTTGATGGCACTTCAGCTGTGGATATCGATTATGACGATCCCAACTTTCATTTACAAGAAGATTTTGCACGAGAGGCTACGGAATGGATCCAAAGTCAAAAATCATTGAATCCGTCAAAACCCTTTTTCATGTACTTCTCAACAGGTACTGCACACGCACCGCATCAGGTGCCTCAAGCCTATATCGATAAATACAAGGGTAAATTTAAAGGAGGTTGGGATGAATTGAGAAAAACCACCTTGATGAATCAAAAGGAATTAGGCATTGTAGATGAAAATACCGTGCTGGCTGAAAAAGATCCTTACATCGTAGATTGGGAAACCCTGAGTGCTCCTGAAAAAATGGTTCATGAAAAAGAAATGGAAGTAGGTTCAGCCTTTATAGAGCACGCTGATGCACAAGTGATGAAGGTGGTGGAAACTATCGATAAGCTGGGTGAACTGGATAATACAGTCATCATCTATATCATGGGTGATAATGGCGCTAGTGCTGAGGGTACCATCAGCGGATTGGTCAATATCAACTACTACTACAACAATATATTAGATAATACAGCTTCAAGAGCAGGGCAAGTAGAAAGCTTCGGTGGAAAAGATTATAATGGCATTTATTCATCAGGATGGGCGGTAGCTGCTAACACGCCATTTAAATGGACCAAGCAAGTAGCCTCTGGTGGTGGAACCTTTGTTGGAGCAATTGTTAGCTACCCTGAAAAAATAAGATCTAAAGGTGAAGTGCGACACCAGTTTCACCATTTAATTGACGTAGCACCCACCGTACTTGACTTAGCCGGGCTACCAGAGCCAACCCATGTGAATGGGGCTAAGCAAATTCCAATGCAAGGAAAAAGCATGGCTTATTCCTTTGATGATGCCAATGCAACAAGTAACCACCAGACCCAGTATTTTGAAGGTTTTGGCAATAGATCGATCTACCATGATGGCTGGTATGCGCAAGTAGTGCACAAGGCTGCATGGGAGCAAAAACCAAGAAGATCATTTCAAGATGACATATGGGAGCTGTACGACTTTAAAAATGATTTTTCAATGAGCCGAGACCTGGCGCAAGAGATGCCTGAGAAGCTTGAAGAAATGAAGAAGTTATTCGACCAAGAAGCTATTGCTAACAACGTGTATCCTTTAGATGACAGAGTGGTAGAACGCATTAACCCAAAAATAGCCGGGCGACCAGATCTCATGTTTGGCCGAAAAGAACTAACCGTTTATCAAGGGATGGATCATTTATTTGAAAATGCCTTTATCAATACCAAGAATACAAGTTTCACGATCACATCTGAGATCAATGTAACAGATAGAGCCGAAGGGGTGATCTTAGCCATGGGTGGGCGTTTTGGCGGATACGCTTTGTATGCAAAAGATGGCAAACTCTGCTACACCTACAACTATCTGGGTGATGAAAAATATGAAACTTTAGCGACCTCAAGATTGAAAAAAGGACGGCAAATAGTTGAAATGCAATTTGACTATGCAGGTGATGGAGTTGGCAAGGGTGGACAAGTCACTTTAAAAGTGAATAATGAAGTGGTTGGCCGAGGATCGGTAGGAAAAACCATGCCCTATGTTTATGCCACTTCTGAAGGCGCTTCTGTAGGCTGGGACGACTCAAGCCCTGTAAGTAAAGACTATGCTGTAGGACCAAGGAATAAATTTAATGGTGAGATCGAATACGTCAAGGTCGCTATCAGTGATGAATAAAGCTTTTATAAAAAACGAGCTATATGAAAGAGGAGTCCATTAGTTGGGCTCCTCTTTATTTTTAAAAGTATATCATTCCACCATAGTACCAATTGACTGAATTTCAAATGAGACCCTCCCACCCCAATAACTATCGGAATGCTGCTTACAGCTTGTAGCCTACAGCTTGAAGCTCACTATCCCATTCTGGGAAGCCCAAACCACCTCCACCCCTCTTCAAACCCCAAACAAACGGTTTCTATTCCTTGGTGTACACTTTGCTTGACTATTTGTGAACCAAAACGTAGAATTACAAAGACAAATGGCGCTTAAAAGAGAGCTCATATTCATTGATGGCAAAGACCTAACCGACAGCATAGCAGAATACTCATATGCTGGCGATAAAATAAGGATCGTCTTCAAGAACGGAAACAGAGAATTTCTTTATGGTAAGACCAGAGCAAGAATAGAAAGAACTGCTATCAGTAGTGATGAAGCTTTTAATGTCTTTAATTATTTAAAAGAAATTGCCGAAACGGTCGGCCTCAAAACAGAAGAAGGAAACAACATACTTTCTAGAAGCTACGAAGACATTTCTGTCATTCCAGAAGATTCGATACTTAAAGCCTTTTTAAATAATAGTCTGCCAAAATCAGCAGAAAATACTTCAAATCCGGATTTCCTTCCTTTTGGATTTAACCTTAGTCAATGGAATGCAGTAAAGACTGCATTTTCTAATAATCTAAGTGTGATTGAGGGTCCACCTGGAACGGGTAAAACGCAAACCATACTTAACATCATTGCTAACGCTGTCTTAAATGGACAAAGTGTAGCTGTAGTTTCAAGTAATAACTCAGCAACTAAGAATGTCTATGAAAAGCTAGAGAAGAATGGTGTTGAATTTATTGCTGCACTTCTCGGAAACAGCAAGAACAAAAAGGACTTTATAGAGTCTCAGAAAGCAATCCCTGATTTGGCACAATTCAAGTTGTCTGATGAGGAAAAAGGAATCATTAAGGATAAAGCAACAAAGCTTATTACTCAGCTCCTTGAAATGCTCAACCAGAAAAACGAACTCGCACTACTAAGACTTCAACTTGAAAACCTAGAAACAGAATACGCGCACTTCAAAGAATTAAATGATGCCAAGACTGCCCAAGACGTAGCATTTAAAAGAAATATTTCAACAGACGACTTCCTTCAGCTCTGGGTAAGGCTTGAAACTTTAAGTGAAAAACGAAAAAGAGTCGGACTAATTAGTAGGCTCATTTTTTGGCTAAAATACGGTATTAAGGATAAGAGGTTTTATACCAATTCATTCGATGAAATGATCTTCATCTGTCAGTCGAAATATTATCAGGCTAAGATCGATGAATTGATCATGAGAATAGAACTCCTATCCTCCTCTTTAAAGGATTTTGCATTTGAAAGTAAAATGGACGAATACAGGGCTATTTCAATGCAACTGCTGAAAGCTGAATTGGCAGCGCGATACAAAGACCAAAAAAGAGAGCCTTACAACATTCAAGACTTACGCTTTAAATCACATGAGTTTATAAAAGACTATCCCGTCATCATGAGTACGACTTACTCATTAAGACAAAGTTTATCCAAAAACATTACCTATGATTATGTCATTATTGATGAATCTTCTCAAGTTGATTTAGCAACAGGTGCTCTAGCGCTTTCATGTGCAAAAAAAGTAGTGGTTGTAGGTGATACAAAGCAGCTACCTAACGTTGTGGATACCGATATGAAGGAGAAAACCGATATGGTATTCAACTCTTATCAATTGCAAGAACCTTATCGCTATTCAAATCACAGCTTGCTTACATCTCTGCTAGATCTATTCCCCAAACTTCCTAAGACGCTCTTAAGAGAACATTACAGGTGTCACCCCAAAATCATAGAATTCTGTAACAAGAAGTTCTATGACAATCAACTCATTGTTCATACAGAATACTCCGAGAAACGTCAACCTCTGTTGGTTTACAAAACGGCTCGAGGGAACCACGCCAGAGAGAGAATGAATCAACGACAAATTGATACAATAAAACACGAAATTATTCCAAATGAAGGGCTCGAAAATGCAGACCTAGGTATTGTTACACCATACCGTAATCAAACCAATGCATTGCAAATGGCATTTCAAGGGACTGCTATTAAATCTGATACTGTTGATAAATTTCAAGGAAGAGAAAATGAAGTAATCGTGCTCTCAACGGTTGATAATAATATATCTGAATTTACGGATAACCCTAATCGCTTGAATGTAGCGGTATCAAGAGCAATTGATCAACTGATCGTTGTTGTAAATGGGAATGAGCATGAAAGTGACAACAACATCTCCGATCTGGTGAAATTCATAGAGTATAACAACTTCTCGATTGTTGAAAGTGAGTTGAGCTCAATCTTTGATTTACTGTACAAGGGTTATGAAGAAGAAAGAAGAAAGATCATCCAGAAATCAGGTAAGGTATCGAAGTTTGATAGTGAGAACTTAATGTTTGGACTGATCAAACAAGTATTAGCTGAGGACCAGTTCTTGAAGTATGACACGTTATCACATTTTCCATTAAGACAACTCATTAAGGATTTTTCTAGGTTAGACAAGCAAGAACTAAAATACGCCACACACCCTAGCACCCACTTAGATTTTTTGATTTACAACAAGCTTAGTAAGGTTCCTGCATTGGCCATTGAAGTTGATGGAGTCGAATTTCATAAAAAGGGCACAAAGCAGGCTTCTAGAGACCTAATGAAAGATGGAATATTGAAAAAATATAACTTCCCGATTTTGCGTTTCAAAACAAATGAGAGCAATGAAAAAGAAAGGTTGAGAGATAAACTAAATGAACTCCAACAAACAAAGTGAACTCTTCGCTAAACCTATTAGCTAATACTTGAAACTCGCGGCTTTTATCATCTATCAAACATTAAATTTGACTTACCCAAGAGCTCTTCAACAAAATCCTCCCGCCCATCAAAATCAAACCCGAACAGCTTCTTATTTAGGTTTTTGAATGATACATTAGAATTAGAGACGCACAACTATTTTTAGATTTTAGTACTGACCAGTATTAATTAAATCAATAATTACATGAGCTGGTTAAGTAACCTTTTTGGATCAAAACACTCTTATGAGGTGGAAATGACTGTTGTCAATCCACAAACTGATAACAAGTACCTTTTCTACAGTTTTATAGAGAGAGAGCCGAGCCTTCATTTAGAGGCATGGTACAAGCAGTTAAAAAAACAAAACCAACCAATTAAGTCCGAATACCTGAGCGCTCTGCTCCAGAAAATTGAAACTGGTTATTTCGAGAATCCTCTGAAAAATATCAAGCAACATGACTTTGACTTCATAGCCATAGATTTTGAAACTGTTAACCCTTCAAGATTGAGTGCATGCGCAATTGGATTGGCTTACTTCAAAAGTGATAGACTTATTAAAACGGAAAAGCACTTAATTAAACCTCCAAGCGATCAGCGGTTTGACAGCAAAATCTGTAAATTCCATGGTATAACTGAGTCACATGTGGCCAATGAGCCAACATTTGAAGAGTTATGGCGCAATCATCTAATAAACCAATTTAACGAAACCCTAATTGTGTTTCATAATGCTAGTATGGACTTAAGCGTCCTAAAACAATCACTAAATTATTATGAAATTGACGAGTACCGCTTTGATTATCTCGATACAATGAGAATTGCGGGTTTAGCTGGCCTACCTAAGAAACTCAAAGATCTATCTAGCCACTTTGGGATAGAACTAAACGATCATCATAATCCTGAAATAGACGCAAAAGTTTGCGGAGAAATTTTCATTCAACTACAGAGTATCTTTCCTGATTACAAAGAGGTAATTGATGAGTTACCACAAATAAATACTTCTTCAGAAAAAGGCTATGGTTATTCGGTAAGAGAGAAATTTGAAGAAAAGTTCGAAGAATTTGAGGAAGAGAATGAAGAAATCATTGAAGAATTCAGAGTGACTGAAGTAGAGTTAGAAGATATTCAAATAAGTGGATCCGCATTCTTATTCACCGGTGAAATGAACTTTGATAGAGAGTTCTGTAAAAACTTCATTATTGAAAACGGTGGAGAAATTAAATCTGGAATATCTAAAAAGCTAGATTACTTGGTACTTGGGAGTTCTTATGGGTGGTCCAAAGTCCAGAAACTCGAAGATTACAACTATAACAAAGGGGGAGATATAAGAATCCTCCATGAAGAGGACTTTGAAAAACTTCTAAACAAATACTAATGGCAGTATTTCCAAACTTAGAACTCGGTAAAGGATATGATAAAAAGTCCTTGTCAAAACTTATCAATGAACCAAAAGCTGCTGGAATACAATCAGGGCTTCTTTATTGTGATAATAGCGATTCGACATTCCTATTTGTTACGCTTGACAAGCATAAAAGGGACAAAGACCACAAATACAACGATTATTTCATTGGTGAAAATTTTGAGTGGGATAGCCAAAATGGACAAAACTTTGACTCAGATAGGATTCAGCAAATCTGTGATAGTCGAGTTCAAGTACATCTTTTAGCCAGAGTTAAAGAAAAGGAGAAAAATGGCACTGCACCATTTATCTATTGTGGCCAATTGAGCTTCTTAGATTACGATAAAACTACATCAAACCCAGTTCATATCACTTTTAGATGTGAAGATTACATGGCTACACCTTCAGAAAAGTTGGCTGAATTATATGATTGGAAACCGGGGGATGTTGGAAGACTATCTTCCATAAGAGGAAATTATAGACGAGCAATAAGTTCAGTAAGAAAAAAGACTTATCAGAGACCCAATAAAACAGAACGATCAGGATTGGTGACGTCCAGAATAGGTCAAGGCTATTTCAGAGATCAAGTGCTAGAGAAGTGGGGATTCAAATGTGCAGTTTGCTCTGCTGGCCCTTCAAAAATATTAATTGCTTCTCACATAGTACCTTGGAAAGATTCTAAAAAGAGTGAAAGATTAGATCCTGAAAATGGGATACTACTATCGCCAAACTATGATGCTCTATTTGATAAACACCTAATCTCATTTGAGCTCAATGGTAACATCGTGATATCTAAAAAATTGAGCTCAGAAGATTTAATTAAACTAGGAATTGATATACAAGCAGAGATTAAAGTCAATGAAGAAATGAAGAAATATTTAAAAAGACATAGGTCTCAATTGAAATGATAATTAAACACTTTCAATACTTTATTATATGAAACTAAGGCTACATATCTTAAACACTACCATTCATCACAAAGGGCCCATTAAAGCTTTTTTAAGTGCGCTTCATTTCATTACTTAGGCAGTACAGAGACCCGCCTTAGCGCACACAACTAAATCAACATAATGACTTTTAGAAAAAGTGCTGATAGCACTCCTATTTGGTTGGCTATCGCTCACTATTAATAAACTATTTGAGATATATCGCTCACTTTTATAAGCGATAGCATACGTTGAGATTAATGCCCCGCGAGGGACATAGTCTTTCGCTAAAGCTCCCAGCCTATTCATTAATCTCAACGTTCGAAGCAATCCTGGCATGCCTAAACTGTAACTCCTCTCAGATCTAACTC
>Ga0189285_100119_pt1 | contig 15137 bp, 20 predicted proteins | sample GEYOminimetaG_FD_130315 | JGI IMG/M metagenome (GOLD analysis project Ga0189285, IMG submission 130315) | Marine microbial communities from the Costa Rica Dome - GEYO mini metaG | ecosystem: Environmental > Aquatic > Marine > Oceanic > Photic zone | place: Costa Rica: the Eastern Pacific... | reverse complement strand
TCATACCGGCATGCAAGGGCTGATGCATTCGCAATATGGCAAGACTACACTGGAGAAATGAACGCCTGAATCCCGTCCAGAATGGGGTGTCATGCACCACGAATTCAACAAGTTGGCAATACCCCCCGCGGACAAAGGTCTCAAGCTGTGCCAGGTAGTTGTTACCCGATCACACAAGAGACGAGGCGCCTACCAAATGATCCAAATGAAAACTCAAAATCAGGTCCAGACCGTCGCCAAATACGAGATGGTCGATGCCGCACTTTCAGATCTCAACCGCGTTCGAGCTGACCTCTTCAACCCTCACCAAAATATGGCGGACGCTACTTACGGCCAATTGATCGAAAACGAAGAAGCCAGCTTGGCGGCTGTTGCAAGGTCCGAAGCCGTGACACTTGAAGCCGTCATGGAAAAATGCGCTCTGCTTTCGTCTGAGCTGGCCCGAACATCTAACCGACGTTCTGTGAGATTGCTGGCAACCTCGATTGCCTGCGATGTCGAACAGATCCTGAGCAAGTAGGGAGTGCTAACACACTTCCTTTTGACGTCCCCTGCCCGACCGGCTAATCAAGCATCGTTGCCAAACTGCTTTTCGCTAGGAACTTCAATTGAAACTTCTCATGACAGGTGCCTCCGGGTTTTTGGGGGCTCAGCTGGTGCATAGACCTCGCAAGCAGCCGAAGTTCTCACCTTTATAAATGTCTCCAGTTTTCATGCGCTGGATGATGGCCCTGATACGCCTTATGCCCGCAGCAAGTGCGAGGCAATCCGGGTTCTGGGCACGATCGACGGCATCAAGATCGTCAATCTCTTTTTGCCTGCAGTGCATGGCGAGCGCTTCACCGGCAAGCTGTCGGTGTTGGAAAAGCTTCCCAAGGGTCTACGAGGTCCTGCATTTTCAGCTCTTTCGGCTCTGGCACCGACGGTCTCAGTCAAACGGATCGCCGAACCCATATTTCTGGCCGATCCGGAGGAAGAAAACCTTGTCTACCGGCTGGTGTGCGGTGCGATCGACTATGGCTTCGCGCTGTCAGTCATTCTGCTGTTCTGGCGGCTGCTGGCCATCATCTGGGTGCTGGTGAAAACCGGGTCGCCGGGGCCGGGCATTTTTGCGCAAGAGCGTGTCGGCAAGGGTGGCAAGGTGTTTACCTGTTACAAATTCCGTTCCATGGCCAAGGACACCAAACAGGCCGGCACCCATGAGGTCTCGCAAAGCTCCGTCACGCCAATCGGCAACTTCATCCGCAAGACCAAGATCGACGAGCTGCCACAGGTCTGGAACATTTTGAAGGGTGAGCTTTCCCTTGTCGGCCCCCGTCCCTGCCTGCCAGTTCAAACAGAACTGGTGAACGAGCGCACAAAACGCGGTGTCTTGAGTGTCCTGCCCGGCATCACCGGCCTTGCCCAGATCAAGGATATCGACATGAGCGATCCAATGCGCCTTGCCAAAAAAGACTCGGAATACAATGCGCGGCGCGGCCTGCTTCTGGAGCTGAAAATCATCCTCGCCACGTTCACAGGCAAGGGTCGCGGGGACCGGGTGGCTAAATAGGGTTTTTCAATTCAAGCTTTAGGCCGCCGAATAGGTGGCGCATTTTAGATTGCACCAATCAGCCTCGTTGAGGGCGCCCTGCCCTCCACTATCGCCTTTGATTGAGTCAGGTCGATTCCGCTTTCAAATCCTAGTCCCGCTTGGGCATTGCGCGCGCGATCTGTTCAGCCAGAACCGCAACACGACGCGGTTGGGCGCGGCCTGGCGGAAACATCATTTGCAATGGAGTCGGCGGAGGCAAATGCTGTTCAAGAAGCGAAACCAAAGTCCCAGACTGTATGTCCTCGGAGATATCCAGCTCCGATTTCAAGACAATTCCGCGACCAGCCAAAGCCCATTTGCGAATAAGCCAGCCGTCATTGACCACATGGCTCCCACGCACCGTGACGCGGACCCGTTTTGGACCGGTGTTAAACTCCCAAATATTGTCCAAGGTTCCGCCAAAGCGCATGACCAGACAGTTGTGGTTTGCAAGGTCCTCGGGTGTTTGAGGCACGCCATGCTGTTCCAGATAAGCTGGTGCAGCACACACGCGGCGCTGGAAATGTCCAAGGCTGCGTACCCGCAAAGACGTGTCTGTGACATTGCCAAACCGAACCGCAAGGTCGAACCCCTGCCCCACAAGATCGACATACCCGTCCGAGAGGGAGAGTTCGATTGACACAGCGGGGTTCTTCAAAGTGAAGGATGATATGACTTCCGAGATAAGGCCGCGCCCCAGATCAATAGGCGCTGATATGCGAATTGGGCCTGAGAGTGTTTCGGCCCCATACCGTATCCGTGAGTCAAGATCCGAGACCTCGCTCAGCACCGTCTTCGCGCCCTCCAGCAGCACACGCCCTTCCTCGGTCAGACTGATAGAGCGAGTGGTACGGTTGAACAGGACAACGCCGTAATGGCGTTCCAGGGATGCCAGACGCTCAGACACTGTCGTGGTCGACAGTCCTGTTTCGCGGGCAGCCGCGATGAGACTGCCCTTTTCGGCAATGACCAAAAACAGTCGAAGGTTGCTGAGTAACATTATCCGAATATACCGGATTATATTTTCGCGTTAAAGGCGTTTATCCGGCCATATAAGGTCATTAGGTTGGGGTTACGTCATCAAACACAGAGGACCAACTCCATGACAAAACTGACCATTGTTGCCAACATCAAAGCGAACCCTGAGAAAATCGAACTGGTGAAGGCCGAGCTCTTGAAGCTCATCTACATCACGCGTGCTGAGGAAGGCTGCATTAATTACGACCTTCATCAAGATAACGAAAATCCTGCTCATTTCATGTTCTACGAAAACTGGGAAAGCAGAGAGCTTTGGCAGGCCCATATGGGCGCACCGCATCTTGCCGCCTACATGGCTGCGACCGAGGGCGCTGTTGATGAATTCACACTGAATGAGATGACGATCATCGGCTAATTGCCTGAACCAAAGGGAGCGCGCCATGAAAGCTGTTGGGTATCTCGAGACCGGACCGATCAATCGAGCAGACGCATTAATCGACTTTGAGGCTGAAAAGCCTGTCACGACGGGTCATGATTTGCTGGTGAAGATTGCTGCCATTTCGGTCAATCCGGTGGACACAAAAATCCGGCAGCGGCGTGCGCCCCAAAACAGCACCCCAGAAATTTTGGGGTGGGACGCGGCAGGTGAAGTCGTTGCCGTTGGCGAAGCTGCCAGTCGGTTCGCAGTTGGAGACAAGGTCTGGTACGCCGGTGATGTTGGCCGTTCAGGCACAAATGCAGAGTTCCACCTCGTGGATGAACGCATCGTGGGTAAGGCCCCCAAGACTTTGTCGTCGTCGGCAGTAGCAGCCCTACCGCTCACAACGCTAACGGCCTATGAAATGCTGTTTGATCGGCTGAACATCACGGACGCCGTTACCGGCGGGAACAATACACTTTTGATTATTGGAGGCGCCGGGGGCGTTGGTTCCATGGTGATCCAACTTGCGCGCACACTTTCCGATGTAACGGTTATTGCAACAGCCTCTCGTCCAGAAACACAAACCTGGGCAAAGGATCTGGGTGCCCATCACGTGATCAACCACGCCAATCCGCTAGGACCGCAGATCGACGAGCTCGGCATTGGCAGCGTGGATTTTGTATACTCCACAACTCACTCCGACCACTATTGTGAGCAAGTTGCACACTTCATGACGCCGCAAGGTCGCTTTGGGCTGATCGACGACCCGGAGACGTTCAACATCATGCCCTTCAAGCAAAAGGCAATCTCGATACATTGGGAGTTCATGTTCACACGAGCAATGTTCAACACCGCAGACATTGCGCGCCAAGGCGCGATTTTGAACGAAGTCGCGAATTTGATTGATGTTGGTGCTATCAGGTCGACTGTGGCCGAGAGCTTTGGCAGCATCAATGCCGCCAATTTGATGAAAGCCCATGCGCTTTTGGAAAGCGGCAGATCCAAAGGCAAGATTGTGCTGGAGGGTTTTTGAGATGACCATCAAGCGGCTGGATCACGTCAATCTTGTCACCGCCAAGCTGAACGAAATGGTGGCGTGGTACGAAGAAATTTTGGGGCTAACGTCCGGCCCGCGCCCAGATTTCCCCTTTGGCGGAGCATGGCTCTACACAGACGATATGCCGGTGATCCATCTGGTTGAAACCACCCAGCCTGACCCCGTCGGTTCAGAAGCAGCGTTAACGTTGGAACATTTCGCTTTTTCTGCAAAAGGCGCGGCAGAGTTTGAGCGCAGACTGAACGAGTATTGCGCTCCATTTCAAAAAATCGAAATTCAGGAGGCCGGACTAGTTCAGTTCCACATCGCTGATCCAGATGGAAACCACCTGCATGTAGATTTCGATCTTTATGAATAGCTCCAACCAGCCACTTCTAAGCCATGCCGAACACAGGGACCAGCTCGACCGGCGTTGACAGTTGTCAACTCTTGCCGCGCCACTCCCCTTCCCGCTCCAGCTCCAGAACGACCACCCGATAAAGCGCAGTCAGTTCGCCGCTCTTAAGCGTCGCCCAAATGATGCCCGGGTCTGTGCGAAAATATTCGTGAACAATGTGATCGCGCATTCCCGCAATCAAGCGCCATGGTATGTGCGGGTGGCGGTCCCTAACCTCTTGCGAAACCGCTTTCACCGCTTCGCCTATATCCTGAAGACAGGAGCAAACTGCCCGAAACGTCTTTCGGTCCGCCTTTGGCGTCGCCAAGAAGGTCGGCTCATCCAGGTCCGCAACAAAAACACGAAGATCGTCTATTGCGAGCTTGATGTCCTGCAAGCGATGCCCATCCGTGCGCATGCCTTAAAACACCTGAATTTCATCTGAACTCGCAGTCTCCCGCACGTGGTCTTCCAATTGCGAACGCGGTGCAAGGTCCACTTTTCCAGAACACTCCAAAGCCTCCTCCAGGACTTGCTTGAAACGCCCAATATCAAACAGGCTCAGTTGTGTTCCTTCCATTGCCACATAGGAAAGATCAATATCGCTGCTTGCTGTTGCCGTTCCTCTGGCAACCGAGCCAAAAAGATAGAGATGGGCAATGCCCTGCTTTTGAAGCTCTTCCTTCTGACTTCGCAGCCGCGAAATAATGTCAGTCGCCGAAAGTGTTTGAGCGCCTTCGCCGGCCACATAGTCATTCACAAGCTTTTGGAGAAGATCCTGCACCTTTGCGCCACGTTCTGCCGCCAGCGCCTTAAAGCGATTTTTCAGCGCAACCGGCACCCGTGCCGATAAATAGGCCGTTTCCTGGTCTGGTTTTGACGGTTGAAGAGCGGGCATGGGAAAGCTCCGTCGATGTGTATATTTGTGCACAATATCACATATGCACGTCTATTTCGATAGGTGTACACTCTGTGCTTGGTAGCCAATCCCACTTCCACGTAACAATCATCTGACTGAGACTATTGATTACAGCGCTAACAAGCCCAAGAGAATTTCACGCATGAAACTGCTGCATATCTGTCTGGTTGCCCGTGATGCGGAGGCGTTGGCGGCGTTTTATCAGACCGTTTTTGCCTGCAAGATCAAACGAGACGTCAAAGTCATTCCGGCTGAGCTCGTTGAGCGCGGGACAGAGGTCAAGAATTCCGATGCTACATCGATCTGGCTGTCATTTTCCGATTGCAACAGACCCTTTCTTGAAGTTCTGCAGTTTGACACCCAACACGAGTCAAAGTTGACAGCTGTCAACACGCCGGGTTTTGGGCACCTGTCGTTTCAGGTTGACGACATCGGATCGGCGCTCGAATCCATCCTCGCAAACGGCGGCTCCCAGATTGGCGAGCTGACCACGCTGAAAGCGCGTGAGGCAGATATCAAAATCATGTTCGTCCGCGATCCGGAAGGCAATGTTCTCGAGTTGGAGCAAGTCTAGGTTCCATCACCGATTCAACAGTGAGTCCACCATCGGCCGCAGGCGGAGTTTTCCGGTGCTTGCGCGTTCCGTCAAGCTGCGCAGATAGCCACCAGCGGACTTGATCTCCCCGGCCCGCTCGATCAAATAAGCGAGAACCACAATTGCACCGCCCTGCCCCATGGCTTCCACCGCTTCATGCCAGGCGTTTTTTGAAATGCCGAGCATGGGACGGGCAAGATCTGCTGCCTTTCGCGCATCCGCCCAGGATTTTAGCCCGTCCAGCGCATATTCGGCAAACTCCGGACAAGCTTTCTTCAATTCGCTCAGTCGGATGGCTTCCGGTTCGCTTCGGCCAAAACCGCCCCTCCCCTCCGCTTCATTTTTTTCCTTATTAAATTCAAACGAGGATTCTGTTTTTGAATTCTGAATGTGGCGCTCATTTTGAGCGGCATTGCCGTTATTTTTTTTATTTTCTGATCGTAGATCTCTGTTTTCACCCAAGCCAGAACTCTCTTCTTCAGTCTCCAGATCCTCCTCCCTCATCCCCGCCAGGAACGCGCTTTCGACTTCAACACGCAGGCTCACCAGCCGTTGGCACCTGTCACGGGTCTCCTGAAGCGAGGCATGACGGGACACGCGCCCGGAAAGCTCCGCGAGACGATTTGCAAAGCCGAACCACTGATCAGGGCCGTCTTGCGCAACGCCGTCCTCATACGCAGCCTCAATCATCTTGGAAATGTCGCGCAGATGCAGGGTGACTTCGCCGCGCACCTTGCGCAGCTCCAGTGCGAGATGACGCGCCTTTTCCGCCTCTTCAAAGACGTCCGGGGCCATCAGGGCCGATGGGGCGAGATTGAAGCCAAACGCCTCTTCCACCAGACCGCCCTGCCCCTTGCGCGCAAAGCGCTTGCCGTTCGGGCTGTCCTTGCGAAGAAGAAAACCGGCCTTGATGAGGGTCGCCACGTGTCGGCGCAGCGTTGGTTCGGACATACCGCGGGCCCTCAGGCTAAGTTCCCGGTTCGACGGAAAGACGATTATGTCTTCTGTGCCGTCCAATTCCTTTTCTTGGTGAAAGCTCATCAATGCCTCAAGAACGGCAATGGCACGATCGGTCAAGGCAAAGGCGGCCTTGGCTTCAGTCAGGGCGCGCAGAAATTGCCACTTATCCACTTTTCCGGTGATATTGCTGCCGTCTTTCAACGCTGCGCGCCGGTCGTTCAAGGATTTCTGCGCCTTGAACAAGGCAATAGAAAACCGTCCGCCGCCAAAAGGCGTCGTTCCAAGGGAACTTGATGTCTCCATGACCGTTCAAACGGCAATAGAAAAGGGTCCCCTGACCTCAATTAAGGCCGGGCAGTCTTGACATTTTTTAGCGGAAGTGATTCTCTGAGATTGCTACATACAAAGAGGGCTTCCGGGGCGATCTGCTTTGGGGGCCTTTTTGTTGCCTGTCTCCTTTCTCCTTTGGTTTTCAATTTCTGGTGCGGATGCACCGTTCAAAGTTGACAGCTGTCAACTCGACTTCTTTGACGCCTTTCGCTCAGCCTCATAGGCTTCCAGCAGGTCCGGCAACCGGTTGGCGACAAACTGTGTAAAGTCTTTCGGTACGGATTTTGCCAGGCGGATCGCTGTTCCCTTGACCTCAGCCATTGGAACGCCCGCCCTACTGTTCACCACATCACCGGATGGCTTCTTGCTGCGCCGGTTTAACAGCCGCGCATGCAAACGCTTGAACCGTGTGTCGGAATCTGAGGCCAGAAACGCCTCTGACATGATTTCATCCTGAGCGATAACCTCCGCCGCTTCTCCATCAATCAGCTCGGCCAGTTCAAGCCAACGCGGCCGTCCGGCCTTAGGCGCCGGACCAATAGCCCGTGCAATAGGGTAGGGGACCTTGTCAGCCACCTGCAACAAACGGGTCATCTCAGTTTTATGGATAGACAGCGCTTCCTGGATCATCGCGCGGGCAATGCCATGCTCAATCAGCGATCGGGCAAAAAAGGCCCGCTCAATGAAGGATAAATCCCGCCGTTCAGAGTTTTCTTTGCCCTGCGCCAGGATCAACGCGTCGTCGGACAAATCCCGCACAATGGCGCGAACCTTCAGCCCGAGCTCGCGGGCCGCACGGATCCGCCGGTGACCATAGGCCGCCTGATACCATCCCTCGGCCGCCTTGGTTGGGTCCGCATGCTTGCGCACCATAACCGGCACTTGCTGGCCACGGATTTTCAGGCTCTCGACCAGCTCCGCAAACCCGTCATCCAGATTTGCTTCCAGCGTAATGCGGTCAGCAACCGGGGAGGGTTCAATATGGTTCGGGTCCAGTTCGACAATCCGCTCGCCGGTCTGCTCTTTCAGCTCCTCCGCCATTTGCCCGAGTGACAACCCCATGGCTTTTACCGCACCGGAGGCGGAGCGGGATCGGTCGGCATCAGCTGGAGCCGGGGAGGGGCCAGTTTTAGGGCCGGACCTTTTCTCATAGGCCGCAGATTGTGGCTTGCCCGGTGGCTTGGCGGACTTCGTTTCCAAATCCTTCGGCAGGTTCGGTGCCTCGGTTCCCGTAAACAGCGCCTTCAAACGGTCCTTGCGTTTTGTCATGCCAACATCCCCCAAACATGTCCGGTCCGGTCAAACCGCTTCAGTATACAGGCAGGGGAGGGGGGTGAGCATAACTTTCCTGATAAAGTTAACAGCGTCATTTTTTACGCCCCCACGCATCCAGCATCAGGGTCTCGATTTCCGCGTTGACAGTTGTCAGAGCTTCCATCGCCCGGTCATAGGTCGCCCTTGTGAAGTTTTCCCGGCCCACTTCATAGAGCGTCTGTTTGGTGAGGCCGGCATCAGAAATCGCTGTCGATTTCACCATCGGGGCTGTCAAAACCCGCTCGCCAAACTGAGCGCGCAAAAAACCTGCAATCTGGGTTTGGGGTCCGTCTTGCGGTTCAAACCGGGTGACGAGATAGCGCAGAAAATCAAAGTTCAGCGTGCCTCCCGCTTCGCGCACGACTGACAACAAATCAGAAGTCATGAACAGGAACTGACTCATGGAGGCCACATCCAGCATCTGAGGATGAACCGTCACGATCACGGACGTCGCTGCGCACAGCGCCCCAAGCGTCAGATAGCCAAGCTGCGGCGGACAATCGAGAACAACAACATCATAATTGTCTTCAACAGATCGCAGCGCCGCCTGAACACGGGCAAAAAACAATTCGCTCGGGTCCGATCCAGCCGGTCGGCTCGCCAGATATTGCGGTGTGGTATGTTCAAATTCCTGGAGCTCCAGGTTTCCTGGCACCAGATCAAGGCCATCAACATAGGTTTTGCGGATGACGTCCGACAGGGTGACACGTTCATCATCATAGCGAATGGCGCCATAAATCGTGTCATTGCCGGTCAGGTCCAGCTCCGGCTGATAGCCAAAAAGCGACGACATGGAGGCCTGCGGATCGAGATCAACGGCCAGCACACGGTAGCCGCGGATCGCCAGATACTGGGCCAGATGGGTTGAGGTGGTCGTCTTGCCCGACCCACCCTTGAAATTTGTCACAGCCAAAATCTGGCAATGTTCGCTGCGCTCCGGATCCCTGTGGCGAACATAGGCCCGCGCCTTCGCGCTGCCCGGTTCGTGTTGAGAGGCCAAATGAACCCGAAGAGCATTGATATCTGATAGAGTGTAACTGCGCCGTCCGCGCTCATCCGTGGCAGGGGAGGGGCCATCACCGGACAGGGCCAGCTGGCGCAAATACCCATCGGACACACCAATCAGCTTTGCCGCCTCGCCAGAGGTGAAAGACCTCATGACCTTCATGTTCGCCGGCGGAAAGAGCCGCGCGCGCAGTTCGCTCAGCTGTTCGGACAGCTGCTCGGCGTCGCGGGCAATCTGCTCATCGGCGGCCATTGTTTTTATCATTCCTTGAACCAAACTTGTTCATCACGGCTTCTGCTTCTGGATGCCTGCCGGAAAAAGGAGAGCATTCCTCTATATCCGCACGCATAAGTGCACTTGGTCTGCACCATGAGCAGATTCGCAAAATGCAGCAAACCCGATCAACGCGGCAAACCGAAAACAACGGTGGGAAAGTCGAGTTACGCCAAATCAGCCTCAACCGACCCTTTCAGCGTAAATTACGAATGAAAATGTGAGTCGGGTCAAGTTTTTTAAGTTTAATGAAGGGTTAACGCCACTCATCAGCCCAATTGGGTGAAAACGACGCGAGATAATTTCAAAGAATTTCTTCTAGCAGATTGGCCGTTTCCGGCAGCTGTTTCAGACTTGCCGCTATCCGCTGGCGCCAGGCAGGTCCCGCTTCCAATGCGACATGATAGGCCTCAGCCAGATCTTGCGAGCGGCTCTCGACCAAAGCCTTGATCAGGAACGCGGCTTGCGCGCGGTCTTTATGCGCCTTGATCGCGTCCGGCCCGCCCTGTCGGCGGTCAGCCACGATCAGTTTATGAATGGCATAACGTTCAGGTCGCGGGATTTGCACCAAAACGCCAGAGCGATAAAGGAACGGTACACGAACCGGTTCTGCAATCAGATAGTTCAGAAAATGAAGGCTTTGCGCGTTGACCCCGAGGGACGGCAGATCGCAGATTGTCTCGTCCTCCTCAAAGGAGGGGGTCAAACTGCAGTTCCGAAAAAGTCTCTGCAACAGGTGGCTCAACCGTATCGGTCAGTGTCAGGGACAGGCGCTCGAAGCTGGCAATGTCGATATCATCGGTTGTCGCCGATTGATCAAAGCGGATCCGCACACCAAGCTCGCCCTCGTCACAGCGGAAGGCATGGGTGCCAACAATCGTGCCGCCAAGGCGGAGCACGCCGGCTTTGGCCATGGCCGAAACCACCTGACCGGAACCAACATCGTCAAAGAGGTAACCTTCTGCCCGAAGCACCCGCATCAGCCGCGCCCGTTCGCGCTCGGCCTGTTTGGCTGCCCTTGCAATCTCCGCCTGACGCTTCAGACGGTCCCGGAGTTCCGGCGTATCCTCGCCAATAGAGCGATCAACCGTCCGGTTTCCGACACGAAAATGGTCGTACCAATAGGTCTTCGCGCCCACGCTCTTTTGCCGCGGCGTTCCGCGCAAGTCAGAGACAAACCCATCACTCAGTTAGCGCCGCAGGTCCGTCCAGGCCGCTGTTCCAATCGCGCTGTGATACTCGACAGGCATGCGTACCCCACAGTTTTTTATAGTGGGGTAATCGACATATAACGTAAAACCTCGCGTGCACACACTTCACGTTGCCGACCGAAGACAAATTGCAATTCCTCAACTATGGTGCTAGGCGCAAGACTTAAGAATTTCCCAAACGTTCAACTAGAGTCTATGACCCTTTTAAACAAACGCCTTGTTGCTGTATTTCATGATGCCTCGATGTCGGGCCTTGCCCTAGCGCTAGCCATCGCTGCTCGCTATGGTTTTAACAATCTCCCACCGTCCGAAAAATACATGGGGTGGGTGGGGCTCTTTGTCATCATCTCACTGATCGTGTTCAAGCTCTCTGGACTTGGTCGCGGTCTCTGGCGGTTCGCTTCTCTCGCAGATCTACGGGCGATTGTGATTGCCACCACAGCAGCCATCGCTGTGTTTGTCATCTGCTTGTTTCTGATTTCGCGGTTGGACGGCCTCCCAAGGTCTGTACCGTTCATCACCTGGTTCATGATGATCGTGATGATCGGCGCACCTAGATTGGCATACCGTGCCCTACGTGACGGCAGCCTCAAACGTGTCGCAAATATTCAGAAGCCCGATACAGACATCCAACATGTCCTGCTCGCCGGACGGGTGGGCGACGCGGAGCACGTCATTCGCACCTATCAGCTGGAAACGACCGGTCGCTACAAAGTTCACGGATTAATCTGCACGGACAAAAAGAGAGGAGGGCACAGCATTCGCGGTATTCCGATCTTAGGTGACGTTGCCGATCTGAAAAACCTTGTCGAGCGTCTTCAACGGACAAACATTGCGCTTGACGCTATTCTATCGGTAAGCAGTCGCCCACCCTCAGATTTTACCAAAATCCTAACCTCCTCGGCCGCAGACCTAGGAATACCAATCAAACGAGCTAGCCCACGGCCTCTTGACCTGTCTGAACCGGATTTTTCCGAGCTTACGATCGACGACCTTCTTGGCCGCCCACCAGTCAAACTTGACCGCAGCAAGATGAGCGACCTCATTTCCGGACGCATCGTCATGATCACCGGGGCAGGGGGCAGCATCGGCTCCGAAGTCGTGCGCCAGATCCTCAAATACGCACCCTCCCGGCTGGTCCTCATCGAGAATTCGGAATTTGCCCTTTACAATATAGATCAAGAAGTCAAACTGACCGCACCTACACTCTCCAAACGACCCGTCCTCGCTGATGTGCGAGATCGCGACCGGATCATGGAGATTGTGAGCGCGGAAAAGCCCTCCATCATCTTCCACGCCGCAGCGCTCAAACATGTCCCGCTAATGGAAGAAAATCCACTGGAAGCCATTCAGACAAACGTGCTCGGTACGCGCAACGTGGCAGATGCAGCGTCGACCCACAGCGTCGATGGGTTCGTGCTAATTTCGACCGACAAAGCGGTCAAACCCACAAGCATCATGGGGGCCACCAAACGCGCCGCGGAAGCCTATTGTCAGGCTTTAGATGTTTCCGGCACTCGCACTCGCTTTATTACAGTGCGCTTTGGCAATGTGCTGGGGTCAAACGGCTCCGTGATTCCACTTTTCCGCAAACAGATCGAAGCCGGTGGCCCGGTCACTGTTACCCATCCGGACATGCGCCGTTATTTCATGACCATTCCGGAAGCCTCCGAGCTGGTCCTTCAGGCAGCAGCCTTCAGCGTCGACAACTCCAACCAGCGCGGCCGGATTTACGTTCTGGACATGGGGGACCCGGTCAAGATCGTCGACCTTGCTAAGATTCTTATCTCTCTCGCTGGCCTCCGTCCCGGAATGGACATCAAGATTGAATTCTCTGGACTCCGCCTTGGAGAAAAGCTGTTTGAAGAACTCTTTGAAGCCGACGAGGACAACCAACCCTCCGGCGCTGATGGCGTCATAGTTGCCACTGCAAACTTATTGGAACTGGTGCGAATTTCCGCTCTGATAGACACCCTTCAATACACACTATGCACCGGAAGAACAGACCAGAGTATCAACACTTTGGCAAAAATCGTGCCAACATTGACGAATGAAAAAGTTCGATTGGAAAAATAGTATAGGCGGAAAGGCCACTGACAAAAATCGAGACTCACGGAAACCCAACTGGACACCCGCAAAAACCTCGCGTTGGCTGGAAAATTTTTGAAATTTTACGATCGTAGACTGCCACATTTGAGTCTTGACGACAAAAGGTCGGATAAGGTCTACTTCAGATCACAACCGCTCTATCCTGTCCAAACAAACCGAGCCACCTTATAGCAAGTAACGGTGTATACTGAATGTCTGAGGAAAAATCCATAGGTGTCGATATCGGCATAATCGAAATTTTTGAGATATTATGGAATGGAAAGCAGACCATAATCGTTCTGTCGCTGATAGGCGCTTTGGCTGGGTTAGCATACTTCAATATAACCCCGAAAAAATACAGAGTATCTGTATTGTATTACTCAAATATTTATTCAATCGAGGCTGCGGTATTGTGTGGGCCAGAGATTAAATGCATTGAGAAAATCATGAGTAAAAATCTACTGGCTCAATTGATGGTGGATGGCGATTAAACCGCGCAACAAAGGAATTATCATTATTGACATCACAGCCAAAAACACTTGGTCAATATGCATCTGACTTTGAAAAATATAATCAGAGTTTGACTGAGAAAGCATACAATGAAGCAAAAACAATAATTGATTTGATCGCTAATATCTTAAATCTTGGCTTTGTTCAAGTAGATACATTTGGATCAAAATATATTTACGCAAATATAGTTGCTAACGCTATCGACAATGGGAGCCAAATGTTCAGATTCGAAGATGTCGATATTTCAGAAGACACCGTAAGCGTGTTGATAATCTGCGGTATTTCAACATTATTATTTGGAGGGATCGGCGCGTTTTTTATTTTGTTTAGGCAGATGGCGCAGTTCGGTACCCACAAGAACCAATGATTTTGGCTTGGTCTTTTAGGTGTAGTATTTTTGCGATTCGATCGCAAGGTTGGCGCTATTTTGCCGGGTTTTGGGCTACTTGAATCGCCAATACTCGCCCTGCTTCCATTTCTGGACGCACCTATGCTGCGGTTCTCCTTCGTTTATGGAAAATTATGCGGTCGAAGTTGTAGGCCAGATTGGCAAAGGTGAGTTTCGCATCCGCCCGGGCAAGGCCAATGGTACGGATGAACAGACCATAGCGCATTTTCTGATGCGCAAAGACATGCTCTGCCTGAGCACGAATCGAAGACTTCTTCGCATTGGCACGCGCGGTTGCCTTTGGCATCGGTTTGTTCGTAGGGCTGCGCCGGTGAATGCGGCTCATTAGCATGTTCTTGGTAAGCGGTGTGCCAACCGCACACTTTCCGCATGGCGGCCGATCTGCGATTTAGAGCTTTCATTGATTTGAAGGGAGTTTCTGTATGGGAGCTACAAGCGAGTTTCTGGCAAGGATGCCGCGTCGTGCAGACGGCAAGCGGAGTTGGCCATCGGATATAAAGGCGCGGATCGTGGCAGAGACGTTGCTTGAACGTGAGAGGGTCAACGCTGTTGCCAAACGGTATGAATTGCCCCCGGTAATCATCCCCGAAAACCATAGGGTTGAGAATTAGACTTCTCCGGCCTTTGATGTGCATGGAGAACGAGATGAAGAAATCGAGATTTACGGAAAGCCAAACCCTGGCAATTTTGAAGCAAGGCGAAACTGGTGTACCGGTTGCTGACCTTTGCCGGGAACACGGGATCAGCAACGCGACTTACTACAATTGGCGATCCAAGTACGGCGGCATGGATGCATCCTTGATGGCGGAAATGAAGGCCATGACTGAGGAGAACCGCCGCTTGAAGAAGATGTATGCCGAGATGGCGATGCAGAACGAGCTGCTGAAGGATGGGTAATCATCACAGAAAAGGCTCATCGGATCCATAGCGACACCTCCACAAGTCCAGTGAACCAGAAATCACCCAAAACGGAGAGGGTTTTTTCGGGTTTCCAACCCAACCTGAGAAGATACTGCTGGGGCGATACCGTCATTCTAAAGAGGTGCGTCTAAGATGCTGGCCGACTGCTCCAGCCAGCATCTCTAATCGCAATTTCAAACCAATTGACCTGAGACCC
>Ga0189285_100118_pt1 | contig 15785 bp, 11 predicted proteins | sample GEYOminimetaG_FD_130315 | JGI IMG/M metagenome (GOLD analysis project Ga0189285, IMG submission 130315) | Marine microbial communities from the Costa Rica Dome - GEYO mini metaG | ecosystem: Environmental > Aquatic > Marine > Oceanic > Photic zone | place: Costa Rica: the Eastern Pacific... | reverse complement strand
GGCTTCACCACCGGAAGCCTCAGCCAGAACCATCGTGATAGCAGCCGTCAGCGTGGTCTTGCCGTGGTCAACGTGACCAATCGTACCAATGTTCGCGTGCGGCTTTGTGCGCTCAAACTTTTCTTTAGCCATCGATCTCTCTCCGAAATCTCAATCTGCGTTGTTTCCGTTCGAAGAAGCCGCTTATGCGGACTTCTCGATGATTTCCTGTTCAACCGCTTTCGGCACAGCCTCATAGTGGTCGAACTGCATGGTGAACTGGGCGCGACCCTGAGTGGCCGAGCGCAGGTTGTTCACGTAGCCAAACATGTTGGCGAGCGGGACCATTGCGTTAACAACCGTAGCGTTGCCACGCATCTCCTGGCCCGCGATCTGGCCGCGGCGGGAGTTCAGGTCACCGATAACACCACCGGTGTACTCGTCCGGCGTCACGACCTCGACCTTCATGATCGGCTCGAGAAGCTTCGGAGCACATTCGTGCTTTGCTTCGCGGAACGCTGCACGGGCAGCGATCTCGAAAGCGAGCACGGAGGAGTCAACATCGTGGTAGGCACCGTCAACGAGCGTCGCCTTGACGTCGATGACCGGGAAGCCTGCGAGCAGACCGTTGTCCATGACAGACTTGAGGCCCTTCTCGACACCCGGGATGTATTCTTTCGGCACGTTACCGCCGACGATCTTGGATTCGAACTCGAAACCGGCACCGGCTTCATTCGGCTCGAACTCGATCTTGACGCGCGCGAACTGACCGGAACCACCGGACTGTTTCTTGTGCGTGTAATCGACAAGACCAGCCTGGCTGAGGCTCTCGCGGTAGGCCACCTGCGGCGCACCAATGTTCGCTTCAACGTTGAATTCACGCTTCATGCGATCAACCAGGATGTCGAGGTGAAGCTCGCCCATGCCTGCGATGATCGTCTGACCGGACTCTTCGTCGGACTTCGTGCGGAAGGACGGGTCCTCGGCAGCCAGACGCTGCAGGGCGATACCCAGCTTCTCCTGGTCGGCTTTCGACTTCGGCTCGATGGCCAGTTCGATAACCGGATCCGGGAATTCCATGCGCTCGAGGATAACCGGCTTGAGGGAGTCAGACAGGGTGTCACCCGTCGTGGTGTCCTTCAGGCCTGCAATCGCGACGATGTCGCCGGCATAACATTCCTTGATGTCTTCACGGGAGTTGGAGTGCATCAGCAGCATACGACCGATACGCTCTTTTTTGTCCTTGACCGTGTTGAGCAGGGACGTACCCGTTTCCAGGTGACCGGAATACATGCGCGCGAACGTCAGGGAACCGACAAACGGGTCGTTCATGATCTTGAACGCCAGCAGAGAGGTCGGCTCGTCATCGGAAGCCGGACGCGTGGTCTCCTCTTCCGTCTTGACGTCGATGCCCTTGATGGCCGGAATCTCGACCGGGCTCGGCAGGAAGTCGACAACTGCGTCGAGCAGCGGCTGGACACCCTTGTTCTTGAACGCCGTACCACACAGGATCGGAACGAAGGACAGGTTGATCGTACCCTGGCGGATGAGAGCCTTCAGCTTGTCTTCGGACGGCTCTTCCCCCTCCAGATAAGCTTCCATGGCCGCCTCGTCCTGCTCGACAGCGGTCTCGACCAGCTGTTCGCGGTACTCAGCAGCCTTGTCGGCAAGCTCAGCGCGGATTTCGCGCTCTTCCCAGGTCGCACCCAGGTTTTCGCCTTGCCAGACGAGCTCTTTCATCTTGATCAGGTCGATCAGACCTTCAAACTCGGACTCGGAACCGATGGGCAGCTGGACCGGAAGCGGGGTGGAACCCAGGCGATCCGTGACCATGCCGACGCAGTTGTAGAAGTCAGCGCCGAGCTTATCCATCTTGTTGACGAAGATCATGCGCGGAACTTCGTACTTGTCCGCCTGACGCCAGACCGTCTCGGTCTGCGGCTCAACACCGGCATTGGCGTCGAGACAGCAAACAGCACCGTCGAGGACACGCAGGGAGCGCTCAACCTCAATGGTGAAGTCCACGTGGCCCGGGGTGTCGATGATGTTCAGACGCTTGCCGTTCCAGAAACAGGTCGTTGCAGCAGAGGTAATCGTGATGCCACGCTCCTGCTCCTGCTCCATCCAGTCCATGGTGGCTGCACCATCGTGCACTTCACCGATCTTGTGGGACTTACCGGTGTAGTAGAGGATCCGTTCGGTGGTCGTCGTCTTGCCAGCATCGATGTGCGCCATGATGCCGAAGTTACGATAATCCTCAATCTTATATTCGCGGGCCATTGTCAGGGTCCTTGATACGAGCTTGGTCGTTTACCAGCGATAGTGAGCAAAGGCGCGGTTCGCCTCTGCCATACGGTGCGTGTCTTCGCGCTTCTTGACGGCCGTGCCGCGGTTGGCAGCAGCATCCATCAATTCGCCAGCGAGACGCTCACGCATCGTGTTCTCATTGCGACCACGGGCAGCAGCCGTGAGCCAGCGAATGGCTAGGGCTTTCTTGCGGTCTTGGCGCACTTCAACCGGAACCTGGTAGGTCGCACCACCAACACGGCGGGAGCGAACCTCGACTTCCGGAGAAACATTGCCGAGGGCATCATGGAAAACGCTGACAGGCTCGCGCTTGAGCTTGCCTTCAACGATGTCCAGCGCACCGTAAACGATACGCTCTGCAACGGACTTCTTACCGTCCAGCATGATGTAGTTCATGAATTTCGTGAGATCGCGGTCACCGAACTTCGGGTCCGGGTGGATCTCACGTTTCTCTGCGCGATGGCGACGTGACATTTCCGTCTCCCTTACTTCGGACGCTTGGCGCCGTACTTCGAACGACGCTGCTTACGATCTTTGACACCCTGGGTGTCGAGCACGCCACGAAGGATGTGATAGCGAACACCCGGAAGGTCCTTCACACGACCGCCGCGGATCAGCACGACAGAGTGTTCCTGAAGGTTGTGCCCCTCACCCGGGATGTAGCTAACGACTTCGTGGCCGTTGGTCAGGCGTACTTTCGCGACCTTCCGGAGAGCCGAGTTCGGCTTTTTCGGCGTCGTCGTGTATACGCGCGTGCAAACACCGCGGCGCTGCGGGCAGGCCTCAAGGGCCGGCACTTTGTTGCGCTTCGGCTTGTCTTTTCGCGGCTTGCGAATGAGCTGGTTGATTGTCGGCATCCCGCTCTAATCCGTTTCTATCTCAATAGCGACACCCATCAGCGCGGCAAGGCACTGCTGGGTGCAAGTAACGGCCCCGCCGTTCGAGCGTAATGCCCGCGCGTCGGAACCAAGGGTTTTTCCGTTACGGTGAGCGTCGTTTAATCCAATGGATTACGGCCCGCCCTTAAAACGAGCGCGGAAACTACGCACGCGACTCGCATCCGTCAAGCACCGCTACAGACTTTTTCTCCAGCCCCTATGGTTAAGCGGTGCACACACAAAAAAAGGCCGCCAGATAACTGGCGGCCTTTCCTTGTCTATCAGGCGATTAACGACTTATTCCGGGCTCGCTTCAGAGGCTGCTTCAGCAGCGGCAGCTTCTGCGATTTCCGCCGGAAGCCCCTCTTCCTCGATCGCCTGCTCGCGCTCTGCGAGCATTACGTCGTCACGATCATCTGCAAGTTTCTGGTACTGACGCATCATGGCACCCGTACCGGCAGGAATCAGTCGTCCGACGATGACGTTCTCTTTCAGGCCTTCCAGCGTGTCTTCCTTACCCTGGACAGAGGCCTCGGTAAGAACGCGCGTGGTTTCCTGGAAGGACGCCGCGGAGATGAAGGAACGCGTCTGCAGCGAAGCCTTGGTGATACCCAGCAGAACCGGGTCGCCAGCGGCCATACGCTTGCCTTCGGCTTCCAGACGCTCATTGGCTTCGATGTACTCGATCTTGTCGACCTGCTCACCGGCAAGGAAGGTACTCTCGCCCGGATCACGGATTTCGACCTTCTGCAACATCTGACGAACAATCGTCTCGATGTGCTTGTCGTTGATCGGAACACCCTGCAGTCGGTAAACTTCCTGGATCTCGTCGATCAGGTAATTCGCCAGTGCCGGAACGCCCAGGATCGCCAAGATGTCGTGCGGCGCCGGGTGACCGTCAAGCAGGTATTCGCCCTTCTGGATGATGTCGTTTTCCTGAACCGTCAGGTGCTTGCCCTTCGGAACCAGGTATTCGACACGACCCTCTTCCGGATTCTCCTCCGGAACGATGGCGATGCGACGCTTGTTCTTGTAGTCGCGACCAAACTCGACACGGCCGGTGATCTCGGCGATCACAGCGTGGTCCTTCGGACGGCGGGCTTCGAACAGTTCGGCAACACGCGGCAGACCACCGGTGATGTCACGCGTCTTGGCACCTTCCGTCGGGATACGTGCAATCACGTCACCCGGGCGGATCTCGTCGCCATCGCTGACGGAAAGAATGGCGCCAACGGCCAGCATATAGCTCGCGGTAGAACCGGACGACAGCGTGATCGGCTCACCATTCTCGTCCTGGATAACCAGGGCCGGCTGAATGGAGGACGACTTGGTGCCGGAACGCCAGTCGATGATCACCTTGGAGGCGATACCGGTGGCTTCGTCCGTTTCCTCTTTCACGGAAACGCCGTCGGTGATGTCGACAAAGCGAACCTTGCCGCCAACTTCCGAAACGATCGGAGCGGTATACGGGTCCCACTCGGCGAGGCGCTGACCGCGCTCTGCCTTGTCGCCCTCTTTCACGCGCAGCTTGGTACCATAACCCAGCTTGTGCGCTTCACGCTCCTTGCCCTCGCCGTCAACGACACAGACCTGCATGTTACGGCTCATGACGATCAGATCGCCATCAGCATTGGTCACGGTCGACGGGTTGGTGAAGGCGATCTTACCCTCATTGGTGGCTTCCACGAAGGATTGCTCGGAGACCTGCGCCGTACCACCGATGTGGAAGGTACGCATGGTCAGCTGGGTGCCCGGCTCACCAATGGACTGCGCTGCGATGACACCGACGGCCTCACCGATATTGACGCGCGTACCACGCGCCAGGTCACGACCGTAACAGGTCGCACAGACACCGACGCGGGTTTCACAGGTCAGCGGCGAACGCGCGCGGACGCTGATCACGCCAGCCGCTTCGATTTCCGCAGCCAGGTCCTCGTCGACATAGGAGTCGGCACCACAAATGGTCTCGCCCGTCGCCGGGTTCTTGACCTCTTCTGCGGTGGTCCGGCCCAGCAGGCGCTGTTCCAGAGAGACGATGACTTCACCACCATCCACAACGGCATCGATCTCGATGGACTCGGACGTGCCGCAATCCTCTTCGGTGATGATGCAGTCCTGGGCCACGTCGACGAGACGACGTGTCAGGTAACCGGAGTTCGCGGTCTTCAGGGCGGTATCCGCCAGACCCTTACGCGCACCGTGGGTGGAGTTGAAGTATTCGAGGACGGTCAGGCCTTCCTTGAAGTTCGAGACAATCGGCGTCTCGATGATCTCGCCAGACGGCTTGGCCATCAGGCCACGCATACCTGCCAGCTGCTTCATCTGGTTCTTGGAACCACGAGCGCCGGAGTGAGCCATCATGTAGACCGAGTTGACCTCGGAGATACGGCCGTCTTCACCGACCGTCGTCTTCGCGATCTCGTCCATCATGGCGTCAGCGACATTGTCCGTACACTTCGCCCAGGCGTCGACCACCTTGTTGTACTTCTCACCCTTGGTGATCAGACCATCAACATATTGTTGCTCGTATTCGGAAACGAGCTGGCGGGTTTCACCCACCAGGTCCGCCTTGGCGTCCGGAATGAGCATGTCATCCTTGCCGAAGGAAATGCCGGCCTTGGCAGCTTCCTTGAAGCCCAGACCCATGATCTGGTCACAGAAGATGACCGTCGCCTTCTGGCCGCAGTGACGATAGACATTGTCGATCAGCGCACCGATCGCCTTCTTCGTCAGCAGCTCACCAACCATTTCCGGCTGGATCTTCTCGTGACGCGGCAGGAGATCGATGATCATCTTGCGACCCGGTGTCGTCTCGATGACCTTGGTGACCTGGTTGCCTTCGGAATCGATTCCTTCCCAGCGAGCCTTGACCTTGGCGTGCAGGGTCACAGCGTCGGTTTCCAGGGCGGCTTCCATTTCCGCACGGCTGCCAAAGGCCATGCCCTCGCCCGGCTCGTTCTCTTTCTCGATGGAAAGATAGTAGAGGCCCAGAACGATATCCTGGGACGGGACGATGATCGGCTTGCCGTTGGCCGGGGACAGGATGTTGTTCGTCGACATCATCAGCGTCCGCGCTTCCAGCTGGGCTTCCAGCGAGAGCGGGACGTGAACAGCCATCTGGTCACCGTCAAAGTCAGCGTTGAACGCTGCACAGACGAGCGGGTGAAGCTGGATGGCCTTGCCTTCGATCAGTTTCGGCTCGAATGCCTGGATGCCAAGACGGTGCAGTGTCGGCGCACGGTTCAGCATGACCGGGTGTTCGCGGATGACCTCGTCGAGCACATCCCAGACTTCCGGACGCTCTTTCTCGACCAGTTTCTTGGACTGTTTGACGGTGCCGGACAGGCCCTTAGCGTCAAGTCGAGCATAAATGAACGGCTTGAACAGCTCGAGCGCCATCTTCTTCGGCAGGCCGCACTCGTGCAGCTTGAGATCCGGACCAACCACGATGACCGAACGGCCGGAATAGTCGACGCGCTTGCCGAGCAGGTTCTGACGGAAACGACCCTGCTTGCCCTTGAGCATGTCGGAGAGCGACTTCAGCGGGCGCTTGTTGGCACCGGTGATGACGCGGCCGCGACGGCCATTGTCGAACAGGGCGTCGACGGATTCCTGGAGCATCCGCTTCTCGTTGCGGATGATGATATCCGGCGCGCGCAGCTCGATGAGGCGCTTGAGGCGGTTGTTACGGTTGATCACACGACGATAGAGATCATTGAGGTCAGACGTCGCGAAACGGCCGCCATCCAGCGGAACCAGCGGGCGCAGTTCCGGCGGAATGACCGGGATGACCGTCAGGATCATCCATTCCGGCTTGTTGCCGGAAGAGATGAAGTTCTCGAGCAGCTTGAGACGCTTGGCGTACTTCTTCAGCTTCAGCTCGGAACCGGTTTCCTTCATGTCTTCACGGATCTTGGCGCACTCGGCTTCCATATCCATGTTGATCAGGATTTCGCGGACAGCTTCAGCACCAATGCCGGCGGTGAAGGCGTCTTCGCCATACTCGTCCTGCGCGTCCATGTATTCTTCTTCGGAAAGAAGCTGGAACGGCTGCAGCGGGGTCAGGCCCGGCTCGATGACAACATAGTTCTCGAAGTAGAGAACACGTTCGACGTCCTTGAGCGCCATGTCGAGGATCATGGCGATCCGCGACGGCAGGGATTTCAGGAACCAGATGTGAGCAACCGGCGCGGCCAGCTCGATGTGGCCCATGCGCTCGCGACGAACGCGCGCGAGGGTCACTTCAACGCCGCACTTCTCGCAAACGATGCCCTTGTACTTGATACGCTTGTACTTACCGCACAGACATTCGTAGTCCTTCACAGGACCGAAGATGCGGGCACAGAACAGACCATCACGTTCCGGCTTGAACGTCCGGTAGTTGATGGTTTCCGGCTTCTTCACTTCACCGAAGGACCAGGAGAGGATTTTCTCCGGGCTGGCGAGTGCGATGCGGATCCGGTCGAAAGACGGGCCTTCGGCAGCCGGATTAAAGATGTTCATGACGTCGTTGTTCATGTCATCACTCCCATAAGGGGTTTGCGGGACGGCGAACCGCCCCGCGAAATTGATTGCCTTAGCCGTTCTTCAGTTCGACGTTGAGGCCGAGCGAACGCATTTCCTTGACGAGAACGTTGAAGCTCTCCGGAACACCGGCTTCGAAGGTATCGTCGCCACGGACGATTGCCTCGTAGACCTTGGTCCGGCCAGCCACGTCGTCCGATTTCACCGTCAGCATTTCCTGCAGCGTGTACGCCGCACCGTATGCCTCGAGTGCCCAGACCTCCATCTCACCAAAGCGCTGGCCACCGAACTGTGCCTTACCGCCCAGCGGCTGCTGGGTGACGAGGGAGTACGGTCCAATCGAGCGAGCGTGGATCTTGTCGTCCACCAGGTGGTGCAGCTTGAGCAGGTGCTTGACGCCGACCGTGACCTTGCGGCGGAACGGCTCACCTGTCTGACCATCATAGAGTGTCGACTGACCGGAACGGTCAAAGCCTGCCAGTTCCAGCATGTCAGCCACGTCCGGCTCACGCGCACCGTCAAAGACCGGCGTTGCGATCGGAACACCGTTTTTCAGGTTCTGGCCCAGCTCGGCCAGTTCCGCTTCGGTATCCGGAAGCTCGGCATCCTCACCATAGGCACGCTTCAGCTCGGTCGTCAGCGTCTGGACATTGCCATCACGCTTGTAGGCCTCGTAGGCCTCGCCGATCTGGGCGCCCAGGCCCTTACAGGCCCAACCCAGGTGGGTCTCCAGGATCTGACCAACATTCATTCGCGAGGGAACGCCCAGCGGGTTCAGAACGATGTCGACAGCTTCACCATTGGCCAGGAACGGCATGTCCTCGATCGGATTGATCTTAGAAATGACACCCTTGTTGCCGTGGCGACCGGCCATCTTGTCACCCGGCTGAAGCTTGCGCTTCACGGCAACAAAGACCTTGACCATCTTCATCACGCCCGGAGGCATTTCATCGCCGCGCTGCAGCTTGTCGACCTTGTCCTCGAAACGACGGTCCAGGCGCGCCTTGGAGTCTTCGTACTGCTTTTGCAGTGCTTCGACCTGGCCCATGGCCTTCTCGTCGTCCAGACCGATGCGCCACCACTGGCTGCGCGGGGTCTCGTCGAGAGCATCAACAGTGACCTCACCCTTGGCAAAGCCGCGCGGTCCCGAGACAGCCGTCTTGCCCAGCAGGAGATCGCCGAGACGCTGGTAGATATTGCGCTCCAGGATGACCAGCTCGTCATCACGGTCCTTGCCGAGACGTTCGATTTCCTCACGCTCGATCGAAATCGCGCGCTCGTCCTTGTCGACGCCATGGCGGTTGAAGACACGAACCTCAACGACCGTACCGGTGGCACCGGACGGCATGCGCAGAGAGGTGTCACGAACGTCGGACGCCTTCTCACCGAAGATGGCGCGCAGAAGCTTTTCTTCCGGCGTCATCGGGCTTTCGCCCTTCGGCGTCACCTTGCCGACCAGGATATCGCCAGCAGCAACTTCGGCACCGACGGCAACAATGCCGGCCTCGTCGAGATTGCGCAGGGCTTCCTCACCGACATTCGGGATGTCGCGAGTGATTTCTTCCGGACCCAGCTTGGTGTCACGCGCTGCGATCTCGAATTCCTCGAGGTGGATCGAGGTAAACACATCGTCGCGCACGATACGCTCGGAGATGAGGATGGAGTCCTCGAAATTGTAGCCGTTCCAGGGCATGAAGGCGACGACCACGTTACGGCCGAGCGCCAGATCACCCAGATCCGTGGACGGGCCATCGGCAATGATGTCACCACCACGCACCGCATCACCCACACGTACGATCGGACGCTGGTTGATACAGGTGGACTGGTTGGAACGCTGGAATTTCGACAGGCGGTAGATGTCGACGCCGGACTGGGCCGCTTCGAGATCTTCCGTGGCGCGGATAACAATACGCGTCGCGTCGACCTGCTCGACCACACCGGCACGCTTGGCCGCAATGGCCGCACCGGAGTCGCGGGCAACAACAGCTTCCATGCCGGTACCGACGAGAGGCGCTTCCGCCTTCACCAGCGGCACGGCCTGCCGTTGCATGTTCGATCCCATCAGAGCGCGGTTGGCGTCATCGTTCTCGAGGAACGGGATCAGCGCCGCAGCAACGGAGACGACCTGTTTCGGCGAGACGTCGATGAAATCGACTTCATCGCGCGAGGTCAGGGTCACATCACGGACCGGACCGACACGACAGTTGACGAACTCATTGTCCAGACCGCCATCGGTATTCACGTGGGCGTTGGCCTGGGCGATGGAATAACGCGCTTCCTGCATGGCGGAGAGATACTGGATATCTTCCGTCAGCTTGCCGTCCTCGACCTTGCGGTACGGGCTTTCGATAAAGCCGTACTTGTTCACACGAGCGAAGGTGGACAGGGAGTTGATCAGACCGATGTTCGGGCCTTCCGGCGTTTCAATCGGACAGATACGACCATAGTGCGTCGGGTGTACGTCGCGGACCTCGAAGCCTGCACGCTCACGCGTCAGACCACCCGGCCCAAGCGCGGACAGGCGGCGCTTGTGGGTGACTTCCGACAGCGGGTTCGTCTGGTCCATGAACTGCGACAGCTGCGAGGAGCCGAAGAATTCGCGGACGGCAGCGGCAGCCGGCTTGGCGTTGACCAGGTCGTGCGGCATGACGGTCTCGATATCAACCGAGCTCATGCGCTCCTTGATCGCACGTTCCATGCGCAGAAGACCGATGCGGTACTGGTTTTCCATCAGTTCGCCAACGGAGCGAACGCGACGATTGCCCAGATTATCGATGTCATCGATATCACCGCGGCCGTCACGCAGGTCGACCAGCGTCTTCAGGACAGACAGGATGTCATCCTTGCGCAGGGTGCGCATGTCATCCGGAGCGTCCAGGTCGAGACGCATGTTCATCTTCACACGGCCAACAGCAGAGAGGTCATAACGCTCGCTGTCGAAGAACAGGCCCTGGAACATCGCTTCAGCGGTTTCCGGGGTCGGCGGCTCACCCGGGCGCATGACACGATAGATGTCGACGAGCGCCTGCTCGCGGCTCTCATTCTTGTCCACGGACAGGGTCGTGCGAACATAGGGACCAACACCGGTGGCCGGATCGATATCCAGGATACCGATTTCCTTGGTGCCCATTTCCTTCAGCTCGACCAGCAGTTCTTCGGTGATCTCGTCGCCGGCTTCGGCAAAGATCTCGCCGGTTTCCATGTTGACCATGTCTTCCGACAAGTAGGCACCGATCAGCTGGTCGTCGCCAACCAGCAGGTCGGCCAGGCCTTCATCGGCCAGCTTGTTGGCAGCGCGGGCAGACATTTTCTTGCCGGCTTCGGCAACAACATCACCCGTCTTGGCGTCCACCAGGTCGCGCTGCGGTTTCACACCGCGCCAGCGTTCCTTCACGAACGGTACGCTCCAGCCCTTCTTGGTCAGCTTGTATTCAACAGCCGTGTAGAAGGTGGAGAGGATCTCTTCCTTGTCGAGGCCCAGCGCATACAGCAGGGTCGTCGCCGGCAGTTTGCGGCGACGGTCGAGGCGCATGTGGACCACGTCCTTGGCGTCAAACTCGAAGTCGAGCCAGGAACCGCGATACGGGATGATGCGCGCTGCGAACAGGTATTTGCCGGAGGAGTGCGTCTTGCCACGGTCATGGTCGAAGAACACGCCCGGAGAACGGTGCATCTGGGAAACGATGACACGCTCGGTACCGTTGACGATGAAGGTACCCTTGTCCGTCATGAGCGGGATATCGCCCATATAGACGTCCTGCTCCTTGATGTCCTTGACCGAACGGGCGCCGGTTTCTTCGTCCACATCGAAAACGATCAGACGCATCTTCACCTTCAGAGGCGCAGCATAGGTCATGTCCCGCTGCTGACACTCCTCGGTGTCAAATTTCGGAGGCTCGAACTCGTAGGATACGAAGTCGAGAACCGCACGCTCAGCGAAGTCCTTGATCGGGAAAACCGATTTGAAGACAGCCTGCAGACCCGTATCGGTCCGCTCGCTGGAATGCATGTCCTTCATCAGGAAGTGTTCATACGAACTCTTCTGGACTTCGATCAGGTTCGGCATCGCGACCGTTTCCGGAATGCGACCGAAAGATTTGCGAATGCGCTTTTTGCCGGTGAACGACAGACCCATGTCGGCTCCCTTCGCAGATAGCACTGCATAGATGCGGAGAGGATGCTCCGCGCCCCTCGCCCCTAGATCCAGACGGACGCCTGGACCGGTTAAACGAAACGCCCCGGGACGGGTTGGCATTTCGCAGTCATTCCAAGACGGGCTAACGGACGCGCAGGAAACCCCACGCGCCCGCAGCACATCTCAATCACGCCGTAGCGCGATTACTTAAGCTCGACAGAAGCACCTGCAGCTTCGAGCTTAGCTTTGATCTCTTCAGCCTCAGCCTTGGCAGCGCCTTCTTTGACGGCCTTCGGAGCGCCTTCAACCATTTCCTTGGCTTCTTTCAGGCCAAGACCGGTGATTGCGCGGACTTCCTTGATCACGTTGATTTTCTTGTCGCCAGCAGCGGTCAGAACAACGTCAAATTCGTCCTTCTCAGCAGCAGCTTCGCCACCGCCGTCGCCGGCCGGGCCAGCAGCAACTGCAACAGCAGCAGCGGCCTTGATGCCATTTTCTTCGAGAAGGTCGTTGAGTTCCTTGGCTTCCATGATGGTGAGGGCCAGGAGTTCGTCACAGAGTTTAGCTACATCAGCCATTTCTATAGTTCCTTAAAGTCGTAGTCGTGTCAGTTCGATAGCGGAGAATGACGTTAGGCTTCGGCCTTCTCGCCGATGACCTCGATGGCGCCAGCCAGGCCCTGACCCGGAGCAGCGAGACGCTGACCGATCTGGGACGCCTGACCAAGCAGACGTGCGGCAATGGTACCAATGAGTTCTTCGCGAGACGGCATCTTGGAGAGCGCCACGATACCGTTGGCATCGAAGATTTCCTCTTCCATGAAACCACCCAGGATGACGAACTTGTCGTTATCCTTGGCGTAGTCGACAGCTGCCTTCGGCGCTGCAACAAAGTCTTCCGAGTAAGCGATGGCCACCGGACCCTTGAAAAGGTCAGAGGCGCCTTCACCCGGCTTGCCCTTGAGTGCAATCTTCGCGAGGCGGTTGCGAACAACCTTGAACGTGCCACCGAGCTCACGGAGCTTGGCGCGCAGTTCCGTCATTTCCGCAACGGTCATGCCCGAATAATGAGCCATGACCACGGATCCGCTCTCGCCAAAGATGCCATTCAGCTCTTCAACGGAAGCTTCTTTTTGATTGCGATCCATTTGCGGACTCCCTGCAAGGCTCACCCACCATGGGTGAGCCGGTGAAACACCACACTGATGAAACCTGCAGATCTCATCGGTGCGATGGATCCTGTCCCAGGGCTCGAACCAACACGACCTTGGCAACCAAGGTCATATTGATCTCGCTCTGTCTCACACAGGGCCTTCTGTGATTAAGACCGGCCAAGCCGGTCCCCTGTGATCTCGGACAGGTTGGTCTGCCCGGGCGCAAAACGCGCGCCCAAACAGGCCGACCAGCCCGGCTGGATATAGCCAGCCGGGCTGAAACTCAATAGCTTAAGCAGAAATTGCGTCAGCCATGTCAATCTTGACGCCCGGGCCCATCGTGGAGCTGAGCGAAATACGCTTTACGTACGCGCCTTTAGCACCCGACGGCTTGGCCTTGACGATCGCGTCAACCAGAGCACGGACATTCTCGGCAATTGCAGCTTCGGTGAAGCTAGCCTTGCCAATACCGGCGTGAACGATTCCCGCCTTCTCGACACGGAACTCGACAGCACCGCCCTTGGAATCATTGACCGCCTTGGTCACATCCATGGTCACCGTACCGACTTTCGGGTTCGGCATCATGCCGCGCGGGCCAAGCACCTTACCCAGACGGCCGACGATCGGCATCATGTCCGGGGTCGCGATGACCTTGTCGAAATTGATATTGCCAGCCTGGACCTGTTCCATCAGATCTTCAGCACCAACCACGTCAGCACCGGCCGCCGTGGCTTCCTCAGCCTTGGGACCACGCGCGAAGACAGCAACACGAACCGTACGGCCGGTGCCGTTCGGCAGGTTGCACACGCCGCGGACCATCTGGTCAGCGTGGCGCGGGTCAACACCCAGATTCATGGACAGCTCGATGGTTTCATCGAACTTGGCCGTGGCATTGGACTTCACCAGGGCAGACGCCTGGTCGATCGTGTAAACAGCGTCGCGATCTACGGTTTCGCGAGCAGCAGCGGTGCGCTTTCCGAGTTTAGCCATGATCTTACTCCGTCACTTCCAGACCCATGGAACGGGCGGAACCGGCGATGATTTTCGTCGCCTGGTCGAGGTCGTTCGCATTGAGGTCCTTGAATTTCGCTTCAGCGATCTCGCGGCACTGGGCCGTCGTGACCGAACCGGCAACTGCAGAACCAGGGGTTTGGGAACCCTTCTGGACCTTGGCAGCCTTCTTCAGATAGAAGCTGGCCGGCGGCGTCGCGATGACGAAGGTAAAGGACTTGTCGTTGAAGACGGTGATGGTCGTCGGGATCGGCATCCCTTTTTCCATCTCTTGCGTCTTCGCGTTGAACGCCTTGCAGAATTCCATGATGTTCACACCGCGCTGACCCAGTGCAGGGCCGATCGGCGGGGACGGGTTGGCAGCGCCAGCAGGCACTTGCAGCTTGATATAGCCGTCAATCTTCTTGGCCATGTTCCCACTCCATTAACAAGGCACGCCCATCGTGCCTCTGAGGGTTTGCGGTACGGCCCGGCATGGTCTTGGCACCGGCACCTCCCGCAGAGTTACGCCTAGGCCGTCTTTTCGACCTGGGCGTATTCCAGCTCGACCGGGGTTGCCCGGCCGAAAATATTGATTGCCACTTTCAGGCGGCCATCGATGTCGTCGACTTCCTCGACAACACCGGTGAAGCTCTGGAAGTGACCGTCGATGACATTGACCGTCTCGCCAACTTCGTAGCTGACCGTCGGACGCGGACGCTCGGCGTCCTCTTCCATCTGGCCGAGGATGCGTTTGACTTCATTCTCGGAAACCGGGATCGGCTTTTTACCCGAGCCCAGGAAGCCCGTCACTTTCGGCGTCGACGTGACCAGGTGATAGGCCTGGTCGGTCATGTCCATCTTCACCAGGACATAGCCCGGGAAATACTTGCGCTCTGCATTGACCTTGCGGCCCTTGCGAACTTCGACGACCTCTTCGGTCGGAACGAGGACTTCTTCAAACTTGTCCTCAAGCCCCTGGATCGCCGCTTCGGCGCGGATCGCCTCTGCCACCTTCTTCTCGAAGTTGGAATAGGCGTGCACGATGTACCACTTGGCAGCCATACAGCGCCTCCTTAACCGAGCGAGAGCAGGAATTGGATAATCAGCTGGAGCAGGCTGTCCACGCCCCAGAAGAAGAGCATTGCGATAATGGTCAGGATGACGACCATGACCGTAGAGACCCAGGTTTCACCCCAGGTGGTCCAGGTCACCTTGCGCGCTTCCTGACGGACCTGCGCGAGATATTGAAACGGGTTGGCCCGCTTCTTTTTCTGTGCGCTGTCCTCAGCTGCCATCTTCTTATCCTTAGAATTCTGCGCCATACGCTCTCAGATGGGACCACAGGCCCCGCATTTCAATTATCCGCCGGATTTTCGTCGCCTGGCAGGGGCGGAGGGACTCGAACCCCCGACCCTCGGTTTTGGAGACCGATGCTCTACCAACTGAGCTACACCCCTGTACACAGGCGCGAAAAATTATGACGGCGTCGCCGCCGCCATCTCCGAAGCGCTGCTAACTACACGCAGTCCGACCGTTTGAAAACAGGAAATTGCAATTTCAATCCAGCGAATTTCAGTTGCCCTGTCAGGCCGCTCCGGAAGCAAACGGGGCCTCCGGTAATCCGGAAGCCCCGCAAACAGTTTTCCGTCCGATGACGGAGGTCGATTACTCGACGATCTTGGAGACGACGCCGGCGCCGACCGTGCGGCCACCTTCGCGGATCGCGAAGCGCAGGCCCTGGTCCATGGCGATCGGCGTGATCAGCTCGACGTTCATTTCAACGTTGTCGCCCGGCATAACCATCTCGGTGCCAGCG
>Ga0189285_100117_pt1 | contig 15903 bp, 13 predicted proteins | sample GEYOminimetaG_FD_130315 | JGI IMG/M metagenome (GOLD analysis project Ga0189285, IMG submission 130315) | Marine microbial communities from the Costa Rica Dome - GEYO mini metaG | ecosystem: Environmental > Aquatic > Marine > Oceanic > Photic zone | place: Costa Rica: the Eastern Pacific... | reverse complement strand
GGATACAAAGAAAACTAGAAAGGAGACCCCAACATTGACCGCGTCATAGACCACGACGCATAACTAAAGGTGGGTCAATTCTCGGTGAAAATACCGGGTCAGTTCTCAGTGAAAATCAACAGTCTGGATTCCAGATCAGCGCTTCACGTGCGTTCAGCTTGTCTGGAATGACCGAAGTGTCCGGTCTGGCAACCAGAACTTACTTGTCCTGAAGTCCGTAGCCGGAAAAACCTTTCATCGTGTCTTCGATTTCTTCATCGCTCAAAATGGTTGGGCCGCCGATTTGAAGGCTTAAATAATATTGCTTGGCGATGGTCTCTAGCTCAATCGCGCGCCACATGCCTTTGGCGAGGTTTTCGCCGATGGCGATCATGCCGTGATTGGCGAGAAGGCAAGCAGTGCGGTCCTGCATGGCTTCAATAGCCAAAACGGAAAGTTCCTCAGTTCCAAACGTGGCGTAGCCTGCGCAGCGCACGGATGTTCCGCCGAAGGCCGCGATCATATAGTGGCAGGATGGGATGTCCTTGCGGGCAATGGCGAGTGTTGTGCAATAGGTGGGATGCGCATGGACGACTGCACCGGCGTCCGGACGGTCCCGCAGCAATTTTTGATGAAACCGCCATTCGGTTGACGGCTTCAAAGGCCCTTCGTAAGCACCACTGGTATCTTCCAGTCCGACCGAAGAGATCATTTCAGGTGTCATTTGGTCGTAAGGGGTGGCTGATGGTGAAATGAGCATCCGGTCTTCAAAGCGTACAGAAATGTTGCCGGATGTTCCCTGATTAATGCCGCTTGAGTTCATTTCGCGGCAGCGGGCGACAATCTCTTCGCGGAGGACAAGTTCATCTTTGTTCATAAGCCCAATCTCCTGTTCGGTTTTGCAGCCGACTTTCGGTCGGCTCAGTGAGCGATGTTGTGTGATCAGAGTGTGAGGGTGGTCATGACGAAGTCGGGTTGTGTTTCTGAGATCCCGGCTCCCGCTTGAACGCCACTGGAGATCAAGAGCGTCAGGCATCCCGCTGCAGCACCACCAGCAATATCATGATGTGAGCTGTCTCCAATCATCAGAGTTCTGCCAGGAGGTGAGCTTCCCAAGGCATGCAAACCGGCTTCAAAGATTTCGCGGTACGGTTTTCCGATTATCTCCACCGGGCCGCCTGCGTTTTGGTAATCTTCAGCGACTATCCCGGCTCCGAAGGCAGCAGACCCGTTTACATACATCATGTGGTCAGGGTTTGCGCAGATGGCCGGGACTCCCTTTTGGGCAAGAGTTTCCAGCATGGATTTGTAGTCATTTCTGGAATGGCTTTCCGGTGTCACGCCTGAAAGAAAGACCAAATCAATTTTGGTGTCTGCAGTCTCCAAAATCTCAAAACCCAGACCGTCCAAAACGCTGCTGTCATTGTCACGCGCCAGATTGAGTACCCGATTTCCAGGCCGAAGAATTCCAGCTTCAAGCTTGTTTTGGATCAGAGCGCGCGCGAGATCGCCGCTGGTTACGACATCGGAAACAAGGTCATTTGAGAACCCAAGGCAGGTCAGTCGCTTTATATTCGGGGCTTTTGTCCGACCGGAGTTTGTCAGGGCAACGACGGGCTTTTCAGCAGCACGAAGCGCCTCAAGACAGGGAATGGCGCCAGCAAACACTGTTTGCCCGTCATGCAGCACACCGAACTGATCAATCAGTACAGCGTCAAAACGGTCCATGATCTGGCTCAGCCTCTGGATTTCGCGTGTCATCTGCGGCCCTCCAGATAAGACCAGGCAATATGCGCTGAACCAACGGCAGCCTCGCCAGATTGGGAAGTGGGCGTTGGGGCATTGATCAGCGTGCTACGGATGGATTTCCAGATTTTGTTTTTGCCGCCGCCGCCGACCGTGCGGAGACTTTTTAAGGATGGTGCTCCCAACTCCTTGAGCCGCTGATAGCCGAGAGTCTCGATCCGCGCGATCCCTTCAATTAGGCCGTGAAAGAACTGAACGTCATCTTCTGGCCGTGGTGACAGTTTGGGAGCAAGATCTGGATCGTTGATCGGAAAGCGTTCTCCGGTCTTTGAAAGCGGGTAGTAGTCCAGACCGCTTGGTTGTTCTGGATCGATTCTGTCGCTGAGGTTCGCCATCTCATCTTCAGAAAAATACTGAAGAAGAACGCCGCCGCCCGTGTTGGAAGCCCCACCAGCTAGCCATCTCTCCCCAATCCGGTGGCTGTAGATCCCATACTCTGGAGCGAAGATTGGGGTATCGGACAAGAGTTTGAGGATCATCGTGGTCCCGAGCGCCGTAACCGCGTCGCCGACCTCCTTGGCACCCGTGGCGAGAAAGGATGCGCATCCATCAGATACGCCAGCGACAATTGGAATGCCGGATGGCAGTCCAAAGGAACCGTTGGTGATCGCAGTTGCGGTTCCTGTCTGCACTACATCTGGAAGAAGATTTGCCGTTATGCCGGTTTCTGACAGCCAGTCGGGCCAGCATCGGGCAATCGGATCGTAGCCGGTCTTTAAAGCGTTGCTTTCATCGCTCGGAACGGGCGTTCCGGCAAGTTGTTCTGCTATCCAGTCTGCCTGATGGGCAATGCGGGTGACACCTGAGCGTTTTTGCAATTCCAGCGCCCTTGACAGGGCAGATGCCGGGCCATGCGCTGCACTTTCTTTCGGAGCAACAGCTGCGATGGCCTTCGGGATTTTTGGATCTGAAGTGGCGTCATTGTACATCAGTGCCGAACCCACGGGCCGGTTTTCTTGATCCAGAGCCAGAACCGTACCGGAGGTTCCGTCGACACTGATCGCTTCAATTGTTGCTGGGTTAATTGCGCTTGCGAGCTCAGATGTCGCTTTGGCCAAGGCATCGAGCCACACCTCGGGGTCATTTCGTCCGCCCTTGGTCAGGTCAATTTCTGCCTTGGCGAGGTGGGCAATTGTTCCATCTTCGCGCACGGCGGCAATTCGAACGCCGGAGGTGCCAATATCAACGCCAAGGGCAAGGCGGTCAGACATCAGGCTGTCTCTGCTTTCTTATTGAGTTCCTGCCTCAACTTTTCAGCATCCCAGTTGATAAGCTCATCCTCTTGCGTTTTCGTCAAATAGGTGAGTTCGGCGTCCTTTGGGATGCGCGTGATGATTTCGCCAAATCCATTTGCAAGTGCCAACGTGGCAGGCGTGGAATCTTTCGGTATGGCAACGCCATGACCGGGGACCAGCACAAGTTTCCGGCTTGCGTCTCCCGCACTGGCCCGCTCTGCCGCTTGATGCACACTCTCACCCGGTTCTGCGATTGCACAGCCGGGCCCGAGGAATATCAAATGGTCGGGATAGAGTGTGTTGGCTTGGAGTTTCTCGATCAAATGCTCGGTAAAGGCGACCGCCTGTGTCCGGAGTGAAGGAGATGCCATCCAATCGGAGCCAAGGGCGTCCGGAGCAATCGTGCAGTGCGCTGGCTGGATCTCGTGATCGTTCAGCTTCGACAACCGCCTGCTCACCTCTAGCAGTAATGTCTCCGCTTCGTCTACCGTGTTCCCGGTTGCGACCAAGCCGTGATTTCCCAGAACAAGGACCCGGGTTTTTGGGTTTGTGCGCTCCAATATCGAATGCGCAAGATCAAGACCCGGTTTGATGTAGGGAATGAACACAGCCTCAAGGTCAGACAAAGCGGCAGACGTCAGCATTTCTGCATTCTCGCGAACAGCGACCGCGATCGTTTCCACGCAATGGGTATGGAGCACGACGGGCCAATCCAGAACAGCATGGACGCAGGTTTCTATGGAGGCGTGATGAGGTGGCGCATTTTCGACTTTTGCCGCGAAATCACGTGTGTTGCCTGCCCCCGGCTTTCTTGTCCGAACAGCCTCCGCAAACGCCTTGGCATGCACTGGTACAAAAATATCCCGCTCCGTTGCTTCTGCGAGCCATGTTCCGGAAGCTTTGATCCACATTGCCCCATCTCGCTTGATCGAGGTGTTGCCACCCGGGCCCTGCACTTGCAACGGATCGCGTCCCAATTTGGCTGATACATTAATCAGCTTCTGGAACCCTAGGTCTTGTCTCAACTCAAGAAATGAGTGCATTGGCTTTTTGCCGGTCTTCTATCCAGGTTTCAAAAACGATGCGCTGAGTTTTGGTCAAAAACAGACCGTGTTTGGTGCGGCGGAGCAAGATGTCGTCCGCCGTTTGAGCCCACTCTTTTTCCATCAGCCACTCAGCTTCTTTTTCATAGAACTGACCGCCAAAATGCTCGCCAAGCTCTGTGACATTTGCCACACCTTCAAGGAAAAGATGGGCATCGGCGCCGTAGCAATGGGCCAGATGCTTGAGCAGAGGTTTTGGCAGTTGTGGGTAAGCGCGATAGAAGTCATTTAGCCAACTAATAAACTGCTTTCCTCCCAAATCTCCGCCGGGCAATGGAGCATTTGCCGTCCATGAGGGCTGCATTTGGCGGAAGAACGGAGCAAGTTTTTCCAATGCATGTTCTGAGAGTTTGCGATAGGTCGTGAGCTTTCCGCCGAAGGCAGAAAGAATAGGGGGGCGGTCGCCTTCAGGGTCCAATGCGCCGTCAATTTCGAACTCGTAGTCGCGGGTGACCGCAGAGGCGTTTTTGTTGGCATCATCGTCAAACAGGGGCCGGACACCGGAATAGTCAAAGAGCACCTCTGACGGCGAAAAGGTCTTTTCGAAATAAAGTTCCAGAATGTCGAGAAGGTACCGGATTTCCCCATCATCAATTGCCACGTTCTCGGCCTTGCCATCGAAAGGGATATCCGTTGTGCCCACAAGAGCCATACTGTCAAAATAGGGGTTCACAAAGATGAGTCGTTTGTCAGGTGCTTGAAGCACGAAGCCATGTTCACCTTCCCACCATTTGGGAAGGATGATGTGGCTGCCTTTGACGAGGCGCACATTTAAACGGGAGTTTATGCCTGCGGATTGGCTGATGACCTTTTCCACCCATGGCCCGGCGGCATTGATGACTGCCTTGGCCCTAAGCGTTCTGATTGTCCCTGCGTTGTGGTCTTGCAGCTCGGCGCGCCAAACCCCGTCTTCTCGTCGCAGAGAGACACATTCATGGCGCGTCAGAATTTGTGCGCCTCGTCTGGCAGCATCTACCGCATTGAGAATGACAAGTCGGGCATCATCTATCCAGACGTCCCAATAACTGAATGCCTTGCGGTATTGGTCCTTGAGGCTGTTTCCAAATGCCTCACGAGAAAGATCAACAGCCTTGCTGGCCGGTACCCGTTTGCGACCACCCAAATTGTCATAAAGGAACAATCCAAGACGGATTAACCAGCGAGGTCTTTGGGCTGGGCTGTGTGGCAAGATCAATTGAAGCGGCCATGACAGGTGGGGTGCAGCTTCCAGAACGACTTCGCGCTCGATTAGTGCTTCTCGCACAAGCCGGAATTCGTAGTACTCCAGATAGCGCAAGCCACCGTGAATATATTTCCCGGACCGTGACGATGTTCCTTCTGCAAGGTCCCCCTTTTCGCAAAGCGCGACTGACAAACCCCGTCCGGCAGCATCACGCGCGATGCCAACCCCGTTAATCCCACCGCCAACAACCAGCAGGTCAACTTCCGCAGAAGGTTGTTGAGCTGACATGATCTCGTTTGATGGATCTGGGATCATCCTGTTCATGGGTGGCCTCAGCACGGTCTCAAGGGTGGTTCACCGGATATCCAGCGGCGGATTTCTTCCGCAATTCCTTGGGCGGCGATCTTCACTGTCTTTTGTGAGGCTCCTGCAATGTGTGGGGTCAGGGTGACATTTGGAAGTTGAAGAAGAGGATCGTCTGGCCTGGTTGGTTCAACGGAAAATGTCTCCAGCATTGCACCGCCAAGGTGCCCGCTGACGAGAGCTTCATAGAGCGCTTCGTAATCCATCAAGGGACCGCGCGCGGTGTTCACAATCACCGAACCGGGTTTCATTTGCTCAAATTCTGACTTGCCGATCATGCCGGTAGTTTCTGTTGTGACGCGCGGGTGGATGGTGACCAGATCAGAGCGCTTCAGGAGGTCTGACAGACCAACCTGCTCAACACCGTCCCTGGCATCATCGACGGAAAGCTGAACATAGGGGTCGCAGACTAGAACCTTGGTTCCAAATGCGCGCAAAAGCTTCACAACGCGTGTGCCGATGTTGCCATAGCCGATGACGCCAATGGTCATGTCTGACAGTTCATTGCCAACGATATCACCTCGGTAAAGATCGCCGCGATATTCACCCTTTCTAAGCGCATCGTGGCCCTTGGTAATGTTGCGGGTTTGGGTGATGATCGCCCCGATGGTGAACTCGGCAACTGCAGATGCATTTCTGCCCGGTGTATTGACCACCAGAACGCCTTTTTCCCGAGCCCTGTCCATCGCGATATTGACCGGACCGCCTCGAGACACGGCGACCAGCTTGAGGTGTGGGGCTGCGTCGAGCATTTCACTGGACACCGGCGCAAGGTGCGTGACCAACACTGGAGCATCTTGAAGATGGGAAAGCACCAACTCTGGTGTCCCCATGTATTCCTTGAGGCCTTCCAGACCGGCTTTTGCGTATCCGTGCTCCATGGGTTCGTCTGGCCAGGGTAGATCGAGGCAACGGCATGAAACGCTTTCACCGCAGGCTGCCTTTATTTCCTGTTCAAAGACCGAGGACTCCATGAAGCGGTCGCCGATTATGGCAATTGAAACGCTCATGACAGCTCCTTTCTGGCATAGGCCTGCAATTGCCAGACAGGTGAAAGGGCTTGTCTGGTCTCAAGGTAAGCTGCGAAAAGGGTGTCGTATGTTTTTGCCAAACCGGTATCGGGCAAAACTGGCTCTTGAAGAAGCGGTGTTACCCATTTGGCCGCCGCGTCTTCAATGTTTGTAAAGACGCCCTGTTTGACAGCCGCCATCATGGCTGCGCCGGCGGCCCCTGCTTCAGGCTGGGCAATTGTCCGCACCGGCGCGTTCAGGGCGGAAGCCAGCATCTTGCGCAGTGCCTGTGACTTTGCCGCGCCGCCGGTCAAGCGGATTTCATGGGGGAGCGTGCCCATCGTTTGATAGCAGTCCCGGCTGGCCAAAACCAAACTGTCGAGCACGGATCGCAAGAGGTCGGGCCAAGTGGTGGTCTGATCCAGACCGGTCCAGCTTGCCCGCGCATTTGGGTCGGTAAACGGCCCTCGCTCTCCGGCGGAAGAGATAAACGGGTGGAAAAGGGTTTTCCCGGCTGTTGCTGAAAGCATCAAATCATCGAGCGTGGCCAGAAAGTCATTTTGGTCTCGCTTAATTCCTTGTGAGGCCAAAATCTGTTGTGCAATGCCGAGCACCCAATCGATGTTCAAGGTTGCGGCCATGTTTGTCTGCATTTGCGCAAAGGCGCTGCCCGGGAATGCCATCGTGTATCCGCAGCGATCGTTATTGAGCGTCAAATCTTCAGCGCTGGGCACAAACCGCATATGCATGCCGGTTGATCCAAGAATTGTGAGGCCCGGCATGTTTTGCGGATCATAAAGACCGGCCCCCAAACCGCAGCACATGACGTCCACCAGACCCAAGCTGACCGGCAAACCTTGAGGGAGGCCTGTTTGGGAGGCGGCTTTTGAGCTCAGTCCATGGGCGGTTGCTGTGCCATCCAGAAGAGGTGGCAAGATGTGTTTAAATTCACCAAGTCCAAGATCTGCCAAAACGTCATTGCTATAGTGACGCGTTTTGAAGTCCCCAAAGGTGAAAAGGCCTTCGGTAATGTCGGTGGCAAATTCGCCGGTCAGTTGGAGATAAAGCCAGTCCTTGCAGTGCAGGGCCTTTCCGGCCTTTTCCAAGAGGTCTGGAGCATGAGCTTTCATCCAGCACAGGTGGCTGCGCATCTGACTGATATTGATGCCAGTTGCGGTGACCTCGTAAATGCGTTTGCCGGTTTCACCCTGTTGAAGCGCCTTTGAAATGTCGGCTGCTCTTCCATCCAACCAAAGCCAACCGTCATGGAGGGGAGTTCCATTGTTATCGACAAGCCATGTGCCATCGCCCTGACCGGTAACAGCCAGCGATAGGCAGCGCTTCGCGCAGTTGGGTATGGCCTCTGTCAGTTCCTTCAAAACCGCCGCAGTATCAGACCAGGTCCGTTCCATATTTTGTTCAACGCCGCCATTTGGCAGGCTGGTGTAGGTGTTGCGGCGAGCAGCTTGAGCGACCTCACGACCTGACAAATCGAAAGCGACGGCTTTGATAACCGAAGTTCCTGCATCAATTCCGATCAAAAGGTCCTTGTGACTCATGCCAGAACTCTACCATGGCTGAGAGCTGCCCCTGTTGCGGGATCAAAGATGTGAAGGTCTTCGGGGTTTATCTGGACGTTCACTTGCTCACCCGGACCACAGCGCACACGGTCATGGGCAACGGATACGATGGATTTCCCGGCAAATCGTGCCGCTACATGGGTTTGGTCGCCGAGCCATTGATTGGCGTAGACTTCTGCAGGGAGCCCGGTTTCTGCCAAGTGAACGGAGTGGGGACGAATGCCGACGACTACGCTTTTGTTGGTCAGGACACGTTCAATGAGTTCAGGTGAGAACCGAGCTTTCGGGAATTCGAGATTTACATCATCACCCAGTCGAAGGTGAATTTCGGTGTCATTCAAAGCCGCGCCAGCCTCAAACAGGTTCATCGGAGGTTCGCCAATGAAGGCGCCTGTGAAAATGTTTGCCGGCTTGTTTTTCAGGTTCTCCGGTGTGTCGAACTGCTGCAGCACCCCGCCTTCCATCACCGCAATTCGATCCGCTAATGCATTGGCTTCGGTTTGATCGTGGGTCACCAGGATCGCGGTCAGATTATGTTGCTTTATGTAGTGCTTGATGCGGCCTCTGAGGAGTGCTCGAAGTTGTGGCTCCAGTTGGCCCATGGGCTCATCAAGCACGTGGAGGTCTGCCTTGCGGATCAGTGCGCGCCCAAGGCTAGCGCGTTGTTGCTGCCCGCCGGAAATTGCGTTCGGGCGTTTGTCCAGAAGATCGCTGATTTCCAGCAACGCCGCAATTGCCTCGACCTGTTTGTTGACCTCAGCTGCAGGCATTTTTTCAGCCTTTAGCGCAAAGGCAATGTTCTCGCGAATACTCAAAGGCGGGTAAAGCGAGTAGCCCTCAAAAGCCATGGCAACACCGCGCTTGGCAGGGGGGAGACGATTGATCTCTTTGCCATTGATCGCCATTTGGCCGGAACTTGCCTCTTCAAAACCGGCAATCATGCGGAGTGTTGAAGTTTTACCGCAACCAGAGGATCCGAGGAGGGCTACGATTTCTCCTTTTTCAACGCTGAGGTCGAGGTTCTGGACCGCATGAACGGCGTGCGTGCTGCCGGGGTTGTAGATCTTGTTGACGGCATTGAGTTCTAAAAGGGACATCAGGCAGCCTCCTCAACGCGTTCACCTGTTGTTACCGGCTCCAGCCGTTTGCCGGTTTGCCTGTCAAACAGGATCGCATCTTGTGCGGAGATGGTGATGTTCTGCTCCGGCCCTTCGGGAACTGCAGATTGCGCGGGTTGAGACACCAAAATTTCGCGCCCCCGTAAGGTCGTGACCAAGGTGACTGTCTTTTCATTGAAAGGGGTAATCGCTTCGATTGTAACGGGAAAACCGCCGTTTTGAGTGAAAGACAGGGCTTCAGGGCGCAGCCCTACGATGCAGTCACGGCCTGCAACACCTGGAAAGTCGCCATGGAAGTCGACACGTTGGTCTGACAAGAAGGCGTGCAATCCTCGCTCGTCTTCCTGAGGCACTACATCCAGCAGGTTCACTGTCGGATCCCCGAAGAGTTGGGCGATTTCAGTATTTGCCGGGCGCTTGTAGATATCTTCCGGGGAGCCAATCTGCACAATTTTCCCCTGATCCAAAACTGCGATCCGTTCGCCCAAGGCCATGGCTTCCTTGTAGTCCTGCGTCACATAAACAACTGTCGCGCCTCGGTCCGCCAAGAGGCGCGGCAGTTCCAGTCGCATCTCAAACCGCAGCTTTGCGTCTACGTTTCTAAGGGGATCATCGAGTAACAGGACTTTCGGCTCGGATACCAGCGCCCGTGCCAGGGCAGTGCGTTGCTTCTGTCCGTTGGAAAGGGCCTTGGGCGTGTGCGTCAGGACGTGGTCGATCTTCAGGAGTTCCGCGACGTCCTGCACTTTTCGTTTTATTTCAGAGGCAGACATGCGGCGGGATGTCAGAGAACTGGCGATATTGTCGAAGGCGCTCATATGCGGGAACAGCGCAAAGTTTTGAAACGCCATGCCGATGCCCCGATGCTCCGGCGGAACTGATGTCATATCCTGTCCGCCAATAGCAACCGTGCCGCCATCCGGGTCGATGGCTCCCGCGATGGTCCTTAACAACACGGTTTTACCAGCCCCGGATTTTCCGAAAAGCACCAGCGTGCCGCCTTCAGGAACGGTGAGGGAGATACCATCGAGAACAGTCTCGCTTTCGAAGGACTTTCTGATGTTGCTTAGATCAAGATAACTCATGAGATCACCCTTTCACCGCACCGAGGGACAGACCTTCGACGAGATAGCGCTGGGCCCAAAGGGCGAGAGCCAAAGTCGGAGCGATGGAAAGCACGACAGCCGCAGCGATCTGGCCGTATTGAATGCCGGACGCTGTTACGAAGGCAAGGGCTCCAACCGTCACCGGTTGCTTGTCTGCAGACGCCAGAACCAACGCGAAGATGAAGTTGTTCCAAGCGAAAATGAAGGCGAGTAGGCCAGCTGCAGCAATTCCGGGGCCCGCAAGTGGCAGCGCGATCTTGCGGAACGTGGCAAACCAGCTGTGTCCGGCAATTCGGTAGGCGTATTCAATGTCTGGTGAGATGTCTTCGAAATAGCCGCGGACAATCCAGAGGATCAGCGGCAAGCAGATCAGCTGGTAAACCCAGACCAGTCCCAGATAGGTGTCGGCCAACCCGATTTGCTGGAAGTATAGCGTAAGGGGCAGAAGTACCAGAAGCGGCGGGGCAAACCGGAAGGACAGAAGGGTAAAGGCAATGTCTTCTGATCCGCGGAATTTATGCCGGGCAAATGCGTAGGCAGCTGGAACGCCGAGACACAGGGCTACCGCGACCGAACTCACTGAAAGAATGATGGAGTTCATCAGGTTGTTCAGGAAATCAATGCCCATGCTGGCGACATTTGAGTCCAATCGCCCGGCGAGAATCGCGAGATAATTGTCGAAGGTCGGGACAAATGCCATGGAGGGCGGAGAGCGCAAAATGGTCTCATTGGTCTGCAGGCTCATGAGCACGATCCAGAAAATCGGGAACATGAAAAAGGTGACGATGAGAGCCAAGGCGAAGCGGCGCAGCCAGCGTTCCAAAAGGGATGTATGGTCCATGGTTTACGCTCCCCCTCGTGCCCGTTCGCGCAGGCGCAACCAGTTTTTGACGAAGATGTTGGACAGCACATATGTGATTGCCCAAAGGATGAGCAGAAGTGCCGTTGAACGCCCAACATTGGTGGATTGGAAGAAGTTCAAATACGCCTCAACCTGGAACACCATCAACGTGTCGCCGGGGCCGCCCTGGGTCATTGCATAGATGATGTCGAACTGCTGGATAGAATCGAGAAGGCGGAAAAGGGCTGCGGTTAAAATGTAAGGCATGAGCATCGGCAGGGTAATGCGCCAGAACTGCTCCAGCCGCGGCACGCCATCCAGAGCTGCTGCCTCAAATGGCTGTGTCGGCAAGGACCGCAAACCAGCCAGAAGCAGGATCATCATGAAGGGTGTGTAGACCCACACGTCGACCAAAACGACTGTGAAAAGAGCTGTGTCCGGTGAGGACCCCCAGCGGAAATCGGAGAACCCCAGAACCTGCATGAAATAACTCAGGATGCCGAAATTCGGGTTGGTCATCAGCTTGAACATCAGGGCAGCAAGCGCTGGTGCCGTCATAAGCGGCATCAAGAGCATGATGGAAATGAAATTATTTACCGGTGTTCGCTTTCTCAAAAGCAGCGCAATTGCCAAGCCGAGCAAAAGCTCCAGAACCACCGTTGATCCTGCATAGACCAGGGACACTTTCAGCGTGTTCCAGAAATCCGGGTCTGAAAGGAACTGCAGATAGTTTTCACCCCAGTTCATACCCCGGTTCCAGGGCTGCGACATTCTGTATTTTTGCAAGGAATAATAGATCGCCGTCACGAACGGGATCAGGATTCCGATGCAAACCAGAAGTGCAGGTAAACTCAGCACATAGGGCAGCATTTTGGGCGAAATGAGCGCACGCCTTTGGGGCATCGCGGTATCAGTCATGTGCCTACCGGACAGTTCAGATGATTTTTAAAGTCGGTGAAGGTGTGGAGCACACGGGGAGGGGACCGCGTGCTCCACAGGCTGCGCCTATCTCAAGCCCGCATCTGCAAGCTGGGAGTTCATGCTTTCAGCGAGTTGATCAAGGCCTTCGTCAACAGGCACTTCGTTGGCAACCATCTGCTGGAGCGTTGCCGCCCATTCTGTTGTCAGATCGAAGAACAGAGGCTGTGCGGTAAACTTGATGCTAGCACCAGGTGCGGAAACATCATGCATCTCCACGTAGCCCGGATAGCTCTTGTTCAGCCGCTCGCGGAAGATATCGCTGTTCCAGACCGACTGACGGACTGGATTGACGAAATCCATTTGAGTTGCGCCAAACAAGCCGTGTTCCGGACCTGATGCCCACTGCATGAAGTACCATGTCGCATCAAGGTCCTTGGAGAACTTCGACATGGCGAGCGACCAGATCCAGATGTTTGGTGTCGGGGCAGAGGCTTCCGGATTGGCGGCAAATGGGGCATAGGCCAATTGACCCGCCATTGCATTTTCTCCGCCGTTCATGAAGTAGCCCAGTATGTCAGCATCAAAGATCATGGCTGACTTGCCTGCGCCGAGATCAGTGCCGACCTGATACCAAGTGTGGCTGGACCAGTCGCTTGCGCCACTGTCCTGGATCATTTTGACCCATTTGGCGTGGAACTCCTTCGAGCTAGCCGTGTTCATTGCCGCAGACAGGCTGCCGCCGTCATTGGTCAGATCAGCCTCGCCGAAATTGGCATAGGCTGACAGGAAGCCCGGGTGAATGGTGGCCCAAGATCGGGAGCCGCGAACACCAACGCCGTAGACGCCATCATTGGCAGCCTGTACTGCTGCAGCAACTTCCAGCATCTGGTCCAGATTGGTTGGAACATCCAGTCCCGCCTTTTCCAGCATGGCAGCGTTATAAGTCAGGTTGTTCTGCTCATAGCCCCACGGAATACACCACTGTTTGGCGTCATCAGAGCCGAGTTCTCCACCCGGCACACCGTTCCAGGCACAGGATTTGCGGACACCTGGAAGCATATCGTCCCAGTTGTAGTTTGGATTGGTCTTGGAAGGGTCATTGATCCACTCATTGTGATCGACGATCCAGCCTGCCGGGCCATAGGTCCAGGTCATGTAGGCGCCGGTCATGAAGGCATCATACTCGGTTGAACCGGATGACAGAGCGGCTGTTACCTTGTCGAAATAAACATCTTCGGGAAAGATGTCGTAGGTGACATCCATTCCGGTCAGTTGTTTGAAGTTATCAAGATTGGCGATCATCGCATCGGTGTAAGGGTGCTTGTTCAAAAGCAGCTTGATGCCTTTACCAGAGTGCTTTTTCCAATCGAAGTCGGCCGCCTGAGCGTTGGTTGCCATCATATTATAAAGGGTTCCCGCTGCACCGGCTGTAACACCCAGTGCGCCGAGCCTGCGGATCAAAGCGCGGCGGTCCATCTCCCCACGCAAGAAGGCCCCTATTGCGTCCTTTTCCTTATCATACATTCCCAATTCCTCCCTTGGTCGTTTCACTCAGCGTCCGTTTGGATCTTCTATGAGGGTTTTTGCAGTCAGTTCGTCTGTCAGCAGTCCGGTCAAATATCCGCTCTGCAAAGCTGCGCGCACGGCTGGGACCTTGTTGGTGCCGCCTGCTATGGCAACGACATCTCGATCCTTCAGGCTATCAAGTGGCGGAGCCATCACTCTTTCATCGTGTGGTGTGGAGATCTGATTGCCATCGCGATCAACAAATTGTCCGAGAAGCTCGGCGACCGCGCCGCGTTTGCGCAGGTCGGCTGCAAGATCCTTATCCTCTGTGGCTGTGTCGAGAATGCTGCCGATATCTGGTTCCAGACTACCGATCCCCAAGACGACCAATGTTGCCTTGTCGATGAGTGCCATCGTGTCGGCGATGCCGAATTGCTGCATCATCACCGCTTTGTCTTCTGCTGAATTTGCGTAGAGCGGTGCTGGCAAAAGGTGGGCGTCGGCGCCGGTTTTTTGCGCAAGGCGATAGATGACGTCGTATGGATTTGCAGCAAAGGAGCGGGTCAAGCCGCCCAGCATGGATACAAATTGTTTGCCGTCTACCGGGTCACGCCCCATGGCATTGACTGAGGCTGTCAGGGTTCGGCCATTTCCGATGCCAATGATTTTGTGACGCGCACCGCTTGCCACTTCCATCAGATACTGTGCGCCGACGACTGCCAAGGACCTCAAAGGAAGGGGCCCTGTCTCAGGCACCTCCATGGCAACTCGACAGAAATTCAGTCCGAACCGTTCCATCAGTTGGCGCTCGAGCGCTACACACTCGGTCGCTTGAACATCCACGAAAATTTGCACGAGGCCATCGGCTTGGGCGCGGGCGATCAATCGGTGGGCCCGGGTGTTGGTCACATTCAGGTGCTTTGCAACCTCTCCTTGGGTTAGGCCGCCGATAAAGTGAAGCCAAGCCGCACGCGCAGCTACGTCGGTGTCTGATTTTGCTTCTGGTTTGATCAAACCCATTTTGGCTCTCTGCAAAAAAATGCGAATTTGAAAAATATTGCAAACAAAATTACGTAGGGTCAAGAAAATTTTGAGATGCCGGAGTATGAGACGAGCGCACCCAAACGCCTGTTCAAAAGATTTTTTCCCTTTAAAGGTTTGAAGTAATTGTGGAAATGATTAGGTGTCTAGCTTCAGTTCATGGGAAGAAACACAGAGTTTCGCCGCTCGACTGGGCTATTCCGTCACTGGATACTTTGCTCAATTTTATGGATCTAATAGCCACTGGCTCTCAGCTGAGCTGGTGTGACAGCAGCCAGTCGCGGAACTCTATGACTTCGCTTCGCTGATTGGTTGAGCCTCTTAAAACCAAGAAAAAGCTTCTGGTAAGCGGGAGCCGAACAGACAGGGGAGAAACAAGCAGACCTTGCTCGATATAGCGTTTGGAAAATTCCTCAGACACGATGGCGGAGCCACTGCCGCCGGACATGATCTGGAGCGCAGTCAGTGATGAATCTGCTTTGATGGTGCCAAGAGTTGAAGGCACTTCTTCGTCTGTAAGGGCAAACATCTGCGACCAATCAGCCTCCGAGCCAATAATCTGGATGGCATGTTTTGCAAGCTCCGTCAGAGTTGGCGTATTGGTGAAGGACTTTAAGAGCTGAGGTGGACAGACGACTTCTCCAAGACGATGCCCAAGATGGTGAATCTCACCATCTGACCAGTCGCCATAGCCGTATCGGATTTCGACATCGACTGCGTCATCATCAATCCGGCCATTCCAGACGGCTGTGGTCATCTGCAGTTCTATATCTGGAAATGCATCGTGAAAGGCTGAGAAATGCGGGGCCAATACCAGCGCGCCATAACTGATTGAAGCGTGCACTCGCACGATTTTTCTACGTTTTGCGGAAAAGAGACTTCTGGTCGCCTGCTGGATTTCGGTGAAAGATCGACTGATTGGTTGCGCGTAGGCATGGCCGATATCTGTCAGTTCGACTCCCCGTGGCAGTCGGGTAAACAATTGTGCATTCAGATGATGTTCCAACAGCTTGATTTGTTGGCTCACGGCAGCGGGTGTCAGGTTCAGCTCTTCTGCTGCAGCTGAAAAACTGCTGTGCCTTGCGGCAGAGTCAAATGCGCGAAGCCATGT
>Ga0189285_100116_pt1 | contig 16499 bp, 12 predicted proteins | sample GEYOminimetaG_FD_130315 | JGI IMG/M metagenome (GOLD analysis project Ga0189285, IMG submission 130315) | Marine microbial communities from the Costa Rica Dome - GEYO mini metaG | ecosystem: Environmental > Aquatic > Marine > Oceanic > Photic zone | place: Costa Rica: the Eastern Pacific... | reverse complement strand
GACAACGTCTCTGTTGACGTTGAGCTGATCGTTCCGATCGCCATGGAAGATGGTCTGCGCTTCGCGATCCGCGAAGGTGGCCGGACCGTCGGCGCGGGCGTCGTCGCTTCCATCACTGAATAAGTGATTTTATCCACCGGGCCTGTTACCCGGTCCGGTGGATCTTCCTTGTTGGGGCTTGAATTTTCGAAACCTGACAAGTATCAGGAGCAAGGCTGACTAGTCAGCATCCTGAAGGGGTATAGCTCAGTTGGTAGAGCGGCGGTCTCCAAAACCGCAGGTCGCGGGTTCGAACCCTGCTGCCCCTGCCATATTTGCTCTTGAAAGCAAACCCCCGAGGGGTTACATAGAGACCTCGGGTGAGGCGCGCGAACGATGAGTCGCGCGCCCACTCGTATTTAAGAGACCGGAATCGGAATGGCGAAGACCAATCCCTTTACTTTCATTCAGCAGGTTCGGTCCGAGGTGGCGAAAGTCACTTGGCCGACACGTCGGGAAACAGCAGTGACCACCGTAATGGTGTTCATCATGGTGGTTATTGCGTCGATTTTCTTCCTGCTTGCCGATCAGCTGATGGGCTGGGGTATCGGCTGGCTGCTTGGTGTTTAAGGTCGGCTCGCTGTAAAAGCGCCGCTGGGAACGCTCAGAAAAGAACAAGAAACGGAACTGAAAAACATGGCCAAGCGCTGGTACATTGTGCACGCCTATTCGAATTTCGAGAAAAAGGTCGCCGAGTCCATCCGCGAAAAGGCCGAGCAAAAAGGTCTTTCGGACCTCTTTGAAGAAATTCTTGTTCCGATGGAAAAGGTCACCGAAGTGCGCCGCGGCCGTAAGGTTGAAGCAGAGCGCAAATTCTTCCCGGGCTATGTTCTGGTGAAGATGGATATGACCAACGAAGCGTTTCACCTGATTAAGGACACTCCGAAGGTCACCGGGTTCCTTGGTGCGGATCAAAAGCCGATCCCGATCCCGGAGCGCGAAGCGCTTCAGATCATCAATCAGGTGCAGGAAGGTGTTGATCGTCCGAAGCCGTCCGTCACCTTTGAAGTTGGTGAGCAGGTTCGTGTCTCCGATGGTCCGTTCGCGTCCTTCTCCGGTCTCGTTGAAGAGGTTGATGACGAGCGTGCTCGCTTGAAGGTGGCTGTGTCTATCTTTGGTCGTGCGACCCCGGTTGAATTGGAATTCGGTCAGGTCGACAAGCTCGCCTGACTGTTGGCTGCTGCGGCAGCTATCGTGCCTGTCCCGTTAAGGGCAGGGTAACTGGTGGCAGATTGGTTCGCTCTTCGCCGAGTGGACGGAAGATCACACCACCGCCTCCCGCAAAACTGGTGAGCCATCGCCAGTTTGCTTGAATGGAGATCATCATGGCGAAAAAAATTGAAGGCTTCCTGAAGCTTCAGGTGCCGGCTGGGTCCGCGACCCCGTCTCCTCCAATCGGTCCTGCGCTGGGCCAGCGCGGTCTGAACATCATGGAATTCTGTAAAGCGTTCAACGCACAGACCCAGGATGTCGAGAAGGGCGCACCTTGCCCGACCGTGATCACATACTTCACCGACAAGTCTTTCACATTCGAAGTGAAGACCGCGCCGGTTTCCTTCTTCCTGAAGAAGGCTGCAAAGCTTCAAAAGGGTTCCCAGACCCCTGGTCGCGGTACTGTTGGTTCCGTTTCCAAGGCGCAGGTCAAGGAAATCGCTGAAGCGAAAATGAAGGACCTGAACGCCAACGATATCGACGCAGCAATGCTGATGGTTGAAGGCTCCGCCCGGTCCATGGGCCTCGAGGTGACGGAGTAAGATCATGGCGAAGATCGGAAAGCGTATCACAGAAGCCCGTGAGGGCATTGACCGCAACAAGGCATACGCGCTTGATGAAGCGCTGGGTCTTTTGAAAGGTCGCTCCAAGGTCAAGTTTGACGAGACCATTGAAGTTGCCATCAACCTTGGTGTTGACCCGCGTCACGCAGACCAGATGGTTCGCGGCGTCTGCGTTCTGCCGAACGGTACAGGCAAAAACGTCAAGGTTGCCGTGTTTGCACGTGGCGACAAGGCGGAAGAAGCCAAGGCTGCCGGTGCTGACATCGTTGGCGCTGAAGAGCTGGTTCAGGAAGTTCAGGGCGGAAACATCGACTTCGATACCGTCATTGCTACTCCAGACATGATGCCACTCGTTGGTCGTCTCGGTAAGGTTCTCGGCCCGCGCGGCATGATGCCAAACCCGAAGGTCGGAACCGTTACTCCGGACGTGGCCAAGGCAATCAACGACGCCAAGGGCGGTGCTGTTCAGTTCCGCGTTGAAAAGGCGGGTATCGTTCATGCCGGTATCGGCAAGGTGTCTTTCTCTGAAGACGCTCTGCAACAGAACATCAAGGCTTTCGTTGACGCTGTTCAAAAAGCCAAGCCAACCGGCGCCAAGGGCACCTACATGAAGCGCATTGCCGTTTCCTCCACAATGGGCCCGGGCGTGAAGGTCGATCTGGCCAGCGTTGCTGAATAATCCGGTTTGACCGGAGAACAAGTTTCAGTCGGGTAACCGGCTGATTGATTTGGCGGTTCGCCGCCAAGTCACCCTGTCCGAGACTGCAGGTGCCGGGAAACCGGTTTAAGCTTATTCAGGCCTGCATAGATGGGTTAGAACCGAATTTCCCGCTTGGGCGGATAACCGGTTCGAACCAGGCCTTGCCGCGCAGCCTGCGTGTGCGAGGGGACAGGACCCTGAGCGTCGTTGCAGGCGTTCCCGGGTTCGGGAAACCTGATGCGGCAAAGGCAAACCGATGACGGAAACGTCATCAACTGGAGAAGGCAAGTGGAAAGAGCGGAAAAGCACGAGTTCGTGACGTCTCTCAACGCTGAGCTGGCTGACACCGGCGTTGTAGTCGTTGCGCACTATGCAGGTCTTTCAGTTTCCCAGATGACTACACTGCGGTCTTCTGTTCGTGAAGCTGGCGGCACTGTGAAAGTCGCGAAAAACCGCCTTGTGAAACTTGCCCTTCAAGGCACGGAACTGGAGCACATTGCTGACCTTTTCCAGGGGCCGACCGTCCTCGTCTATTCTGAGGATCCGGTTGCAGCCCCGAAGGCAGCTGTGAACTTTGCCAAGGCAAACGAAAATTTTGAAATCCTTGGTGGCGCTCTTGGTTCCACAAACCTGAACGCGGACGGGGTTAAATCCCTGGCCACCATGCCGTCTCTGGACGAGCTGCGTGGCAAGCTGGTTGGTCTTATCCAGACCCCGGCTTCCCGGATTGCTCAGGTTGTCAACGCGCCGGCCGGGCAGCTTGCTCGCGTCTTCAACGCGTACGCCGAGAAGGACAAGGCCGCATAAGGCGACCGAAACACTGTCATACAAAACCAACTTACTGGTTCGAACTAAAGGTACTGAAAAATGGCTGATCTCGAAAAGCTCGTAGAAGAACTGTCCACGCTGACTGTTATGGAAGCAGCTGAACTGTCCAAGCTTCTGGAAGAGAAGTGGGGCGTTTCTGCCGCTGCTCCTGTTGCTGTTGCTGCTGTTGCAGGCGGCGCTGATGCAGGTGCTGCTGCTGAAGAAAAGACTGAATTTGACGTTGTTCTGGCTTCTGCTGGCGACAAGAAAATCAACGTCATCAAGGAAGTCCGCGCAATCACCGGTCTTGGCCTGAAAGAAGCTAAGGAACTCGTGGAGTCCGCTCCAAAGGCAGTCAAGGAAGCAGTTTCCAAGGACGAAGCTGAAGAGCTGAAGAAGAAGCTTGAAGAAGCTGGCGCTTCCGTAGAGCTGAAGTAATCAGGGCTTAAAGCCCTATAGACGGTCCCGGTCTCCGGGGCCGTTTTCTGGCCCCGGCGGGTTTTCCCGTGTCCGGGGCTAAAGTCCCACTGGGGCACAGTGATGCCGAGCAAGGTGTCAACGTGCCCTGGTCCCCATAGACCGGTCAGCCAAAAACCTGGTTGATCAATTTTGGGGGACGGTTTTCCGAAGCGCCTGGATGAGGTTCATCCGATGACAAGGGGCGTTTCGGGAAGCCGTTACCCGGCCGATACGAGGAGCGACAATGACCCAAACGTTCAACGGTCGCAAAAAGGTCCGTAAATATTTCGGATCGATCCGCGATGTCGCGGCAATGCCCAATCTCATCGAGGTCCAGAAAGCCTCTTACGACCAGTTCCTACAGGTCGACGAGATGCCGGGCGGCGGTCGCATAAATGATGGTCTGGAAGCCGTATTCCAGTCCGTGTTCCCGATTTCCGACTTTGCGGGAACATCTCTCCTGGAATTTGTTTCTTACGAATTTGAAGCTCCGAAATACGACGTTGACGAGTGCCGTCAGCGAGACATGACCTTTGCTGCGCCTTTGAAGGTCACACTGCGTCTGATCGTATTTGATGTCGATGAAGACACCGGTGCAAAGTCCGTTAAAGACATCAAGGAACAGGATGTCTACATGGGCGATATGCCGTTCATGACAGACAACGGCACCTTCATCGTCAACGGCACCGAGCGTGTGATCGTCTCCCAGATGCACCGCTCGCCCGGCGTATTCTTCGATCATGACAAGGGCAAGACCCACTCATCCGGCAAGCTCCTGTTTGCTGCGCGCGTCATTCCTTATCGTGGCTCATGGCTCGATATCGAGTTCGATGCCAAGGACATTGTCCACGCCCGTATTGACCGTCGCCGCAAAATTCCGGTTACGTCCCTGTTGATGGCGCTTGGCCTCGACGGCGAAGAAATTCTGAACACCTTCTACGCACGTGTTGATTACACGCGTCAGAAGGATGGTGGCTGGCGTATGCCGTTCGATGGTGACCGCCTGAAAGGCACAAAAGCGTCTTACGCTCTGATCGACGCAGACAGCGGCGAAGTGGTTGTCGAAGGCGGCCGCAAGATCACTGCGCGGACCATCAAGCAGCTGGCGGAAAAGAATGTTACTGCGCTGAAGATGACCGACGAAGATCTGCACGGTCAGTACCTTGCAGAAGACATCGTTGATGCACAGACAGGTGAAATCTATGCAGAAGCTGGTGAAGAAATCACCGGTAAACTGCTGGAAGAGCTTGTTGATCGCGGTTACCACGATCTGCCAGTACTGGATATCGACCACGTTAATGTTGGTCCGTATATCCGTAACACACTCTCTGCAGACAAGAACGAATCTCGCGAAGATGCGCTATTTGACATCTACCGCGTGATGCGTCCGGGTGAGCCGCCCACCATCGATACTGCTGAGGCGATGTTCCAGTCGCTCTTCTTCGATGCTGAGCGCTACGACTTGTCAGCTGTTGGCCGCGTGAAGATGAACATGCGCCTGGACGTTGATGCCGAAGACACGGTTCGGGTTCTGCGCAAGGAAGATATCCTTGAAGTCATCCGTGTTCTGCTTCAGCTCCGTGATGGCAAGGGCGACATCGACGACATCGATAACCTCGGCAATCGTCGTGTCCGCTCTGTTGGCGAACTGATGGAAAACCAGTACCGTGTTGGCCTTCTGCGCATGGAACGGGCGATCAAGGAGCGTATGAGCTCTGTTGAGATCGATACCGTGATGCCGCAGGATCTCATCAACGCGAAGCCGGCTGCTGCGGCTGTCCGTGAATTCTTCGGCTCCTCGCAGCTGTCGCAGTTCATGGACCAGACCAACCCGCTGTCTGAAGTCACGCACAAGCGTCGTCTTTCGGCTCTTGGCCCGGGTGGTTTGACCCGTGAGCGTGCAGGCTTTGAGGTTCGTGACGTTCACCCGACCCACTATGGTCGTATCTGCCCGATTGAGACCCCTGAAGGTCCGAACATCGGTCTGATCAACTCGCTGGCAACTTTTGCCCGCGTGAACAAGTACGGCTTTATCGAAAGCCCATACCGGAAGGTGAAAGATGGGGTCGTGACAAACGACGTCGTCTACCTGTCGGCCATGGAAGAAGCTAAGCACTACGTCGCACAGTCCAACGCTGTGTATGATGCAGATGGCCGCTTCACAGAAGAGTTGATTACCTGTCGTCACGCTGGCGAGAACATGATGGTTCCGTCTGATCGCGTTGACCTGATGGACGTGTCACCGAAGCAGCTCGTTTCTGTTGCTGCAGCGTTGATCCCGTTCCTGGAAAACGATGATGCGAACCGCGCTCTCATGGGCTCGAACATGCAGCGTCAGGCTGTGCCACTCGTCCGCGCCGAGGCTCCGTTCGTCGGAACCGGCATGGAGCCGATTGTGGCACGGGATTCCGGTGCTGCTATCGGTGCAAAGCGCGCGGGTGTCGTAGACCAGGTTGATGCGACCCGTATCGTTATCCGGGCTACCGAAGATCTTGATCCGGGCAAGTCCGGTGTCGATATCTACCGGTTGATGAAGTTCCAGCGTTCGAACCAGAACACCTGTATCAACCAGCGTCCGCTGGTGCGTGTGGGTGACAAGGTTCACAAGGGCGACATCATCGCTGACGGTCCGTCCACGGATCTCGGTGATCTGGCGCTCGGCAAAAACGTGCTCGTCGCGTTCATGCCGTGGAACGGCTACAACTTCGAGGATTCCATCCTTCTGTCCGAGCGGATCGTGTCTGACGATGTCTTCACATCGATCCACCTGGAAGAATTCGAAGTGATGGCCCGTGATACCAAGTTGGGTCCGGAAGAGATCACGCGCGATATTCCGAACGTTTCTGAAGAGGCTTTGAAGAACCTCGACGAAGCCGGGATTGTCTATATCGGTGCAGAATTGCATCCGGGCGACATCCTTGTCGGGAAGATCACACCAAAGGGCGAAAGCCCGATGACACCGGAAGAAAAGCTTCTGCGTGCCATCTTTGGTGAAAAGGCTTCCGATGTTCGTGACACATCCCTGCGTCTGCCACCGGGTGTCTCCGGTACAGTCGTTGAAGTTCGTGTCTTCAACCGCCACGGCGTTGAAAAAGACGAACGCGCGATGGCGATCGAGCGTGAGGAAATCGAGCGTCTGGCGAAAGACCGTGACGACGAACAGGCGATACTGGATCGCAACGTCTATGGTCGTTTGGCGGAAATGCTGCTCGGCAAGACAGCTGTTGCAGGTCCGAAGGGCTTCAAGAAGGGTGGAGAGCTTTCTGGCGACGCCCTGAACGAATTCCCTCGGTCTCAGTGGTGGCAGTTTGCGACCGACGACGAGAAGTTCATGTCCGAAATCGAGGCATTGCGCGGTCAGTATGATGACAGCCGCAAGCGTCTTGAGCAGCGGTTTATCGACAAGGTCGAAAAACTGCAGCGCGGTGATGAGCTGCCTCCGGGCGTCATGAAGATGGTCAAGGTCTTCGTTGCTGTGAAGCGCAAGCTTCAGCCGGGCGACAAGATGGCTGGTCGTCACGGTAACAAGGGCGTGGTTTCCAAGATCAACCCATGTGAAGACATGCCGTTCCTGGAAGACGGTACGCATGTTGACATCGTGTTGAATCCGCTTGGTGTTCCATCACGCATGAACGTCGGTCAGATCCTCGAAACCCACATGGGTTGGGCGTGCCGCGGCATGGGCCTTCGCATCGGCGAAATGTACGATGAGTACAGAAAGTCCGGTGAGATTGAGCAACTGCGCGGAAAGATCGTGGAGATCTACGGCGACAACATGAAGGGCGACAACGTCAAGGAATATGACGATGAAGGTGTTGTCCGACTGGCAGAGCAGCTGAAGAAGGGCGTGTCCATCGCGACACCGGTCTTCGATGGTGCGCGTGAGCCTGATGTTGTCGAAGCGCTCAAGATTGCCGATTACCATCCGAGCGGACAGTCCGTCCTCTATGATGGTCGTACCGGTGAAGAGTTCGACCGCCGCGTGACGGTGGGCTACATCTATATGTTGAAGCTCCATCACCTTGTCGACGACAAGATCCACGCCCGTTCGATTGGCCCATACTCGCTTGTCACCCAGCAGCCGCTCGGTGGTAAGGCGCAGTTCGGCGGCCAGCGCTTCGGGGAAATGGAGGTCTGGGCACTTGAAGCCTACGGCGCAGCCTACACGCTGCAGGAAATGCTTACCGTCAAGTCGGATGACGTTGCCGGCCGTACGAAGGTCTACGAGGCCATCGTTCGCGGTGATGACACCTTCGAGGCAGGCATTCCAGAGAGCTTCAACGTGCTTGTGAAGGAAATGCGGTCTTTGGGTCTGAATGTGGAGCTGCAACGCACCGATCAGCCTCAGATTTCCGATGAACCTGCTGCCGATGCAGCTGAGTAATCCGGAAATTCTGACAAAGACCGATTTGAGACTTGCAGAACGGGTTGAGGGAAGGGTGCCAGTCGGCATTCTTCCGACCCCTGCAGTGAAGGAGATGGACCATGAATCATGAGGTCATGAACCTGTTCAACCAACAGGCTCCGACGCAGACCTTCGATAATATCCGGATCTCGCTTGCGAGCCCGGAAAAGATCATGTCCTGGTCGTTTGGCGAAATCAAAAAGCCGGAGACCATCAACTACCGTACGTTCAAGCCTGAACGTGACGGGTTGTTCTGCGCGCGCATCTTTGGCCCGATCAAGGACTACGAATGTCTTTGCGGCAAATATAAGCGCATGAAGTACAAAGGCGTTATCTGTGAGAAGTGTGGCGTTGAAGTCACCTTGTCTCGTGTGCGCCGTGAACGCATGGGCCACATTGAACTGGCTGCGCCGGTTGCGCACATCTGGTTCCTGAAGTCCCTGCCAAGCCGTATCGGCCTTCTGCTCGACATGACGCTGAAGGATCTGGAACGCGTTCTCTACTTCGAGAATTATGTGGTTCTGGAGCCGGGTCTGACGCCGCTGAAGCAACACCAGCTTCTGTCGGAAGAAGACTACATCGCAGCTCAGGACGAGTATGGCGAAGACGCGTTCACCGCCATGATCGGCGCTGAAGCGATCCGCGAAATCATGATGTCCATGGATCTGGAGCGCATCAGCGAACAACTCCGTCAGGAAATCGCGGAAGCCACAACCGAACTGAAGCCGAAGAAGCTGGCCAAGCGCCTGAAGGTCATTGAAGCGTTCATCGAATCCGGCAACCGTCCGGAATGGATGATCATGACCGTTGTTCCGGTTATTCCGCCGGACCTGCGTCCGCTGGTTCCGCTTGATGGCGGTCGGTTCGCGACTTCCGATCTGAACGATCTGTATCGCCGCGTGATCAACCGGAACAACCGTCTGCGCCGCTTGATGGAACTGCGCGCTCCGGACATCATCATCCGGAACGAAAAGCGAATGCTTCAGGAGTCTGTTGACGCCCTGTTCGACAACGGTCGCCGTGGCCGCGTCATCACCGGTGCCAACAAGCGTCCGTTGAAGTCGCTGTCTGACATGTTGAAAGGCAAGCAGGGCCGCTTCCGTCAGAACCTTCTTGGTAAGCGCGTCGACTATTCCGGTCGTTCGGTTATCACCGTGGGTCCTGAGCTTAAGCTGCACCAGTGTGGCCTGCCGAAGAAGATGGCTCTTGAGCTGTTCAAGCCGTTCATCTACTCGCGTCTTGATGCGAAAGGGTTCTCCTCAACCGTCAAGCAGGCCAAGAAGCTAGTGGAGAAGGAGCGTCCGGAAGTCTGGGATATCCTTGACGAAGTGATCCGTGAGCACCCGGTTCTTTTGAACCGCGCGCCTACGCTTCACCGTCTTGGCATTCAGGCGTTCGAACCGACCCTGATTGAAGGTAAGGCGATCCAGCTGCACCCGCTCGTCTGTTCGGCGTTTAACGCTGACTTTGACGGCGACCAGATGGCTGTTCACGTCCCGCTCTCGCTGGAAGCCCAGCTGGAAGCGCGGACACTGATGATGTCCACAAACAACATTCTGCACCCGGCTAACGGTGGTCCGATCATCGTTCCGTCGCAGGATATCGTTCTTGGTCTCTACTATCTGTCGATCATGGCAGAGAAAGAGCCGGGCGAGGGCATGGCCTTCGGTGACATAGGTGAAATCCATCACGCTCTGGCTAACAACGTCATCACGCTGCACACCAAGATCAAGGGTCGTTTCAAGACAGTTGATGAGCATGGCAACGAAGTCTCTCAGATCGTAGAGACGACTCCGGGCCGGATGCTGATTGGTGAGCTGCTGCCGAAGCACTTTGAAGTGCCTTATGACGTGTGCAACAAGCTGATGACCAAGAAGGACATCTCCAAGATGATCGACACGGTTTACCGTGCGTGCGGTCAAAAGGAGACGGTTATCTTCTGTGACCAGATCATGGGTCTTGGCTTCAAGAACGCATGTAACGCCGGTATTTCGTTCGGTATGGACGACATGGTTATCCCGGACACCAAGCAGAAGCTGGTTTCCGATACATCAGCCATGGCGACCGAATACGAGCAGCAATACAACGACGGTCTCATCACTCAGGGCGAGAAATACAACAAGGTTGTTGACGCCTGGGCGAAGTGTACCGACCGTGTTGCTGACGAGATGATGAAGCGCATTCAGGCGGTGGAATTCGACGAAGAATCCGGTCGTCAGAAGCAAATGAACTCAGTGTACATGATGTCCCACTCCGGGGCGCGTGGTTCACCACAGCAGATGAAGCAGCTGGCTGGTATGCGTGGTCTGATGGCCAAGCCGTCCGGTGAGATCATCGAAAACCCGATCATCTCGAACTTCAAGGAAGGCCTGTCGGTTCTGGAGTACTTCAACTCCACGCACGGTGCCCGTAAGGGTCTGGCTGACACCGCCTTGAAGACAGCGAACTCTGGTTACCTGACCCGCCGTCTCGTGGACGTTGCGCAGGATTCCATCATCCTTGAACCGGATTGTGGATCAGAGCGTGGCATCACAGTGGCGCCAATCGTTGATGCCGGTAACGTCATCGCCTCTCTGGGCATGCGCGTTCTGGGTCGTACGACCGCTGAAGACGTTTATAATCACCAGACCGGTGAAGTGATCGTTCCGAAGGGGCATTTGATCGACGAGAAGGACGTTGAAGTCATCGAGGCCGCCAAGGTTCAGCAGATCAAGATCCGTTCGGTTCTGACCTGTGAGACCGAGACCGGTGTGTGTGCGACCTGTTACGGTCGTGACCTTGCACGCGGTACGCCTGTGAACATGGGTGAGGCTGTTGGCGTTATCGCTGCTCAGTCCATCGGTGAGCCGGGCACTCAGCTGACCATGCGGACGTTCCACATTGGTGGTACGGCACAGGTTGTCGATAGTTCGTTCATCGAGTCCAACGTTGACGGCCGGGTGAAGATCCGCAATCGGAGCGTCCAGCGCGACTCCGACGGCAATCTTATCGCCATGGTTCGGAACATGTCCATCGTTGTTCTCGACAGCGACGACAACGAACGTGCGGTTCACCGCGTCACCTACGGCTCCAAGCTGCATGTGGACGACGGCGACACGGTCAAGCGCGGGCAGCGGATTGCTGAATGGGATCCGTACACCCGTCCAATGCTGGCTGATGTCGACGGTGTCGTGGACTTTGAAGACCTTACAGACGGTGTTTCCATTCAGGAAACCGCCGATGAGGCAACCGGTATCACCAAGCGTGTCGTCATCGATTGGCGGTCTTCGCAACGTGGTGCTGACCTCAAACCGGCGATTGTCATCAAAGATGCAAAGGGCGCTGTGTCCAAGACGCAGCGTGGCTCCGATGCACGCCTGTTGTTGTCGGTCGATGCGATCCTCTCGGTTCAACCGGGTGCATCGGTCAAGGCAGGTGACGTGTTGGCGCGTATTCCGCTGGAAAGCGCGAAGACGAAGGACATCACCGGTGGTCTGCCGCGTGTTGCCGAACTCTTCGAGGCACGCCGTCCAAAGGACCACGCGATCATCGCCGAGATCACCGGTACCATCCGGTTTGGTCGGGACTACAAGAACAAGCGTCGGGTTATCATCGATCCGTCGGAAGAGGGCATGGAGCCGGTCGAGTACCTCATCCCGAAAGGCAAGCATTTCCACCTTCAGGAAGGCGATGCCATTGAAAAGGGTGAGTACATCCTCGACGGTAACCCGGCACCGCATGACATTCTGGCCGTTAAGGGCGTGGAAGCACTTGCTGCATACCTCGTCAACGAAATCCAGGAAGTCTATCGACTGCAGGGCGTGACCATCAACGACAAGCACATCGAGGTGATTGTTCGCCAGATGCTGCAAAAAGTTGAGATCACGGATCCGGGCGAGACGGAGTTCTTTTCGGGCGAGCAGATCGACCGTATCGACTTCGAGGAAGCGAACCAGAGAGCGATCGACAATGCGCGCGATCCGGCCAAGGGCAACCCGGTTCTTCTCGGGATCACCAAGGCATCGCTGCAAACCCGTTCGTTCTTCTCGGCTGCATCGTTCCAGGAGACAACACGCGTTCTCACCGAAGCTGCAGTGGGCGGCAAGATCGATCCGCTCGTCGGCCTCAAGGAGAACGTTATCGTCGGTCGCCTGATCCCGGCTGGTACAGGCGGTGTGATGAAGCGCATCCGTCAGGTTGCAAGCCATCGCGACGACCTGATCCAGGAAGCCCAACGTCAGGAGTCAGCCCAAAGCGCTGCTTCCGCAGACGGCCTTCTGGAAGATATGAGCGGCGCCGCCGAATAAGGCCTTGCCCGTTTAATGACCTATCAAAGGCCGCCTCCGGGCGGCCTTTGTCATGAGATAAAGGGAAATGGTAGATGAATGACAATGGTGATGCAGAAGATCCGGTGATCTACATCGTGATTGGCCGTGTTTGGGATCATGAAGAGGGGACCGAGGAAACGGCCACTCCGGTCCATGTGCTGCTTAAAGGCGCAGATGATGATGACGCGGTTCGCAAAACGCTCGAGGCTCTGACCGCAAAGGGATTCGTTGAAGCCGAGCTTGACCAGATCGGCGTCATGGACGGAGAACCTGATGACCCGACATATGAGGCCGCATATGAAGATGCGCTGACTGGCAATGTCGCCGTCATCACATTCGCTGAATAACAAGCTATCGCCGAAAGGGATTCTCCCGAATTCGAATCTCTGGAATACGATTCCCCCGAAGAGTCAGGAAATGAACCACGCCGTTAAGACTTCGTTCATGCGTATAGTGGGCGTGCGTTTTCTGCATTCGCAATAAAAGGTGCGATAGGTGGTGTTGGGGAGTAATAAAATTCTAAAAACCGGCTGGAAAATGTCCAAAAAACCCGAGAAAACCGCAAAAATCCCGGAAAACGGGAAATCGCGATAAACCGCTTGACGGGAGAGGGTGTTGTGAGTAGGTTCCGGCCATCCCAAGGGCAGGTGGTAAGAGCACAGGTGTCCAGCGCGACGCGCGCAGGAGCAGGCCTCTTAAACGCTGCCGGGTTCATATAGGCGAACAAGCGTCGATTGCATGACCGCGGTTTTGAAAAACTCGTGGTCCTCTGGTTTTCGCAGCGCCGGCCGCTCAGTTTTGAGCGCGCGGGTGCGATTTTGCATGCAAGATCGGCGAAAACGGCAGTTGCGAAACGAATTTTGGATGGACGAGGTAAAGGGCACAATATGCCGACCATCAACCAGTTGATCCGCAAGCCGCGGAAAGTTCCGGCAAAGCGGAACAAGGTGCCGGCCATGGAGGCCTGCCCACAGAAGCGTGGTGTTTGTACCCGCGTTTACACAACGACGCCAAAGAAGCCGAACTCGGCTCTGCGTAAGGTGGCTAAGATCCGCCTGACCAACGGCTTCGAAGTAATTGGATATATCCCGGGTGAAGGTCACAACCTTCAGGAGCACTCCGTGGTGATGATCCGTGGCGGTCGTGTAAAGGACTTGCCGGGTGTTCGTTATCACATCATTCGTGGTGTTCTTGATACCCAGGGCGTCAAGGACCGTAAACAACGCCGGTCCAAATACGGCGCTAAGCGGCCGAAGTAAGGAGCACATAGATGTCCCGTCGTCACCGCGCAGAAAAACGCGAAATCAACCCGGATCCGAAGTTCGGGGATCTTGTCGTCACCAAGTTCATGAACGCAATCATGTACCACGGCAAGAAGTCTACCGCAGAACGTATCGTTTATGGTGCGTTCGACATTATCGAAAACAAGGTTCGCGAGAACCCGATCGAAGTGTTCCATGCGGCTCTTGAAAACGTAATGCCTCAGGTAGAAGTCCGTTCCCGCCGCGTTGGTGGTGCGACCTACCAGGTTCCGGTCGAGGTTCGTACAGATCGCCGTCAGGCACTGGCCATTCGTTGGTTGATCTCTGCAGCCCGTAACCGCAACGAGACCACCATGGTTGAGCGCCTGTCCGGTGAAATGCTGGATGCTGCCAACAACCGTGGCACTGCAGTTAAGAAGCGCGAAGACACGCACCGGATGGCAGACGCCAACCGCGCATTCTCGCACTACCGCTGGTAATCTGGACTTCGAAGGGCTGACGCAATGTCCCGCACGCATAAAATCGAGGACTACCGCAACTTCGGCATCATGGCTCACATCGATGCTGGTAAGACGACTACGACCGAGCGGATCCTCTATTACACCGGCAAAAGCCACAAGATCGGCGAAGTGCATGATGGTGCTGCCACCATGGACTGGATGGAGCAGGAGCAGGAGCGTGGCATTACGATCACGTCCGCTGCAACTACTGCATTCTGGAGCGAAAAGCGCCTGAACATCATCGACACCCCGGGCCACGTTGACTTCACGATTGAAGTTGAGCGTTCCCTGCGTGTTCTTGACGGTGCAGTTGCACTTCTCGACGCCAATGCTGGTGTTGAGCCGCAGACCGAGACAGTTTGGCGTCAGGCCGACAAGTACAACGTCCCGCGGATGATCTTCGTCAACAAAATGGATAAGCTCGGCGCCGATTTCGATCGCTGTGTTGAGATGATCCGTGATCGCCTCGGCGCAACTCCGCTGGTCATGCAGCTGAACGTTGGTGCTGAGAATGAATTCGCAGGTTGCGTAGACCTGTTGAAGATGAAAGCACTCATTTGGCAGTCCGAAAATCTCGGTGCTGCTTGGGATGAGCTTGAAATTCCGGCTGAACTTGCTGACCGCGCTCAAGAAGCCCGCGATGCACTGATCGAGACTGCGGTCGAGATCGACGAAGCGGCCATGGAGGCTTACCTTGAAGGTGAAGAGCCTTCCATGGAGAAGCTGAAAGAACTGATCCGCAAAGGCACTATCAACGGTGACTTCGTACCAGTTTTCTGTGGTTCTGCATTCAAGAACAAAGGCGTTCAGCCTCTGCTCGATGCAGTTGTTGACTACCTGCCGAGCCCGGTCGAAGTTCCTGCCATTAAGGGAATTGATCCGAAGACCGAAGGCGAAGCAGTTCGTACATCTTCTGATGAAGAGCCGCTCAGCATTCTCGCGTTCAAGATCGCAAATGATCCGTTCGTTGGGTCTCTGACGTTCTGCCGCATCTACTCTGGTGTTTTGAACAAGGGTGTATCCCTGCTCAACACTGTGAAGGAAAAGCGTGAGCGCGTCGGTCGCATGATGCAGATGCACTCCAACTCCCGCGAAGACATCGACGTTGCCTACGCTGGTGACATTGTTGCGATCGCGGGCCTCAAGGACACCACTACAGGTGACACACTGTGTGACCCGCTGAAGCCGGTTATCCTTGAGCGTATGGAATTCCCAGAGCCGGTCATCGAGATCGCGATTGAGCCGAAGACCAAGGCCGACCAGGAAAAGATGGGCATCGCCCTGAACCGTCTGGCTGCTGAAGATCCGTCTTTCCGTGTGAAGTCTGACGATGAATCCGGTCAAACAATCATCGCCGGCATGGGCGAACTTCACCTCGATATCCTCGTTGACCGCATGAAGCGCGAATTCAAGGTTGAGGCGAATATCGGTGCGCCGCAGGTTGCCTATCGTGAGACCATTACACGTGCAGCAGATGTGGACTACACCCACAAGAAGCAGTCCGGTGGTTCTGGCCAGTTTGCTCGCGTCAAGCTCACTATTGAGCCGGCTGAGCCGAACGAAGGTTTCGTCTTCGAGAGCACCATTGTTGGTGGTTCGGTTCCGAAGGAATACATCCCGGGTGTCAGCAAGGGTATCGAAAGCGTTATGTCCTCTGGACCGCTGGCGGGCTTCCCGATGCTCGACATCAAGGCAACCTTGACCGACGGTGCATACCACGACGTTGACTCCTCCGTTATGGCCTTCGAAATCGCAGGTCGCGCAGGTTTCCGCGAAGGTATTGCCAAGGCAGCGCCTAAGCTTCTTGAGCCGGTCATGAAGGTTGAGGTGGTCACACCTGAAGAGTACATGGGCGACGTGATCGGGGATCTGAACTCCCGTCGTGGTCAAATCGCCGGTACCGAAAACCGCGGCGTCGTAACGGTGATCACCGGTATGGTCCCGCTGGCCAACATGTTCGGTTACGTAAACAATCTGCGGTCCATGTCCCAGGGTCGTGCGCAATATTCCATGGTCTTTGACCATTACGCGCAGGTTCCACAGGCAGTCGCCGAAGAGGTTCAGGCGAAATACGCCTGATCCACCTCTCAAAGTCAAAAAAGAATTAGAGAAACGGAGTAATCCGATGGCGAAGGAAAAATTTGAGCGCAATAAGCCTCACGTCAACATTGGCACGATCGGCCACGTTGACCACGGTAAGACTACGCTGACTGCAGCAATCACGATGACACTTGCTGAGGCAGGT
>Ga0189285_100115_pt1 | contig 16951 bp, 14 predicted proteins | sample GEYOminimetaG_FD_130315 | JGI IMG/M metagenome (GOLD analysis project Ga0189285, IMG submission 130315) | Marine microbial communities from the Costa Rica Dome - GEYO mini metaG | ecosystem: Environmental > Aquatic > Marine > Oceanic > Photic zone | place: Costa Rica: the Eastern Pacific... | reverse complement strand
TGGGAAATATTACGCCCAGCGAATTCGCCATGAAAATGGCTCTTGAGAAAAAAGCCGTATGACGGCAAAAACCAACCGACGAATTCTCCCAATGGCTGGAGGAGAGTTGGGTCTCAGGTCAATATCAAAGGCAGATACAAACTGATTGAGATACCCACATTGTATTCTGCTCCTTTTGTACAAAAAGAAGATGGGCAAATGAACTACACTTCCAAGGCATGCATTAAGTTGTGATGTATCATCATATCGGCTTGCTACCTTATTGGATAATCAGAATTTTGCTTCCATGGGTCAGCCGTCAAACTAGAATTGACGCTTCAGGTAGGTCGCTATTGGAAATTCAGATAAAAAAGAACCGGCACATTATGCCGGTTCTTGACGTCGTTTGATCTTCTGGAGTGTTAGCCGCCGAAGTCGTCGAGCATGATGTCTTCGCGGTCCACACCCAGGTCCACCAGCATATTGATGACCGAGGAGTTCATGATGGGAGGGCCACACATGTAGAACTCGCAGTCTTCTGGCGCCGGGTGGTCCTTCAGATACTCTTCGTAGAGCACGTTATGGATAAAGCCGGTGTGGCCTTTCCAATCGTCCTCTGGCTGTGCATCGGACAGGGCGACGTGCCAGGTAAAGTTCGGGAACTCTTCGGCCAGCTGGTCGAAATCCTCCACGAAGAACATCTCTTTCTTGGAACGAGCACCATACCAGAACGTGATCTTGCGATCCTTGTTCTTCAAGCGCTTGAGCTGGTCGAAAATGTGCGAGCGCATCGGTGCCATACCGGCACCACCGCCGATGAACACCATTTCTTTTTCGGTTTCGCGGGCGAAAAACTCACCGAACGGACCGGAAATCGTGACCTTGTCGCCCGGCTTCAGGTTGAAGATGTAACTGGACATCTGTCCCGGAGGGATACCTTCAGAGCCAGGAGGCGGGGAGGCAACACGGACGTTAAGCATGATCATGCCCTTTTCATCCGGGTAGTTCGCCATGGAGTAGGCGCGTTCAATCGGCACATCCACGGTGGACTCATACTGCCACAGGTTAAACCGATCCCAATCTTCGCGGTACTCTTCTTCAATATCGAAGTCGGTGTATTTCAGCTTGTGCGCAGGCGCTTCAATCTGAATGTATCCACCTGCACGGAAGTTGACGTCTTCGCCCTCCGGCAGCTCAAGAACCAGAGCCTTGATGAAGGTTGCAACGTTTTCGTTGGAGCGAACGGTACACTCCCACTTCTTCACGCCGAAGACTTCTTCCGGAACCTCAATCTCCATGTCCTGTTTGACAGCTACCTGACAGGAGAGGCGATCACCACAAGCAGCTTCACGCTTTGTGATGTGGCTTTCCTCTGTAGGAAGAATAGAGCCGCCACCGGAATGGATTTTAACGCGGCACTGCGCACAGGTGCCACCACCGCCACAAGCAGATGGAACAAACAGCTTTTGTTCCGCCAGTGTCTGCAGCAGCTTGCCACCGGCGGGAACCGAAATGGTCTTCTCGCCGTTGATGTTGATGTTGACATTGCCCGCTGAAACAAGTTTCGAGCGCGCGCCAAGGATGATCGTGACCAATGCAACCACGATCAGGGTAAAGAGCAGGATACCTAGTCCAAATGTGACCACCGGGATCTCCTTACAATTTTACGCCGCTGAAGGACATGAACGCCATGGCCATCAAACCTGCAGTGATGAAGGTGATGCCAAGGCCCTGAAGCCCATCAGGAATGTCGGAATACTTCAGCTTTTCCCGAACCCCGGCCATGGCCGTGATTGCAAGGGCCCATCCGAAACCGGAGGAAACGCCGTAAGTGACCGACTGTGTGAAGTCATACCCACGCTCCACCATGAACAGCGAACCACCAAGGATCGCGCAGTTCACCGTGATGAGCGGCAGGAACACGCCAAGCGCGTTGTAGAGCGGCGGGAAGTACTTATCGAGAACCATTTCAAGGATCTGCACCAGCGCTGCAATTACGCCGATATAGGAAATCAGTCCTAGGAATGTCAGGTCAACATCGCTTAAGCCTGCCCACGCCAGCGCACCCGGCGCAAGCAGATAAGTCAGGATCAGGTTGTTGGCCGGAACGGTGATGGTCTGCACGACCATAACCGAAATTCCAAGACCAATTGCCGTAGAAATCTTCTTGGAAACGGCGATAAACGTACACATTCCGAGGAAGAACGAGAGCGCAAGGTTCTCAACAAAGACGGCTTTAACAGCGAGGGAAAGCAGCTGTTCCATCAATGCGCCTCCACGGTTTGGATTTTGTATTCACGCTCTTCAACCTGTCCCGGCTTCCAGGTGCGGAAGGCCCAGATGATCAGGCCAATTACAAAGAACGCTGACGGCGGAAGCAGCAGCATGCCATTCGGGATGTACCAGCCGCCATTGTTGACTGTTTCCAAAATGGTGACGCCAAACAGGCTGCCCGCGCCGAACAATTCACGAATGAAACCGACCATTAGCAGGATCAGGCCGTAGCCAAGACCATTGCCGACGCCGTCAATGAAGGAGGCAACGGGTGGGTTTTTCATGGCAAACGCTTCCGCGCGCCCCATTACAATACAGTTTGTGATGATCAGACCGACGAAGACCGACAGTGTCTTTGAGATCTCAAAGGCATATGCCTTCAGGAACTGGTCCACGATGATCACCAGCGATGCGATGATGACCATCTGCACGATGATCCGGATCGAGCCCGGGATCTGGTTCCGCAGGATGGAGATAAACAGCGACGAGAAAGCGGTCACGAAGGTCACGGCGATGGCCATGACGAGGGACACTTTCAACGACGAAGTCACCGCAAGGGCGGAACAAATGCCGAGAACCTGAAGCGTGATCGGGTTGTTATCGACGAGCGGGTCGATCAGCATTTCTCTTCTGGTTTGAGGCATTAGATATCTCCCGCTTTGATATTTGCAAGGAACGGCGCGTAGCCGGCTTCGCCGAGCCAGAAGCGCACCAGATTATCGACGCCAACAGAAGTCAGAGTTGCGCCTGCAATCGCGTCGACATGATAGTCAGCGCCTTCTGGCGGAGCAGCCTTTGCCACAGTGATGAGGAGGTCACCGCTGTCGTCGGCCAGCTTCTTGCCCTTCCAGAGCGCTTTCCAGCGTGGATTGTCCACCTCGGCACCAAGGCCAGGTGTTTCACCATGGGCGTAGAATTGCAGACCAAAAATGTCGTTGGCGTTTTCTTCGAGCGCAATGAAGCCGTAAAGCGTCGACCACAGGCCGTAACCGTGAACGGGCAGAATGACCTTGTCGAGGCTGCCATCGTCATTACGGAGCAGATAGACCGTAACAAACTTTGCCTTCCGGCCAATCGCTGCCGGGTCGTCTGTCAACGCAACTGACAGGGCGGGGTCATCGGCTGCAGCACGATCATCAAACGTCTTTGGGTCGAACTGATCGGTGAATTTGCCCGTGGCCAGTTCCAGAACATGTGGTTCGAAAGCAGAGAACGCTTCGAGCACATCCTGATCCGGGTCATACACGCCGGCGACCTGCAGAATGTTGATCTGCTTGTCCTTCAGCTTGTTGACTTCTTGCAACGGCCGCAAGGAGACGGCTGTCGCAGAAACGATCATGGAGGCGGCCAGACACAAGGTGACGGCAACAAACAGTGTTTTGGGTACAGAGTCCGGTGACAGCTCAAGAAAACGCTGCACGAAACCCTTTTTTTCTTCGGTGTTGTGTCCGTTATCTTCAGGCATGTCGTTTCGCCCTGCGTTTTATATTTGCCTGCACCACAAAGTAGTCGATCAGCGGTGCGAAAACGTTACCGAACAAGATGGCAAGCATCATGCCTTCCGGAAACGCTGGGTTGATCACCCGGATCATCACGACCATGAAGCCGATCAGCGCACCATAAATGAAGCGACCGGTATTGGTGTGCGAGGCGGAAACCGGCTCAGTGACCATGAAGGCAAGGCCGAATGCGAAACCACCCGTGACCAGATGCCAATACCATGGCATTGCAAACATCGGGTTCGTGTCGGAACCAATGACATTCAGCAAGGCCGAGAAGCCAATCATGCCGACCATACAGCCCGCGACCAATCGCCAGTTCGCGATTTTCGTCATTAGCAGGAACGCAAGGCCGATCAGGCAGGCGAGGGTGGATGTTTCACCAAGGCTGCCTTGAATTGTGCCGATGAACGCGTCCATCCAGGTAATGCCATTCGCAGCCAGCTGCTCATAACCGGCAGAGGCAGAAACAGCGAGAGCCGTTGCGCCGGAGAAGCCGTCCACTGGTGTCCAGATCGCATCGCCCGACATTTGCGCCGGATAAGCGAAATAGAGGAACGCACGCCCGGTTAGCGCCGGATTCAGGAAGTTTTTGCCGGTACCACCGAACACTTCCTTACCGATGACAACACCGAAGATGATACCAAGGGCAACCTGCCAGAGCGGCGTGGAGGCTGGCACAATCAGTGTGTAAAGCATTGAAGTCACGAGGAAACCCTCGTTGACTTCGTGCCCGCGCACGGTTGCGAATATGACCTCGAAAATACCACCTGCGATAAGCGTCACGATGTAGATCGGGAAGAAATACAACATCCCGTGGATCATACAAGCGATGACGCTGTCCGGATTTAGGCCAATTCCAAAGGCTTGCAGGAGCCAGATCCGCCAACCGGTTTCTGCACTTTCGCCGAGCACCGCGATCGCAGAGTTAGCCTGCAGGCCGGTGTTGTACCATGCGAACAGGATACACGGGATTGTGGCGATGACCACGTAGGTCATGATCCGCTTCATGTCGATATAGGATCGAGCATGAGGCGCTGCCGTTGTTACTGTTTTCGGGGTGTAGAGGAAACTTTCGACCATCTCGTAGATGGGAAAAAGCTTCTCGTATTTGCCGCCCTTCTCAAAATGAGGCTCGATGCGGTCAAAGAAGCTGCGCAGACCCAAGGTCTAGCCCTCCTTTTCGATCTTGGTGAGGCAATCGCGAAGCGCCATGCCATATTCATACTTAGCTGGGCAGGCAAACCCGACCAGACCAAGGTCTTCTTCGTCCAGCTCAAGGGCGCCAAGAGCCTGCGCCTGATCCGTGTCCATCACAAGCAGGGCACGCAACAGCTGAGTAGGGAGGAAGTCCTGTGGCATCAGCGTCTCAAAAGTTCCAATTGGCACCATTGCCCGGCGACCACCGTTAAGGTTGGACGTCAACGAATAGAGCTTTTTGGTAAAGGCCGAGCCAAGTAAGGGTTGGATTGCAAATTTCGATGGCATGGGTCGTATCCAGCCCATCGGGATTTGCTTGTGATCTTCTTCAATCAGCGTGATCTGCCGTGCATATCGACCGACGTAGGCGCTTGGGCCTTCGCCCAAACGACCGCTCAATATCGAGCCGGAAATCAGTCGGACAGGGAGATTGTCAGTGAGCTCGTCTTCGCTGAGCTCTACCATGGAAGCACCCATGACGGTCTTGATCAGTCGCGGATTTGCGCACATCGGACCGGACAGGGCGATGACCCGTGTTGGGTCTACCTTACCGGTTTGCAACAATTGACCGATTGCGATCACATCCTGATACCCGATTGACCAAACTGTTTTCTCTGCAGTTGGCACATCAAGGAAGTGAATGTGGGTGCCTGCAAGTCCCGCCGGATGCGGACCGGAGAATGTCGCGGTCTCAACACCAGCAGTATTCAATCCGGGAACAGAAGCCCCTGTCTCATGGCAAAGGTATGTCTTGCCGCCGCTCAGTGTAGATACAGCTTCCAGACCTTTTTCAAATGCCGCTGCGTTTTCTGTAATGATCCGCGCTGCATCAGGAGAAAGCGGCTCGGTGTCCATCGCTGTGACGAAAATTGCCGCTGGCTTGGTTGCCGGGTCAGGTACCTTTGAATAAGGGCGCGTTTTGAAGGACGTCCAAAGTCCTGAGGCGCAGAGCCGCTCTGTCAATCCGTCTGCGGTTGTAATGTCGCCAACCGAAGAATAATCGACCGGTTCGCCGCCATTTTCATCGATTTCGATTTCCACACTGATCAAAACGCGCCGTGCGCCGCGATTTACGGCTTTAACGCGCCCAGCAGCGGGTGAGGTGATTTTGACGTCTGGTGTGTCCTTGTGGAAAAAAATCGGCGATCCGACTTCCACCCGGTCACCTTCTTCCACAACCAATCGTGGTTTGAGCCCTACATAATCTGCAGCAAGGACCGCGGCGGTACGAATCGCGCGCCCTTCACTTATCTGCTGAACGGGTGCCCCGAGCACAGGCAGATCAAGACCTTTTTTTAGCTTAAAGCTTTGCACGCATCCGGCCTCCAGTGTTCGCTTGCCCGCCATATGCTATGTTTTTACTGAATAAAAAAGTTATTTTGGCCTAATTCGCCAAATTTTTTATTGAATCAAGGTGCGAAACGAATGAAAAGCGCCATATGACACGCGACAAACGTCGCTCACGAATTATTCGGAGACGGTTAAGGTGATCAATAAACTGACATTCTCCCGGCGCAGCTTCATTCTTATGTCGCTGTCTTTGGCTGCTTGTAAGGGCGGGTCCGACATTCTGGAGTTTTCCGGTTCCACAATGGGGACCAAATACTCTGTCACAGCCGTGGATCATGACGGTTCCGTCGACAAGGTCGCTTTGAACAAGGCTATCGAAAAGAGCCTGCTTGAAGTGAACGCACTGATGTCGAATTGGGACGCTAAATCAGAGGTTTCGCGCTTTAATGCGATGAACTCTACAGCGCCGGTTCAAGTTTCCGATGCGCTGGCCTCAGTTGTTAAGGCGTCCAAGGACATCAACGTGGCAAGTGATGGTCAGTTCGACATCACGCTTGGCCCGGTCATCGAGGCATGGGGTTTCGGCGCTAAGAGCACTGGCTTTGGCGAAACACCTGAAGCGAACATTGTTGCAGCTGCCATGCAGACCGCTGGTCAAATGGATGCGCTCACTGTTGACGGCAACATGCTGAGCAAGAGCAATCCGGGTCTGGAAATCTTCCTACCGTCCATCGGTAAGGGGTACGGTGTGGATAAAGTTGCCGAAGTTGTGAAAGGCTTTGGCTTGCGCGACTTCATGGTCGAAATCGGCGGCGATATCTATGTCTCCGGACAGAATCGCGACGGCATGGATTGGCAGATCGGTATCGAGACACCGGATGCTCGCACACGCGAAGCTTACCAGATCGCCAGCGTCTCCAATCTCGGTATGGCGACATCCGGCGACTACCGGAACTTCTACGAGCGCGAAGGTCAGCGCTACTCGCACATCATCGATGCGAAAACGGGACGCCCGATCACGCACAACACAGCGTCCGTCACAGTTCTTGCAGAGAACGCGATGCTTGCAGACGCCTGGGCAACTGCTTTGCTTGTTGTGGGGACCAAACGCGGCCTCGAAATCGCAAACCAGCAAAATATTGCCGTGCTGTTCATGGACCGTGGTGAGAGCGAAGGGTTCACCACCTCCGCAAGCACCAAGTTCGCTGTACTTCAGGCATAAGCATATAGCAAGGGAGAGGACGTGCTGACGTTCGTTCTGGCTTTCGGTATCATTTTGCTGATTGTTGTCGGGATGGCACTTGGTGTCATCTTCGCCGGCAAGACCATTAAAGGCAGCTGCGGTGGTTTAAATGCCATCGCAGATGCGGACAAATGTGTGGTTTGCAGCAAGGATATTGATCCAAACAGCCCGCTGCGTGACCGGCTGCAGTGCCCGCGCGCTCGCAAGATGCTTGCTCAGATGGAAGCAGACGCCTGATTCTCTGATTTTCTCCTGAAATCCAGTGTCTTGGCGGTTATGATGTCGCCGAGACCGGTATAAAGGCGACGAGCGCCAGGCAGAGAGCGGCTGTGCCCCCAAACAGCCAAAGTTGCCACCTTGGGCCTTCCTTTACCCACACCCGACGGTATTGAAAGCCTGAAAAGCAGGCCAAAACGAACAATATCATCGCGGTTGTTGAGCTCAGCATAAATTCTTCCAATTTCAAGAGTTCCTTAGGTCGGCATATTTCGGCTAAGCTGTTTTATCTCCTCGGAGGAGGTTGGACAAAAAGGAGCCCTAACACATGCCAAGCTCTTATCAGGCCCCAAGCCGCAAAGACAAGCAGCAGACCCGAACCAGCAGCCAATCCTCAGCGACAAATACAACCAGCGCTACCGCAACAGTGAAAAAGGTTATCGCGGGCAAGCAAGGTGATGTCTTTTCCATCTCACCATCCAACTCGCTCCATGAAGCTGTCGTTATGCTACGCGAGAAGGGCATTGGTGCGCTGATCGTCAAAGGTGATGACGGGAAATTGGCGGGCATTTTGTCAGAGCGTGACATTGTGCGACGTTTGGCAGATACCCCTGGTCAGACCCTCGGTCAGAAGGTCGAAGACATCATGACCAAGAGTGTCCAGACATGTGAGCCCGATGACGCATTGATCTCCGTACTCCAGCGTATGACGAGCGGCCGCTTCCGCCATATGCCGGTCGTTGAGGGAGAGACAGTCGTGGGCATGGTGACAATCGGTGATGTGGTCAATTTCCGACTGAAAGAGCTTGAGTATGAATCGCTCCAGCTAAAGCAGCTGATCGTGGGTTGATTGAGCTAATTAGACCAATATGCCTGGGCCAGTATTACGGCCCGGGCAGCACGGGTCGGGTCGTCAGCGTTAGGAGTGGGTGTGGATTAACTCAAAGTGATATGTAAATAAATAACTATAAGTATTTGAATTAGTTGTATTTAAAAGAATTTCAGAGAGTGGTGTCAATTCGTCGTGACCTAGATCTCATCTAGAACAGGCACGCCGCTGGTGGGGCTATAATTCGAGATCAGAAACGGGTCACAGCCAAACTTACGCTGCTTCGAGCAAAGAGCCGCGGGTTGAGAATTGTCTAGGCCATTGCATTTCCTGACATAATATCAATCCTTGCTTTGAATGGCGGGAAGGCGCGAAACCGGTGAGCGAAAACCGGCATACCCCGCGCTAACACTTGACACTTTGCACCCCAACCTTTATCGCGCTCCCATCGTGCGCCTTGGCGGTGCCGAAGGGCGTCGCGCTGTGGATTTGACCAATTTCCCTTTTGGTGGTCTCTGCCAGCGCAGCTAAAGGAATTCACAACAAGAAGATGGAGCTGAGTTTCAGGCTCCATGACCGAGGACGAAGCAAAACCCATGCAGGTAACAGAAACCCTCGCCGAGGGCCTCAAGCGAGAGCTCAAAATCGAAATCCCGGCCGGCGATCTGGCCTCCAAGCTTGATGCCTATATGGACGACATGAAGTCCAAAGCGCAGATCAAGGGCTTCCGTCCGGGCAAGGTGCCAGTTGCGCACCTCAAAAAGATGTATGGTCGTCAGGCCATGGCTGAAATCCTGTCCAACACGATTCAGGAAACAACCCAGAAGGCCATCGAAGACCGTAAGGAGCGTCCGGCTCTGAACCCGGATATTGATCTTCCGGAAGAAGATGCAGAAAAGATTCTGGCTGGTGACGCTGACCTGTCCTTCAAGATGTCCTACGACATTTTGCCGGACTTTGAAGTTGTCGATTTTTCGGGCATCGAAATCGAGCGCCCGGTTGTTGAGGTTGCAGAGGCTGAAGTTGATGAGCGCATCAATGACATCGCCCAAAACAGCAAGCCGTTCGACACCAAGGAAGGTGCTGCAGAAGACGGCGACCGCGTCTCCATGTCATACGTTGGCAAGATTGACGGCGAAGCCTTTGAAGGCGGTGCTGACGAAAACGGTCAGCTTGTTCTCGGCTCCGGCCAGTTCATTCCGGGTTTTGAAGAGCAGCTTGTTGGCATAAAGGCTGGCGATGAAAAGACCATCGATGTGACGTTCCCGGAAGACTACCCGGCTGCTCACCTTGCAGGTAAGACCGCTCAGTTCGACGTCGTTGCCAAGGAGATCGCGGCACCGGGTGAAGTCACGCTGGACGATGAGTTTGCAAAAGGCCTTGGCCTTGAGTCACTCGACAATCTGAAAGAAGTGATTCGCGGTCAGATCGAAAGCCAATTCGGCCAGATGACTCGTCAGCGCGTAAAGCGTCAGCTTCTCGACAAGTTGGATGAAACCTACACCTTCGACCTGCCGCAGCGCCTGCTCGACAGTGAGTTTGAGGTTGTGTGGAAGCAGGTCGAAGAAGACATGCAGCGCAACGAGAAGACTTTCGAAGACGAAAACACGACTGAAGAAGCGGCTCGCGAAGAATATCGCAAGATTGCTGAACGCCGCGTTCGTCTTGGTCTGGTGCTTTCTGAAGTTGGCGAGAAAAACAACATCCAGGTCACTGACGAGGAAATGCAACGCGCACTTTATGACCGCGTTCGCCAGTTCCCGGGTCAGGAGCAGCAGGTGTTTGAATTCTACAAAAACAACCAGCAGGCTCTCGCGTCTCTGCGTGCACCGATCTACGAGGAGAAGGTCGTTGACTTCATCCTCGAACTGGCCAAGGTTTCCGACAAGACGGTTAGCAAGGAAGAGCTGGAGAAGCTTGTTGCCGAAGACGAAGACGACGCATAAGGCGTCGCCAGTCAGTGGGAAATTTGTGGATGCGGCGGGGTTTTTAACCTTGCGTTCACGCCGCATCTGTCAACACTTTGCGAATAAGGCGGCATCCCTTATGTATGGGGTGTCGCTTTTTTCAACTTTGGGGGTCATTTGCGATTCTTGATTGCATCTGCAAATGGCTCTGTGCACATCCGTTTCGGGCTGCATTGGCCCGGTGGCTCCTCAAAGCATATGGATAAGATATGAAAGATCCTGCCGATATCTACATGAACACACTCGTGCCCATGGTCGTTGAGCAGACCAATCGGGGCGAGCGGTCTTTCGATATCTATTCGCGTCTCCTCAAGGAGCGCATCATCTTCCTGACTGGTCCAATCGAAGACCATGTCGCGACCTTGGTCTGCGCGCAGCTTCTGTTTCTGGAAGCTGACAATCCGTCCAAGGAAATCGCTATTTACATCAACTCACCTGGTGGCCTCGTAACGTCTGGGCTTGCCATCTATGACACGATGCAGTTCATCCGCCCGGCGGTGTCCACGCTCTGCATTGGTCAGGCTGCCAGCATGGGCTCTCTGCTTTTGGCCGGCGGTGAGAAAGACATGCGATTCTCTTTGCCGAATGCGCGAGTCATGGTTCACCAGCCTTCAGGTGGCTTCCGTGGTCAGGCCGCTGACATCATGCTTCATGCTCAGGAAATTCTCGCCATGAAGCGTCGGCTCAATGAAATTTATGTGAAGCACACAGGCCAAAGCCTTGATGAAGTGGAAGAGGCGCTTGAGCGCGACAACTTCATGACCGCTGAAAAGGCGAAGGAATTCGGTATTGTGGACAGTGTGATAACAGATCGCGCAAGTTTACATTCTGATAGCGAAAGCTAAGTATAAATAACAGGATTACGCTCCGGCAATCGGGGCGTTATCCAGAGAGAAGCCCGGAATTGCCACTTTTACACCTACGCTTTAAGCCTATATTGATTTTTAGTGGCCAAGCATGGTGACATTGAAGCGGTTATGAGTGAACGCTACCGGGCGTGCGATTGATCGCCGATTGAGCCATAATTTGGCCCGATCCGGAGAGAAAAGGGGGAATGTCCCGAATAACTGGGATATTTTCCGAAGAACGCGGGGTTGAATACATGACAAAGGCCAGCGGCGGCGATTCGAAGAATACGCTCTACTGCTCCTTCTGCGGCAAAAGTCAGCATGAGGTTCGCAAGCTGATCGCCGGCCCGACTGTTTTCATTTGCGATGAATGTGTCGAGCTGTGCATGGATATCATTCGTGAAGAGAACAAGTCTTCGCTGGTGAAGTCCCGGGATGGAATTCCCACTCCTCAGGAAATTCGCGATGTCCTTGATGATTATGTCATCGGGCAGGGCAGCGCTAAGAAAGTCCTGTCTGTGGCCGTCCACAATCACTACAAGCGCCTGAACCACTCGTCGAAGAACAACGATGTGGAACTCGCAAAATCCAACATTCTGCTCGCAGGTCCGACCGGTTGCGGCAAGACGTTGCTGGCTCAAACGCTGGCGCGCATTCTTGATGTGCCGTTCACGATGGCAGATGCAACGACCTTGACCGAAGCTGGATATGTCGGTGAAGATGTCGAAAACATCATCCTGAAGCTGCTCCAGGCCTCCGATTACAATGTTGAGCGAGCGCAGCGCGGCATTGTCTACATCGATGAGGTCGACAAGATAAGCCGCAAGTCTGACAATCCTTCGATCACTCGCGATGTGTCCGGAGAAGGCGTACAGCAAGCGTTGCTGAAACTGATGGAAGGCACGGTCGCTTCTGTTCCACCTCAGGGTGGGCGCAAGCATCCGCAGCAGGAGTTCCTGCAAGTGGATACGACCAACATCCTGTTCATCTGTGGCGGCGCTTTTGCTGGCCTGGATAAGATTATCGCTGATCGTGGAACGCAGACATCTATCGGCTTCAAGGCCAATGTTCAGGCTCCGGAAGATCGCCGTGTGGGCGAACTCTTCTCAGTGATGGAACCGGAGGACCTTCTGAAGTTCGGTTTGATTCCAGAATTCGTGGGCCGCTTGCCGGTTATCGCGACACTGGAAGATCTCGACGAAGACGCTCTGGTGACCATCTTGGTTGAGCCGAAAAATGCATTGGTCAAGCAGTACCAGCGTCTGTTTGAAATGGAGCAGGTCGAACTGACATTCCACGAAGAAGCGTTGAGAGCCATTGCCCGTAAGGCAATCGAGCGCAAAACCGGCGCTCGTGGTCTTCGGTCAATCCTCGAAGCAATCCTTCTGGACACGATGTACGAACTTCCGGGCCTCAAGGGTGTAAAGGAAGTGGTGATCTCTCCGGAGGTTGTCGCTGGTCAGGCACGGCCGCTCTACATCTACACCGATCGAGAGGAGAGTTCCGCAAGCACCGCTTAGAGTTTGCGCGAATTCCAACAAGGTCAAAAGTGCCGTCCCGATGGGGCGGCATTTTTTCGTTTTATCACACGTTCTTCACGATCTTCGCCTTGCGAAGCCCGGTTGTCCCGAGTCGTCAACAGAGTTTGCAAACCCTCTGATTTCAGCGCCTTGACACTTGGGAAGGAGAGGGCCACCTATAAGATAACCAGACGGCTCAGCAAACTGGTAAATGCCCATTTGGGGTTTCCCGGTTTGGCCTTGCAAGTATCGAGTTGCGCCGTCTTTCCAGTGTTCGGGACTGCCTTTTAGCCAAGGGGTTTCGGCACGCAGAGAAAGGATAAAAAATGAGCGACGACCTACCCCGCGCTTTCGATGAGGACGGCACTGCCGTCTATCCTGTGCTGCCACTGCGGGATATCGTTGTCTTCCCACACATGATCGTTCCGCTTTTCGTGGGCCGCGAAAAATCCATTCGCGCGCTTGAAGAGGTGATGACGAACGATAAGCACATTCTTCTCGCCACCCAGAAGAATGCGGCGGATGACGACCCTGGCCCCGATGACATTTACGAAGTTGGTACCGTCGCAACGGTGCTCCAGCTCCTCAAGCTGCCTGACAACACGGTCAAGGTACTTGTAGAGGGCGGTGCACGTGCCACGATTGGCGAATATGGCGAGCGGGATGACTATTTCGAAGCATCTGCCACTGTGCTTCCGGAAAAGGATGGAGAGGACGTTGAGGTTGAAGCCTTGGCGCGCTCTGTTGTGTCCGAATTCGAAAACTATGTGAAACTGAACAAGAAAGTTTCACCGGAAGTCATTGGTGCCGTCAACCAGATCGATGACTATTCGAAACTGGCCGATACCATTGCCTCGCATCTGGCGATCAAGATCCCGGAAAAGCAGGAAATCCTTGGCATCGTTTCCGTGTCCGAGCGGCTTGAGCGCGTTCTTGGCATGATGGAGAGCGAAATCTCCGTCCTGCAGGTGGAGAAGCGTATTCGCTCTCGCGTGAAGCGTCAGATGGAGAAAACCCAGCGCGAGTACTATCTGAATGAGCAAATGAAGGCCATTCAGAAGGAACTTGGCGACAGCGAAGACGGCAAAGATGAAATCGCTGAACTGGAAGAAAAGGTCAATAAGACCAAGCTTTCCAAGGAAGCGAAAGAGCGCGCGGCTGCCGAACTGAAAAAGCTAAAGCAGATGAGTCCGATGTCGGCGGAAGCGACGGTCGTGCGCAACTACCTCGACTGGCTGATCGGCATTCCGTGGAACAAGAAGAGCAAGGTCAAGCATGATCTGGCTCTGGCCGAAAAGGTTCTCGACACCGACCACTACGGACTTGAAAAGGTCAAGGAGCGGATCGTCGAGTACCTCGCGGTCCAAAGCCGTGCCAACAAGTTGCGTGGACCGATCTTGTGCCTTGTAGGGCCTCCAGGTGTCGGTAAAACGTCTCTCGGTAGGTCCATTGCCAAGGCAACTGGTCGTGAATTCGTTCGCATGTCCTTGGGCGGCGTGCGTGATGAAGCCGAGATTCGCGGTCACCGCCGAACTTACATTGGCTCAATGCCGGGTAAGGTCATTCAGTCGATGAAGAAGGCGAAGAAGTCCAATCCGCTCTTCCTGCTCGACGAGATCGACAAGATGGGCATGGATTTCCGCGGTGATCCGTCATCGGCGTTGCTTGAGGTGCTTGATCCGGAACAAAACTCGTCCTTCATGGATCACTATCTGGAAGTCGAATACGATTTGTCAGATGTGATGTTCGTGACCACGGCAAACACACTGAATATTCCAGGCCCGCTGATGGACCGGATGGAAATCATTCGGATTGCCGGTTACACGGAAGAAGAGAAGGTGGAAATCTGCCGTCGTCACCTGATTCCGAAGGCCGAGAAAGATCACGGTCTGAAAGATGGAGAGTTCTCCATTGACGATGACGCTCTGCAATTCGTGGTGCGCCGTTACACCCGTGAAGCCGGTGTGCGTAATCTTGAACGCGAAATGGCAACCCTGGCCCGTAAGGCGGTCAAGGACATCCTGATGAGCGACAAGGAAACCATTACGGTGACACCAGAGATCGTCGAGGAGTATCTCGGCGTTCCGCGTTACCGGTATGGCGAAGCGGAACTGGAAGATCAGGTTGGCGTCGTCACCGGTTTGGCATGGACCGAAGTTGGCGGCGAATTGCTGACCATTGAAGGTGTCATGATGCCGGGCAAGGGCAAGATGACTGTCACGGGTAACCTGAAGGACGTCATGAAGGAGTCCATCTCGGCAGCCGCTTCCTACGTTCGCTCTCGTGCGGTTGATTTCAGCATCGAACCACCGTTGTTCGATAAGAAGGATATCCACGTCCACGTTCCAGAAGGGGCAACTCCAAAGGATGGTCCGTCAGCGGGTATCGGCATGGCAACAGCCGTCATCTCCACCCTAACGGGCATTCCGGTTCGCCGGGATGTGGCGATGACAGGTGAGATCACGCTCCGTGGACGCATTCTGCCAATTGGTGGTCTGAAGGAAAAACTGCTTGCCGCTCTGCGGGGCGGAATCAAGACAGTGATGATCCCGGAAGACAACGCCAAAGACCTGGCAGACATTCCGGATTCGGTTAAAAACTCCATCGAGATCATTCCGGTCTCTGGCATGGATGAAGTGCTCAAGACGGCGCTTGTGCGCGTTCCTGAGCCGATTGAATGGGATGAAAGTGCGGTAGAATCCAGCACAAAACCGGCAAATCCTGATGAAGATCAGGCCGGATTTGTAGCCCACTGACATACACATTAATCCACAGAACAAGGCGAGCCCCGGTTTTTCCGGGGCTTTTCTTTTGAATAAGCGACCAGATTGGCGGTTTTCTGCCAAATATGGCTTGCTTTCCTGCCGTTTTCGCCCGAATTTCCGGCAACGGCGCTGACGAGAATCGTCGGCTTGCTGCCGTTTCTTAGAAAGGTATCTGCTATGAACAAGAACGATCTGATCGCAGCCGTCGCAGAAAAGACCGGCCTCACAAAGGCCCAGGCCGGTGAAGCTGTTGACGCTACTTTCGAAGCTGTGACCGAAACACTGAAAGCTGGCGACGAAGTTCGCATCATCGGCTTCGGCAACTTCAGTGTCTCCGCGCGTGCTGCCACAGAAGGCCGTAACCCGCGCACAGGCGAAACGATTCAGATCCCGGCGTCCAAGACGCCGAAGTTCAAGGCCGGCAAGGGCCTGAAGGACGCTGTAAACGCTTAACCCACAGGCGTCCACAGTCAGAAAATTTAACCCCGCATGCGTTTCTCGTGTGCGGGGTTTTTTGATTGCCCAAGCGCTTCGCTGCGTCACGTGGGCAGTGATCCACAGGCAGCCAAATTTTGTTCAAAAAACTTCTCAAATAGCGCTTGCAACGTGAGCCGAATGTGCATATAAGGCTCCCCACGCCGTTGGGGCGGTTAGCTCAGTTGGTAGAGCGCCTCGTTTACACCGAGGATGTCGGGAGTTCGAGTCTCTCACCGCCCACCATTCTTTTCAATAGGTTAGCCTCTAGTTGAAGTTTGGTTATAGCGTTCCTTGCCACGATACTGCCAAGAAACCTGATTAAATCTTGGCTCCTGGTCGCATAGAAATCGCGTTTATAGCGCCTTGTTGATGCTCAGGATTGTGGTGACCATAGACATCGATCAACACTTTCAGCGACATTCCGAGGAAACTTGCCAAGACTGGTAAGTCTGAACTGTTCACAATGTTCTGCATTCCCCAGGACGCGCAGGTGTGACGCAGGACATGCGGGACAACGTCCGGACCAAGATTCGCGTCATCCCGACTATTTGCCCAGGCTTTGCGAGCGGATTTTATTGGTAAGCCGTCCCGATGGATAACGTTGACGCATATTCCATCCAACTTTTTCCAACGTTTGAGGTGGGGCAGGAGCCTGTTGGGTATTCTGACAGACGGTCGCCGCTTGTTGGTAAGGCGTTCGTTTTGGCCGCGCCGATACATCATGAGATCGGCGGTGCAAAATTCGACCACGGTAGCGGCGGGATAGTCCCGCTTCGGGCGGCGTAAAAGTCGTCCACCTATTTCCCTTTTGCAACACGTGCAGGAGGGTCAGGGGATCTACACC
>Ga0189285_100114_pt1 | contig 17311 bp, 16 predicted proteins | sample GEYOminimetaG_FD_130315 | JGI IMG/M metagenome (GOLD analysis project Ga0189285, IMG submission 130315) | Marine microbial communities from the Costa Rica Dome - GEYO mini metaG | ecosystem: Environmental > Aquatic > Marine > Oceanic > Photic zone | place: Costa Rica: the Eastern Pacific... | reverse complement strand
CGAGAACCGCGATACGCGCGGGTTCATCTCGATAACTACCAGGCGGCCATCCTTCGGTTGGACCGCGAACTGGACGTTGGATCCACCGGAATCGACACCGATCTCGCGCAGGACGGCGATCGAGGCCGAGCGCATGATCTGGTATTCCTTGTCCGTCAGCGTCAGGGCCGGGGCGACGGTGATGCTGTCACCGGTATGCACGCCCATCGGATCGACGTTCTCGATCGAACAGATGATGATGCAGTTGTCGGCGCGGTCGCGGACAACTTCCATCTCGAACTCTTTCCAGCCAACGATGGATTCCTCGACCAGGATTTCCGTGACCGGGGAGGCGTCGAGGCCGGACTGGCAGATCGTCCGGTATTCCTCGACATTATAGGCAATGCCGCCGCCGGTGCCCCCCAGAGTGAAGGAGGGGCGGATGATGGCCGGCAGGCCAATCTCGCTCATCACGGCTTCAGCTTCCGCCATGGTGTGCACAACGCGCGAGCGCGGGCTTTCAAGGCCGATCTTGTCCATGGCCTCGCGGAAACGCTCGCGGTTCTCTGCCTTGTCGATGACGTCCGCCTTGGCGCCGATCATCTCCACACCAAAGAGATCCAGCACACCGCGGTTTTCCAGTTCCAGGGCACAGTTCAGCGCCGTCTGGCCGCCCATCGTCGGCAGGATTGCGTCCGGGCGTTCCTTTTCGATCACCTTGGCGACCATTTCCGGCGTGATCGGCTCGATATAGGTCGCGTCCGCCAGTTCCGGATCGGTCATGATGGTGGCTGGATTGGAGTTCACCAGGATGACGCGATAGCCCTCGGCCTTGAGTGCCTTGACGGCCTGGACGCCTGAATAGTCGAACTCACAGGCCTGACCGATAACGATTGGTCCGGCGCCGATGATCAGTATGGAGTTCAGGTCTGTACGTCTGGGCATGGCTGTCCTGCTCGCGTGCGTGCGCGCGTCCGGGCCCGACCGGATATCCCGGATGGGTCAGTTCGCGCTTGGTTTTGGTGCTGAGAGGGGGTCCTAGCCCGGATTCGATGAGAAGGCGAGAGCCTATCTGCTCACTCGGGTGTTATTGCTTATAACTGTGTCCGTATGCGCTCAGAGTTTTCCTTCTAAAGTGCTGATCTCCCTGCGCATGTTGGCGCGAGCCCGGGCGCCTAGCCGCGTTTCGAATTCATCGGTGACAAAAGTGCGCTGGCGGGCCTGCGCCGTGTCGAGGAATTTGGCTCGACCTTCCCGGTAAAAATCATCGGGCGCCCAGCTGTATTCCTTGCGGATCTGCTCGGCATAGGTGTCGTAGACCTCGTCCGGTGCGCCCAGGATGGAAAAGTCGATATCGAGAAAGAGCGCGTCATCGCGGTCTCGTCCGCCCGACTGGTGGTCGGCGGTGGCAAGATCAGCCTGCGAACATCGTCGACAAGCGCAGTCGGCGCGCCCAGGCGCGGCAGTTCGCGGGCGGCGCGTTCGGCGCTCAGGGCTTCATTCTCGGCGCCTTTGGGATCATAGATGATGTCGTGATACCAGGCCGCCATCCAGCAGCGTTCCGGTGTTTGGAGCTCTGTGTGCCAGCGATCAAGCTCGTCGAAGATATGGGCCAGGTGGGAAAGGCCGTGATAGCGGCGGTGCGGTTCGCTGTAGGCGGTGATGATGCCATCGATCTGGCTGTCACCAGCCCGCCAGCCGAGCTGGGTCATCTGAAGCGCCCAGCGCTCTCGCAAGGCTGTTTCCGGCTCAGCCATCTGCCAGTCCCAGATAGCGCCAGACCTGTGGCTGTACATCTGCCCGTGTGCCGGTCACCCGCTCGCCTACCAGCCAGTGGGCGCGGTCATGCACCAGGGGGATGATGGCGTGTTCCAGCTGGATATGGGCGTTGGCCTCGCGATAGATCTCTTCACGCTCGATGGGGTCGCTTTCACGGCGGGCGCGGTTCATCAGCTCGGCGAAGGTCTCGTCATGCCAGTTGAAATTGGCGGCAAATCCATCCGGTGCGAACGGGTCGAGCATGAAAAACGGGTCGGACTTCAAGCCGCGATTGAAGCTGGCGATGGCAATGTCGAAATCGCCTGCATCGACAGCCTGGTAAAGATCGGTCGGATAGGTCGCGAAAATCTCTGAATCCACGCCGATCTGGCGCCAGTCATCGGCAAGGGAGACAGCGATGCGCTCGCCCAGCCCGGTGGTCGTGCGGATCTGCAGGGGGCGGTTGATCACCGGCGCAGCACCTTCTGGGCGCAGGCGTACCGGATCGTTCTGGTCCTGGAACATCTGGGGCAGGACGCTGCGTGTCGGTGTCGCCGTGCCGGAAAACAGCTCTCGCACCAGGAAAGCCCGGTCGATCGCATAGTCCAGCTCGGCCCGGACCATCATGTCGTTGAGCGGCTCACGGGCATGATTGACCTTGAGATAGCGCAGGATTGGCGCGTCAAAGCTCTCGAAGCCATCGCCCAGCTGTTCATGCAGGAAGTCCAGCTGGTTGGCCGGCGGGTTGTCGGCGAGGTCAAGCTCGCCGGCCCGGAACATGCGGGCACGAGTCGCATCATCGCGAACCGCTTCGACGCGGATCGTCTGGATGCTCACATTAGTCGCATCATAAAAATGCGGATTGCGGCGCAGCCCGATCTGAACCTGCGAGATGGAGGCGAGGGTGAAGGCCCCGGCAGAGACCCAGTTCGCCGGCGTGATCCAGTCATCGCCGACACGCTCGATGATATGGCGCGGGAAGGGATAGAATTCCCGCATCAACAGCGGAAACAGGCCCAGCGGGCTTTCCAGGTTGAAACGTACGGCCTGGTCGCTGACGACCTCGACGCCCAGGCTTTCCACCGGCGCATCACCGGCCAGGATGGCACGGGCATTCACGACATTCTGGAAATCGCCAAGTGCGGCAAAACTGTGTGCCGGATCAACCAGGCGACGCGCTGACCAGGCGACGTCATGGGCGGTCAGTGGGCGACCATCCGACCAGGCGAGACCCTCGCGCAGGATGAAGGTCCAGGCCAGCCCGTCGGGAGTGACTTCCCAGCGTTCCGCCAGGCCCGGCGCCAGCTGACCGTCCGGACCATATTCGGTCAGCCCGGCATGCACCTGCTTGTAGACCAGCGCCGCCGAGGCGAATTGTCCACGCGCCGGGTCCAGGCTGTCGGGAAGGTTGGATATGCCGACACGCATCGTGTCCGCGTCCGCATCTGTTGACCGGCCGCATCCAGCCAGCGCCGCAGCAGACGTCGTCATCAGAAAAGCTCGCCGATCAATCATGCACGCATGATGGCGCGATTTGTTGATCTGCCAAGGCGTGTCGCCGGATTTCTCGATCCGTGCCGTCAGCGCGGCAGGAAGATGAAATTATTGATATAGGCCGGCGTGTCCTCCACGCCGTTGTGATCGCGGGCGGGATCGAATTCCTCGATGCGGCAGAGCGCACCTGATTTGAGGACAAAGGCGTCATAGCCCATGGCTTCCACACTGGCGACAGCGTCCCGGATCGGGATCTGGGTGTGGCGTTCTTCCAGCTCGATGATCATGCGTGGGCGATCGCGCCGGATCAGCTCCTGCGCGCCATCAAGCACTGCCTTCTCATGGCCTTCGACATCGATCTTGATGAAACCCACGGGTGGCAGATCCATATCGTCCAGACGCGCGGTTTCCACCTCGACCTTGCCGACATTGCGACCGGTATTGCGCGCCGGGTTGAGCGAGGCGTGCTGGTTGGAGTAACGCGCACCCTGACCGGGGACTTCCAGCTCGGCTGTGCCGGACCGGTCCGAAGCGGCGATCATTCGGGCCTCGGCGCCGTCAGGGATGGCGCCATTGAGGATCTCGAACATTTTCGGATTGGGCTCCAGGGCCAGCGTTCTCACCCCGTGGCGCACGAGAACATGCGTCCAGATGCCCCGATTGGCCCCGATGTCCAGGGCAAGCTTGTCGACAGGGGCGAGGAAGGGCGCGAGCCGCAATTCCGGCTCACCCTTTTTCAGTTCACGACGGACGATGCGCGCGAGTTCCCAGCCTTGCGGAAACAATGCGCGTTTAAAACGCTCTTCAAGCGTACTTGGAGGTACCCAGCTCATGGCCGGACCCTAGGCGAATTTTGACGGGGGTGAAACCACTTAAACGGTGGAAATCAGCAGGTATCTCATTCGGCGTCTGTGTCAGCAAAATCTGGGTTCGACATCGGAGTGACGTTCAACAATTCGGCATACATCTTCAGTCGCTTGCCAAGTGCGTTGGCCTGAAGTGCCAGTGCCGAACAGATCCAAATCGAACCACTCTACCACGCCGGCTCGAACACCGATCCACAAGTGACGTTCGCGTTCATACCGACAACCGCCACCATATGGGCTGCAACGGTCACCACCTGATAGCTTCAGCCCGACAATTTCATAGTCTGCGCCAAGGTCGAAGCGATGAACAAGTTCATTTCGAACTGGGCTGGTTTCATAATAGGCGGGCCAGCTCGGGAGAGGCCCACCGACGGTGAGTGTTTCTTCAATGAAGCTGTAGGAGGTCCATGAGGATAGCGCTGCCTCCGACCAGTGGCGGTCATTCCGAAGTGAGGGCAGAAAGTTTGTCGGCAGGTTGGAATAGACAGATGTTCCTTCAGGCGCAGAGCGATGTGTCACAATATGCGATCGGGTTCGGCGTTCGGACGCTTGCTCATGTGAAGGATACACGAGCCTCGCCAGTCGAACCGGGCCTTCAATGCGCTCCCGTTCCAGGATTGCCATAAGGTGATCGAACGGGGCGGTGTTCTCAGGGGCGGCCGACGCCCACGTGGCTTGGGCGAGCGCATCGATGCTCTCGCTGATCTCCTCGTTCGCGATCCAGGCAAGTGTCCCGTCTATCAGCACGAAGGCGTAAGTTGGCCTGTAGATGCGAAGAAAGTCATGGTGACGTCTGAATGGCGTCTGCAATGGTACATAGTCGGGAAGGTAAGTGCCTCGTCCACGAAAAACCAAGGCGATTTCGACGGTTTGGCCTTGGTGGTAAAACGAGAAAACGGGTTGCAGCGACGTACCGTCGTGTCGCAGTTCCAGGAACTCGCCGAGCTCTTGTCCCGAGTATCCGTACAATTGGGATGGGCTGGCTACCACGATATCGCGGTAACCCAGCCGTTCATCTTCTTCCGCATCGGCTATGGCCATGCGTTCTTGATGCTCTGTAAGGCGTTCCAGGCGCGCCAGCTCTTCCGCTGACGTGGAGCACGCGCTCAATGTCAGACCCGCACAGCCCAGTACCGCTAACCGGATGGCCCGCAGTAGTTGGGTGTGCCGGGCGGCGATCATGACTTTACGCAGGCGCCTGTGAGTTCAGGCTTCCAACGAAGCGTTCGAAGACACCGAAACTGTCCTGCGGGCCCGGGCTGGCTTCCGGGTGATGCTGGACGGCCTGGACCGGCTTGTCAGCGAGGCGGAAACCGCAATTCGTACCGTCAAACAGGGAGACATGGGTCTCGGTGGCACCGGCGGGCAGGGTGGAGCCGTCGACCGCGAAACCATGATTCATGGAGACGATCTCGACCTGGCCGGTATCGTGGTTCTTGACCGGGTGGTTCGCCCCGTGATGGCCCTGCGGCATCTTGATGGTCTTGGCGCCGACGGCCAGGGCCAGCATCTGGTGACCCAGGCAAATGCCCAGCATCGGGATATTGGCGTCGATCAGCTTCTTCAGGGTCGGCAGGGCGTATTCGCCGGTCGCGGACGGATCGCCCGGACCATTGGAGACAACGATGCCGTCCGGAGACATGTTCAGAACATCCTCGGCGGAAGCATTGCCCGGCAGAACCGCGACACGGGCACCGGCGCCGACCAGCAGGCGCAGGATGTTGGCCTTCACGCCATAGTCCAGGACGACCACGCGCGGGCCGTCTTCGGGACCTTCGCAGAAACCGCTGTCCCAGGACCAGTCGCCTTCGGTCCATTCCTCGGCACCGGAGCGGGCGACATCGGCGGCCAGTTCGCGGCCTTCCATCGTGTCAGCGCCGGCTGCAGCGGCCTTGAGGGCGTCGATATCGATATTGCCGGACGTGTCGTGGGCGATGGCGCACATCGGCATGCCGCTTTCGCGGATGCGGCGGGTCAGGGCGCGGGTGTCGACACCGGACAGGGAGATGATGCCGCGGGCGCGCATCCATTCGTCAAAGCCTTGCTCGGCGCGGTAATTGGCCGGTGGGGTGATCGCCATGCGGCTGACCATGCCCACGGCAGCCTTGCGAGCCGCGTCGCTGGTGGCTTCCTCGTCTTCCGGATTGGCGCCGACATTGCCGACATGCGGGAAGGTGAAACACACGACCTGGCCGGCATAGGACGGGTCTGCCAGGATTTCCTGGTGGCCGGTCATCGCCGTGTTGAAACAAAGCTCGCCGACCGCGATCCCGGATGCGCCCGTACCCACGCCGTAGAAGACGGAGCCATCGGCCAGTGCCAGTGCCCCGGTGGGGCGATCAGCGGAAGTGGTCATGGCGTTCTCCTGTAAAGAGCCGTGGGGGCTGCAGGTGTTATGACCGGGAATCGGTGCAAGGTCGACCGGCAGGTAAACGGGCGCGTAACTAGTCAGAGACATGGGGGCGGTCAATCCCGCTGGACAGATTAATTTCCGCCTTGATATTTTCACGAGAAGGTCATAATGACCCGCACCTTGGTCTGGGGAGGCGCCGGACATACCGCGCGATCAAAATATTCAAGGCCCGACCACACAGGATAGAAGCAACCGCCGCTGGCCTATTGCATCAACAATAATCCATACCAAATCAAACACTGCAAAAGCGGCAGTTGCTGAAGGACAAGCGAGTAGAAGCATGGCTCTTAGAGACCGTATTTCGACTGATCTTAAAAATTCCCTCAAGGCAGGTGACAAGCGCCGGACATCGACGCTGCGCCTCGTCTCCGCCGCGATCAAGGATCGCGATATCGCCGCGCGCGCTGAAGACCGCTGCGACGGCTGCGAAGAGCAGGAAATCATGACCATCCTCACCAAGCTGGTAAAACAGCGTGAGGACAGTGCCGACACCTATGAAAAAGCCGGTCGTCTCGACCTGGCCGAGGCCGAGCGCGAGGAAGCGGACATCGTCCGCGAATTCCTGCCCAAGCCGATGGATGAAGGCGAAATCGCCGATGCGGCCGCCGAAGTGGTGACCGAACTGGCGGCCACGGGCCTGAAAGACATGGGTCGCGTAATGGGTGAGCTGAAAAGCCGCTATGCCGGCCGCATGGACTTCGGCAAGGCCGGCGGTCGCGTGAAGGATCTGCTGACCGGCGCTGCGTAGGCGGCGATCTGGTTGGGCCGTTTCCCAACCAGGCTCGAACTAGGAGTCATCCCGGACGCAGGTCGGGCGCCGAGCCCCGCTTTCGCGAAAACGGCTGACGGAGAGCGGATGTCCTCACCCGGCGATTTTTGCCCCTAAACCTCATGCCGAGATGGGGCCGTATAGAGTTTCCCGGGTCAAGGGCGCGCAGCGCCGCTTCGCGGTTCCACCCTTGACCCGGGAAACTCTATACGGCGAACTGCCTGCATGAGATTTATGCCGCTTATCCTCCCCCTTGGGGAGGTGTCCTTCGTAGCTGTGGCGGAGAAGGACGGAGGGGCCGGAGCGCGCAGCGCGGAGGTTTAGTGCTCACTGGCGTTCGTCTCATCCACCGCCGCCCCCCATCATTGGCATATATTGCCAATAGAGCTCTGGAGGTGAAAATGGCGATCCGAAACGTTGTTCTGACCGACGCCCAGTCCGCCCTGGTGGACCAACTTGTCGAAGGCGGTCGTTTCCAGAACGCGTCGGAAGCCCTTAGGGCCGGGCTGCGCCTGCTCCAGCAAGACGAGGCGGAGCGCAGTGCGCTGCGTGATCGTCTGGTGCTGGGCGTTGAAGAGGCCCGTCAGGAAAACTTCGCGGAGGGCAGTGGCGAGGCGGCCATGAAACGCGCTTTTGCCGCAGCCCACTCGAAGCCGTGACGCAACGACCCTGGCGACTAACCAAACTTGCTACTCAATCGCTTGTCGCCATTTTCCGCTGGACCATTGAAACATTCGGGCCACGCCAGGCGGAGGCCTATGAAGCCGATCTTCTGGATGCGTGCCGGTCGATCGCCTCAGGCGAAGCGGTCTAAGTGTCTTGCCGGACGCTTGTTGAGGATCTTCGTTTTGTGCGGAGCGGGCAGCATTTCATCGTCTTCATCGACTACGAGACGGATGTGGTGATCGTCGATTTCCTGCATGCGCGCAGCAATCTGGATCGGCATCTGGCGGGTCTGGCTGGGCGGGGTGAGTGATGGCAAGTGCAAGCAATCCGCTTATGCCTAGCGTGGTCCCAACGCCACCCGCATCCGAGCCTGATCTTCCGGCGTGACCGGAAACAGAATCCGGCGCACACTGTCGGGCTGGAAAGTGACCGGGACGAAGCGCTGGCTCCATGCGTTTAGGTGAAGACTTCATTGACGAGATCAAGGCGCGGATCCGCCTGTCCGATATTGTCGGGCGGTCGGTTCAGCTCAAGCGCCAGGGCCGCGAGTTTGTCGGCCTGTCTCCGTTCAAGAAGGAGCGCACGCCCTCTTTCTACGTCAATGACGAGAAACGCTTCTATCACTGCTTTGCCTCGGGCAAGCATGGCGATGCGTTTTCCTGGCTGGAAGAGATGGAAGGCCTGTCCTTCATGGAAGCCGCCGAGCGATTGGCCGGCGAGGCAGGGCTGAGCCTGCCGGCGCCGGATCCGCAGGCCGCTGAACGCACCCAGCATCGCAAATCTCTGGTCGAGTGGATGGAGACGGCACACGCCTTCTATCTGCGCGCGCTGAAAAGCCCGGCGGCCGCGCATGCGGTGGACTATCTCAAGGGACGCGGGCTGACCGGCCAGGATTGTGTGAAATTCGGCATTGGCTATGCGCCGGACGGGCGCACGGCGCTCAAGGATGAGCTGGTCACCGCTGGTGCACCGATTGGTGATCTGATCGAGTGCGGCCTGCTGATCGAGCCGGATAATGGTTCGCCCTATGACCGTTTCCGAGACCGCATCATGTTTCCGATCCATGATCCACGCGGGCGACTGGTCGGTTTTGGTGGCCGGGCGCTGTCGAAAGAGGCGCGGGCGAAGTATCTCAACTCGCCGGAGACCTCGATCTTCCACAAGGGCTCCATGCTCTACAACTTCCCCAATGCCCGCCGCGCGGCATCTGATCCCAAGGCGGGCGTGAAGGGGCTGATCGTGGCGGAGGGTTATCTCGATGTGATCGCGCTGGACCGGGCCGGGATGAGCCAGGGGGTGGCGCCAATGGGTACGGCGATCACCGAGGAGCAGCTGAACCTGCTCTGGCGGGCCGGCGGCGAGCCGGTCATGTGTCTGGATGGCGATAGCGCCGGTCGCGCTGCAGCGCTGAAAGCCGCCGATCGCGCCCTGCCGCACCTGGAACCGGGGCGGACGCTGCGTTTTGCCTTCATGCCCGATGGCAAGGACCCGGACGATGTCCTGCGCGATGAAGGTGCGCGCGCGCTGTCCGAACTGCTGGAGGACACCCGCTCGCTGGTCGACCTTTTGTGGGAGCGGGAGGTGGATCACGAACCGCTGACCGATCCCGATCGCCGCGCCAGTTTCCGCAAGCGTATCCGGGCGCTGGTCAACCAGATCGCCAATGGTGACGTGAAAGAGGAATACCGCAACGAGTTCGACCGCCGCATGGAAGCCATGTTCGGCACGCCGGCGCGCAAGGGCGGGCGCGGTGAGTGGCAGGGCGGGCGTCGCAAGATCAATCAGGGTGCATCCCTGTCGCTGAAAAAACGCATGGGCAGCCAGATGGACAAGGCGTCGATGCGCCAGGCCATTCCCAATCCGAACGGTCGATCACTGCTGCTGGCACTGATCGAATACCCCGATCTGGTCGATGAATTGATAGAAGAAATTGCGTTAATTTCCTTCGGCGCGCTTGACAATTTACGTGACGCTGTCCTAGACGCGTGCTCTCTCGGACCGGCTGTGTCTTCCAGCGAGCTTCAGGCAGAGCTTCTGTCGCGCGGATTTGCGCAAGATTTAAAACGCTTGGAAGGCAATCGGGGGCCCATGCGGGCGAGTATTGGTGGAGCAGACGCTTCAGTCTCGGTGAAGGTCGGGGCTTGGAGGCGGCTGTGTTCTGTCTATATGAGACAAAGTGGCAGCCAGGAGCAGCGAAACGAACTTCGCGCACTTGCAGAGAGAAAAATTACCGAGAATGATTCCGAAAGCGTTCGAAGCATCAGCGAAGCCTATCGCCGTGAGAACGCCAAGGATGAAACCGAATAGCAATCAAATCGCGCATGGATCCCCATGCGACCAGGGACGATTTAGATGACAAAACCGGCCGAAGCCAACGACGCATCGGAATCACAGGATGGTCCGCTCCTCGACCTGACGGACCAGTCAGTCAAGAACTTCATCAAAGCTGCCAAGAAGCGCGGCTATGTCACGCATGAAGAGCTGAACAATGTTCTGCCTTCGGAAGAGTTCTCTTCCGAGCAGATCGAGGATGTTCTCGCTCAGCTGTCCGAAATGGGCATCAATGTCATAGACAAGGATGAAGACGCCGAAGAAGACAATGGCGACAATAATGCCGAGGGCAGTGACAGCAAGGCTGTTGCCACGACCAGCGGTACCAAGGCTGTCGTTACCGGCCAGAATACCGGCTCGTCTGCAGACCGTACGGATGACCCTGTACGCATGTATCTGCGCGAGATGGGCTCGGTCGAGCTTCTGTCCCGCGAGGGCGAGATCGCCATCGCCAAACGCATCGAGGCCGGTCGCAATGCGATGATCCGTGGCCTCTGCGAAAGCCCGCTGACCTTCGAGGCCATCATGGTCTGGCGTGATGAGCTGCAGGAAGGTCAGGTCCTTCTGCGCGACATCATCGACCTGGATGCCACCTATGGCGGCCAGAACGCTGCTGAAGAAGGTCAGGACGGCGAAGAGGGCGAGACGGCTGAAGGCGAGACACCGGTCCCGGGTGCAGCGCCGGGTGCCAAGCCCGCCTCCGAGGATGAGGAAGAAAAACCGAAATCCGAAGACGGTGAAGAAGGCGAAGAGGGTGAAGAGGGCGAAAGCTCTGATGATGACGATGATGATGATGACGGCGCAGCCCTGTCGCTTTCCGCGATGGAAGCCGAGCTGCGTGACGGCGTCATGGAAACGCTCGATCACATCGCCTCCGACTTTGCCAAGTTCCGCAAGCTGCAGGACAAGCTCGTTGCCGCGCGCATCGAAGGCAAGGACCTGACCAAGCAGAGCCGCGAGAAGTACGAGGAGACCCAGAACTCCATCGTCACCAACCTCAATACTATGCACCTCAACAATGCGCGTATCGAGGCCCTGGTTGAACAGCTTTATGCGATCAACAAGGAACGCATGTCGCTGGAAGGCAAGCTGCTGCGCATGGCCGACGCCCATGGCGTGCCGCGTGCCCAGTTCATGGACAGCTATTTCGGTAACGAGCTGAGCCCGGACTGGCCGCAATCCATGGCTGGCACATCGAAAGCCTGGGATCGCTTTATCGAGCGTGAGCTGGCCGACGCCAATGTCATCCGTGACGACATCGCCGAGCTGACCCAGCGCGCCGGCGTTCCGATCGAGGATCTGCGCCGTATCGTTCGCACGGTCCAGAAAGGCGAGCGCGAGGCCCGCGTGGCCAAGAAGGAAATGGTCGAGGCAAACCTGCGTCTCGTGATTTCCATCGCCAAGAAATACACCAATCGCGGCCTGCAATTCCTGGATCTCATCCAGGAGGGCAATATCGGCCTGATGAAGGCCGTCGACAAATTCGAATATCGCCGCGGTTACAAGTTCTCGACCTATGCCACCTGGTGGATCCGCCAGGCCATTACCCGCTCTATCGCGGACCAGGCGCGCACCATCCGTATTCCTGTGCACATGATCGAGACCATCAACAAGATCGTCCGCACCAGCCGTCAGATGCTGCACGAGATCGGTCGCGAGCCGACGCCGGAAGAACTGGCTGAAAAGCTTGCCATGCCGCTCGAGAAGGTGCGCAAGGTGATGAAGATCGCCAAGGAGCCGATCTCGCTGGAAACGCCGATAGGTGACGAGGAAGACAGCCATCTCGGTGATTTCATCGAGGACAAGAACGCTGTCCTGCCGATCGATGCGGCCATCCAGTCCAACCTGCGTGAAACCACGACCCGCGTGCTGGCGTCCCTGACGCCGCGTGAGGAACGTGTCCTGCGCATGCGTTTCGGCATCGGCATGAATACCGACCACACGCTGGAAGAAGTCGGCCAGCAATTCTCGGTCACTCGCGAACGTATCCGCCAGATCGAAGCCAAGGCCCTGCGCAAGCTCAAACACCCGAGCCGTTCGCGCAAGCTGCGGAGCTTCCTGGATAATTGATCCTGTGGGCAATTCGTCGGAACATGCAGATTGGCCGCTCCTTCGAGAAGGGGCGGTCAATGTGTATTCGGATCAAGGCCTTTTCGATGAGGCTCGATCAGGTCTTGAGGCGCTGGACTACCTTCGCCTCGATTTCCAAGTCGCCAGCCGCGAAAGCTTCATAAAGGAGATGAGTGCCGCGCTCGAGTGGGAAGCAAGCTTTGGCTATGCACCCTGGACGGGACATCTCGATGCGTTTGACGAAGGCATAGTGGAGTTTCCGTTCCGGACGCACGATCGGGCTGTAATCACTATCTCAAGGTTTGAACGCTTGGTTGAAGCTGATGATGGTTGGGCGTTGGGTTTGCTCGATGTGTTTCAGCACGCTGCCTGGTATTATCTTGCGGCCGGCAAGCGGTTGATTGTCCTGCTCCAAACTGACGACAAAAGTTTCAGAACACCGCGTCTTGGGGGGAAGTCGGCTCGCCGGGACATGCGAGAGCAAATGCAATCGTTTCAAAAATTTGACAATCATTGCCGAAAATCACACGTTTCTCGCCAAGGAGCTCCGCCATGGCGACGATGAATATCTCTCTTCCGCAAGCGCTCAAGGACTGGGTTGAGGCCCAGGCCGATGCCGGGCTTTACGCCAATGCATCCGACTATGTGCGCGACCTGATCCGCCGCGATGTCGAGAAACGCGAGAAAACCGAAGCGCTGCGGGTGATGGTCCAGGAGGCCGAGCAGAGCGGGTTTCGGTCGATGAGCATCGAGGAAATCCAGGCGGAGCTGCGCGCACGCCGGGAGCGGTGAAGGTCGAAATCGCCGAAGCGGCGCTGGATGATCTGGACACGCTCTACCTTGATGGCGCGATGAAGTTCGGAGTGGCGCGGGCCGAACGCTACCAGGTCGAACTCGTGGACAGTTTCCAGAAACTGATTGATTATCCGCGAGCAAAGCCGGAGCAGCCGGCCATTGGTCGTGGTGTCAGGATGTTACGATTTCGCGCGCACGTAATCCTGTACCGCATTGCTGGCGCCCGTATCGAAATCCTGCGCATCCGCCATGCCCATGAAGACTGGAAGGACACACAACCATGCTCGCTTTGCTCACCGCCCTGCTGGTCCAGGACGCTCCGGTTGTTCAGCCGTTCGAGGTCCAGGGTTTTCGTACCACGCAGACCATCACCATCGAGGCACCGCGCGGTGAGGTCTGGGAGGTTGCGACCGGAGATGTGTCACCCTGGTGGGATCATACCTGGTCCGGCAATCCGGCCGAGCTGGTGATAGAACCGCGCGCCGGCGGGCATTTCTACGAACGGTTCGAGCCGGGTGGGGCTGACGGAATGATCCATGCGGACATTATCTTTGTCGATGCGCCGTCCACCTTGCGCATGGACGGTCCGCTGGGCCTGATCGAGCGATCCTATGACCTGTTGATCAGCTGGTCCCTGGAAGAGGTGGATGCGGACACAACCGGGTTCACCGTGGAGCTGGCCATGCATGGCGAGATCGATGCCGAGCTGGCCGGGGTTGTCCATGGCGTGTGGACGCATTTCATTGCCGGTCGCCTGAAGACCTATGTGGAAGGCGGTTGCCACCTCGTCCCTGAAGAGCCCTGCGCGGCCTTTGACGGCTAGGTCTTGAGCTCGCGCTCCAGGAATTCGACAAAGGCCCGCACCTTGGGCGTGATATGCGCCCTGTGCGGGTAGACGGCCCAGAGCGGGATGGGGTCGCGCTCGTATTCCTCCAGCACCACTTCCAGCTCGCCGGAATGGATGTCCTCGCAGCAGAAGAAATCGGGCAGGCGCGCTGCAGCCTTTCCGGCCCGCACAAAATCCATCGACAGGGCACCGCTATTGCTCTTGACCAGCAGCGGTACGGTGACATCGACCACCCCGTCCTTGCCATCCGGAAAGGGCCAGCGATTGGGGAAGCGCACATTGGAATAGCCCGTACAGGGAATATCCGTCAGGTCGCGCGGGTGCGTCGGGCGGCCATGTCTGTCCCAGAAGGCCGGCGTGCCGACCACGACACCGCGAAACGCGCCCAGCTTGCGCGCAATGAGCGAACTGTCCGGCATTTCGCCAATGCGCAGGGCGAGGTCGAAACCCTCACCGATGACGTTGGAGCGCCGGTCATTGAGGTCGATGTCCAGCTGAACCTCCGGCGCCTGGTCGATGAATTTTGGCAGGATAGGATTGAGGAAGTTGAGCGCATAGCTCATCGGTGCGGCAATTTTCAGCGTACCGTGCGGCTGGTCGTGTGCTCCGGCAGCGGCGGCTTCGGCCTGGGTCGCCATGTCGACAATCTGTTCCGCCGTCTCGAAATAGGCGCGGCCTTCCTCGGTCAGCGTGATGGAGCGTGTCGTACGCTGCAGCAGGCGCATGCCGAGGCGTTCTTCCAGGCGGGTGACTTCCTTGGACACATGCGAGGCGGAGCGGCCCAGCGTTTCGGCGGCCGCGGAAAACCCGCCGCGCCTCACGACTTCCACGAAGACCGGAATCCCGTCGAGCAATTTGTCTTTCTGGTCCATGCACCTCTCCCTTGTTCGACCGGATAGGCCGAAGCAGGGCCGGGCTCAAGCCCTTGACGGGAAAGTCGGCTCAGATCTTTTCGGCGATCTTGATGACGGTGCGGCAGCCGGTCTTGATGAAGGCGGACAGCAGGGGATACCCCGCAGCGTCACGCGCCCCTTCCTCGACGGCGAGATCATGGTGCGCGATCTCTTCCTCGCGGAATTTCGTGAACAGGTCTGCCAGCTCGTCCTCGCCCATCGCGCGCAGTTCGGTGATCTGGCTGGCGTAATGCTGTTCGATGACGCTCTCGACGGCTTCGGTACAGGCATGTGCCGCGCGCTCGCCCATCAGGGCCGTGGCTGCGCCCAGGGCCTGGCCGGCGACATTCCAGATCGGCGCCAGCGCTGTTGGCCGGGCCTTGTGTTTGAAGATCAGATCATCAAACGCATCGAGATGGGCCTGTTCGTCCGCTTCCATCTCTTCAAGCTGGTTGGCGATGCGCGCCTTGTGCGGCAGCTTATCGAAAATCGCGCGCTGGCCGCGATAGATTGCGACTGCGCCATACTCGCCGGCATGATCCACGCGGATCATTTCCTGGATACGGTCCGGATTGCGGCGCTTGCCGGGCAGGGGGATGGCGCGTGTGTCGTTCATGATCAGGCCTGTTTCAGACCGCGATAGCCGACAAAGATCGATACGCCAGCCATCGCCAGGGAGATGATGGCATTGTAACCGGCCATCGAGATGCCGAACAGCGTCCAGCTGGCCTCGTCACACATCGGCACGATGGATCGGCCATTCAGGGCGTCCATGATGGAGCTGACATCGACCGTACCGATCGCGCCGGTGGTACAGGAGGCGGGACCGGCCCACCAGTCGTATTCGATACCTGCATGCCAGCCGGCAAATCCGGCGGAATAAAGCAGGACGGCTGCGACGGCGTAAATCACATAGGGCGCAAACCGCGCCAGGCCCGGGCGCATGATCAGGCCGATACCACTGGCAAGGCCCAGCGCAATCACCGCCATGTGGATATAGCGTTGGTCGTAACACAGGGCACACGGCAGATACTTGCCGATATACTCAAACCCCCACGCGCCAAGCAGCATGGCCAGGGAGAAACCGGCCATGATCAGAGGCCAGCGCGTCAGCGGGAATTGGGACAGAACAGGCGTCATGAAGGACATATTTGCGGACCTTTACTCTACTCGCACCGCGACAAGAGCGCGCACGTCAAGCCTCGGCCTGACCGAGCAGGCCGCGGAAGAAGTCCTTGAGTACGTCGATAGCGGCGTCCCCGAAAAATAAAAAAAGCGTCATCAGGAGCGCAATCCAGGCAAGGCCGAGCAGGAGCCCGCCCAGAACCAGCAGCCCGTCGCGGGTCAGCAGCCCGAGTGCTGCAATCGCCAGGGCGATGCCCGGCGTCGTATTGGTGGCCGGCAGCGGCACCAGGATCGATGCGCAGAACAGGATGAAGACGACGCCGACCAGGCGCTCTGCTGTGGGACCGGACAGCCAGGTCAGACGCGGCCGGGCCAGAGCTTCCAGCCAGCCAAACCATTTGCGCCCGCCTTGCGCCATACGCTCCAGCCCGGCCTTGTCCAGGCGGCGGGTCTTGAACTTGGATGGCAGCCACGGCTCTTCCCGTCCCAGCGCCATCTGCGCCGACAACGCCATCATCGGCAGGGCCATGACCTGCGGCACGCCATAGAGAAAGGGAATCGAGATCGGCAAAGCCATCGCGAACAGGATCACCCCGAACGCCCGCTCGCCCAGCGCATCAAAGAAATCACCCAATGTCATGCCCTTATCGGGAGCGGCGGTGGCGATGTCCTCAAGCGCGCTGATAAGGCCAAGTTTTTCTGATGTTTCGGTCAATTGTTCATCCTCGAATTCCCGGCAGACACTAGCTGCGTCCAAACGGTGCGTCGAGCGCATAGAGTCGTTGACTTTTCAGGGCCCAATCGGCAGCTTGCGCCTCCGCTCGTGAAGCGAGCCCCTGTGGCGGAATTGGTAGACGCGACGGATTCAAAATCCGTTTCCGCAAGGAGTGTCAGTTCGAGTCTGACCAGGGGCACCACTTTTTTATCTCACGCCAACTGGCTGCGCTCGCGGCTCCGATGGGGCGGGCTGACCGCCCGACGCGCGGTCGCGCTTGCGACGCCTTTGGCGTCGGGAGGAGCCTCGTCCTTATCCTTCTCCCTCACGGGGAGAAGTGTCCTTCGTAGCCTTGGCGAAGAAGGGCGATGAGGGGGAAGCACCGAAACCTCCACGCGCCAGGACGCCCGAGTGAGAGGCATGCGGAAGGCCGGTGAAACCGGATATAGTCTAGAGCAGGGGTTAAGGGCCTCCCGCACACGGGTCTGCTGTCTGCCATGCCCTTATGACCCCGAAGGGTCGGCAGCCGCGTCCCGCACATCCACGCCCGAAAAGACTGAGCTCTCGCCTCCCACGACATGGATCACGGG
>Ga0189285_100112_pt1 | contig 20268 bp, 14 predicted proteins | sample GEYOminimetaG_FD_130315 | JGI IMG/M metagenome (GOLD analysis project Ga0189285, IMG submission 130315) | Marine microbial communities from the Costa Rica Dome - GEYO mini metaG | ecosystem: Environmental > Aquatic > Marine > Oceanic > Photic zone | place: Costa Rica: the Eastern Pacific... | reverse complement strand
CCCAGTTCATCTTCAAGAAGCGTTTCAAACTCTGTGCCCGGGTCGAGAGCACCAATAGATCCAACTCCGAAATCAGCTTCACCGCTGGATACTGCTTCAACCACCTCATTGGATGCTCGGTCTAGTATTCTCAGGCGAAACTGGTGCCCGTCATCTTGCACCTTTCTGAGCGCCGGTTCCAAAACAGCAGACATAACTGTCGGGATAACCGCCACCGTAACAACCATATGGCGCTGAGAAACGTGTGCCACACTGTCATCCCGCATGGCCCGCAGTGTTTCGCGCGCATTTTCCAGCATCGTTTCTGCAGATCCCAGAAAGCGTTTTGCTGCCAATGTCGGCTTGACCTGTCGTGTTGACCGCTCAAACAAGACGCAACCAAGCGCTTCTTCCAGCTTCTGAATACGCCGGGTCACTGCCGATTGCGACAGGTTCAAACGGTCCCCGGCCAGATGGAAAGACTGAGTTTCCATAACCACCAAGAAAGCTTCCAGATCGCCAAAATCATAATTGATGCGCATTACGCATTAATTAGCCACTTCTTCTCATTGGTCAAATCAACCGAACATTGGATAGGTTATTGGGCGAGAGGAATTCATGACCAAGACCTACGATATAGCAGTCATCGGCGGCGGAAACGCGGCCCTTTGTGCAGCGATAACCGCAGCCGAGCAAGGTGCGCATGTGTTGATCCTCGAAACAGCTCCCAAAGCATATCGCGGTGGCAACTCTCGGCATACCCGGAATTTCAGGTGCATGCACGGTGCACCGCTTGGTCCTCTCATAGAGAGCTATGGTGAAGACGAGTATTTTGATGATCTGATCAAAGTCACCGGCGGCAAAACGGATGAGCATCTCGCCCGCTTGGCGATCCGAACTTCAGAGGAATGCCTGCCCTGGATGGAAGAGCGTGGCGTTCGGTTTCAGCCGTCACTCTCCGGCACACTCTCACTTGCACGCACCAACGCGTTTTTCATGGGCGGAGGCAAACCACTGGTCAACGCCTATTACCGCACTGCTGAAAAGCTCGGTGTCGATGTCCATTACGAGGCCAATGTCACTCATCTCGAGTTGGACGGGGATCAGATTGCTTTCGTGGATTACACCTACAATGGCGTCACCCATCACATCGAGCCAAGGGCCATCGTTGTCGCGTCTGGCGGCTTTCAGGCTGACACAGACTGGCTCACTCGCGCGTGGGGTCCAGCAGCTGATAACTTCCTCATTCGCGGAACGCCCTACAATCGCGGCGTGGTCCTAGCTGACTTGCTGGAGCAAGGTGTCAATTCGGTTGGCGACCCAACGCAATGCCACGCTGTTGCCATTGATGGCCGAGCCCCAAAGTTCGACGGTGGGATCGTAACTCGTCTTGACTGCGTGCCATTTTCGATTGTCGTCAACAAAAACGCAGAACGGATTTACGACGAAGGTGAAAATGTTTGGCCGAAACGATATGCAATCTGGGGCCGGCTGGTTGCCAATCAGCCTGATCAGGTCGGCTATGTCATTATCGATGCAAAATCGCTCAACCTGTTCATGCCGTCCGTCTTTCCGCCCATCAAGGCAAATAGTCTGGCAGAGCTCGCAGACAAAATGGGGCTCCCGGCTGCCAAACTGCAAGATACAGTCGCTGAATTCAACGCGGCGTGCGGCGATACATCCGCCTTTCATCCTACTGAACTGGATGGTGTTGCCACCTCTGGCCTGACACCGCCCAAGACAAATTGGGCTCGGCCAATCACCGAACCACCGTTTTACGGCTACAGCCTGAAGACGGGTGTCACCTTCACTTACCTAGGCTTGAAGGTAGATGAAAACGCACAATGCAGCACGGCGAACGGCCCGATCAAGAACCTCTGGGCGGCGGGAGAAACCATGGCAGGCTCCATTCTGGGTCAAGGCTACCTTGCAGGATTTGGAATGACCATCGGCACGGTGTTCGGCCGAATTGCAGGTAAGGAGGCCGCAGCCTATGCAAACTGATCTGCTACAAGAGGCCCGCCGGCAAGCGGAAATCTGCAATGCTTGTCGTTATTGTGAGGGTTACTGCTCAGTATTTCCGGCTCTGCATCAGGAGCGGTTTTTCACAGATGCCAACCTGACCCAGCTTGCCAATCTTTGTCACAACTGCCGCGGCTGTTATCACGCTTGCCAATACACGGCACCGCACGAATTCGACCTCAATTTGCCCAAGGCATTGGCTGAGGTTAGGCAAGACAGTTGGCAGTCTTTCTCCTGGCCTGCTCCCGTTGCAGAACGCTTTCAAAAAAGCGGCGTCATGATTGCGCTGGTTACGATCCTTGGCTTTGCAGCGATGTTTCTTGCCCTTTCAGCATTCAAACCGTCTGATGGCGCTGGATTTTATGCCGCGCTCTCCCATGCCGCGATGGTCGCGATCTTTCTGCCTGCTTTCCTGGTTCCGCTATTCAGCATAGCGATCGGGCTATGCCGGTATTGGAGCGCGACCGAAGGCAAGCCGATCAAACTCGCCCATATCCTCGAAGCATTTGGATCAGCCGGGAAGATGAAGAACCTCGCAGGTGGTCATGGCGATGGTTGCAATTTTGAAGACGAAGACCGGTTCAGCCATGCGCGTCGCTATGCCCATCAGGCGGTCATGTACGGTTTTCTGTTGTGCTTTGCCTCAACTTCCGTCGCAACGCTTATGCACTACGTCTTCAACATGCCAGCTCCCTATCCACTGCTGTCACTCCCCAAGCTGCTGGGCGTTCCGGGAGGTATCTTAATGGTGATAGGAACAGTGTGGCTGATGAAACTGAAAATAGCCGCTGATAAGCATCTGGGTGCTGAACGCGCCTGGACCGGCGAGATGGCGTTCATCCTGCTGCTTTTCCTAGTGGCTCTGACCGGATTGCTTCTTTACTTGCTTGGAAACACTGCAGCGATGCCAGCAATGCTCGCCATTCATTTGGGTTCTGTCTTGAGTTTCTTTCTCTTAACGCCCTACACAAAAATGGCGCATGGATTTTACCGCTTGGCTGCGCTCATCCGGGATGCCCAGCGTAAGGATATCAGTTGATCGGCAAAACGATTTCAGCTTTCAATCCCGGATTGGCGGAGGCGAGGATCAGCTTACCCCCGTGGCGTTGGGCGACACTTTCCACAATGGGAAGACCCAAACCGCTTCCGCCCCTCCCCTCTTCAACCTGACCAAATCTTTTCAGCGCAATCTCGATCTCATCTGCAGTTAGACCACGCCCATCGTCCTGAACTGTGATGACCACCGCTCCGTCGTGCGAACCGCAACCAACGGAGATCTGGGAAAGTGTGTCGCCGCCATGACGCAGAGCGTTGTCGATCAGATTGGTGACGGCCTCCCGGATCATCGTCTGATCGCCATGGAACAAAAACGAGCCTGTCGAGCTTTGCCAATTGATCTGGATGGACGCAGGCCTGCGTCGTTGCACGTCACGCACGACCTCCTCAATGGTTTCCTTCAGAGGGAACTGATTGCCGGTTTCCTTGGGCGACGTTGATTTTGTGCGCTCATAGGCCAACATTCGTTGCGCCAACTGGCTTGTTTCCTTGGCCGCGACCACAAGGTCTTCACTGCGCTCTCGCATGGTCTTCTCATCGCGCGCAGACTGCACCGCCTCCGCCAGCGCCAGAACACCTGCAACAGGCGTTCGAAGTTGGTGCGCGGCATTGGATATAAACTCGTTTTGCGCTTCCATCGTAGTCGATACCTGCCCGAGCAATCGATTAAGGGTACGCACGATCCCCTCAACCTCAAACGGCACCGCCCGGCGGATTGGTTTCAATTCGTCACTGGAGCGCAAATCAATGGCTTCCTGAAGGTTTAAAAGCGGCCGCAAACCGATGCGCACCCCAAACCAGACAATTAGGGCAAGCGACGCAATAATCGCTGAAATCGCGATGAACGTTCTCAACATAAGCGCCCGAACAAAGGCCGTGCGCACCCTGGTGTCCTGCCAAACAGTTGTCGTGAACATGCCGATGAAGCCATCCACCTGCATCTTGGACCGCATCCGTAACCCGCGCACGTCACGGCCAAGATACTCAGCATTAAAATAGATATATCCGGCCTCTCTATCACCGGCCTTCGGAATACCTACAGGTGGCGTGGCATAGCCTGCGACGATCACGCCATCCGGCGCATAAACGTGATAAAAAACCCGCCCACCAGACGTATCTGCCAAAATAGCCTTTGTGCTGGTTGAAAGGGCGTCACCACCCGAAATAGCAACATCGTTGGAGATGGAAAGCGCTGCGGACAGAAGGCTGCGGTCAAACACATCTCCCGCCGTCACGCGTGCATTGTTCAACTGCCAGAGCCCGGCCCCGAAAGCCACCCCAAGCAACGGCAACAAGATAATGAGCGTCAATCTCAATCGAAGAGAATAGGTTCTCTTCATTGGCCGGATGCTCCGAGCGAATAGCCAATCCCTCGCTGAACCTGAATGCTCACACCATACGAGGACAGTCGCTTTCTAAGGCGGGACACATAGACCTCGATGACCTTTTCGTCGCTCTCGCTCCCCGCCCCGTAAAGATGATCGAGCAAAGCTCCTTTCGACAAGGCTCGCCCCTGCGCTTCTGCTAGGGCAGACAACAGAACAAGCTCACGCCGTGGCACATCAAGGACCGTGTCGCCATGGAAAAGCTGCAACGCATTTACATCCAGCTTGAGCGTGCCAAGTTTTATGAGTTGACGTGGCGCAGTCGCCTTTCGGCGCCCGAGAGCGCGCACCCGAGCAGCAAGTTCTTCCATCTCAAATGGCTTGACCAGATAATCATCTGCTCCGGCATCCAATCCCTTGACCCGATCTTGCGTCTCGCTTCTGGCAGTAAGGAGCAACACCGGCCGCGGGTCCCCTCGCTCCCGAAGTGCGGCAAGGATCTCCAGACCATTTTTTCCAGGTAGATTTATATCGAGGATCACAAGGTCCCCGTCTTCTGTTTTAAGAAAAAGATCCGCCTCTTCCCCGTCATGCAACACATCAACAGAATGCCCTGCATCCCGAAGCTGGTAAGCTATCCCTTTGGAAAGACTGATGTTATCTTCTACTAAAGCTATGCGCATATTTTTCTTTTTCGATGAAAGCTTAATGCAAGCTTCGCAGGGAAGACTGCTAACATCAAGGCTCTTGGGAGAGAGCTGAACATACGTGCGCTGCAAGTTCAAGCGCATGCCTTTGGGAGGAAAATATGGTTGTTTCTAAGCTTGCGCGCCATCTGGCGCTCAGTGTCGCAGGTGCGTGTCTTGCTCTTGCTCCGTCTCAAGTTACAGCAGCAGAACTTGATCTGTCAGGCAAAACCGTTGAGTGGATTATTCCCTTTTCTGAGACAGGCGGTTCGGCCAAATGGGCCAACTTCTATGCTCCGCTCCTGAGCGAAGCCCTTCCGGGTCAACCAACAGTCGTCGTCAAGTTCATGCCGGGTGCAGGGTCCACAAAAGGCGCCAACTGGTTTCAGGGGCAAAACTACTCCGACAGTGAAGGCACGCTGATTTTTGGCTCTTCCGGGTCCACACAATTCCCGTATCTCTTGGGTGATCCGCGCGTTCGTTATGAGTACAAGGACTGGAATGTGGTTCTCGCCTCTGGCACTGGTGGCGTGGCCTATCTTCCGCCTGACCTTGCCGAGAAAATGGACGGCAATGACGCAAGCGCACTGCGGGACACGGACTTTATCTACGGTTCACAAGGCGCAACCCGTCTCGACCTTGTGCCACTGCTTGCTTGGGAAATGCTCGGCCTGAATGTTGAGCCGGTCTTTGGCATCAAGGGTCGCGGTGACGGCCGCCTGATGTTTGAACGTGGTGAGGCCAACATCGATTACCAGACATCGTCTTCCTATCTGAAAGGCGTCACCCCTCTGGTAGAAGCTGGAACAGCCGTTCCGATGATGAGCTGGGGAGCATTGGATGACGATGGCAACATTGTCCGTGACCCAACTTTCCCAGACATGCCGACTTTCAAGGAAGTGTGCGAAGCCACAGATGGCTGCGAAACCTCCGGTGAAAAGTGGGATGCATGGAAAGCCTTCTTCATTGCAGGTTTCCCGGCGCAGAAAATGGTGTTCCTGCCAAACGGTGCATCTGAAGACGCCATTGCGACCTATGAAAAGGCCTTTGAAAAGGTCAAGGCTCGCGGTGACTTTGCGGACATTTCGTCAGGCCGTCTTGGCAAATACCCGCAAATGACCGGTGCCAAGGCAACCGGTGCGCTCAACAGCGCAACCAATGTCCCAGATAGCGCGAAAGCCTTTGTCGTTAGCTGGCTAAAAGATCGCTACGGCGTTTCCCTGAAATAGGGTCTCCCAGCTTGCCCGCTCAGGTCATATCTTGAGCGGGCAAAGCGAGCCGCAACTTATATCTATAAAATTTAGTCGGATTGATCCCGTGGACATTCTCAGTACCGCTTTGCCTGCGCTCGCGGACGCGGCCGCGCTTATCTTTCAACCAGCTGTGATGTTTTATCTCGTGCTGGGTGTGATCATGGGCCTCTGCGTCGGGGTCTTCCCAGGTCTTGGTGGTATTGCCGGCCTTTCGCTGCTTCTGCCGTTCATGTTCGGCATGGACCCGATCCTCGGCCTCGCGCTGATGATCGGCATGGTGGCCGTTGTTCCAACCTCCGATACTTTCGCCTCAGTTTTGATGGGCATTCCCGGATCCTCGGCCTCACAAGCCACGGTGCTTGACGGCTTTCCAATGGCAAAACGTGGGGAAGCTGCACGCGCGCTTTCGGCTGCATTTTCGTCCTCTTTGTTTGGTGGCCTTGTTGGCGCTGCATTTCTGACAGTTTTCATTTTGGTCGCCAGACCCATCGTTTTGGAGTTCCGCACTCCGGAACTTCTAATGATCACTCTGTTTGGTCTGTCGATGGTTGGCATTCTCGCAGGGCGCGTGGCGATCAAAGGTTTAGTCGCAGCTGGTCTTGGCATGATGATCGGGACGATCGGCGAAGGTGATAGCGCCGGTGCTCTCCGCATGGCGACCTATGACATGCCCTATCTTACCGATGGACTGAAGCTGGTCATCGTGGGCCTCGGCATCTTCGCCATTCCCGAAATTGTTGCCTTGCTTCGCCAAGACCGAGCCATTTCCGAAGGTGCTGTCCTTGGTGGCGGGTGGCTGAAGGGCGTCAAGGATTGGTTTGCCAATATTTGGCTATCGGTCCGCTGTTCCATTATCGGCGTCACTGTCGGTGTCATTCCGGGTCTTGGCGGCTCAGTTGTCGACTGGATTGCCTACGGGCACACGGTTCAGACCTCCAAGGACAAGTCAAACTTCGGTAGCGGTGATGTCCGCGGTGTCATTGGCCCGGAAAGCTCCAACAATGCCAAAGAAGGCGGCGGCCTTGTTCCGACGCTCCTATTCGGCATTCCGGGCTCTGGCTCGATGGCTGTTTTCATCGGCGCCGTTGCGCTGTTGGGCTCTGGACAGATCGAAGTCGGGCCATCGATGCTCAAGAACAATCTCGACATCACCTACGCGATTGTCTGGCTGCTCGCACTTGCCAACGTCGTCGGCACCTTGATCTGCATTGCAGGCTCCGGGGGGATCGCGCGCCTGACAACAATACCTTTTGGTTTGCTGGCGCCGTTCCTTTTCATGATCATTTCCTTTGCAGCCTTCCAGTCTGGCCAAAACCTGATGGATCTGGTCGCTCTATTCGGCATTGGACTGCTCGGCATCCTCATGCGCCGCTTTGACTGGTCCCGCCCCGCATTCCTGATCGGATTTGTTCTTTCCAACCCGGCCGAAACCTACACAAACCAGGCGGTTCAGATCGCCAATTCCCGGTTCCGGAAGGGGTTTGAGGAAGGCATCGACTACATCTTCTCGCCAATCGTCATCGCGCTTTTGATGATCACGGTGGTGTCCATCTTTGTCGGGCTGCGTCAGGCCAAGAACATTCAGGCGGAAGGCGATGTGCCGATTGGCAACAAGCGCGCGCCACTGGTCTTTCTGCTGTTCATCTTCGCCTACCTGCTGACATCCTTCATCAATGCGTCCCTCATCCCGGACTACTCCTCAGCGGACCGTGTCTTCCCGCAATTTGTCGGATTTGTCTCTCTGGTTGGATGTCTCATTCTCTTCGTGCAAATGCGGCTCAAGCCGGAGACAGATGCGATCTTTGCAGATCGTGAAGCAGGAAACTCTGAGAACAACCGGCACGGCCTTTGGAACACATTGGCGTGGTTCGCAGGTCTGCTCATCCTGACGTCATTGGTTGGTTTCATTCTGGCGCTCGCTGTCTTCCTCGTCGCATTCCTGCATTTCCGGGCGGGTCGCACCTGGGGTTTCTCGGTTCTTTATGGCGCGGCAGGCATCACCTTCATGCTAACCATGGCATGGCTCTTGAACCGCGACTTCCCTCCAGGACTGTTGCAGTCCGCCTTCGACCTCCCATGGCCATTCAAGTGAGGGCGAGATGCTTGCAAACGTTTCATATCCAAACAGGTATCGATCAATGGCGTTGATCGTCACAAGCGAGGCCACCTCATGAGTCAGTCATCCGTCCCGTTCCTGTTCATGCGTGGCGGCACGTCTCGCGGACCATATTTCCAACGCGCAGACCTGCCAGAAGATCTGGGAGACCTTTCAAAGGTTTTGACCGCAGTTGTGGGTGCCGGGCATTCGCTCAATATCGACGGTATTGGCGGCGGTGCAGCCGTCACCACAAAGGTTGCGATGTTGTCCAAGTCACAAGACAACTGGGCTGATGTCGACTACTTCTTTGCTCAGGTAAAAGTTGATGAAGAAGATGTCGATTTCAAACCGACCTGCGGAAATATCCTGTCTGGTGTTGGCCCTGCGGCCATTGAAATGGGACTGGTCGAACCGCAAGGCGACGAAACGCGCGTCCGCATTCATGCCGTGAATACCGGCGCACGGGTGGAAGCCATTCTGCAGACACCTGGCGGTGTCCTGACCTATGAAGGGGAAGCCAGAATTGATGGGGTCCCAGGGACAGCTGCCCCGATCCTATTGAATTTCATGGATGTTGTGGGCTCGGCCACAGGCAAGCTGTTTCCGACGGGCTCGCCCTCAGATACGATCGAAGGTCACGATGTTACCTGCATAGATGTTGCCATGCCTATGGTGATTGGCAAGGCAGAAGATTTCGGCATATCCGGCTACGAGACCCGCGAGGAGCTCGATGCCAATTCAGAGCTAATGGCTCGAATAGAGAAAGTCCGAATTGCAGCCGGCGAAAAGATGGGCATGGGTGACGTTTCCAAGTCCGTGACACCAAAATTTGCCTTGCTTGCCCCTGCTCGCTCCGGAGGAACGATTTCGGCGCGGTATTTCATGCCTTCGCAATGCCATCCGACCATGGCTGTGTCTGGTGCACAATGCATATCAGCCTGTACCTTGTGTCCGGGAACAATAGCTGAAGGCATGGCAACACTTCCTGAAGATATCCCAGCCCAAATGCTGATCGAACACCCCTCCGGCGAAATCGGCGTGACAGTCGACTATGAAAACGGTGCGAATGGGTTTGACATCAGGTCTGCTGGCCTTCTGCGTACGGCCCGTCTTCTTGCCTCCGGCGATTTGATGGTTCCAGCAAAAGCATTGACCTAACCACTGACCCACGCAGAATGTACGACGCTGTTCTGAAAGGTGCCTCATGAAACTGGCAATTCTGGACGACTATTTCGACACGCTCAGAACCCTGCCGTGTTTTGAAAAGCTTGATGGTCACGACGTCACCGTCTTCACCGATCATGTTCAGGAGACAAATGCCCTTGTTGAGCGGCTCTTGCCGTTCGAAGGCGTGGTTCTGTTTCGCGAACGCACAAAAGTTTCAGGTGATTTGCTGGATAGATTGCCCAATCTCAAACTGGTCAGTCAGCGCAGCGGATATCCGCATGTTGACGTTGAAGCCTGCACGCGCAATGGCATTCTGTTGTGCTCCAACATGCATGCGGGAACACCCTCTTTTGCAGCAGCGGAACATACTTGGGCGCTTATATTGGCAAGTGCACGCCAAATCCCTGCGCAAATGGCCTCGCTACAGTCCGGCAATTGGCAAATGGGGGTCGGCAAAACGCTGAGTGGTCGCAAGCTGGGTATTTACGGATATGGCCGGATCGGGAAAGCGGTCGCCAACTACGGCAAAGCCTTCGGAATGGACGTTTCCTTCTGGGCCTCAAGTGCGTCTCGCGAACGCGCTGTTGCCGATGGCGAAAAGGTCGCCGCAAGCCGGGAAGCGTTTTTCTGTGAAAACGATGTCGTGACACTTCATGTCCGGCTCCATCCAACAACACGCGGACTGATCAAGGAGGAAGACCTAGCGTTGATGAAACCGACCTCGATTTTCGTCAACACATCTCGGGCAGGCCTGATTAAATCCGGAGCTCTTCTGTCGGCTTTGAATGAAGGACATCCTGGAGCCGCGGCCATTGATGTCTTCGACAATGAACCCCTCACGGACCCCAACGATCCGCTGGTCAACCATCCGCATGTTGTAGCCACACCGCATATCGGTTTTGTCACCGAAGACGAATTTGATCTGCAGTTTGCCGACATTTTTGATCAGGTCGTCGCCTTTGAAAAAGGCGCGCCAATTAACATGATCAATCCGGAAGTCTGGACGTAAAATTTAAAAGGTTGTCCCGTCCGCAGAAAATGCGCGCGTGTTCAGCGCACGCGCGCAGATGCATCATGACAAGTGGTGAACTTCTTGCAGGCCATAGACCGGTGTTGAAATGCCTTCCATTCGCGCCTTGATCTGCAAGCTCAAGAACTGGGAGTAATGCCGCGACTGATGCAAGTTACCGCCATGCATCCAGAGAGCTGGAACCTGCGTCGGCTTCCACATGTTGCGCTGTTCACCTTCCCAGGGGCCGGGGTCCTTGGTTGTGTCGGAGCCAAGCCCCCACACCTTGCCCAATTTATCGGCGTTCTCCTGCCCCATAAGATCGGCCACCCATCCGTTCATGGAATTGTAGCCGGTGGCATAGACAATCACGTCTGCGTCCAGATGTGTTCCGTCATCGAGAACCACTCCGGTTTCATCAAGTTCGACAACCTGTCCACGCTTCAGCTTGATTTCCCCATCGATGATCAGCTGGCTTGCTCCGATATCGATGTAATATCCAGACCCACGCCGGAGATATTTCATGAAGAGGCCGGAGTCATCATCGCCCCAATCCAACCAAAAGCCGGCCTTTTCAAGCCCCTCATAGAACGCCGCATCCCGTTTTTTCATTTCTGCGTAAGCCGGGATTTGGAATTCATGCAGGATCGCATACGGCAAGGAGGCAAAGATGAGATCTGCCTTTTCGGTGGTCACACCATTGGCGACCGCTTCTTCCGAATAAAGCGCCCCAAGGCCCACTTCCATTAATGTATCCGACCGCACAATATGCGTGGAGGATCGCTGAACCATAGTCACATCGACATCATATTCCCAAAGCGCCGCACAGATATCATGGGCCGAATTGTTTGAACCAACGACAACGGCTTTTTTGCCGCGATAAGCGTCCGGCCCGGGGTGTTTGGAAGAGTGATGCTGGTCACCTTTGAATTTATCCATGCCCGGAAACTCAGGCATCCGAGCCTTGCCGGACATGCCTGTTGCCATGACAAGTTGCTTTGGCTTCAGGACAATCTCTTCGCCGTCCCGGTCGACCACAATGGTCCATTCACCGCTGGCTTCGTCGTAGCTTGCAGACTTTGCCGTGGTTCTTGACCAGTAGTTCAGCTCCATCACCTTCGTGTACATTTCCAGCCAGTCGCCAATCTTGTCCTTGGGACTGAATACCGGCCAATTCTCAGGAAACTTGATGTAAGGCAGGTGGTCGTACCAGACAGGGTCATGCAGGCAGAGTGACTTGTAACGCTTGCGCCAACTGTCGCCGGGCCGGTCGTTCCTTTCGACAATAATCGTTGGCACACCCAATTGACGCAGACGTGCGCCCAAAGCGATACCGCCTTGTCCGCCACCGATAATGACGCAGTAAGGCTGTGTGGTGTATCCAAGCTCGGCCTCTTCCCGCTGCCGCTCTTCGAGCCATGTGGTTCGGTTTTTACCCGCGCCGTGTTTCGCTCCAAGCGGTCGAGCCGATCCCTTCGGTTCTTCATGACCTTTCAACTCAACCATCGTGGTCAGCAAGGTCCAGATTTTGCCCTCTTTCAGACGGATCAATCCGTAGCCTCGCGCCACCTTGGTCTCAAACTGGATCCAGGCTGTCGTGACGCCCCCCTCTTCCGTTGGCTCTTCGCCATCGGCAACTGTCCAGTTTTCCGGCTTTGTGGTAGCCAGTTGGTGCTTGAGCATGTCCGCGACTTGCTCTTTACCCTCAACGGTTTTGAGATTCCAGGTGAAGGTCACCAGGTCACGCCAGTAACAATCGTCCAGAAACAGATTGCTGGCCGCGTCGATGTCGCCAGTTTCAAGAGCCCGACCAAACTTGTCCAGAAATCCCTGAACCTGGCCAGTCAATGTTGTGTCCAGCATGTATTCCTCCCAATGAAAAGTCTCGCTAGATCGCGAGACGATATTCCGGGGAGTTTCAGGCGGACGCCAATGAATATGTGAGTTTGAGCCTAAACGTGGAAAATACCTCAGGTCGGTGTTGCACGCGCAACAAGGCGCAACAGCTGCTCAACGGATTAGCCGGGTGGAACCAGACCGTTTTTTCGAACCCAGCGCAGCACAGTGGAACGATTAACGCCGAGTCTGCGGGCGACTTGGGACATATTCCATTGGCAGGCCAGCAGCAGCTCTTCAAGGTCTTGTTCCGGCCCTAGCCCCTCCGCCTGCTTGTCCGCAGAATTCGGCAGATCGGGCACATCGATAACCCGCCCTTCCGCCATGGCAACGGCAGCTTCAAGTGTATGAACAAGTTCTCGAATATTCCCGGGCCAGGATCGCCCGGCCAGCTCAATTCGGGCTGCAGGTGAAAGGCGCACGTCTTCTGGCGCGTGCCAGCGGATCAAGCGGTCCAGCAGCCACTCGAAGTCTCTGCGTAAACGCAAGGGGGTCACATCAAGCCTTGCGCCGAGAAGTCGGTAAATCAGATCGCTGCGAAGAGCCTTTTTGCTTCCATCAAAATGTGGTCCGATTGACGAAATGAACCGGAGATCCTTTCGAACATCAAGCAACCACAAGAGCGCGTCTTGAGCCTCCCGGGTAAGGTCCTCCATCCCGCGCAGGAAGACAGTTCCCGGCTTCACCTCCAAAAGCGACTTGACCGTGCTGGCGTTTAGCCCGGCACACCGAATGGCATTAAAACTGCCGCGCTCGCCCCCAGACACATGAATGGCACGCGCCAGGTATTCCTTGCCGGTTCCCGTTTCACCGGAAATTGCGATTGGCACATTCGTCCGCGCAAGTTTCCATGCACGGTGCGCCAATCGCTCCATTTCAGGATCGGGACCGCCAATGTTTGCCAATGCACCCAAGCGAGCCTTGAGAGGCGCTCGTGGTGAGATTGGCGCAGCTTGCGGCGCAATCGCGTGACCGAACAGCGCACGGCCATCTTTCAATCGAAGGACACGTTCTTCTGTCGGCCTGCCGCGCGTCAACTCCGGAAGGTCATCCAAAGAAAATTCAAGCAGATCTTCAATATGATAACCAATAAGCGGGCCTTCTCGATTTGGAGCCAAATTCTCAGCTCCCTTCGTCATGCCGATGATGCGTCCGGAGCTATCCAATGTGACAGCAGCTTCAGGGTCAACATCAAGGAACTCCGGAGACGTTGAAAACCTCAGCACCCAATCACGGCGGCTGGAGGCCATGAGGTTCGCCATTTCAACACGCCGCGCTGATGCGGAGACAAGCGACAAAGCAAGGTTTTGACTTGTCTTGGGGCTTGGCGAGCGAAGTAGCGAAATGTCCAACACGGCCGCCAATTGTCCGCACGTGTCATAGATTGGCGCCGATGTGCAGGACAAGGGCGTATGAGCCAGACCGAAATGATCCGCCTGATGGATCGTCAAGGCTTGCCCGGTAACCAGGCACGATCCAACACCGCAAGTCCCAGCCAAATTTTCAGACCAGTCCGACCCAAGATAAAGTCCCGCTCGGCGAAGCTCATCCTCAAAACTCGTATCACCAAAAAAATCCACGCAGACGCCCTTAGCGTCAGCCAGGAGCAGCACATAATTTTGACCAGCAACCTGCCGAAAGAGACTCTGAAGACCGGACCGGGCAATCGCGATAAGCCGTTCAGACTGCTCCCTGTGTTCGCGCAGTCGTGTTTCTGACACGATATGGGCGGGCTCGGGTCGTGTTGGGTCCATGCCGTAGTTTTCCACGCACCGACGCCAACTTTCCGCAACGAGCATATCACGGCCCGTTTCTTCTCCGTTCAAAACACGGTCGATCTCGGTAACATGATCCCTATCGCGCATCATACTCTCCCCCGATCGAAGAGTATACGTAACGTCATCCATGATAAAAGTAGGACTTTACGCCAGTTTTTGGCCCCGCGTTGAACCTGCATCCAGCCAAGGTCAGCTCCCCACGCCTCTCACAATCGAGTTGCCTGCCACCGCTCGAACGAGCCTCAAATAAAATGCTGCCAAAGACGCAAAATCCGTTGTTTCCTCTGCGTTCAGTTTGTTGAAATCATACCTCCATCGGGTGATTTGCACTTGGACAGAGAAGGGCACAGGGATGAAGGTCGGATTTATCGGATTGGGCAATGTCGGCGGCAAGCTGTCTGGCTCGTTGCTGCGCAACGGCGTTGACCTCATGGTGTACGATCTCAACCCGGATCTGGTGGCAGGGCTTTCAAGCAACGGCGCTCAGGCTGGTGAAAGCCCCGCAAACATGATGCGCATTTGCGATGTCGTGATTACCTGCCTGCCTTCTCCTTCTGCGTCTGATGCGGTCATGCAGGAGATGCTGCCGGAAGTCCGAGAAGGCAAAATCTGGCTCGAAATGTCGACCACAGACGAGGCCGAGGTCAAACGGCTTGGTCAATTGGTAATTGATCGCGGAGGGCAGGCCGTCGATTGCCCGGTATCCGGCGGATGCCACAGAGCTGCAACCGGCAACATCGCCATTTTCGCCGGATGCAATCGCGATACATTTGTCCGCGTCTTACCCCTCCTGACCAAGATGGGGAGACGAATTCTCCATACCGGAGAACTGGGAACAGCCTCTGTTCTGAAAGTCATCACGAATTATTTGGCAACCGCAAATCTGATTTCCTGTTCAGAGGCTCTGGTGACTGCGAAAGCTGCCGGAATGGACCTGAACACCGCCTATGAAGCCATAAAGATCAGTTCAGGCACCAGTTTCGTCCATGAAACCGAAAGCCAGGTCATCCTGAATGGCTCGCGTGACATCTCCTTCACGATGGATTTGGTGAAGAAAGACATCGGCCTATTTCAGGCGGTAGCTGATCGTGCCGGTGTGCCACTTGAGATGAACCCGTTGATGATCCAGATTTTTGATGACGCAATCCAACGCTATGGTGAGCGAGAACTCTCACCCAACATTATCAGGCGGCTGGAAGATGCCACTGGCCTCGACATTCGCGCTCCCGGTTTTCCAGCCGAAATGACCGACGATGAACCCGAAGAATCCGGTTACGAAGTGGTTCCACCCGGACGCAACTAGACTGTGGCAGGAGGGAACTGCCCTCCTGATCCGGCGAGATTCTTAGTGTAAAGCCCCTCATCTTCTGAACGGCGGACGGACCTTCATCTCCTGAAAGTCCTCAAGCCCAAACATACCGCCTTCGCGCCCGTTGCCGGATTGCTTGAACCCTCCGAAGGGCGAGCCATACCCGGCGTCACAGCCGTTGATGTGAATTCCACCGGCGCGCAGCTGACCTGCGACCCGTTCTGCCCGCGCCTCATCACCTGTTTGGATATAAGCGGCCAACCCATATTCCGTGTCGTTTGCCAGCTGGATTGCTTCCTCTTCACTGTCAAACGGCATCATCACAAGAACGGGGCCAAAAATCTCCTGCCTCGCAATCTGCATGTCCTGCGTAACATCCGCAAAGATGGTTGGCTTTACGTACCAACCTTCTTCAAAGCCCTCCGGCTTGCCAAGCCCGCCAACCAAAAGCCGAGCACCTTCGTCAATTCCGGCCTGAATTAGCTTTTGAACCCGAGAATATTGGATTTCATCAAAAAGCGGACCGATATGGTCCCCTTCCTCAGACGGGAGGCCAACTTTTTGAGCGCGTCCTGCATGTTCCGCAAGGTCTAATGCCCGTTCATAACAGCTGCGCTCCACCAGCATGCGCGTCGGCGCATCACAGGACTGACCAGTGTTGTAAAAACAACTTGCAACTCCTTCTGCGATCCGCACCTCAAGATCACAATCTGCAAAGACGAGATTGGGGGATTTTCCGCCCAACTCCAGCGCAACGCGTTTGACCGTATCGGCAGCATCCTTTGTCACCGCGATGCCCGCACGCGTTGAGCCAGTGAACGACATCATCGCCACATCCGGGTGGCGAGACAGGGCCGTGCCCACCGTTGGGCCGTCACCGTAGACAAGATTGAAAACACCGGCGGGATAGCCTGCCTCGTGAACAATCTCCGCATAAATCTGGGCTGAGAGCGGCGTGTGCTCTGACGGTTTCAAAACGCAAGTTGAGCCACTCGCCAGTGCTGGCACAACCTTGAGTGCAATCTGGTTGATGGGCCAGTTCCAGGGCGTGATGAGGCCGCACACGCCAATCGGTTCTCGTGTCAGGATATCACCGTTTGGAAGTGTCTCACGCTCGTCCTGTTGCTCCATTGCCTTGATGAACCATTCAAGATGCCCCACCCCACTGTCGGCCTGCGCCTCCCGCGACATGGTAATTGGCGCGCCCATTTCCATCGAGATCGCCTGAGCCAAATCGTCCAGCCGCTTTTTGGTGACGTCCAGCAAAGTATGAAGGCGCTCGAGGCGTTCCGCTTTTGGGGTTTTTGAATAGGTCGCAAAGGCCGCCTTGGCTGCTGCGACGGCTCGATCGACATCTTGGCTGTTTCCAAGCGACACAATCCCGATCTGCTGGTTCTTGGCCGGGTTCATAATCGGCATTGTTTTTTCGGAAAGGGAGTTGACCCATTGCCCGTCAGTATAAAGCGCGTCGAGTGTCTTCATCTCAGTCAAGTCTCGTGTTTTTCCAACAGGGTTGGGTAGCTTCAAGGGACAACAGGCTCGTATGCCATATCCAAGTGGAGCTCAGGGCCCGTGTAGGGGTTCTCGGCGATAGAGGCATCATTCAATGTAACGCCAAGTCCGGGCTCCTGCGGCGGAATGATATATCCATTTTGCCAGTCAATCCTCGTGGAAACTGGAGACATGTAGGGTCCATCGAACGTGCCAATGCTCTCTAAAATCAGGAAATTAGGGCTGCAGGCCGCGATCTGGATATTGGCTGCGGCCACGATAGGTCCGCAATACAGATGGGGTGCGATCTGCGCCTGACGCGTCTCTGCCATCCCGGCAATTTTCTTCGCCTCCAAAAGCCCACCGACCCGGCCCAGATCCATCTGCAGAATGGAAGCTGCTCCTGTTTCCAGAACTCTGGCGAACTCATGCTTGCTACAGAGCCGTTCACCTGTTGCAACCGGGATCGTCGTTGATCTCGCAATTTCTGCCATATCACTGGGATTTTCGGGCGTTGTCGGCTCTTCAAACCAAAGCGGATCATATTTCTCCAAACGCCGCGCCATACGCTTGGCACCGGAGACTGTAAACTGACCGTGCGTTCCGAATAATAGATCCGCCCGCGTTCCCACCGCTTCTCGAATGATCTTGCAGAACTGTTCGCTTCTCTCAAGGTCTTCCAGCCGGGGTTGGTGACCATCATAAATGGTGTAAGGCCCTGCCGGATCAAATTTCACCGCCGTGAAGCCGCGCTCGACCATCTGAACTGCAACATCTGCCGCAAGAAATGGATCGTTGTAGACATTTGCCGTCTCAGGGTCCGGATATACGTCTCCTTCAGGCGGATAAAGATAGGTGTAGGTGCGAAGCCGCTCGTGAACTTTGCCGCCCAGAAGTTCATAAACAGGCTTGTCCGCCGCTTTACCGATGATGTCCCAACACGCCATTTCCAGCCCGCTGAGAACCCCCATCACCGTCACATCCGGGCGCTGCGTGAAGCCAGCACCATAGGTGCGGCGCCACAGCCGCTCGATATGATGTGGATCACTTCCTGCGAAATGACGCTCAAAAACATCCACGGCCATCGCTGCGCATAGGCTTGGCCCGAATGTCGCGTTGTAGATCTCCCCGACACCGCTAATGCCGCAGGCGGTCGTCAGGCGCAGGAAAATGAAGTATCGGCCACCGTGACGGGGAGGAGGGTTGGCAACAACAAAGGTCTCAATCTTTTCAAGCTGCATTATGTTCTCCCCCATAGCCATTTTTTGCATCTTCGAGAATGAGATCAGCCGCCCGAAGGGCCAGCATCATGGTGGGCGCATTTGTATTGCCAGATGTGATGTTGGGAAACGCAGACGCATCCACAACACGAAGCCGCGACATTCCATGCACTCTCAATCGATGATCCAGCACTGAAGCAGACGCGTCCCGGCCCATCCGGCAGGTACAAGTAGGGTGGAAATTGGTAGTGGCATGATTGCGAAACTCTTCCAGCCGTTCTTCATCACTCATCCGTGTAATGTCTTCCCCCTTCAACGCCTTGGTTACAGCTTTCAATGTTGGTGTCGACGCCAGTTTCCCAAGCCACCGAACCGCATTGATTGCGTCGACGCGATCTTTGTTGGTGGAGAGTGAATTGGGTTGAATACTAGGCGCATGCGTCGGGTCTGGAGAGGTGATCTTGATCTGGCCACGACTGGTTGGTCGACATGGCTGAACGCAAAGCAAAAACCCTGGCGCTTGATCAATAACTGGCATGCCGTCAGAGCGCACGGAATAGGAAGCCGGGTTGCAATAGACCTGCAAATCCGGTGTCTCAATATCCGTGTGAGACCGCACAAAACCACCCACTTGATTGACCGGCACGCTCAATGGGCCCCGGCGTGTAGCGAGATACTGAATACCCGCAAGCATTTGCCCCAAGCGCCCGGACAGACGCGAATTGAGCGTTGGCACATTTGCTTCAAAATAACGGGTAAACGTCAGGTGATCCTGCAGCCCCTGCCCCACTTCGGGAAAATCATGCACCACCTCCACGCCAACCGATTTTAAATGAGCTCCGGCACCTACTCCAGAAAGCTGCAGGAGCTGCGGAGAGTTTACGGCACCAGCGCTCAAGATCACCTCGCAGCGGGCAGTGGCATTGATGATCTGACCTTTATGGCGATATCGCACGCCAGTGGCGCAACGGCCCTCAAAGGCAATCCCTTCTACAAGTGCATGGGTCCGAAGCTGAACGCGGCCACGCGAAAGCGCCGGATGGAGAAAAGCGTCAGCGGAAGACCACCTTCGACCTCCGCGCACAGTGCTTTGGAATCTCGTCATTCCTTCCGGGCATGCGCCATTCATGGTCTCAAGGACAGGAACACCCAAGTCCCGTCCAGCCTCCAGAAACCGATCAGAAAATGGATGCATTTCCGCGCGAAGGTCCGCAACCGAACACGACCCAATCCCGCCGGAGCCATTTTGGCCATCCAGCGTTCCTTGCGACCTGCCTTCCAACCGTTCAAAGGTTGGAAAAACGGACGCAGCATTCCATCCGTTTGCTCCGGCAGCTTCCCAATCTTCAAAATCTTGTGCCAGCCCGCGGACATAGGCCATAGCATTGATTGAGCCGGACCCGCCCACGACGCGCCCTCGTGGCCAATAGAGTTCGCGGCTGTTCAGCCCTTCATCCTTGTCTGCTGTGTACCGCCAGTTGACCTCAGGATCATAAAACGTAAATGCATATCCAAGCGGCAGCTTGATCCAGAAACGATTGTCGGACCCACCGGCCTCCAGCACCAGAACAGTGTAGCGACCATCCGCGCTCAACCGATCTGCAAGAATGCATCCGGCAGAACCAGCCCCTATAACAATAAAATCGAACTCTTGTGCATCCACGGCTGCGATCTCGGCTGAAGGAACGATCTTCCGCTACGATGCATCTCCATGAAGCTTTAAAACAAACAACGGTTTTATTTGCTGACACCTAATTTTTTTTAAACCAGACTAGGCTCAAGACCCCAAGAGGCAGCGATTTGAAACAAGCGCCTTTCGGCTGGAGAGCAAGCAAATGACCCAATTGCCTCATGTCACATGGCTTCGCGCATTTGACTCTGCCGCAAGGCACAGCAGTTTTTCAGCTGCAGCAGAAGAGCTGAACCTGACACCCGCTGCCGTGAGCCAACAAATCAAGCTGTTGGAACATCATCTGAAT
>Ga0189285_100111_pt1 | contig 20430 bp, 25 predicted proteins | sample GEYOminimetaG_FD_130315 | JGI IMG/M metagenome (GOLD analysis project Ga0189285, IMG submission 130315) | Marine microbial communities from the Costa Rica Dome - GEYO mini metaG | ecosystem: Environmental > Aquatic > Marine > Oceanic > Photic zone | place: Costa Rica: the Eastern Pacific... | reverse complement strand
GCCAGTATCCGGATTAATCCGCGTCTCAACAGCCCGCTTGGACTGATGCTCCATCACAGTTGTTGCAAAATTCGGATCATCCCCAAGCGCATTGGCAAGTTCCTGAATGGTATCCAGCAACTCTGGCGCAGTCCCACCGCGCAGCTGCTCCAGCTGGCTTTCCAGTACAGCCAGAGCACTCTTGTTTGCCTTTTCCTTCAGCCGTGTGTCTTGCTGTCCATACGCCTGGTCAACGAGGCCGAGCGCCTCATTGATCCGCCGAACCCCTGCTATTTGCGCTCCATCAGGATCAGCAAGTGGAAGACCCAGATTTGCCGTTTCTTCACTCATCACGGCGTCCTCAAATCTTCAGGGGTGAGGCGTGGCAATAAGCCATTGCCGGGCGGTGAAGCGCCGAGCCTGTTGCCGTGATCTGAATGGCGGTGGTCTCGGTTGTCACCCCGGCAAGGCGATAGGTTCGCTTGAACCAGCCTTCGCCATGCTCTTCCTGAGCGTGAAGGTCTGTCAGCTGGAACACACCGCCATTGTCACGAACCGCAACAACAAAGGAAGAATTGCCCGGTGTGCGCTCCAGTGTCGTGATCTCCACCGTCATGTCATTGCCGCAAGTGAACGCGCGGCTGACATAGCGCTCGGTTTCAACGAGCTTGCCGAGCACAATCTGGATATTGGGGAAGAGGATCGGGGTGGCCTCTTGAGTGCCCTTTAAAACCGCTTTAACGGTCAATTCCTCGTCCAGAACTTCGCTTAAGGAAATCACCTGTCCCGGCGCACTTTTCAGCTCGCCGCCGTTTTCCCGTTCAAAGATCAGCTCGACTTCCGTGCCTGCAACCGGCGTTTCAACGCCTGCCAGAGCCAGAAGATCCGTTGCTGCATCTGCTGGCACTGTCCCAAGCTCAACCGTGCGGGTTGTTGCAACCGGCTTGGCTTCCTTGATGACCGTCCAAAGGTCCATGGAATGATGATGGACATAGGCCGTGTTGTTGGACGAGGTAATCATGACCATGTTGAGATTGGGCTGTCGTGTCACCCAGCCCTTGTCCGGGTCGAACTTGCCAAGCTCGGCAATGGCAAGCGCATGCCGGTCATCATCGGTGAGCCAGATATGAGCCTTTTGCTCAAAGGCTTCCATCCAGAGCGGAACGGGCAGAACGAACTCAAGAATGTCACCCTTTTTGACCCCGCGCATGTCCATTTCAACCTCGGCCAAAGCCGGGCCGGTCGGTTGGGCACTTTGAACATTGCGGATCTGCAAGATGACGGGCCGGGTTTCGTCTCCGACTTCCTCAACGAGTACGCTGACAGACCCAAGATAAAAGCCCTTGGGCGGTGTCCAGATATAGCCAAGCGGATCGAACAGGCGGCGGGTAATCACACGCTGAACGGTGGTCACGGCCCGCATTTCGTTGATGGTAATGGAGCCACGACCGACATAGGTCGCAAAACCCTCATTGCCTGTGTGGCTAACAAAACGAACACTCTTGGCACCCGCCGTCAAACCTTCGGGAATGCGGAATGACCCGACAAGGCGGCCATTTGCATCTGCCCTTGGGGCGGGATTTGGAAGGGCAACAGATATCCCGTCAAACTCAATCAGCGCCAAAGGCTCATTCGGCCCAAAGCCGATGATCTGATAGGCTACATCACGGGAGCGCAAACGCTCATCTGCGACCGTTGATCGCGTGAACATCTCCGTCCTGGTGTTGACATTGACGGACGTTGAAACTGCCGCCCGAAAACCGCGCCCAATTGTTCGCGTCCAGTCCGCAAGGCGCTGAGTGATCGCTGAATGCCACCGGCTGGTCGTGCTTGTCCATTGGTCCATCGCCGGATTGAGGCTCACGCGCACCGGAACCGGATCAGCGGCCTGATAGGGATTGACCCGCATCTGTCCGGTTTTAAGGCGTTGCTCAAGGATGGTTTCAAATGTCACCTCGTTGAACAAGGTTTCATTTGCGGTAAAGCCCTCTACAAGGCTGGCAGAAATCGGCAACGTCAAAACGCCGTTAACGATGGAAAGCCCTTGTTCAACGCCCTGATCGCGCTGGCTGTCATCATCAAAGTTGTCCGCAAAAATCTCAGACTTGGCATATCCGTTGGCAACATTGGCATCGAGAATGAGCTGCATGCGGGCAATCTCATTCCGGTTGGCAATGGTCAGGTCTCGAATGTACTCCCGATCCTGCATGGAGACCGTGCGAACCGCGACATTTTGAACGTCCGGCCCCTCAATCCAGTCGTGGTGCAGTTCCGCCAGGACAAGTTTGACAGTTGGCGCATTGGGTGTAACCGGACTATAGGCACGCGCTGTCCCCTTGATCCGCTCCAACCGGCCATCCTTATCGAGCGTGATCAGGTCGATGCGCGGCATCTTCCAGCGGTAGTCAATATCAACTTGCGAGCCTGTAACGGCCCCGGAAATTGTCACGGACGTGTCGTCCTGAAGGTCCGGATCAATCGAGCGCTTATAGGTATATGTCACCTGATAGGTGGAGCCGGTTGCTGGCTCACTGCCTTGAGCGCCCCAATCCACCTCATCGCCAATGAGCTGATAGTCGGTTCCAACTTCAAATGTAGTCTCGCCTTGAACGACAGAGACAATTCGCGCGACTTGCGCATCGGGCAATGGATCACGCCCGCCGATGATCTGGCTGCGATGAACGTCTGCCGTCTTTTCTTCCAGAACAGACACATCAAGGATTTCGGCGATTGGTGTCCGGTTGAGAGTGATCTTCAATGACCCCGTACCGCCATCATTAAAATAATGCGGCTCGGCCCGAATGGTCTCAAGGTCAGCGTCTAGGGCATATTCAAGGCGCTTGGCCGTATCCCGGTCAATCTTCTTGCCCTTGACGTTGGCCGTACCTTCTTCAACCGAGAGCGCAAGAATATCTGCCGCGCTGGAAAGCAGGCTGACCTTGCAGCCCCAGACCACATAGTGACTGTTGCTCTCATAGTCATAGCGGCCCAGAAGATCATTGATCCCGGAAAATTCGGGCGGCGGGCTGGTGTCGAGAATGACCCGGTCTTCCACCTCATAGATCGGCACAAAGCGGTATTCGATGTCATCCGTGGAAATCATGCCCTCGGTGGACAGGCCCCAGCGCAGCTTTTCCTCCCATTGCGGAGAACGTGGCTGACCGTGGGACTCAAAGGCTTGGTCGCGGAAAATCAGGCTGTCATCTTCCAGATGGGTGATGATCCGCCGTTCCAAAATGGCTCCGATCTGAAGCTTGCCTTCAGCCGGGATTTGCAGCTCGGCCTCTTCAATGTCCCGGCCCATCCCGAAATAATAAATCTCGCCGCTTTCTGCGATGGCCGTGCCGGTCTCCTTGTTGATGGTGACCGTGCAGCCGCCCATTTTGTCACCATCACTGAACATGCCATCGCCAATAGAGCGAATGCGATGTTCCAGCATGGACCGGGCCACATTGGCGTCCGCCCCGAAATAATAGGTGTCTTCTGTTTCCAGAATACCGGTGCGGTTCTTCTTCGGATCAAAGTCGTTGATGTACTTGTCTGGCAGGTTCACCATGACACTCTCCTAGATTTCCAAAATGAACGTCACGTCCAAACTGCTCATTCCATCGCGGGCAAGGGGCCGCACGCGATCAGCCATGAGCAGCGTTCCGGGAGTGGCGATTTGGTCGGGGGTGTAGAAAAGCTGCCCCGGTGGCAGATCAGCTGCGACTTCACAACCGGAAAACAGCCCAAATTCGGTAATGGCCTTGCCAACGGCATCGCCAGCGGCCAGACGGCCACGAATGAGCAACATGCGTGTCGGCTCATCACTGAAGGCGTAGCTTTGATTGCCGACAGGCAAATGCCGCGCATCCGGGTTTTCGTTCTCAGCCGATGGCAACACGTAATCAATGTTGGTCATCCGGCCCCGGCCAACTTCATCGACAAGGGCTGATTCATGAAGGGTTGGCGCTGGAATGGCCGCCTCATAGGAAACAGACAGCATGGCATCTGGCGCAATATTGCTTGCCTCAGTGCGGGCAATGACCCCTGAAGGGCCTATTGCAAAATCAGCCTCAACAAAGTTTTGAGACCCATCGGCCAAAGAGACCGAGACCGGGGTGCTGTCAAAAACCGGATGTTTGAGCGCGGCGCTGCCATCTTCACCAAGCGTGACCACTTCCGCCTGCGGTTTGCCCCACCATGGCTCTCCGGCCCCAAAGGCAAACAGGGTTCCGGCCTGATTGGCATCCATACGCTCCCGGATCATGCTGACCAGCATGGCCCGCCCTGCGTTCATGTTCACGGGCATTTAAAGGCTCCTTCAAGACGGCTTTAAATCCAGCAAGGTGCTTGGCGATGACCCAAACTCTTGCGGACCGGGCGGCAGGCCGGACCAGGGCGCATTGTCCAGATCAGCAAGCCCGCCGATATGGTGCTCAATGTGCAAAAGAGAGGGGCTTTGCGGCACGGTGACATGTGCACCAACAGAAACGGCAACATCACCATGTGCCCGTGCTGCAAGACTGACCTTGCCGCCGATCCGGTATGGCTCTGGAACTGCGCTTAAGCGGTGAGACTTTGGCGCATCGCCGAAGGGGCGCTTGGCTTTTCCTCGCTTGAAGGAACGGGCCGTCTCGATCCGATAAGCCCCGCGCACGCTTTGAAGTGCGCCGCGCTTGCTGACAGCCCGGATAACACCGGCAACCGGGCGAACAGAAATTTCCAGATCGGGCGTACCCCATGCAAAAGCCCCGCGCCCCAGATCATAGGTGACTGTAATTTGGGAGGGGTGTGCCAGCGCTGCCTTTGCCGGTCTGATCGAGCGGGCGCGAACGATATCTGAGTGACGGCGCGTAGCCCCGCCAATCCCGATTGTGATTGCCCCGCTGATCTGCGTATCCAGTCGCCCGACCAGATCGACCTTTTCCATAAAACTGATAAGCGGCCAGTCGGGGCGGAACCTGATCCCCGATGGATTGCCTCGAATGGAAGTGGTGCGCTTGCCCCGTCCCTTTATGAGCGCCCGGTGATCGAGCTGCCATGTGACCCGGTAAAGCTTGGAGCGCAAAGACTGCGACAGCCTTGAAAGGGTGATGATCCCTTCAAGCTCGCCTTCCGTCGCGCCATTACCCAAATGCAAATGATAGCGCTTGGAGTGCTCCTGTTCATGGGTCGCATATGCGTCGATCCAACTGCGGGCAACATGCCCGGCCGGGATGGTTCCCCGGATCTTCTGCCAGCGCCGACCTTCTGCCAAAGCGCGCCGAGGATTGTCCAGGAATGGCAGCACCGGCTGCAGTCCCCATTCCCAAACCAGAAAGGGCAGATCCTCGTCAGTCGGGTTTCTGAGCCGTTCGCTTAAGAGTTCGTGAAGGTTCAAAAGATCATCGGGGAGCGCCAAGGCAGCGCTAAGGGCAATTTCCAGCGCTGAAGCATTGGGAGGAAGCGGAAGACGGCGGGCCATTACCAGCCCCGCGACTGGCTAAGTTCAAGAAGAAGGTCTTGAAGATAAGCGACCTGATAGGGCAGCACCGCAGGCGGCTCATCGCCCAGCATTTCCACCTTGTGAACACCGGGCACCTGAAGGCGGCTCGATGACCATGACCAGGGCACGTCGCGGCCAAGCCCGATGTGTTCGGCAAAGGCTCCGCGATATCTCGGCTCCAAAGCGTCAAAAACCTGCGGGTCCGTGTCCGGTTCCAGTGTAATACGGGAGCGAACCACTACCGGAACCGGCTCCGCACCAATCACAACAATCTCGGTGTGATCGTCCGGGTGAACTTCATCAGATGTCAGGCGGGCGCGAACCCGTGCCACCAGATCTTCAGACGGTATGCCGTCCAGTGTCTTTGCAAGGATCGCCACCCGCACACGGCTGCCGCCTGGAAAGTCAACGGAGATATCGGCAATCTCGTCAGGCGCAACTTCAATGGCCTTGCGCCGATACCACTCAAGCGGCCCGGCCGCCGATGATCCGGTGCGGTTTAGAATAATCCGCTCTTGGCGGCGGGCCTCGGTTTCGCCGTCGATTGGTTGAAGGCCCTCATCTTCCAGAAGGAGTTTTAAGTTGTCACCAGATGCAAAATAGACAAACCGCGCCCGGTATCGCTCATTGACCCGTTGGCGCATGACGGTCTCGTCCTCAGAAGCGGATCGAAGCGCACGAACAATTGGAGAGCTTTCAGTGAGCGCTGAAAAATCTTGTCCCGCCGCTTGCCTGTAGACTTCCAGAAAGACGGCAAGGCGTCGGTCAAGGATGGCCTCGGTCGAAACTTCCTCAACCAGTTTCGGGCGGGGAAGAATATCAAGCGCCTTGAGCATTTGCCAAAACCCCCTTGCCGATGATCCGCCTCACAACTTCGTCGCTCGGAATGAAACGGAAGGAATAGAAGATATCGACGCGGCCGTGTTCATCCGCATCGCTTAGGCCGAAGTCCTTCAGCTCTGCTTCCGGCTCCCATTCCACCGCATCGACGATCGCGCCAAACACATCCATGATCGTGTCTTCGGTGAGCGGTCTGGAAATAAGGTCCGGAGCTGGCGAGCCGAAATCACGCTTGCCGGGCTGGGTTTTAAACGGCGTTGAAAAGGTCGTTTCAATGCTTTGAACGACCCGTTCAACACCGGATATTTCTTTGCCGGTAAACCGGCACATCCCGACCAACATTGACCCGCGTCCCTAAGCCTCGGGGAGTGGTTTAATCACCCCCTGTAATTCCAGCGTTTTCGCAATGTCGTTGTCGAGAACCAGAACATCAGCAAGGGAGGTGACGCTCGGAATTGGTTCATCAGAGATCAGAACAAGCGCGCCCGCCTGATAAGCCCGCCCCACATGGAAGTTCTGAGCCAGCACGCGGGCTTGGTCTTTGCCGAACCCCTCCGGCAGGCGTTTTTCATAATCGGATAGGGACACACCTTGTTCTGTCACCCCCGCGTCTTCTGTGACCGGCGCTTCCGGGGCTGCCTCGGTTTCCACGACCTCAACATCTTCCGCCTTTGTCTCAGGTGCTGATTTCGTCTTTCGTGATGCGCGTGCCATCTTTAAAAAATCCCTTCACTTTGCAAACGTGTTGCTTGCAGCCGTCACAATCGGCCAAAGCCCGGCAGAAGATCCGACCTTCACCAGGACGAAATCGCCTTTACGAGCCACCGGCGGACCGCCTGTTGACCCAAGATCAACCCGCTCTGCGGTCAGTTCCGCGCCGCCCGCCGTCAAGCGGTGCCGTGTTTCTCCTACTGTTGTGATGTCTTCTTCCGGCTCATTGGACGGTGACTGATTGTCAGCGTTTGGCCCAAGAGGAAGGGCAAGCGAGCCGGGACCGAAATCACCGCCCGGCGAGAGGATCAAAAGCTGTTCACCAGCTGAAATCGTAGAGCGTTTCTTGATCGCCCCCGATTGACCCAAAACACGAATGGGCGGGGTTTCGGGGCGGCCGTTTTCGTCATCGCCTTCAGCGTCATCGACACCGACGACACGGTCCTTCTCCGGATCATATTCTGCGGCCGTTGCAACCCGGAACATGTTCCGGATCATTTCCTGAAGGCGAACGACCTCATCTTCAAGGGCGGCTATTCGAGCTTGAAGGTCCGCGCTCATGTACTGTCACCGGAGGCTTGACGGTCATAGATGACTGTCCCGTCTTTATGCGCAACCTGGTCAAGTTCGCGGGCCGGGCGCGGGGTGTCGATAACCTTCAGGGTCTGTTTCCAGGTCAAGGCCGTCAGCGCATGTCCCTTGCCCCGCTCATCACCGGTCAAAATGGGCAGGATGTCGAAGCCTGCGGGCTGGGAAATGCCGGTAAATCCGAAAACGTTGCGATGAACGAGATTGAGACATTCAAGGGAAAGGGCGAATGGCTCCTGACGGTGATCGGCAGTCTTTGTCACCAGCATGATCGCGAACTCGCATTCAAGCCGGATCTGGCCCGCATGCTGGATCTGGGGCTTGGCAAGGACAACGGAAACAAAGGCGGCCGGGGCTGCGAACTTGATCTTGTTCAAATCGGCAATCTTGAATTTGCCATGAAGCACTTCAGCTGAGCGAATGGATCTGAGACCATCAACGGCATCGGCGACAGCCTGCAAATAGGCACCGAGCTTGGCAAGGTCGGTGTCAGTTGCGCCTTGGGTCATTCGATCAACCTCCTCAACAGGGTTCCGACAAGTCCGTCAATCTCGGCCCGGTTGGCCGCTGACAGGCCGAGATAGGGCCGCGCGGGGATTTCAACTTTTTTGGCGCGGATCGTTCGACCGCCAATTCGGAACACCAAAGCCTCGGCATCCTTGGGAACGATGGTTCCGCCGAACTGGTGAATGCCGGCATAAACAAGAGAAGAGCCGACCACGGCCGCGTCGCCGTCAACTTCATGGTCAATGGAGTCCACAAGAGCGCCGGAGCGCACGAGCGTCTCGGTGCCTTCGCTGTTGTCCTTCCAGGCGTCCCCGTCAGGCGAGGTCTTTTCCGTATCGATCCGCCGCTGGACTTGGCTTGTCACCAGTGCGCCGATTGGGTCGAGCAGATAGGCAGGATCAAGTGTGGTGAACTTTTTGAGCGCCGCCCGCATTTCCTCGCGGGGGATATCGATCTCAACGCCAATGCCCGCCATAACATCACATGGATTTCAGCCGGTCGCGGGTCATGACCCGTTCGGGCGGCGCGTCAAAGATCACATTGTCCGAGCCGTCCGCATCTTCCGGGACAGCTGCTTGCGGCTCGGACAACCCGAGACCAATCATCCCCTTGGAAATCTGTTCCAAGCGCTTGATCGCCGCCTCATAGCGTTTTTCGATATCGTCAGTCAGGCTCGCATGCGTCCCGGCAAGAAAATAAACGGCAATATCAATGCACGGGCGGCGCAGGAACGCCGGTTCGCTGGAAAGCGGCAGGTCATATTTATGGGTCAAATACCCGTCAATGGTCCGGCTCGCATCTTCAAGAGCTGAAAGCGCGGTCGCCGGAACAGGCTCGCCGGTGTTTTCCCGGTCGGTCAGAATGCGAAGTTCATCTTCGCCCTTGGCCGCCAACATCTGGTCATAGGAAGCGTAGAGCATGGCCTCGCACTCCTTCGGGATGGACCCCGACAATGATCTCGTTGGCCTCTTCGGGCGCAACCTCGAGGCCATTCTTGCAGGGCCAGTACTCGAACTCAGCGATATCGCTGTCGACGGTGTAAATCGGCAGGTCTCCGCACTGGTCTTGAGCCTTCTGCAGAATTTTGATGACCTGAGATATTTTCATGCTGCTCATCTGTCCCGCTCCGCTTGATTGAAATGGGCTTACTCCGCTGGCTTGCCTTGCGTGCCCGCTTTGTCACCCTTTGGAGCGCTCGCCCGTTTGGCGCGCGACCGACCACGAGACTTGGGCTTGGTCACCTCGTCTTGAGGGTCTTCAGCTTCGTCGTCTTCATCGAGCGGAACAATTGTCAAAACCGGGTCCGCGACTAGGGCGTCAAGCAAACGTTCAGCCGCATCGTCGTCCTCCGGCCGGTCAACAATCGTCCGCTGACCCTTCTTGAACCTAAGCCCCGCACGGCGGCGGTCGTGGGACGCGATGACGCAAATCTTCTCAGACATGGGAAGGCTCCTTGCTCCCTACGCGGGAATGTCCCGCGCAGGAAATCAAAAATGAGGTTTAGTTAAGAGCGGACTGGATTTGGGCACCTACGCGCCGTGCAACCCGGCGCAGGGTTTTCTCGGTTCGCCTGTCAATCGAGCCTTTGACCAGATAAAGCTTGGCCTGCATCTTGTAGCTGTCCGTGCAGCCGAAAAAACAGCTGGTCAGGTTGGACGTGATCCCGTTTGACGGAACTCCCACGGACACCAGAAGCGGATCTCCAGCAAGATCGACCGCATCATCAACATCGCCGTCATTCATCGCGCCAATACGCAGCTTCTTGGAAAGATAATTGTTGGCCTCCGACAAGGCCCGGTTTGCCTTTATGCCCGTCACCAGAAGGATTGCATCTACTTCGCCTTGAGCGAGTGCTTCCAAAGCAAACTCCGGATCATCATGTTCACTGGCAATGCGGACCGCGCCATAGTCATCATCTTCAGCTACAAGGTTCGCCCAGGTCTGAACGGCACCGGAAAAGTCCGGGTCGCCGAGAACAATGGAAGCTTCCTTGCCATAGCTTTCCAGATCATCCAGTTCACCCACCTTGCCATCCCGGTTGACCAGGAGGATCAGGTATTCTTCGTGAAGCGACGCGACGGTTACAAACTCTCGTGCAGAGGCCGGGTCATTGCGTTTCAGGTTGACCATGGCGTCGGGCTGAGAAACGAGCACATTGCATTCGCCGCGCAAGGCCCGGCTGATATTGCCAAGCGAGCCGCCCGTATCGACAAGCACCTCAGAGGTGATCTTTTCTTTTGCCAGACTGTCGGCAATGGCCTTGGCGGCAAGATAGTAGCTACCGCCATCGGTGCCGGAGCATATGGAAATCGGGGGCTTGAGGTCTTGGGCAAGTGCGTTTGTGAAGCACAGGGCTATCAAGCCGGTAAGGGCGGAAACAAGAAAAAGATTACGTTTCATTGGTTTTCACTCCAATTTTGACGATCAGGGAAACAAGGGCGGCAACGCACAAGCCATAGAGTTCATCAAGGCCAAAACCGCCGAGAGCCATGTCAACGGCAGGGATGGAAGCGGTCAGCGTTCCGACAAAAAGGAACAACTTGGCGATGACCCATCTTTTGAAACGGTTGATCATGGTTCCTCACTAAAGGCGCGCTCGCGGGCTACCCCGCGAGAGGCCAATTCAATTTTTTGGAAACGAGACGAAGCGTCAGATCAGGTCGACAACCACGGGCATTGAACCACCTTGCACTTGTTCCGGTGCGGGTTCGGCTTGCCGTTTTCGAACTTCTCGACGCTCATCAGAATATTGGCGGTATCTTCCAAAGTGGACGGCACAAGAAGAACATTCGGATTGATCGTGAGCTTCTTGCCGTAGTCGCCCTCTTGCGACTTCATGGCCGTGTAGACCTTGGCGAAGTTCTCAGGGGTGAACTCTTCCTTGGAGGCATAAGCCATCTGCCAGAAGCCATATCCCGTTGCCTCACGGGTTTTGACGCCATAGCGAACTTCATCGAGGTTAAAGACCGCATCCGATTTCACGTCGTCTTGTGCGCGAAAGTCCGGTTTTTGGCGAACCTGCCGGACAAGCGGTTTCAGGGCGCGGGTTGTGTCCATCAAGTACCAGGCAGGTTTGTCACCGGCCCAGAAATTGGAGACGGACTTTTCCTTGCCTTCCTTGTCCAGAACGGCGTGATCGGTATCAAAGAAGTTCTGGCCGTCATAGCAAGGGCTTTCGAAGCCAAGTTCCAATGCTTCGAAGATCAGCTCGTCCGGGTGGCGGGCCGTAGCATCACCCATGCCTTCCATGCGCGGCTTGTAGATCCCCAGATTGTCATCGGCGAGATCATCGAGCTTGAAACCGACCGTCAATTCGAACTTCCGGTTCTTGATCCGGTAGTCATGGGACCCAAGCTGGCGAATGACGCGTTCGCCAATCCATTCCCGCAGCCCCGGAAACTCACCGAGCCAGCCATATTCATTGGCAGCTGTCGTGGACGGTACTTCCGTTGCCACCATGTCCCACATGGATTTGTGCTGGTCAAAACCGTGCTGATAGTTGCGGCGAAAGCCAATCCCCGCCGTGCGCAGGTTTTCGAGTGTAAAGTCAGCCATTGAAACGGCTCCTATTCAAACTCGACATAGATAAGATCACCCTCGATCTCGCGAAGGATACCGGCCTTGGACCGGGAACCACCGCCATCGGTGCGGGCAATCGTCTCATCGTCGATGATGTAACAAGGGGAGTTGATATCGGCCCGGCTCACCGGATCGCCGTTATCGTTCTCAAAGTGGAACCAGCCGTCGCGGAGGCAGTCCACGCGGATGGCACCATTCGCCCCACCGAGATTGTTGGCCGTGTTTTCAGCAACACCAGCAACAGTGAGGTTTGCCGCCTCATAGGCCGGTTTGGCAAACCCGCCCTCAAGGACAACAAGTCCGCCCTTGAAGATCTTCACGTCACCGGCAACCGGCGGGGAGGTTCGATCACCGCCACGGCGGCGAACCTCGCGTGATTTGGAAAGCATTTTTTTGGGTCTCCTGAATGACCGCTTCATTTCCCGAAGGTTCAGCGGCTAAGGTCGGCCAGCGTTACGCGCTGGCTTTCAAGTCCTTCAAAACGTCCTCATTGGCCAGGTCGATCCCGAGGCTCTCAAGGATCTTCGTCTGATCTTTGTTGAGGGCGATCTTGTCACCGCCTGGATCACCCGACTTGTCACCCGGCTTGGTCTCAATGAGTGTTGGTGCGCCCTCTACCATCTTGCGGAAACTGTTCAGTCCGTCTTCCGTTTTGCAGGCTGCAAGGTGATAGTCTTTGGACGCAGGCGTGATCTTGCCGTCCTTGATGGCCTGATCGACAACCTGTTCAGCTTCTGCGCCCTCAAGCTCGGCAACCTTGTTGAGGGCCGTTGAAAGCTTGCCGTTCACCAGCTCGTAATCAGCTTTGGGAACAAATTTCTGCGGATCGGGCTGATCCACCTTGTTGAGCGCCGTCTGCAACTCTCCATCCTTTGCCTTCACGGCTTCAAGAATGGCAGTGTCAGACGCTTCGTCCGCCAGCCCAAGCTGACGACACAGCGCAATGCGCATTTCCTTGTCCATAGTACACTCCGGCTCGCTGATCTCTTCGCGATTGAGCGCCGTCATCATCAGGTTCGGCTTGTTGGTCAGCCCCGCGTCAGAGATCTGGTGTATTTTCCCGGATCGGTCGTGCAGAAAGACTGGCGACAAGTACCGATACTCGCGGGCCGTGATCATGTTCGCGGCACGTTCGGTCCATTCAACATCGCCCCAGATTTCACCACCCCGGTTTTCAAGTCTTGTGATCCACCCCGCAGCAGGCGAAGGCTCGCCATCACGCACATGATTGGCGTGCTCGAAGTCGATCACGAGGGGTTGGGTGTTTCTGGATTGAAAGGCCGCGACGATTGCATCTGGATCGCTGTTGATCCAGTGACGCCCGTCCAGCCCCTTAACTTCACCCTTGGGGAGAAGTTGAATGGAAGACGGCGCTCCTGAAGAAGCGTTCAGCGCAATAGCCAAATGGCCCTGATTTGATGACTTGCTCATGACCCTGCCAGATTGGCAAAGGGGTAGCCAGATTCAGCCGGTGACAGATGACGAGGGAGAATTCCGCATATGAGATACGACCCGCCTGCGCAGGATCAAATTTAAAGGGGTCTTAAATAGGCAAGAACGCGCGTGGCGGATTTTTTGGTACATTGACCCGCAAAAGCAAGTGATGGTGCTCTGTGGGCGTTTTTTTGCAGGTCGTCCCAATTTGCAGCCACACGCTTTTAAAGGTATAGTCCCGGCCAAGGTGCTCACGTAGGACGCTCGTGCCCTGTGTGCGCGACGAAAGATCCACCCTAACTGGACTTTCTGAGAGTAACTTCCGGCTCTCAGGGCACCTTACCAAAATCCCTAGTTCCTGTCTTCTTCCGGTACGGTTCGCAAAAGCGGCCCGCGCTTTTGGTAGAACTTCAGCTGGTTCGAATTTGTGCGCCGGAAGGACTTCAGGAAGATTTCTCTCCCGTCTTTTGTCACCCTGAAAAGCGCCCGCCACCAAACTCCATCTATGAGCGCGCTTGCTGCAAAGTCATTCGCTTTTGGTTCTGCACTCAAGTCGCGCCGGATCTCGCCCACATCAAGGCTCCGCTGAACAAGCTGATAGATATCGGCATCAAGATCGGCCCGCTTACCAATCTGCTTTGCCGCATCGGCAGTTGAGAAAAACGCCGTGCGCGTGGTAGCCCCGATCTTTTCCGCAATCGTCTCCGGCACCATGGCAACAGGGGCAAATACAGGCTTGCCGGCAAGCGCCCCTGACTGAACACGGCGGAACATCTGCGAGCCGACCAGATCGGCAATCGCCGCGCGGCGAATGTGAGGCGGGGCGGCATCCAGTTTGCCCGCCAGATGATGTGCCAATGTCCGGTGACGTGTCTTGCCGGGATTGGTCTGCCAGCCCGGATCGATCCCCTCAGGGATTTGATGAACCGAGCCATCCCGCTTGTTCACCCATTGCCGGGTCGGGATATCGGGGGTCTCGCTGACACCGCCCAGGCTATCGGCTTCGGCTTGCGTGATCTGACGAACCCAGCACACACAACCCCAGCCATTGGGCGGCATCCATGTATCCCAGAAGGGATGATCAATCGGCAGGATGGTATTTTCCCGAGCGACATGGTGCGGGCGATGTTCGCGCGCAACGCCCAGGCGATACACCAGATAGGGCAAGGCGTGCTTGGTCCGCTGGAACCGCGTCCACTTTCCCGCCGCCATGGCAGAGCGCGTGTTTGCCCAATAAATCGTCTTTAAACGCCGGTTACTGCCCAGCTGAACAGTTTCAAGGTCGCCGGTCTTTGGATCAATCCGATCCGCCTTGCCCCACCACCCCATGCTTTTGAGCTTTGGAGAAAGCTGCTTTTTAAAATCCTCAAACGTCGCTCCTGTTCGAATGGCTTTTTCAACCGCTTCGTGAAGCTCGGTTAAAACGGCGATTTGATCCGCCTTGGCAACGGTAAAGGCATAGGCGTGTTCTTCCCCATGAAGATCCTGCCAGTGATAGGAGGGCTGCAAGGTCTTGCCGTGCAGATAACTCAGAACCTCGGGAGCCGGTCCCTTGCCAAATCGAAACCGGTCAGCCATCAGACTTGGCGTCGCCTAGTGCGCGGGCTTTGAGCGTGGCAGCGGCGAGCGCATCAGTGAGCGGCCCCATATCCTGATCTGCAAACAAATTGTCGAGACCGGCCGCAAACGTTTCGAGACTATCGGCGTTTTCTAAGAGATTGTGGATCGGCTCTAACATTGGGTCGCCTTGAAGCCGGTAATCCTTGAGGGCGTCGGCCATGATATCGGCAAGGTCATCATCCTCGCTGCCGTGATCATGATGCTCCCGGTTGAGTGCCTTCTTGTCGGGCTTGTCCTCGTCCTCTTCTTCTCCGCTGTCGTCGCCCGCATCATCGCTGCCATTGTCTTTATCAGACTTCGCAGGCGTACCACCGATGGTCTCTTCCTCTTCGCCCGGTTCGTCATAACCGAACTTGTCGCGTACCTGCCGCGCCGACAATCTGACGCCAACCTTGTGAAGCCGCTCCAGAACCTTGCTCTCAAGGTCCAGATCCTCCGGCTCATCCGGTTCCAGCTTGAACCGTGGGAAACCATCCAACTTCCCGAAATTGATCAGACAATAAGGAATGATCAAATCCCGATTGATCGTTAGGGAAAGCTGACGGCCGTCAGCCTTCAGGATGTCAGAGCGCACCTTGTCATGAACTTCGGCCTGGGCAAGCGATGACCCGTCATCCGTGGTCATGGTCTGGCCCAAAACCGCCTTTGACATGGCCCCGTCCAGATATTCGGCAAAATCCTTGAAGACAGGGCCGCCAGACGTTTTCGCCTGGATCAGTTCCATTTGCATGCTGTCGGGAATGATGGCCGCTGCATCCCTTGCAATGGATCGCACAGCCCGTAAGAGTGCCTTCTTGTCCTTGTCGTTCGCGCCCTTGCCGTATTTGCCGAGGCGTAACGGTTGGCCGAAGATTTCACAAAAGGCCGCCCAGTCCTTGATCGTGTAGCTTTTCAGCATCCATGACCAGACCGCAAGACGGGCAAGCCCGCCCCGGATCGGCAAGCCTGATTTGATTTGCGGTTTATGGACAAGATAGCGCCACGGCGGAAGCTCGATCCCTTCAGGAAGATTGGCCTCTTTCAGCCGAACCTCACGCCGGGTTTTCTTGTCAAATGTCAACCAACGCGGGTCAACCCGCTCAAAGGTCTGCGGGACAACGCGGGACGGGTTATCCGTGTTCCAGCTGATCTCTATTGCAGATACACCCTTGCCAAGCGCATCAAGCAAATCACCGAGCATCAGCCCGAATGTGGGATTGTCCAGAATGTCCTCGCGCACCTGTTCGGCAATCTCAACATCACGTGGTTCTGTACTTGCTGCCTGTATCTCCGCTTCTATCCCCAGAAGCGCAAGTTTGCGGGTGGCAATGACGGACCCGTAGTGGCCGTCCCGCTCTTCCATTTCTTCGGCCAGGATAAAGAACTCGGCCGGATCACCTTCGACAGCTTCCCGCAAAACCCCGGCGAGCTTTTCCGGGGTGATGTAGGTGGCAACCTCATCATGAAGAACCGTGCGCGGCCCGCTTTCTTCAGCCGTTGCAATCGGCTTGCTTAGCGCGCCGAGTTTCAACGCCTTTTGAACCGCCTTTAAAGGGGATTTAAAAACACTCACCATGGGCTGTCCCGCCTTGTGTTCATGAGCGTGCCGTTATGGAAATCGTCGTCATCATCGAACCCGTCATCATCCGGGTCCGGATCGTGAATGGAGGTGTAGGCATATTCGGGCAGGTTTTGCCGTGACGCGTAATAGGCCAATGCTCCGGCTGGCGCGCTGTCGCCGTGACGCTCCAAGCCATCGGAACCTTTGGTGCGGTGGTCATCCGGCACCTTGATAATGCCGTTCACGTAGCTGAGCGCCTGATGGTCCCGAAGAATGTCCTCGTGGCGCGGCAGCAAAACCGTTCGGTCAGTGAATGCCTCGATATAAGGCGGCATCTCAGCGGAGTACCAGGCCGTCGACAAGTGAACCTCAATCACGCTCTCGCCATAGCGCTGCGCGGCCTTCTCGGCCAAATACGCACCGTTGCCGGTTTTGTCCAAGGCACCGCCCGACATGCGCGGCAATCTGTCGACAACAAAATAGAGAATGTCCCGCTGTTGATCGAACGGCACATTATGGAGTTCCAGCACAAAACAGGCACGGCGAACAAGATCGATCCCGACTTCCATCGGCAAGATGACCGTCTTGTCACCCGAACGGGCAAAATCCTCACCAAAGACATGCTGGCGTCGGTCATCCAGTTTCTTCAGGAGCGGCTTGAGCGTGGCATCGCAAAAGGCCCGTGCCCGGATCTTGCGCTCCTCATCCGGCAAGTTCTTGAAATCATCATCACAAGCCCAACGAACAATCGAAATGCCGTCTGTCATGCAGGCTTCGATCTGAACCCGTGTCAGGGCCGCGCCTTCCGCTTCGGCCGGAATGGCGTCCAGCTCTTGGCGCATGGCAGCGGTTCGCGAGCCATAGGCGGACCGGATGTCAGCTTCCCATTGCTTTTGCGCTTCCTCTGACCATTCTTCGCCCTTGATCAGACACACCCGTTTGAAGAGACCATTCTCAATCGCTTCGCTAAACGGGATGTGGTGAATGGAGTAAGGCGGCTTGCCAGTGCTTTCCACTTCCCGGATCAGCTCATTAAAGGGGCTTAAAACGCCGTTATGCGTCGAGATTATCCGGATCTTGCCGCCCCAGATCAAAAGAGCGTTGACCGCATCTAGCACCCCACGCACATCCTTGTGGAAGGCCGCCTCATCGATAACGACAATCCCCTGAAGGCCGCGAATGTTTTCCGGGCGTGAGGACAGCGCCTCGATCCGAAAGCCGGACGCAAACTGAACACGGAAGGCAGCAATCTGGCCCGTTGACCCGTCGGTGCGCTGGTCAACGAACATGAACTCCTCAACTTCTGCCAGCTCACCGGCCACGATCTTGGCAAAATGGGCGACATAGCCGATGAACTCTCGGCCCTTGTCCTTGGTGTCGCCGATATAGAAAACGTTATCGCCGCCATCATCGCGCCGTGTTGAGGCAATGAGCGTATCGTCCAGGGCTTCAGCAAAGGTAATCCCGGTGCGCCGGCCTTTCTGGCAGAGTTTCAATTTTGATGTATCTGCCAGCCAGTCAGACTGGTGCATCATCAGCACCCCGTCCTTGAGCGGGTCCAGATCTTCAGGAATATCAGCGCCGCGTGGAAGTTCCTCCGCCAACTCTTCCATCTCGCGGGTGAGAACGGGCGGTCCGGCGAACACATCCGGCTTGCCGATGAATGTCTCGTCGTTGGCCTTGCTCATGGGTTGGCCTGCTTTTGGGCCGGGGTGTCGTCCTGTTCGTCGCGTGGCTCGTCTTGTTCTTTGACCTGTTGTTTTCTCACGCCAAGGAACTCACGGCGGAGCTGGGCAACGCGCTCGCCAGACAGGCCAACCTTCTTCGCCGCCGTGTCGATTGCCTTGCCGAGTTTCTTGTTGACCTCGTCCTCATCCGTGCGGCGGGTGCGTCCGGACAGATTGCGCCCCTGTTCAATCTTGAAGAAGGCGTTCGACAGGGATTGCAGATCATTTGGCGACGCACTACCGCGCCCATTGATGGCCTCTTCTGCAATATTGGCGATCAACGTTTTCATGGCTTCGCTGATCCAGACCGTCAAATCGTCACTGTCCTTGGCTGACAGGTCGTCAGAAAGAGCGGCATAGATTTCCCGGCGCTCGGACATGGCGCGAGCGGTCGCTGCCTTGCGGGTGGAATAGCGGTTAAACGAGGAAAAGGACGGGATATCAAAACCAAGTCCAAGCTCGCCCTGAAGGCCAATCAGCTTTTCCTTGAACTCACCATAAATCTCAGTCTGTGTGCGGTCGTTCTTGATCAACTCACCTGCCGCCCAGACAATAATGCCGTCGCATTCTTCAGGAAGAAGATCAATCTTTGAAAGCCGACCGCGACCGCGTTTTCTGCCCTTGCCCATGGTTCACCTCACTGGCTCGCGCTAGGCCGGGCAATGCCCTCGACAATCATGCGGCATTCGCAGTGGTCAACACCTGTTTGGGTAATTTCCGCGACCATGGCCGAGCCAATCTCGCGAATGGAAATCACACCAAGTTCGGACATTGCGCGAAGCTGGGTGCGCAGCCAGTCACGGGATTTTCGGTGCCCGAAATAATCCAGCTGCTTTTGAATGAGAATGTCATTCAGGCGGCGGTTCGTTTGCTCATAAACCGCCTTTAAAATCGTGATCCGGGCATTCAGCTCTTCATCACGGCGATACTCTTCAGAAAGGCTCATGCTCCAGCTCCCCTTGTTCGAATAAAATTATCAATGCGCTTGGAGAGCTGGTCCACTTCGTTAAGCTTCACGCTCACCTTGCCAATGTTTCCGTTCAGCTCGGAAATCGCCATTTCCAGCTTGTGAAAATCATCTTTGGTCGGCTGGTTCTTCACCGCGCTTTCTAGTTCAGACACCCGGCCGCATAAGTCATTGTGCTCAGCTTCCAGTCTCGCGATTGACACTGCATTGGCTTTTGAGCCGCGTGTGATCCATGACACGAACAACGCCAGGCTACCGGCAAAGGCCCCAACAAGCCCAAAGGCAGCATCAAGCCCCTTGATCCACTCAAACATCGGACCCCTCCGGCTCGCGCTCATCCCACTCAAGCTGTTGCTCTTCAGCCAGCTCCTGAAGGATCACGGCAATCATCGCCTGAGAAATGTCGGCACGATCTATGAGAAGTCGAACTTCGTCTTTGAAACGGTCTGCATCCATGATGGGTCTTTCTTGTTATGGGTCACCGCAGCATTTTCAGGGCACCAACGGCGGTGCCGGTGTAAAAACTCCAGCTGATCATCTGGCCACCCCATTCTTCCAAAATCGGCACACTTGCGACGCCCCAGCCGAACAGGAACACACTGTCGAGAATGACCGCAGACCACCAGAACGCGAGCGGGACGACAAAGGCAGCGGACAGCGCCCAAAAGGCCCAATGCTCGAATTTTGATTTTTGAAGATCAGCCATCGCCTTGGTGTGAGCGACAGCCGCCTCGATCTCGGTAATTGTCACCTCGGCGCGGATCTTCGCCTGACCGTTTTTGTGGGCGGCATCTGCACGCAGATAATCCAGCGCCTTCTCAACGGCACCGTCCGACAAAAACTTCAGGACAAGGGAGAGCAAAAAACTCATCCGACATGCCTCCATTCTTTCGCATCATGGAGACGGCGCTGTTTGATCTGGCGGGCAATGACAAACACCCCAACCCCAATCGCGGCAAAGGCCAACCACTTGTTGGAGGCAACGAGGCTTAGAATTGGCTCGATAGCGGCCCGCACTGACAGGACGGTTTCTGAAAAGCCCTGAAGCGCAGCAATGCCGGAAATCTGATCGGCGTTCTCAACGATCTTGCCAACCGCGCCGCCTACAATCGCAACGCCCGCGCCCTGTTGCAGCCGGTCAGCCGACTTGATTGTCTGAGAGCCGCGCTTGCGCAAATCCGAAACCGTCAGCTTTGCGCGGCCGTCAATCTTGCTGGCATTAATCGGGACCGCCTCATCCATCCGTTCCTCGGTCAACGGGCCGACAATTCCGTCAGGCTTCAAACCGTGATCGACCTGAAAGGCAACTACCTGTCGCCGTGTTGCTGGTCCAAAGTCGCCGTCTGCCTGAAGATGATATCCAAGCGTGATCAGCCGCTCTTGCAGCGCCTTGACCCGATACCCGTCTGAGCCAAGCCGCAACATGCGGCCACGCTCGTTGAACTTGGTGGCACCGCCCTTGGCGATC
>Ga0189285_100110_pt1 | contig 20525 bp, 14 predicted proteins | sample GEYOminimetaG_FD_130315 | JGI IMG/M metagenome (GOLD analysis project Ga0189285, IMG submission 130315) | Marine microbial communities from the Costa Rica Dome - GEYO mini metaG | ecosystem: Environmental > Aquatic > Marine > Oceanic > Photic zone | place: Costa Rica: the Eastern Pacific... | reverse complement strand
TCGACCGGTTGGGAGTGCCGAGACTCTCGTGAACCCTCAACGTCTCGAACCGCCCGGTGCGGACCCGCATGCCGGGTGGTGTGGGAGGGGTGGAGCCTCATGGCTCCCCCCTATCCCGATTGGCTTGCTGGATTAGGCGGAGCCGTAATCCAACACCCTAGCTCAGTCCTTGTGCAGAACATCCGCGGCATACAGTGTATTCTGCAGCAGGGTGGCAATGGTCATCGGCCCGACGCCACCGGGAACCGGTGTGATGTAGGCGGCGCGCTCTGAAGCCGCTGCGAAATCTACATCGCCATGCAGCTTTCCGTCTTCCATCCGGTTGATGCCCACATCAATCACCGTCGCTCCCGGCTTTACCCAGTCGCCCTTGATCAGGCCGGGCTTGCCGACTGCAGCGACCAGGATGTCGGCTTCCCGGACAAACTTCTCAAGATCTGGTGTGAAGCGGTGACAAACCGTTGTCGTGGCACCTTTCAATAGCAGCTCCATGCTCATGGGGCGACCGACAATATTGGAAGCGCCGACAATCACGGCATGCTGGCCCTTGTAAGGCGTATCAATGCTGTCGAGCAGGGTGATAATGCCAGCCGGTGTGCATGGGCGCAGGGTGGGCTTGCGCTGCATCAGGCGGCCGATGTTATACGGGTGAAAGCCGTCGACGTCTTTGTCCGGGCGGATCTTGACCAGAATCGGGTCTGCATCCAGATGAGCAGGCAATGGAAGCTGTACCAGGATTCCATCTACGGTCGGGTTTTCATTCAGCTCATCAATCAGCGCCTCGAGTGCTTCCTGGGAAGTGTCTTCCGGCAGATCGTATGAGAGGGAGAGAATTCCGGCCTGGTCGCACGCCTTGCGTTTGTTGCCTACGTATACATGGGATGCGGGATCGTTGCCGACCAGTACCACGGCCAGCCCGGGGGCTCTCAGGCCTTGCTGGGTTCGTGCTTCCACCCCTGCGGCGACTTGCTGTCTTACTTCGGCGGCAATCTCTTTTCCGTTGATCAGTTTGGCGGTCATGTCTCGTCTTGTCGGTTGGGCATCGGTAAATTGGAGGTGGGGCATTGTCTCATGCTTCCAGGCGAACTCCAATTGAACGGGCGACTGACCGGGCGCGGAGGAACTTTCGGCACCGCACTTTGTCACTGAAGAGGCTGTTGTTTCAGGGAATTTGGAAATCCGTGTTGACGGAACCCTCCGGCGCCGGTAATATGCGCGCCAACTTTGCTGAGGCACTTGTTGTTCAGTTCAAACGGGGTATAGCGCAGTCTGGTAGCGCGCCTGCTTTGGGAGCAGGATGTCGGGAGTTCGAATCTCTCTACCCCGACCATTTTCTGAATGTTCAGGTGGGCGAACGGTCAAGCGCCCGTAGCTCAGCTGGATAGAGCATCCGCCTTCTAAGCGGATGGTCGCAGGTTCGAGTCCTGCCGGGCGCGCCATCAAGTCGTCGGCTTGGTCCGCGCCGGAGCGACCGTAACCAGCAAAGTTGAAAAGTAAAAGGCATGTCCCGATGTGGTGGACGTAGCTCAGTTGGTAGAGCTCAGGATTGTGACTCCTGCGGTCGAGGGTTCGAACCCCTTCGTCCACCCCACTTTTCTTTCAGAGTTGATTCCGCGTTTGTTGAATAGGTTGATGGCAGTCTGGCCATCGGGCATTCTTCATTCTGTTGTGCGCGAGTGGCGGAACTGGTAGACGCGCTGGATTTAGGTTCCAGTGGGGCAACCCGTGAGAGTTCGAGTCTCTCCTCGCGCACCACCCCTTTCTTTTTGCCTTTTCGTCCCCATACCTCTTCCCATTGGATTCGTAGGCCGTGTGTGCACGGGATACCAAACTGCGCTGCGGGGTGATTCTCTCGGCGGTGCAAAGCATGATAAACTACCGGCTTTTAATTTTCGGTCCTTTCTCGGGCATTGCTCCGAAATCGGACTTTTAGGTTTAATTTCATTCACATACCGAACCTGTAATTTGAGGATCTTCCATGCAAGTGTCTGTTGAAACGACCTCCAACATCGAGCGTCGCATGACGATTGGTGTGCCCGCCCAGGAAATCGACCAGGCGGTCCAGAAACGCCTGCAGGAAACCGCGCGTACCGTGCGCCTGAACGGTTTCCGTCCGGGCAAGGTGCCCATGAGCGTCGTCAAGCGTCGTTTCGGTGACAGCGTCCGCCAGGAAATCGTTGGCGAGGTTATGCGCGACAACTATATCAAGGCACTGCAGGAGCAGGACATCAACCCGGCGGGCTGGCCGAAGTTCGAGCCCAAGACGATGGAAGAGGGCAAGGATCTGGAATTCGTTGCCATCTTCGAAGTGCTGCCGGAAATCGAACTGGGCGATCTGAGCAAGATTTCTGTTGAGAAGCTCACCTCCGAGATTACCGACAAAGACGTCGACAACATGATCGACAACCTGCGTCGTCAGCAGGCCACCATGAAAGAAGTCAAGCGCAAGTCCAAGAACAAGGACGTGTTGACCATTGACTTCAAAGGTTTCATCGATGGCGAAGAGTTTGAAGGCGGCGCCGCTGAAGGCCATCGCCTGACTCTGGGCTCCGGCCAGATGATTCCGGGCTTTGAGAAAGCCATCGTTGGTGGAAAGGCCGGCGAAGACATGGAAATCGAGGTGACCTTCCCGGAGGATTACCACAACGAAGAGCTGGCAGGTAAGCCGGCCAAGTTCGAGATCAAGATTCACAAGGTCGAAGAGCCGCAGTTGCCCGAACTCGACACCGAATTCTTCAAGAAGTTCGGTATCGATGCTGAAGACGAAGCGACCTTCCGCGAAGAAGTCAAAAAGAACATGGAGCGTGAGCTCAAGCAGGCGGTTTCCAACAAGGTCAAGAACGACGTTGTTGACGGACTGCTGGAAACCACCGAGCTGGATATTCCGTCTGCTCTGGTTGACCAGGAAATCGATCGCCTCCGCCAGGACGCTGTTCAGCGCTTTGGCGGCCAGGTTGATTTTCAGCAGCTGCCGAAGGAAATTTTCCAGGAGCAGGCGGAGCGTCGCGTGAAGACCGGCCTGCTGTTCCAGGAAGTGGTCAAGAAGAACGACCTGAAAGCCGATCCGGCAAAAGTAGACGAAAAGATCCAGGAAATCGCGTCTACGTATGAACAGCCTGAAGAGGTTGTTGCTCACTTCAACAGCAACCCGGAGCAGAAGAGCCAGATCGAGTCTTCTGTTCTGGAGGATGCGGTTGTTGACCATGTGCTGGAGCAGGCGAAGGTCAAAGAGAAGAAGGTCAAGTACGAAGAGGCCGTTCAGGCCGGTCAGCCCCAGCGCTGATTTTGCCCGGGATCGGTCAAAAGCCGGTCCCGATGGCCGACCCAGAGAACAGCCGGCATGTCCGGCTGTTTTCATCTGGGGCCGCTGCTGGCAAAGTATAAGGTGCAATACTTTTGAAACTGCCGTGGAGCGAGTCCACGACCCATTGTCCATAAGGAGTTCAGGCGCATCATGACGCAGAAACCAATCGATGGTCCCGCAATGGTTACCAATTCAGGACTGGTACCGATTGTTATCGAGCAGACAGCTCGCGGCGAGCGGTCGTTCGACATTTATTCCCGCCTGCTCAAAGAGCGGGTTATCTTCATGGTGGGCCCGGTAGAGGACCACATGGCGAACCTGATCGTGGCCCAGCTCCTGTTCCTCGAGTCTGAGAATCCGGACAAGGACATTCATCTTTATATCAACAGCCCGGGCGGTTCGGTAACTGCGGGTATGTCCATCTACGACACGATGCAGTTCATCAAGCCGGACGTCGCGACCCTGTGTGTAGGCCAGGCGGCCAGCATGGGTGCCTTCCTGCTCGCGGGCGGTGCTGCCGGCAAGCGTGCCTGCCTGCCCAATTCCCGCGTGATGATCCATCAGCCGCTGGGTGGCTACCAGGGCCAGGCAACAGACATCGAGATTCACACCCGGGAAATCCTGAAGATCCGGCATACCCTGAACTCCATCCTGGCCCATCATACCGGGCAGGATCTGGAGACGATCGCCAAGGATACCGACCGTGACAACTTCATGGATCCGGGCCAGGCAAAAGAGTATGGGCTGATTGATTCAATACTTGATAAGCGCGTACCGAATAAATAATACTGGAAGTAATCGCATCATACTTGGCCGGCGTATCAGGCAGTGACGCCGGCAAAACGAGATCAGAGGTATTTCAATGGCAGATGAAAGAAACGGCAGGGGCGACGATAACGGCAAGTTGCTTTACTGCTCGTTTTGTGGAAAGAGCCAGCATGAAGTCCGAAAGCTCATTGCAGGGCCCTCGGTGTTCATCTGCGACGAGTGCGTCGACCTGTGCAACGACATTATCCGGGAAGAGATCCAGGAGAACGCGCAGGAAGAGCCGAGCGATCGCCTTCCTACACCGGCCGAGATCCGCAATACCCTTGATGAATACGTCATCGGTCAGGACCGGGCCAAGGTGGTGTTGTCTGTTGCGGTCTATAACCACTACAAACGTCTTCGTTACGGCGAGGGCAAGGGTGATGTCGAGCTCGGCAAGAGTAACATCCTGCTGATCGGCCCGACCGGCAGTGGTAAGACGCTGCTTGCAGAGACCCTGGCGCGGATGCTGAATGTTCCCTTTACCATTGCCGACGCTACCACGCTGACGGAAGCCGGTTACGTGGGTGAGGATGTCGAGAACATCATCCAGAAGCTGCTGCAGAAGTGCGATTACGATGTCGACAAGGCCCAGCGCGGTATTGTCTATATCGATGAGATTGACAAGATTTCCCGCAAGTCAGACAACCCGTCTATTACCCGGGATGTCTCCGGCGAGGGTGTTCAGCAGGCACTTCTGAAGCTGATCGAAGGCACGGTTGCGTCGGTCCCGCCGCAGGGTGGTCGCAAACATCCGCAGCAGGAATTCCTGCAGGTTGATACCGGCAACATGCTGTTTATCTGCGGTGGCGCTTTTGCGGGCCTCGACAAGGTGATTCGCGAGCGTACTGAAAAGAACAGTATTGGTTTCTCTGCATCGGTCGCCAGTCAGGATGATGCCAAGAACACGGGCGACGTCATCAAGGACGTGGAAACTGAGGATCTGGTAAAATACGGCCTGATTCCAGAGTTCGTGGGTCGTTTGCCGGTCGTGGCAACCCTCAACGAACTGGACGAGGAAGCGCTTGTTCAGATTCTGACCGAGCCCAAGAACTCCCTGACCAAGCAGTACCAGAAGCTGTTTGATATGGAAGGGGTCGAGCTCGATTTCCGCGAAGACGCGTTGCGGGCCGTTGCCCGTAAGGCCATGGAGCGCAAGACGGGTGCCCGTGGTTTGCGTTCCATTATGGAAGCGACGCTGCTGGATACCATGTACCAGATTCCCTCAGAGCATGACGTCACCAAGGTGGTGATCGACGAAAGCGTAATCAGCGGGGATTCCGAGCCCTTCAAGATCTACGCGAGCAGTGATCACGCCAAGGCTGTGCCTGAAGATTGAGCGTTGTTCAGTGGTTCAAATGAAAAGGGGCGGTGACGCCCCTTTTCGCGTTTTGTATCCCGAGTTTCCTGCCCTGTTTCGTTTGGTAAAAAGATTGCAATTTTTGCGGGCGCCCCAATGAAGGGTGATATGCTGAAAGAAATACCGTCAGAGGATTCCCAATGACCCGTATACCCGAAAATGCCGTGCAAGAGTACCCGCTGCTTCCGCTGCGTGACGTAGTGGTGTTTCCGCACATGGTGGTCCCGCTGTTCGTGGGCCGAGAAAAATCCATTCAGGCTCTGGAAGCCGCAATGGAAGGAAGCAAGGAAATCCTCCTGGTTGCCCAGAAAGACGCTTCCACCGATGAACCTGGTCCAAAGGATGTGTTCGAGATGGGCACCCTGGCCACGGTCCTGCAAATGCTCCGTCTGCCCGATGGCACAGTCAAAGTGCTTGTAGAGGGCAACGCCCGAGCCACCATCAGCGACATCACCGAGGGCGAATTCCTGTCCGGTGGCGCAGTCCTTATGGATGAAGAAGGCTTGCCCGAGCGCGAGCAGGAGGTTCTGGTAAAGACTTTGATGGATGAGTTTGAAAAGTACGTAAAACTCTCCAAAAAGGTGCCCTCCGAAGTCTCCAATGCGCTTACCGGTATTGAAGAGCTGGAGCGACTGGCCGACACCATGGCCGCGCATCTGGAAATGCGTATTCCTGAAAAACAGGAGCTCCTGGAAGCGCTGGATATCCGCAAGCGTGTGGACCTTCTGCTGGGCAAGCTCGACGGCGAAATCGATCTGATCGAGGTCGAGAAACGCATCCGTGGCCGCGTCAAGAAGCAGATGGAGCGCAGCCAGCGCGAGTACTATCTGAACGAGCAAATGAAGGCTATCCAGAAGGAAATGGGTAACCTGGGCGAAGGCAATAACGACTTCGAAGAGCTGGAACAGAAGCTCGAGGAAGCCGGCCTTCCGGAAGAAGCCCGCAAGAAAACCGAAACCGAACTGAACAAGCTCAAGATGATGTCGCCGATGTCTGCGGAGGCGACCGTCGTTCGGGGTTACATCGACTGGATGCTGGCCATTCCTTGGAAGAAGCGAAGCCGTGTCCGTCACGACATCGAAAAAGCCCGGGAGATCCTCGATAAAGATCACTACGGCCTGGATGAGGTCAAGAAGCGTATTCTGGAATACCTGGCGGTTCAGAGTCGTGTGAAGAAGGTCAAAGGCCCGGTGCTTTGCCTGGTGGGACCTCCTGGTGTCGGTAAGACCTCACTCGGGCAGTCCATCGCCCGCGCTACCAATCGGAAATACACCCGCATGGCCCTGGGCGGCGTTCGGGATGAAGCTGAAATCCGTGGTCACCGGAAAACCTACATCGGTGCGCTGCCGGGCAAGCTTCTGCAGAAGTTGTCCAAGGTGGGGGTGAAAAACCCGCTGTTTCTGTTCGATGAAATCGACAAGATGGGCATGGATCACCGTGGTGACCCGGCATCAGCGCTGCTTGAGGTTCTGGATCCGGAGCAGAATCACACGTTCAACGATCACTATCTGGAAGTTGATTACGACCTCTCCGATGTGATGTTCGTGTGCACCTCCAACTCCATGGACATTCCGCCGGCGCTGCTGGACCGGATGGAAATCATCCGTATCCCCGGATACACCGAGGACGAGAAGGTCAACATTGCGCTGCGGTATCTGTTGCCCAAGCAGATCAAGGCAAACGGGCTGCGCAAGGACGAGTTGAAGCTGCCTGAGGATACCCTGCGCGACCTGATCCGCTACTACACCCGTGAGGCCGGTGTGCGTGGCCTGGAGCGCGAGATCGCGAAAATCTGCCGCAAGGTGGTGCGTGACCACGTGGAGAGTGGCGATAAGGCGTCTGTGACTCTCACGAAGGACATGCTTGAAGACTACTCCGGGGTCAAGAAATTCAAGTACGGCCTGGCCGAAGAAAAGAATGAAATTGGTCAGGTGACAGGGTTGGCCTGGACCCAGGTGGGCGGCGAACTGCTGCACATTGAATGTGCGCTCACACCGGGCAAGGGCCGGGTGGTCAAGACCGGTTCTTTGGGCGATGTGATGCAGGAGTCCATCCAGACGGCCTTGACTGTGGTTCGCAGCCGCGCACCCGGTCTCGGAATTGCCGATGATTTTCACGAGAAACACGATCTGCACGTCCATGTGCCGGAAGGTGCCACGCCGAAAGACGGCCCGAGTGCGGGTATCGGCATGTGCACAGCCCTGGTTTCTTCATTGACCAAGATTCCGGTTCGCGCTGACGTGGCAATGACCGGTGAGATTACCCTGCGAGGGCGTGTATTGGCCATCGGCGGCTTGAAGGAAAAGCTTCTTGCAGCACACCGGGGTGGCATCAAGACGGTGATTATCCCTGATGAAAATGTTCGGGATCTCAAAGAGATACCGGAGAACATCAAGGAGTCACTGGAGATACGGCCGGTGAAGTGGATAGACGAAGTGCTCGACATTGCGCTGGCGTATCCGCCCGAGCCAAGGGTTGAGGATTCCTCCCCGGAAACCGGGTCCGGCAAGCCGCGTGATGATGAAGGCGACGCGTCAGAACGCATAAATACACATTAAAGCCTTGATGAGTTGTTGACATGCCAGAGAGCCCATTGGTATAACTGTTTCGCCGTGAAGCAGCCAATACCAAGGGCTCCCGCGCAGTTAGTGCCTATTCCGAATGCCGGTATAAAGCCGAAAGGAATAAGAAAACTGAAGAATGGAATTCTCTGACCGCTTATGCGATAGTCGAGAACGTCCGAGAAAAAACAAACCAACCTATAACATCTTCAACCTGAAATCGAAGGGGTTTAGTGTGAACAAGTCCGAACTTATCGATGCAATTGCAGAGTCCGCAGATATCTCCAAAGCCGCCGCTGGCCGTGCTCTGGATGCAATGACCAACTCCATCACCGGTGCCCTGAAAAAAGGCGATCAGGTAACTCTGATCGGTTTTGGTACCTTCTCCGTTAAAGAGCGTGCTGCTCGTACCGGTCGTAACCCGCAGACTGGTGCCGAGATCAAGATTCCGGCCTCCAAAGTGCCTGGGTTCAAAGCAGGCAAGGCCCTGAAAGACGCCGTTAAGTAACGGTTCTTTCTCCGGTGGCTCCTGTCACAGGGGGCCACCCAAGAAGAATTCAAGGCGCATTCCACTCAGGGTGCGCCTTTTTACGTTAGGTCCGCCCGTAACAGCGCGCTGAAACGAATAACACTGCACGACCTTGAACAGGGATCCGGGAGAAACATGCTTCAAGATATTCGGGAAAATGCCCAGGGCACGATTGCCAAGATCATCATTGGCCTTCTGATTGTGTCGCTATCCATCTGGGGAATGGACGCCATTGTTGGCGGCTTCTCTGGCGAACCAGAGGTGGCAACGGTCAACGGCGAGGATATTACCGAGCGGGAGTTTCTCCGCGTGGTGCAGATGGAGAGTCAGCGCCGGCTATCCAGAATGGAAACCCCCGATCCTTCCATGCTCAACGAAGACCAGATCCGCACGGATGTACTGGATTCCCTGATCCAGGAGCAGGTCCTGATCCAGGACGCCAACGCACAGGGTCTGGAACTCAATGATGCGGATATCGATGCCTTGATCACCCAGATGTCGCAGTTCCAGGTGGATGGACAGTTCAACCGTGACCGTTTCGTTTCCACGGTGCGCAACATGGGCATGGGTGTCGGTGAGTTCCGGGAAGCCATGCGCAAGCAGTACGTGGTTAACCAGATCCGTGCCGGCATCGTCCAGAGTGGTCTGGTTGCCGATGAAAACGCCGAGCAACTGCTCCAGATCCAGAATCAGACCCGGAGCTTCCGGGTACTGGATATTCCCGCCAGTTCCGTGGCGGATAGCATCTCGGTTACAGACGCCGACATCGAAACCTTCTATGAAGAGAATTCAGGGGCGTTCCAAAAGCCGGAGCGGGTTGATGCCGCCTATATTACCTTGTCCCAGGGTGCCCTCGCCGAGAGCATCGAAATTGACGATGCGGAGCTTCAGGCCTATTACGAGCGGCGGTCGGCTGATCTGGCGAGCGAGGAGCGTCGTGCGTCGCACATCCTGATCGAAGACGGCAGTGAAGCAGACGAAACCATGGCGACGATCCAGGAGCGCCTGGCGGCTGGTGAATCCTTTGCCGATCTGGCCCGGGAGTATTCGATTGACACCGTCTCTGCGGAGGACGGCGGCGATCTGGGTTACGCTGGCCGCGGTATTTACGCCGAGGCCTTTGAGGAGGCGTTGTTTGCCCTTGAGGAAGGGGAGATTTCCGAGCCGGTTCGTACGTCCTTCGGTGTCCATCTGATCCGTCTGGAAGATGTTAGAGAGTCCGAGGTGCCGTCTCTGGCTGAAATGGAAGAGCAACTCCGTCGTGAACTGGCTCGCGAACAGGCCAGGGAGCGTTTTGCGGAAGTCCGTGCCGAACTTGCCGACTCTGCCTATGCAGCCGATGACCTGGCCGGCCCTGCGGAAGAACTGGGTCTGGAAGTGCGAGAGGCCACGGGCATCACCCGTGACGGTGGCCAGGCTCCATTTGATCATGCCGGCCTGGTTCGACAGCTGTTCTCCGAGGATGTCCTGGAGGCCGGCTACAATACCGAGCTGATTGATGTGGGTGACAACGTCTCCGTTGTCGCGCGGGTTCGTGAGTACCACGAGGCCGAGCAGTTGCCGCTGGACGAGGTTCGTGATCAGATCCGTGCCACGCTTGAGCAACGCAAGACCCGTGAAGCGCTCTCCGAAAGGGCCGATACGATTATCGCTGAGCTTGAAGCTGGCAATACCCCCGAGGGTATTGGAGAGTGGGCGAGCTATGAGGGTCTTGCCAGGAACGCCTCGGATGTTGGGCCTGCCATCATGCAACAGGTTTTCTCTCTGCCCCGTCCTGCCGACGATGCCCGTTACGGCAAGGCTGTGACGCCGAATTCAGCCGCAGTGATCGCTTTGGACGAGGTTACCGACGGTCAGGTGGCCGAAGAAAGCACCGAGCTGAACCAGCTCCGTGAGTTCCTGGCGTCGCTTGAAGGCCAGCGTGAATACGCCGCTTACCAGCAGTTCCTGAGGAATCGGGCAGAGGTCGAGAGACCCTGATGTCCGCTCCATGAAAGAGGGCGCCTAATGGCGCCCAGAGAAAGCGAAAAGCCCGGTGCCTATGCCCGGGCTTTTCTGTTATTCGGCCTTCTTGATGTAGACCTGAGGCACCTCACCGGAGGTGTCAAAGAAAAAACCGTAGACCGCCGACTCCGGCGGGGTAAAGCGGAAGTTCTCGAACACGGCGGAACAGTTCGCGTTTACCGGCGTGTCGAGCTCCACCACCTTGTCGTCGGCCTCCGACAGATAGCCGCAGTTTGTGCCGCTGCTCCAGTTGGCATCGCCAAACTTGAACTCGTAAGGCTGGCCATCCGCTTTCAGTTCCACTTCAGTCCGGTACAGTCCGCTGTCGACCTTCTTTACCTTGTATTCGGGGAGTGCATCCCACCAGGCAAACTGGCCTCTGAGATAAAGGGATTCGCTGTAATCCCGCTCACCTCCGGTGGTTGCACAACCAGTGACGGCCAGGACGGAAGCGAGCGCGAGAGTATGGAGTTTCATGTTCATGGGTATTCTCCTTCTTTTTGTAGAAGCCACCGGGCCAACCGGTGGCCATATCGTTGTCTGAGCAGCCGCTGTTTAGCGGGTAAAGACGCCAACGGAAAGCGCCGGAACGGAGAAATCGCCGCCCGATGCGCTCGCAGTCTCTGTTGGTGATGTGTCCGCCATAACAGCAAAGGTTCCGCTCAGCCCCGTGCTCAGGGTCTGGGTGCTATTACTAGCGTTGATAACGACGACAATCTCATCGTTGGCGGCATCGAGGTCGGGCAGGCCGTTACTAGTGTCATCCAGCAGGCTGTAACCGATCACTCCCGGAATCTGGCCTGTGCCGGTATTCAGAAACCGCAACCGGTTCTGGATGGCCTCGGCCGTTTGTAGGCGGAACAGCGGGCAGTCCCTGCGGACGGTCAGAAGCTCGCGGACCTGTTGGTTGGTGTAGGCAATCGCTTCAGGTGTAGGCGCCGCACCCGCGCCTGCTGACTGAATCACTTCGGTGATCAGATCCCAGTTTGAGCCGTCCTTGTCCTGACGAGGCAGACCCCGGTTCCAGGCAGAGCTCTGGTAACTGAAGTCCACTTCGTTGTACCAGTCGCCGGAGTCGTAGCTATCCCGTTCCATGGATTTTGAGCGCAGCAACTCCGAACCCATATGCAGGAATGGGATGCCCTGGCTGAGGATGGGTACGGCCAGGCTGAGCACCTGCATCTGTGCCCGCTCCATGGTGGTCGCGGCGTAATCCGCCTTGTACTGGTTGTTGTCCCACAGGGTCTGGTTGTCGTGCTTCGAGACGTAGTTGATGATTTCCTGGGGATCGTCGGTGTAGCCGGCATTCTGCCCGTTGTAATCAATCTGGGCGCCGCTAAGGACCTCGCCATTCGCCGTTTCAAAGCTGAACGCCTTCAGACTGCCGGCAATACCGATGCGCACCCAGTCGCTAACCTGCAACAGGCGGTTTTTCTCGTCTTCGCTGCCACTGTTGCGGTCGTTCGGTAGGGTGAAGAGCCCATTACCGAAGCCCTGGTTGGCGCGGATGGCGTCGCCGCCGTCAAAGGGGCCACCGCCACGGACGGCATCCCGGAGCCGGTCATTGAAGGAGCCGATGCCGGTGCCAGCCATATTCGACTGGATGGCGTTCTTGCCCCGGGCATTGTTGGCCACTTCGCCGAAGTTCCAGGCTTCCCCGTAGAAATAGGTGTCAGGATCAACCGCCTTTACCGCTGCGAGGGCTTTTTCCATATTGCCAAGCATATGGTGGCCCATGAGGTCGAAGCGGAAACCGGAGATCTTGTAATGGTCGGCCCAGGTTACCAGTGAGTCCACCATGAGCTTTTCCATCATGGCGTGCTCGCTGGCGGTATTCTCACAGCAGGTGGATTGTTCGACCGCTCCGGTTTCCGGATTCTGGCGGTGGTAATAACCGGGAACCAGCTTGTCCAGGACAGAATTTTCGGCAAGCCCGGATGAGTTGGTGTGGTTGTACACCACGTCCATGACCACGTTCAGGCCAAGCGCAGTAGCTGCCTGCACCATTTCCCTAAACTCCAGAATGCGCTGGGTGCCGTCTGCATCGGAGGCATAACTGCCCTCCGGAACGGTGAAATGTACCGGGTCGTATCCCCAGTTGAAGCTGTCCAGATCGCGGAAGGTGTTGTAGAGGGCCTGGGCGTCCCCAGTCAGCGGATCGAATGCACTCAGCACCTGACGAATCGTTTTGCCACTGGCGCAGTATGCCTGATAGGCGCTGGCAGCCTCGTCGGACAGATCGCACAGGCGGCTGAAATCATCGTTGATGTCGACAACCCCGGTGGGATCTTCGTTGACGGTGGCAATGTCGAAAGCTGGGAGCAGATGCAGATGGGTGATGCCGGCATCGGCCAGGGATTTCAGGTGCGCGACACTGTCGACGCTGCCATCTGCGGGCGCGGTGAATGCACGGTATTTGCCTCTCAGTGCCGGATCGAGGGTTTCATCGGTGGCACTGAAATCACGAATGTGGGTTTCATAGACAACCACGTCCTCCGGAGCCAGCATGGCCGGTGTTGACAGCGAGTCCCAGCCTGCCGGCTTGTGGTTGCTTGCCAGATCCACAATCTGGGCATACTGGCCGTTAGTTGAGAGGCTGAGTGCATAGGGGTCTGAAACCATCGTGGTCTCGATGGCGCCCGTTCTGGGATGGTAGACAGTCACTTCGTACTGGTAGAACTGCTGATCCAGTTCCGCAAAATTTCCGCTGTGCGTCCAGACGCCATCGGTCTCAGTCATGCTGACGGGATAGCCCGGAAGCAGCGTGCCTGAATCGTCGAAAACGTGCAGACGCAATGACTGTGCGGTGGGTGCCCAGACGGCGAAGTCCACGTCAGCGCCGTCTATCACGGCACCCAGGTCTCCGTTATAGGCAAACAGATCGTCCAGCACCCCCGGGATCTGGACGCCGGTGGCCATAACCAGATCGTCGCTGCTGTTAAAGCCGGCGGCGACCAGTTGGCCTTTCAGGGCGGTTTGGATATCAGAGTTGCCTGCCTGAACCTCAAAGGCTGGCCAGCCACTCAGGTGCGGAAATTTCTCCGCAAGCGCAGGGGCAAGAGACGTTGCAGAGAGCGCCAAGGGCTGCCCGCCGTCAAGCGTTTCGTTTTCGGTAACGGTGATTTGCGCATTCTGGTCATGCAGCAGTTCAACCCGGGCCAGGCTGCCTGCGTCCTTGATTACTACCGTGGTTTCATCGAGCCAGTGAGCCTTGGCTCCAGCGATGGTGACAGCCTCTGCCTCAATCGGAGTCTGCGACAATTCCTGGCTGCCGCTCAGCGTAAAGATGCGATCGCCAAGGGCGCCAAAGTGCCAGCGGTGGTCAAGGCCGCCGAGGTCTTTTTCGTCGCCCTTGTGCATGATGAAGTTCATGCACTCTCCGGCTTCGCGCATCGGGATCAGGTACCAGGCACCGTAGGTGTCGCTGATACCATCGGGCAACCGGGGGCTGCTCCATTCTGTTGGAACTCCCTCGGCAAGGCCGTCGCAGCCGTCCGCCGGGTTGTTCCAGAGGTGCAGGCCCCAGCCGCTGTAGTTTTCGTCAGGTCGTTTGTAATAGAGCAGCGCTTCGTTTTCGCCCGGCTCGAGGAGTGCATCGGTCTGGCCGCCACCACCGGTGCCGTCGTCCGGCGCAGGGTTGTCGCTTCCGGAATTGCAGCCGGCCAGCACCAGCGAAAACGCCAGTGCAAGGCTGCCTGCAACCAGTTTTTGCTCAGGCATGGGAAATCCCCTTTTCCATTGTTTTTGTTTGGCTTTGAACCCTTTTGGGTCAGATTCATAGTTGCGTGATAAGGCCGGAAGGACATCCTTCGGCGGGCAATTTTTCGGGGCGTAGATGGAATAGTGCCGGGGTAGTAGAAAGGGTTCAGCAGGCAAAAAAAGGGGCCGGCAAAAGCCGGCCCAGAGGAGGTCCAACGAGAGTGTGGGTTTTAGAGCCTTACCACCAGGCTTCGATCTGGGCGCCGATCTGGATATCTCCATCGACACCTTCACCACCGCGGGCTCCTTCGGCTTCGTCACCAAAGAAGGTTGCGGCGTAGGCACGGATGACCGGGCGCGCCCAGTATCCGGGGCCAGCTTGCCACTGCTGGGCGATTGCGAATTTACCGAGATCCTGGGATTCGGTGAACCAGGGGCGGTCGGTATCGCTGTAGCCCACTTCGATTGCGGTGCTCATGACTGGCGACCAGTTGTAGATCGGGCGGGCAACGATGCTCAGGCGTTCGCCGTCTTTGGCGGACGGGTCATGAGATTCAGCCTGCTCGTAGACAACTGAGTGGCCGAGGTCCCAGCCTTTGCCAAGCTTGATCACACCGTGGTTGAGTACGCGCCAGCTGGATTCGAAGTAGCCGGCCACGTTGCCGTTGTCTACCCGGCCGCCACTGGCATTCTCTGCCAGCGCAAAGCCCATGGAATCGGCGCCGTACTGAACCGCGAACTTGTTGAAACCGCCCATCACGCCGGAAGAGAACTCGGCAGTGAAGAAATAGCCGTTCTCATCATTTATTCCGGCGTCCTCCTGGGCGTCGGTCAGGTCGGCCATGGCGTAGATGCCGATCAGCTCCAGATTGTTGCCGCCTGCGAGAGGGAAGGAATAGCGCACGTCGACCTTGTTGTTCTGGACAAAGTTGTCACCGTCGCTGGTATCGGAGTTGGTGTAGGCCAGTGAGAGTTGGCCGGGGCCTGCGGTGATGTTCTCGATACCGGCACCGTAGCCGGCGTTACTGACATAGAACAGGTCCAGCTGGTGGATATCCTTCCGCTTGTAGAATCGCTTACCGGCCCACAGGGTGGCGCCGGGCAGTGATTCGATCACGTTATTGGCGGAGACATAGAGTTGGCGAAGCGCAATGTCACCACCGCCGTAGGGGTCTGAGCTGTTAGACGTGGTTTCCTGGTTGCCAAAATCCACGTTGTTGATGTTGTTGAAACCGTTCAGGGCCTGGTAATCGTTGCCCTGGCGGTTGGCACTGTAGGCCAGCATGGAATCAAAACGGAAGGTTTTGCCGTCCTGGCTGAAGAGTTCATCACCCAGTGACAGTTCAGAATAGGTGTCGCACTCATCGGCCAGACGTCCAACGTAGTGGCCGGTGGAACCGCTGCCGAAACAGGTTTGCTCGCCACCGCTGCCAATATTGGTGGACACGCCGGCCCGGGCATAGCCATGGAAATCGACAGCAACGGCTGGCGTTGCCAAGACTGCGGCGGTGATTGCGGCAGCCAGGGGAAGCTTGTTTGCAGTAAAGCGCTTTTTGTTTTGCATCATCTGTGTCCTGTGCTTTTTGTCGTTTTTTAAATGTCAGGGAAGCGGAATCTCCGGCCGCCGGTTTTCCTTTGGCGCAGCCGGATCAGGCTTCCGGTTCCCGCGATTGCAGCTTCTGCCAATCAGACATTGGGAAACCGGATTTCATAGTGTTGTAACCTGGGGGGTAGTACATCATCCGCCCCAAAGAATTTGGGGGGTGAGTTTTCAGGGGGAGGAGGGGCGTAGGAGGAGGAGCCCCTCTGTTGTTCGCTTTGCTATCTTTCCTTCGGTTGTTTTCAGCTCGGCGGAAAGCGCGTGGGCTTGAGGCTTTCCTTGATTTTCTTGAGGTGCCCGAGAAAGTCCGCGCCGCGTTTTAGGGTTACGCCGGTGGCCAGGATGTCGATAACGCTCAGGTGAATAATGCGTGAAGACATTGGCATGTAGACCTCGGTGTCCTCCGGAGCGGTCACACCCAGTACAACGGTGCAGCTTTCTGCCAGGGGAGAGTCGGGGTTGGTGATGCCTATGACAGTGGCGCCGTTGGCCCGCGCCAGTTGCGCGATGTCGACAGTTTCACGGGTGCGACCCGTGTAAGAGATAAGCACGATGACATCACCCACGTTGGCGCCGGCCGCAACCATGCGCTGCATCAGGGCGTCGTCGTAGGACATGACCGGGATATTGAAGCGGAAAAACTTGTGCTGGGCGTCCATGGCCACGGCCGCAGAGCCGCCCATACCAAAGAAATTGATCTGCTTGGCCTGGATCAGGTAATCGATTGCGGTGGCCAGGGCTTTCGGATCCAGGGCCTGCCGTGCCTTGTCCAGGCTGGCAATAGTGCTGAGCATGATCTTGTCGGCGAATTCGGCGACGGTGTCGTCGGGCTCAACGTTCTGGCCGATGTAGGGGGTGCCGGTGGCAATGCTCTGGGCGAGGCGGATCTTGAAATCCGGGAAACCCGTGGCAGAGAAACCCCGGCAGAAACGGTTTACCGTTGGCTCACTGACATCGGCGGCTCTGGCCAGTGCAGCTATGCTGTAACGGGTGGCCGCGCTGGGATCGCGGAGAATGGCCTCGGCCACTTTGCGCTCGGATTTGTTAAGGCTGTCCAGCCTGGACTGGATGTCCTCAAGCAGATTGTCGTCACGGTGCGCCTGGTTCGCGGCCATCAATGGTACTCCCTGAATCATGGGCGGTCGGTGTCTTGAAAACGCGGTGATTATACCGCTTTTTTACCGGTTTTTGGGTAGTAAAAGTATCACGAAAAGCAGTTTTTTCTTGGAATATTGATTTTTGAATGTCATTATTTGTTTAAAATTACTACATTGAGTCCGGTCGTCGAGTTTTTGCGACGGACTGCCCACCAGAGAGAAGGAACCAATGGTCAACAAGATCAATACCCGTTGTGACCTCATGCTATTCGGAGCGTTGGGGGACCTCGCCCAGCGAAAACTGTTTCCGGCGCTGTACCAGCTGGAGCGAGCCAACCTCCTGGCCGACGGTAGCCGGGTGCTGGCCATTGCCCGCACAGAGGCGGATACCGAGACCGTGCGCCAGCAGTTGTTTGACAAGCTGAAGCAGCATGTAAAGCCGGAGGAGTTCGACGGTGAACTGGCCAAGTCTTTTCTGAAACGGGTTGATTACCAGATTCTGGATTTTAACGAACCGGAGGCCTTTGGTGTGCTCAACGATTGGCGGGATGACGCCAACAATGAGCTCATCGTATACATGGCCACCCCGCCGTCCATGTATGGTGTTATAGCCCGAAACTTGCGCTCCGCCAGTTGCTGTACCGAGAAGACCAGGGTGGTGGTAGAGAAGCCGATCGGCCACGACCTGGAGTCCTCAAAGGTGATCAACGATGAGCTGGGCGAGGTCTATAACGAGAATCAGCTGTTCCGGATTGATCATTACCTGGGCAAGGAAACCGTCCAAAACCTGATCGCCCTGCGATTTGCCAACAATCTGTTTGCCTCGCAATGGGACCAGAATCATATATCCCATGTGGAAATCACGGTGGCCGAGAGCGTGGGCATCGAGGGTCGGTGGGGCTATTTTGACAAAGCCGGCCAGATACGGGACATGATCCAGAATCACCTGTTGCAGCTGCTGTGTCTGATTGCCATGGATCCGCCTTCCGATCTGTCCGCGGACAGTATCCGGGATGAAAAGGTAAAAGTGCTCAAGGCGTTGAAGCAGATAACGCCGAACATGATGGACAGCTATGTGGTGCGCGGGCAATACACCGCCGGCACCAGCAACGGCAAACCGGTGCCCGGCTATCTGGAAGAGGAAGGTGCGAACAAGGGCAGTGCTACTGAAACCTTTGTGGCCCTGAAAGCTGAAATCGATAACTGGCGCTGGTCCGGCGTGCCCTTTTACATTCGCACGGGCAAGCGCCTGCCGGAGAAGCTGTCTCAGATAATCATCCACTTCAAACCGGCCCCGCACTACATCTTTGATCCCGACCAGAAACACCTGGCCAACAACAAGCTGATCATCCGACTGCAGCCCGATGAGGGCATGGCCCTGAAGATCCTCACCAAAGACCAGGGTCTGGACAAAGGCATGCGCCTGCGCCAGGGCCCGCTGGAGCTGACATTCTCGGAGACCTTTGCCACCGACCGGATACCCGACGCCTACGAGCGTCTGCTTTGGGAGGTGATGAAAGGCAACCAGTACCTCTTTGTCCGCCGTGACGAGGTGGAGTTCGCCTGGCGCTGGGTAGACCAGGTTATCCAGAACTGGAAAGACAGCGGCGAACCGCCCAAGCGTTATGCCGCTGGAACCTGGGGGCCGGTTGCCTCCATCGCCATGATCACCCGGGATGGGAGGAGCTGGTATGAAGATGTCTGATCTGCGCTTGCCCCAGGGTGTTCTCGACTGTTCAGGTGAAACGCCTGAGGCTGTGGCCCTGAATCTTGCGGATGCGGTTGCAGAGTTTCTGGCTGCCCGCCTGAGAGAAGCGCCCAGGGCGAGCCTGGTGGTATCCGGCGGCTCCACGCCGCTGCCATTTTTCAAGGCGCTTTCCAGCAAGAATCTAGAATGGGGCAGGGTAGACGTCCTGCTGGCGGATGAGCGTTGGGTGGACGAAAGCGATGACGCCAGCAACACCCGTCTTGTTCGGGAGAATCTGCTGCAGAACCAGGCGGCGTCGGCCCGATTCCTTTCGCTCAAACAGCCCGGTGCCACACCTGCCGAAAGCCTGGAACGGGTCAAGGCCGAGCTGGCGGATCTGGCCCTGCCCATCGACGTGCTGATTCTCGGCATGGGCAACGACGGCCACACGGCATCGCTGTTCCCGGACGCTCCGGAGCTGAAGGGTGCCATGGATCCCGAGTGTCGGGACATCGTCGCTGCTGCTACACCCGAGTCGCAACCCCAAAAGCGCATTACACTGACCTGGCCGCCTCTGAGAGATGCCCGCTTCAAGGCGCTGCATCTGAAGGGCGAGGACAAGCTGCAGACACTGAAGCGTGCCCTGTCAGAACCGGATAAGGTTCTCGAGATGCCCATCAGAGCTTTCCTCAAGCCTGGCCTCCAGCTGTTCTGGAGCCCCTGAAACGCCCGACCTTTGTTATGGAGAAAACAATGAATCAACTTTCCGACTACCATCGCGAGCGCGTCAGGGCAGTACTGCAATCCTCACCCCTGGTGCCAGTTATCGCTATCCAAGAGCTCGAAGACGCCGTGCCGCTTTGTCAGGCACTGGTTGATGGCGGCATCAACGTCCTGGAAATCACCCTGCGCACCGAACACGGCCTCAAAGCCATCGAAGAAGTCCGCAAAGCCATCCCGGACGCCTGGGTGGGCGCAGGTACCGTGACCAGCATTGCCCAATACCGCCAGGTAGAGGCCGCTGGCGCCCAGTTCGTCATTACCCCGGGCGTAACCGAAGCCATCCTGGAATTCGGCGTGACCTCTGAAGCGCCTTTGTTGCCCGGCATCGCTACCATCTCCGAGATGATGGTGGGCTATAACCTCGGCTACCGCGAATTCAAATTCTTCCCTGCCGAAGTCGCCGGCGGCATCCCGGCCCTAAAAGCCTTCAGCGGCCCCTTCCCGGATGTCACCTTCTGCCCAACCGGCGGCATCCGCCGAAACACCGCAGCCGACTACCTGTCCCTCGGTAACGTCCAGGCCGTTGGTGGCACCTGGTTGACCCCTGCGGATGTGGTGGCGGCCAGAGACTGGGCGCAGATCACCGAGATCGCACGAGGAAGTCTAGCTGATCTCTGACTGAGGTTAATTGCCCATGTAGCCTGCTTCTTGGGAGTTTTCGCCTTTTGGGGCAGGGCTTCCGGGAAACGCTACGAGCACCCCTTCGGGGTCCAGCCAGCAATCACAGATTGCTGTCGTTCGTCTGTCGCATGAAGCTTCGCTTCATAAACGCTCCGCCTCACCCATGTGCGCTTGGCGCTGGCCATTCATGGCCAGCGACATTCCCGGTAGCCCCGCCCCAAAGGGCTTGCCAAACCTTTCGATAACGCCGACAGGCGCCGCTGTTTTGTAGGTCGGATTAGCCGCAGGCCCCATCCGACGGCTTTGTCTTGAGTTTCCGGGTTTAAAGATTGTTTGTCGGATTGCGCCCACGGCTAATCCGTATATGGTCTCCTCCCCGTTTGCAAGGTCTCAGCACTCAATGTCAGGGACAGGTTTGCGCCCGTATATCCGGCCTGTTTGATGAGGCGGCTTTGTCGCCTCTGGCCTTGATG
>Ga0189285_100109_pt1 | contig 21447 bp, 20 predicted proteins | sample GEYOminimetaG_FD_130315 | JGI IMG/M metagenome (GOLD analysis project Ga0189285, IMG submission 130315) | Marine microbial communities from the Costa Rica Dome - GEYO mini metaG | ecosystem: Environmental > Aquatic > Marine > Oceanic > Photic zone | place: Costa Rica: the Eastern Pacific... | reverse complement strand
GCTCCGTTTGTGTCCAGTGCATTTGTAGCGCTCGGGAGCTATTATCTGACCGGTATAAAGGGTGTCGTCCAGAAAAACCCGGCGCGGGCGCGGCAGATTTTCACACATGCGGCATCTTATTTTGGCGACGCGGACGCTCAATTCCAGCTTGGGCAGATGTATCAAGGTAGCAGTGAGCGCCTTGCTGTGCGTTGGTACAACCTTGCTGCCATCAAAGGCCATGTTGGAGCGCAAGCACGGCTTGGGGAGACCTTGTTTAACCTTGGGCAATCCGAAGCAAAGCAGGCTCGTGGACTTATGTGGATCACGGTTGCGCGAGATCAGGTCGTTGATGCCGAGGCCAACTGGGTTCTCGATCTTCATGAGCGGTATTTTGCATTAGCCAGTGAACCGGTTCGGTCCTTGTCTCGCAGAATGGCCGATACCTGGATTGAACGGAATCGCCCAGAACTCATGACAGCACAAACCGTGGCAGCAGATCAGAACTGAGACGAGCGCTTCTATTTCGTCGTTCGGTTGGCTCTGATCAGCCCTTCGTTTGATCTAAAAGCCTTGAACCGCGCGGAATTGGCGTGAGCTGATTTGGGGAAGCTGCCGCCGTAGGGCAGGGCGCTGTGGTCATGTTCCAAGATGTATTGTTCAGGACATAGCCACATTGAGCCATTCTTGGTCCATCTGAACCTTTAAGGCAGATGAGATCTCCAACTTGATAATCAACACCCTTATAACGGCAGGTGCACGAGGATGATTGTGCATTGGATGTTGAAACAAAGGAGAAGATTGTCAGAGGGAGGCATAGAATCAGCGCAAATAGGACGTTACGAAGTCGTCTTGACTGCGTTTGAAAGTGCCCAGGTGAAGCCGTCTGGCCGGGCTGACTGCGGCCAATTTAGAGAAAAGGGTACCATGACGAGTGGTATCTGCAAGTCAATCTTACGCTGCGTTGCGATAGGTAAGGTCGGAGCGTGTCTTCGTTCTACGCTCCGACTGCATAGTCTTGTTACGGTGATTATTTGGCAGAATCGGACTTTATAGTCTCAATCAGCTCTACAAGTGTTTCTTCAGCTTTTGGTGTGTCGATCTGACATGTGCCCGCCGCAGTGTGGCCGCCACCGCCATATTTCAGCATCAGCTCGCCAACATGTGTCGGGTTCGAGCGGTCAAAAATCGACTTACCGAATGCAAACACCGTGTTTTGCTTCGCTTTGCCCCACATGACATGGCACGAAATGTTCGTCTCTGGAAAGAGCGCGTAGATCATGAAGCGATTGCCGGAAAAGATTGTCTCTTCATCGCGCAGATCCAGAACCGCAAGCGGGCCATGCACTGTCGTGCAACGCTTGATCTGATCTTCGAACTTGTCCTTGTGGGACATGAACAGATCGACTCGCTCTGCAACATCCGGCAGTTCAAGCAGTTTGTCGATATTGGGCTCATCCCGGCAGAAATCAATCAGCTGCATCATCAGCTGGTAATTTGAAATGCGGAAATCGCGGAAACGGCCGAGGCCTGTGCGTGCATCCATCAGGAAGGACAGAAGTTCCCAGCCTTGCGGGTTGAGGACATCTTCACGTGTGAACTGTGCCGCGTCGGCCTTGTCCACCGCGTGCATCATATCATCAGTGACTTTTGGAAACTTCGCTTTTCCGCCGAAATAGTCATAGACGACACGGGCTGCTGACGGAGCAGATGGATCGATGATGTGATTGCCGAAATACGCGTCAACTCGCTTTGTTTCACTGTCATGGTGATCAAAGGCCAAGCCGACGCCGGGAACATATGGCAGGTTTGTTGTGATGTCGTTTGGCGTCACTTCGATAATGCCGTCTTGCATATCCTTCGGGTGGGCGAAAGTGATTTCACCGACAAGACCCAAGTCTTTGAGCAAAACGGCACAAACCAGACCGTCCATGTCCGAACGTGTAATGAGCCGGTATCCGCCCTCGGGTTTTTCGTCGAAAATAGATCCGAGCGTTGGCATTGCGGACTGTTCATGCACATTCATCTGAAAAGACCCCACGTTTTAAAAGTTGAGTGGGAGACTTTCACATAATTGTTAAAATAAACTGGACATTTTCAGAAAGACCATAGTGAAATTGCATAACCGATATTAATTTCTATTTTCAATAATGACTATGCTTCTGCATTCATTACGCGGCTAGATTCACCCAAACTGGGACGTGGTCGGACGGTTTTTCCCAACCACGCACGTGTTTGTCGATACCACAACCGGCCATCAGGTCGCTGGCTTGAGGTGACAACAAGATGTGGTCTATTCTAATGCCGTTGTTTTTTTGCCAAGCTCCGGCCTGATAGTCCCAAAAGGTGAAGGTCTCTGGTGCATCCGTACAGGCACGCACAGCCTCGGTAAAACCAAGATGTGTCAGGGTCCTGAACTTTTGACGGCTTTCAGGTTGGAAGAGGGCGTCATTTCCCCAGTTCTCCGGGTTTTTGGCGTCCACCGGATCAGGGATCACGTTGTAATCGCCCAGCAGCAGATAGGGGGTTTCATCATCAAGGCGCCGTTTTGCGTGGGCGATCAGGCGATCCATCCAACCGAGTTTGTAGGGGAATTTCTCGGTTCCGAGCGGATTGCCATTGGGAAGATAAAGGCAGCCAACTCGCAAAACACCACTGTCCGTTGAAACCGTTCCTTCGATGAAACGGGCCTGTTCGTCGCTATCATCGCCTGGCAATCCACGTTGGACATCTTCCAGCGGGCGTTTTGACAACAAGGCAACGCCGTTAAAGCTCTTTTGCCCATGCGTTTCAACATTATAGCCGAGTTCTTCAATCGCTTCGCGTGGAAAATTCTCATCGACAGATTTGATTTCCTGAAGACAGGCGATTTCCGGTTCTGCTTCCTTGAGCCACGCGAGAACGGTGTCGAGGCGCGCCTTGACGCCATTGATATTCCACGTGGCAATTTTCATTCGGTTTGTCTCTCAAAGAAGAAAAAGAGCGTCCCGGCTGAGTATTTGTCAGCCGGGGAAGGAGCTGCTTGGATTCTATATCGTAAAGCTCGTTCCGCAGCCGCAACCAGCGACCGCATTCGGATTGTTGATCTGAAAGGACTGGCCAATCAGATCATCCACGAAATCAATTTCTGATCCATCCATGTATTGCAGAGAAATACTGTCGATCAGGACGGTAACACCACCTTTGTCGATCGCCAGGTCGTCGTCCTCTCGCTGTTGAACCAAAGCGTATTTGTATTGAAGTCCGGAGCATCCGCCGCCTTCAACACTGACACGCAGCATGCTGCCTTGAGGTTCTGAGGACAGAATCTTAGCGATGCGCTTGGCAGCACGGTCGCTGACTGTTACGGGATGTTCGAGTGTTTCGGTCATCACCTTTGCCTTGAACTTGCGTATTTCCTGTCATCATTTGAAGACGACCGGGAAAAGCTGACTGTACAGCATAGGTATGATGGCATGGTGCCCACGTCAATGATGGCAGAGCTGGCTAGCAACGTCATTCGTGGGTAATGCAAAGAAGATATTCGGTGGGACTGAGGACCGGGTATCAAGGGTTTGTGGGGAGTTATGAGACCAGGTATCGGGTATGGCGCGCAGCCGAGAGCAGATTATGCCGAACATCCAGGGCAGAGCAGGGGGCGTCTGGTTCCCGAACAGGAGAGCCCGACCCGGACGCCTTACCAGCGGGACCGGGATCGCATCATCCATTCCTCCGCTTTTCGGCGGCTGAAGCACAAGACTCAGGTCTTCGTGTATCACGAGGGCGATCATTTCCGCACGCGGCTGACACACACGATTGAGGTTTCTCAAATTGCCCGGTCTCTGGCTCGCGCACTAAGGCTCGATGAGGACTTGGCAGAATGCCTTGCTCTTGCCCATGACCTTGGCCACACGCCTTTTGGCCATGAGGGGGAAGATGTCATGCACGAATGCATGGCAGGCTTCGACGGGTTTGATCATAACGCGCAATCGCTTCGCGTTGTGACCCACCTTGAACAACGGTATGCCGAGTTTGACGGCCTAAATCTGTCCTGGGAAACGCTGGAAGGGCTGGTCAAGCACAATGGTCCGCTGGTCTCGAATGATGGCGCGCCGGTAGGCAAGTTTGCAGGAAGTGAATTGCCGTTTGCCATCCGGGAATATGTGGCGCAACAGGACTTATTGCTCGGTACTTGGCCCGGTGGTGAGGCGCAGGCTGCGGCGATCGCAGATGATATCGCCTATGATGCCCATGACCTTGATGACGGCTTGAGAGCCGGCTTGATCCAGATTGAGGACTTGAAGGAAGTCCCGTTTTTGCGATCCATTCTGGAAGAGGTGGATGGGAGATATCCGGGTCTGGAAGAGCAGCGCCGCATTCATGAGATCGTGCGCCGCTCGATCACGCGAATGGTCGAAGATGTTATCGCACACAGTTATAGCCAAATTGAAAAGCTAGGACCTAAGTCAGCTGATGATGTTCGCCATGCTGGTGCGTGTCTTGTTGGGTTCTCGCCGGACATGATCGCGCAAGAAAAGGAAGTGAAACGGTTTCTTTTCGCGCGAGTTTATCGTCATCCGGATGTTCTGGCAGTGCGGAAGCTGGTTGCCGATGTGGTGCGGGATTTGTTCGCGCGTTTCATGAAAGAGCCTAAAGTCATGCCCGCGCCCTGGAGCAAGGATCTCGACAAACTGACAGAAGCGGCGCTGGCCCGTCGGGTCTGTGATTACATTGCCGGAATGACGGATCGGTACGCAATTGACGAGCACCGCCGATTGTTTGACCACACGCCGGAATTGGGGTAGGCCCTCGCCAACAATTCATCAGGCTCGCAACACCGTGATTGCAATCTGCGGTGTGCGGGCTCTTTGTGTACTACGGGATACCGGTTGGCGGTCATGAACATCTTCACAGAGTTTTCCGGGCGTGTGAAAGACATGCTCAAGGGTTTGGACCTTCAGACAAAGGATGGGGCAGCGCCGGACCTTTCGCGCGTAACGGTCGAATCCCCGCGTGATCCCGCTCATGGCGATTTGGCGACAAATGCAGCCATGGTGTTGTCTAAACAAGTGGGCATGAAGCCGCGTGATTTGGCTGAAAAGCTCGCCGAGGCTCTCAAAAACGATCCGGATGTTCAGGACGTTGATGTTGCGGGGCCAGGCTTCATCAATATGCGGCTCGCTCATTCTGTGTGGCAGAAGGTTTTGAAGTCTGTTCTGGAGCAGGGTCAAGACTTTGGCCGATCTGATTTTGGCGGCGGCAAGAAAACGAATGTTGAATACGTTTCGGCCAACCCGACCGGTCCGATGCACGTGGGGCACACACGCGGAGCTGTCGTTGGCGACGTGCTGGCCAATCTGCTGGCTTTTGCAGGTTACGATGTCACGCGTGAGTACTATATCAATGACGCGGGATCGCAGATTGACAAGCTCGCGCGTAGCGCTTTCCTGCGCTATCGAGAGGCACTTGGCGAAGACATCGGCGAGATCCCGGCAGGACTCTACCCTGGCGACTATCTGAAGCCTGTGGGTGAAAAACTGGCGACCGACTACAAAGAAAGTTTGAAAGACAAGCCGGAAGAAGAGTGGCTGCCGGTCGTCAAGGACCTTTCCATCTCCATGATGATGGACATGATCCGCGAAGACCTTGCCAGCTTGAACGTTCATCATGACGTCTTCTTTTCCGAGCGGACATTGCATAGCCGGGGTGAGGGCAACGTCTCCAAAATCGACGAAATGCTCGATGCCCTGCGGAATCGGGACCTTGTGTATCAAGGCACTTTGCCGCCGCCCAAGGGACAAGTTCCGGATGATTGGGAAGACCGGGAGCAGACCCTGTTCCGTGCAAGCGATTATGGAGATGACACGGATCGCGCGCTGAAGAAGTCTGACGGTTCCTATACCTATTTTGCCGCTGATGTTGCGTACTTTCGTGACAAGTTCCAGCGTGATTTCAAGGAAATGATCTACGTTCTGGGCGCGGATCATAGCGGCTATGCCAAGCGCCTTCAGGCAGTCGGTAAGGCCGTTTCGGATAGCCAGGCAGAGGTGGTGGTTCGCTTCTGCCAACTGGTCAAGCTGTTCCGGGGCGGTGAACCGTTCAAGATGTCCAAGCGGTCCGGAGACTTTATCACGCTCCGTGATGTGGTCGACGAGGTTGGGCGGGATCCGGTTCGGTTCATGATGCTTTACCGGAAAAACGATGCCCCGCTGGATTTTGATTTCCAGAAGGTTACAGAGCAATCCAAGGACAATCCGGTCTTTTATGTTCAGTACGGCCATGCCCGTTGTCGGTCTGTCATGCGGCAAGCTACAGAAGAACTCCCGGGTGTCGCAATTGATGACAAGGCGCTCGCTGAAGCGGACTTTTCTGCGCTGACTGATTCGGGAGAATTGGAGCTTTTGGCAAAAATGGCCGTTTGGCCGAAGATTGTTGAAGCTGCGGCCGAAACACATGAGCCGCACCGGATTGCGTTTTATCTGCACGATCTCGCCAGTTCTCTGCATGGACACTGGAATCGGGGCAAGGAATTGCCGCAATTACGTTTTATTAACGCTGACGACACCAAATTGACTGTGGCACGACTCGCAATGGTCCGGGCTGTGTCTTCGGTGATCGCTTCGGGACTATCGGTTCTCGGCGTAGATGCACCGGAAGAAATGCGCTGAAAATTGCGTTATCTGCTCTTGTCGTCTAGATTTGTACTGCAGAGGCAAGAAGTTGTTTGACCGGCTTACAGATCGTCGATGGTAAAAGAATTCGGAAGACCTTCTCACGACTCCGCAGCTGCTTCCGATAGCGGCGACGGTGAAACGCGCGATGCGCTGGATGATCCGCTTCTGGAACTTGCACGGATCGTGCACAAGAACAATCAGACGGGGGAGCCAGTGACAAGCAACCGTGTCGGAAGCACCGATTACTTCGCCGATCTGGAAGATGTCGTTCCAGGCTTCACGCGCGACGACCAAAAGACCACACAGCCTTCGCAAACTGAAGGCCGTGTCGAACCTAGTTTCGGGTTTTCCAACACGCCAGCTGAAAGCGCGGCGTCCACGCAGAGTCCGGCTCCGTCACAAAGCCCGTCTACTCCTGCAGAGCCAAATGTTAGCCAAGCATCCGTTTCACCTTTCCCAGGATTGGCGAAAGAAGAGCCAGCTGCGAGTGTAACAGCGCCCTTGGCTGATGACTTTTCGGTTTCGGATAACTTCATAGCTGAATTTGAAGCCAGCTCAGCGCCTGTTACGAGTGTGCAGTGGCCGTCTGGCGGGAATGATGTTGACGCAACACCGTCGGGTGCAGGTCGTGCACCGAATATTCAGTTATCTCCGGAAGACCTGCTCGGCGGGGATGAAGCTGAAGAGCAAGCCTCAGGTTTTGCCGAACCTCAGTCTCCGAGTGCGGCTTCGCCTGTGTTCCAATCTCCGATTTCTCAATCCCCCGACCTAACACAAGCCCCCGAAGCCGACCCCATTATGCTGCGTGAGCCTGTGTCACGTGAGCCGATGATGCAGGCGGCCAATGATGGGTTGAAGAGCGCCGGTTTCTCTCCATCTCAGGATTTGCAACAAAATTTGGAGCAAAACCTCGAAAGTGAGTTGGAAGATGAGCTGATTGGGGCATTTCGCCAATCATTTGATCCATTTGACCCGCAACAAGCATCCGCAACTGTTGAAGAAAAGACCGAAGACAAAGCACCGATGGCTGCGCAGCCACCAGTCGTGCCACCGCTCGAGATCCCGAATTCATCTGTGACAGCGCCTAAGTTTGCGCAAAGTGTTCCGACACCAGATATCCATCCAGAAGGCGCACCTGCATCCGGACCTCAGGGTGATCCTTTGGACGTGTTGGCGCGCATGGCGAGCCAGCCAGCACCGTTTGATATGGCTTCCGCCGACACAGAAACTCGCGATGTTGAAACCGAGATTGAACCGGCGGTTACTCAAGCGCCTGAGGCCACTTTTTCAGCTGCGCCGACAGTTGGCCTTCAGGCCATGCAGGAAGAGCTTCTTGCAAAGCCGACGGATAGCGTTGGTGCGCCCTCAACTCAGTTAGATGATAACGATGACGGGCTTTTCGGAGAGCCGACCGTCGCGCCTCAACCTTCACTGACCGCGGATTTCGCTGCGCCACGTTTCGATACGGCGTCTTTGAATGCCGCTCCATCTGCGCAGCCATCTCCTGTTCAGACGCAAGCTGACGACATTGATGACATGGCTTGGCCAGCTGCCGCTGCTGCTGTGCCGCAAATTGATGAGGACGAGACACCGCCACCGCCAGAAGGCTATGATCTGGATGCAGTGGCGAAAGCAATGCAGGAGAGTGATCCGAGCCTTGATGGCTCAGGAGTACTTCCTCCTCATCCTCCCGCGCAGCAACAGGCAGTTTCCGCCGAAAAGCCGAAGTCAAAGAAGGCGATGCTTGCTGCGGCTGCCGTTTTGGGCGTTGCTGTTTTGGGCGGCGGTGCGTTCATGTTCATGGACAGTGGCGGCATTGAAGCGCCAACCGGTGCGCCGCCAATCATTGCAGGTCTGCAAGGCCCGCTAAAGGTTTTGCCTGAAACGAGCGCCAATAACGCAGGGACAGATGGTTCCAAGCTGATCTATGATCGGGTTGGGGGGACGGAAGATACATCCCGTGAACGTTTGGTTGTGCAAGACACACCAGAACCTGCAGCACTGCCACCGGCTCCGCAGACAGGCTCTGATCCTTTGGTGCCGGGCACCCCAAAGCGTGTTCGTACGGTTATCGTAAAGCCAGACGGAACAATTGTTCCAAGCGGTGGATTGCAAACGACAAAACCACGGGTCATCAGCAGGGTTCCAGTCACTGTAAATCCGGATACACCTGTTGCGCCTGCACCGGCCGTTCCGCAACCGGCTGAGCCGACAACAATTGCTCAGCCAAGCGGGAATGCGACCAATCCTGCGCCAGCCCCGGCCCAGCCGACATTGGTCGTGACAACACCTGTTGTTGTGAACCCCGGAACAGAGGGGCAGGATACAGCATCGACGGCAACACCTGCGCCTGAAACGCAAGAGACACAGACTGATGCGCCGACAATCAGTGTTACGCCGCGCCGTAAGCCTCCGGCGCCAGTTCGTGTGGCAACAGCGCCTGTGACGACAACACCGGTTCAAACGCGACCAGTTCAGAATTCTGGCCCTCTGGATTTGTCCAATCCCGGGCCAGCACCGGTTCAGACACAAGCGCCAGCGACAAACGGCGGTACGATTGCCAGCGGCACATATATTGTCCAAGTGACATCACAGCGCTCTGAGGCCGCGGCACGCAATGCCTATCAAGGTCTTCAGCGCAGGTATCCTGGTGTTCTTGGCAATGTAAATGCGGTTATTGTTCGCGCAGATCTCGGAGATCGCGGAACGTTCTACCGTGCTCGCATTCCGGCCAATTCGCGTGGTGCGGCGTTCAATTTGTGCGAAAGCCTGAAATCTGCTGGCGGTGACTGCTTCGTTCGCCAGAACTAAATTTAATGCGACTTTTGATCTACTAAACAAGCCGCCCTAGTTGGGCGGCTTGTTTGTTCTTTAGATGAGCGCTTTTGCCAGGAACGGCAGGCTCAAATCCATTCGATAATCAATTGACGAATGGTTGTCGTTGAATTCCTCATAAACGTGTTCAACCCCTGCGGTGGACAGCTTTTTGGTCAATCGCCGTGCGCCATAGACCAGATTATATTGGTCGACATCGCCGCAATCGATCCACAGTCCCTTGAGAGATTTAAGCGCGCCCGTGTGATCCTCGACCATGTGAACCGGATCCCACTTGAGCCACGCTTGCCAACGCTCCTCATCAATTTCGCAAGTTTCATAATCTACTGGAAGCCTGATACCGCAAAAAACAGAAGGATCCGGATCAGGATCATACGTTGCGGCCATGGCAAAGGTCATCAGATCATGAAATGCACTGCCGGAGTATTTGGGGCCTTTTTCGAAATTGGTCACAAAGGCCTCAACAGAGCCTTTGCGGGCAATCGCCCGAAGCGCGCTTGGCATTTCCGGCAAGTAACACAGCTCAAAAGCCATGTCTCCGGAATGACAAGCCGCCGCTGACCATACATCCGCATGCTTCATGGCGTGCACCATGGAGCCATATCCGCCGGACGATTTTCCAAATACACCGCGTTTTCCAGGACCACCGCAGCCGAAGGCGCTTTCCACCGCTTCCAGCATGTCCGTGGTCAGCCAGGTTGCCCAAGGCCCCATGGCGAGGCTGTCGATATATTGATTGCCGCCGAGCCGTGTGAAGCAGTCGGGAAATGCAATGGCAACCGGGGGCAGGGTGCCTTCATGAATCAGGCGATCAGCCCGTTCGGGAACATTTTCGCCAAAATTTTTCCAATTGGTATGCGCCGGGCCGCCTGAGGTGTAGCCAACCAGATCGACCAACAAAGGAAGTCCTTCGCCAGTGTGTCCGTGAGGTATATAGACAATCACATCACGGGTGCTGCTGTCGCCCAGACGATTTTCGGTGAGAATGTCGGACTGGATGGTCAGCCGATGCAGGTCTCCTGCGGGGATATCCGGGCGTACACGCATAAATCGTCTCCTGATGACTTGAAAGCTGTGCCTTTCATTGCAAAGCCTAGTGGAGCAGTGCAAGAGGTGATTTCCCTGTTGGGGAAACACAAGCCATCGGGAGGCCCCTTCGGTTATGACAAAAGCCTTTATCAGCGGGTGTGCGGCCCACGCCTTGTCCGACGAAGAAATTGCTTTCTTCAAAGCTGAAGATCCGTGGGGGCTTATCCTTTTTCGCAGGAATATTGAGACGCCGGAACAGGTGCGGGCATTGACGCAAGCCTTTTGCGATGCCGTTGGCCGCGCCGATGCACCGGTTCTGATTGATCAGGAGGGGGGACGGGTGCAGCGACTGCGCCCACCGCATTGGCCTTCCTTTCCGCCACAAAAGCTGTTCGGTGACCTTTACCAATCCGACCCTGGCAGGGCGCGGGGCGCAGCAAAACTTGGCAGCCGCTTGATTGCTCATGAATTGCGGGGTGTTGGGATCACCGTGGACTGTCTGCCTTGTCTTGATGTCTCCTTTCCCGAAACCGTCGATGCGATTGGTGATAGATCTTTGTCTGCGGACCCGAATGTTGTCGCTGATCTTGGTAGGTCAGTTGCAGATGGATTGCTGGAAGGTGGGGTTCTGCCCGTGGCCAAGCATATCCCTGGACATGGCCGCGCGCAGGTGGATAGTCATCTTGACTTGCCGCACATTGCTGCAAGTGCAGAGGCGCTTGCGGAAGTAGACTTCAAGCCGTTTGAGGCTCTTGCTGATCTTCCATTCGGTATGACCGCTCATCTGCTTTATCGGGACCTTGATCCCGATACACCAGCAACCCAAAGCCAAAAGATCATTCAAGATGTGATTCGAAAAACCATCGGTTTTGACGGCTGCCTGCTGTCAGATGATATCTCCATGAAGGCGCTGGGTGGGGATATGTTGGATAGGGCACGAAAAACCTTTGCTGCAGGTTGCGACATTGTGCTCCACTGCAATGGTGAGATGCAGGAAATGCAGGCTGTTGCGGCTGCGGCCCCGAAACTGGAAGGCAGGAGTGCAGAGCGGTGTTCTGCGGCACTTTCAAGGCTTGTGAGCGTCCCTGATGATTTTGACCGGGACGCAGAGCGCGCGCGGTTCGATCAACTGGTGAGTCCAGTGATCGCCTGAGCATAGTCGCTCTCTTTTCCGCATGTGTCTGGGTTTGGAGTGTTTATGGTCGATAGCGATTTTCATGACCTGTTGGACGGACAGGACCCGGACGCTGAGCGTGCGGTTACAGATCCGTTGCTGGTCGTGGATGTCGATGGGTTTGAAGGCCCGCTCGATCTGCTTTTGACGCTTGCGCGAAATCAGAAAGTTGATCTTGCCCGGATTTCCATTCTTGCGCTTGTGGAACAATATTTGGAGTTTGTAACAGAAGCGCGCCGAATGCGCCTTGAACTGGCCGCCGATTACCTCGTCATGGCCGCTTGGCTCGCTTACTTGAAATCACGGCTACTTATCCCGGAACAAAAAGATGATGATGAGCCGACGGGTGAGGAACTGGCCGCAGCACTTGCCTTTCGGCTCAAGCGTCTTGAAGCCATGCGTGAGGCAGCCGACAGGCTGATGGCGCGAAATAGGTTAGGACGCGATATTTTTGCCCGCGGTGCGCCCGAAACCATGAGTGTTGACCACAAGAGCATTTGGTCCGCAACGACGTATGAGCTGCTCTCTGCCTACGCGACCCAACGGCAGCGAACCTCTGTTACATCGGTGCAAGTGTTGCGTCGAACCGTGTGGTCGTTGCAGGAGGCGCGGGAGTTGTTGGTGAAGTTGATCGGTCGGATTGGGGAATGGGCTCCAATCAACAGCTATCTTCAAGACTACCTTTATGACGACAAGGACTGGGCGACGGTTGTGGCCAGCACCTTCTCTGCAAGCCTTGAAATGGTTCGTGAAGGGCAGGTCGAATTGAAGCAAAGCGAGCCGTTTGCTCCGGTCTATATCCGGGCACGTGAGCCGGAGGCTGACCATGGAAGTTGAAGACAGTCTTCTTGATATTGGACAGGATGGCTCGCTTGAAGTCTCAACGAGGCCAGACCGTGAGGGCGTACGGATGGCGGAGGCTTTATTGTTCGCTTCCGCTGATCCACTGTCGCAAGAGGAGCTCTCCAAGCGTCTGCCAAGAGGCACCGATGTTGAAGCAGTGATTGTGGAACTACGCAAAACCTATTCAACACGCGGCGTCAATTTGGTGAATGTGGCTGGCAAGTGGTGTTTCCGGACAGCCGAAGACTTGTCATTTTTGATGAAGGAAAGTCTGGAAGAGCAGCGAAAGCTGTCTCGGGCGGCACTCGAAACTCTTGCAATCATTGCATATCATCAGCCGGTAACACGCGCAGAGATTGAGGAAATTCGCGGGGTATCCACATCCAAAGGGACGCTGGATGTCCTCATGGAAACAAGCTGGATTCGGCTTCGCGGACGGCGTCGAACACCGGGGAGGCCTGTAACCTACGGAACGACCGAGGATTTTCTTATCCATTTTGGTCTGGAGAGCGTAAAAGATCTGCCCGGACTTGAAGAATTGAAGGGTGCGGGACTGCTTGACAGCGCGGTACCATCGTCTTTCATGGTACCTACACCAGATGATACAGAAGAGCTGACCGAGGATGAAGACCCTCTGGACGAAGGCTCCCTGTTTGAAGAGACAGAGGCTCAAGACCCCTGACCGAGATGCCAAGAACGTTTGATCGCCAGTCTTCTGCCACCGCCAATATTGAAGGTGCGGGGCCGAGATGGGGTGCGCGCGGAACAGCCGGAGCAACATTTGCTGCCGGACTGACATTTCAGAACATCAGCCATGACTATGATGGCAATACATCGGTTGAATACCTGACCCTTGATGTAGCTCCGGGCGAGGTGCTTTGTCTTTTGGGGCATTCCGGATGTGGCAAAACCACCTTGATGCGGATCGCAGCTGGCGTTGAACGCCAAAACGGCGGCAGTGTCATGATCAATGGCAAGGAAGTTGCAGGCCCCAATAGCTTCTTGCCGCCCGAAAAGCGCGGTGTCGGCCTGATGTTTCAGGACTATGCCCTGTTTCCTCACATGACGATCAAGGCAAATGTCATGTTTGGATTGACAAACATGCCGAAGAAGGATGCCGAGCAGGTGGCGCATGCGGCCTTGCGGCGTGTGGGGCTTGATGGCTATGCGGATGATTATCCACATGCTTTGTCGGGCGGCGAGCAACAACGGGTCGCGCTTGCCAGAGCGATGGCGCCGCGTCCAGGCATTTTGCTCATGGACGAGCCGTTTTCCGGTCTCGACAGCCGTTTGCGCGATACGGTGCGCGAGGAAACCATCTCTATTTTGCGAGAAACCCGCGCCACATGCATCATCGTGACCCACGATCCGGAAGAGGCCATGCGGATGGGAGACAAGATCGCTCTCATGCGCAAAGGACGGCTTGTTCAACACGGCACGGCAGATGATCTGTACAACCATCCGAACAACACATTTGTTGCGCGGTTCTTCTCAGAAATGAACCAGTTTTCTGGTGTTGTGACGTCAAACGGTATTGAGACACCTCTTGGCGTCATTCCTGCAGGCGATCATCAACCGGGAACCAGAGTTGAGATTTGTGTGCGACCACAGGGCGTGATGGTGAACTCTCCAGATGTTTGTGGCGTCATTGGCCGGGTTTCCGCAAAACGGTTTGTTGGGGAAGTGGACTTGGTGTCTTTGGTCGTAGATGGACTGGATGAACCGGTGAACGCTCGCCTGCGGGCTGGAAGCTCATGGCAAGTTGGACAGGATGTCAGAGTGACGACAGATCCCAAAGATGTCCTTGTATTTCCGGCTGACAAATAGCATGTAAGATCAAATGGCCTTTGAAAAGCCTACGCCCATCGTTGCATGACAGCGTGTGTTGCGGCGGCCAAGGCTTTTTTGTACAAGGGAAATTGGGCCGCAAGAGCCTACACAATTGGGAGTTTGGCGTATGGGCATTAGTGTTTGGCAGATCTTGATCATTGCCGTGGTCGTTGTTCTGCTGTTTGGGCGCGGCAAGATTTCTGAGCTGATGGGTGACGTCGCTAAGGGAATCAAGAGTTTCAAAAAGGGCATGGCCGAAGACGACGATGCTCCTGCTGCAGCCAATGAGCCCGCGAAAACCATTGATCATCAGCCGTCCGAAAGCGTGGCGTCCGAAGAGACCAAAGATCAGTCGAAGGCTGGCTGATCCGAGCGTTTTTTGCGCACGGTTCAGTAACCCCTAACACGGCGGATCGACCATGTTCGATATCGGATGGACAGAGCTCATGGTGATTGCCTGTGTGGCAATCATCGTGGTGGGTCCGAAGGATTTGCCTCGGATGCTGCGGACACTTGGCCAGACAATGGGCAAGGTGCGGCGGATGTCCCGTGAATTTCAGTCCACATTCAATGATGCTTTGCGCGAAGCGGAGCAGCAAGCCGATATTGCGGACATGAAAAAGCAGGTTGAGTCGGTTGGAAACTTCAATCCGCTCGGCGACTTGAAAAAATCTATCGAGGACGATTTCAAGGGTAAGACAGAAGATAAGCCGGGCGAGCAGAAGTCTGACACTGCACCGTCAAGCGAGCCAGCCAAGCGGGCTGCGGATGAAGTTGAGGCACCTACGGTCGCGGTTGCTGTTGAAAGTTCCCAAGCCTCCAAGACGCCGGTCTCAGAAGAAAATAAGGCATGACCCAGGAAGATATCGAGTCCTCAAAGGCGCCTCTCATCGAGCACCTGATCGAGTTGCGCCAACGGCTGATGTGGTCGATTGGGGCCATCCTGGTGATGTTTGTGATCTGCTTCTATTTCGCGACAGACATCTACAACATCCTGACGGTTCCATATCTGCGCGCAGCGCCGGATCCGGATGCGGTGAAGATGATCTTCACTGCCCCACAGGAGTGGTTTTTCACACAGTTGAAGCTGGCATTGTTCGGCGCGCTGTTTCTTGCGTTTCCTGTTGTCGCATCCCAAATCTACATGTTCGTAGCACCCGGCCTTTACAAGGAAGAACGTGGCGCATTCCTGCCGTTCCTCGTGGCCACACCAATCCTGTTTTTGATTGGTGCGTGTCTGGTCTATTTCCTCGTCATGCCCATGGCCATGAGCTTTTTCCTCTCAATGGAGCAAAGCGGAGGAGCAGGGCAGGTCGCGATTGAGCACCTTGCCAAAGTGAGTGAATATCTGGGTCTGATCATGATCCTGATCTTCGCATTCGGCCTTGTTTTCCAGTTGCCAGTCGTGCTCACGCTTTTGGGGCGCGCGGGTCTGGCCACCAGCGACGGGCTGAAGAGCAAACGCAAATATGCAATCGTGGCGGCCTTTGCAGCGGCGGCGATCTTGACACCACCAGACCCGATCTCGCAGATCGGTCTTGCACTGCCAACGCTCCTTCTCTACGAAGTCTCCATCATTTCAGTCAGACTCGTCGAGAAGAAACGGGCCGAACGGGAAGCAGAGAAAGAAGCCGAAGAGGCAAGCTAATCTGCCAGACCCCATGCTCATGTGGACCGGCGAGATGATAAACCACGCGCCGTTCCGGGAAGCACTATGTTCGATATTAAATGGATCAGGGAAAACAGCGAAGCTTTTGATGCAGCTTTGGCAAAGCGAGGCTATGAGCCGTCCGCAGCCAAGCTGATCGCGCTGGACGATGCCCGCCGCAGCCATATTACCAAGCTTCAGGAAGCACAGGAGCGCCGGAACTCAGCCTCCAAGGAAATTGGCAAGGCGAAAGCCGCCAAGGACGAGGAAAAGGCGCAAGCGCTGATCAATGAAGTCGCCGAAATCAAGGCCTTCATCCAGTCAGGTGAGGAAGAAGAGCGCAAACTGGTCGCAGCTGTCGAAGACGCGATGGCGGTTATTCCAAACCTTCCTCACGACGATGTGCCCATGGGCGAAGACGAAGCTGACAACGTGCTTTATCGCACGCATGGCGAAAAGCCGACCTTCACCTTCAATCATGCTCCGAAAGAACACTTCGAGCTGGGCGAAGAAAACGGGGGCATGGACTTTTCCACGGCAGCCAATCTTTCCGGTTCACGGTTTGTGGTGCTGAAAGGTCAGATTGCTCGTCTTGAGCGCGCTCTCGGTCAGTTCATGATCGACACGCATACGCAAGAGCATGGGTATACAGAAGTATCGCCGCCACTTCTTGTTCACAACAAGCCGCTGTTTGGCACAAGCCAGCTGCCGAAATTTGAAGAAGATCTCTTCAAGACCGGCGATCATTATCTGATCCCGACCGCGGAAGTGCCACTGACCAATCTGGTTGCCGATCAAATCCTCAGTGATGAAGCTCTGCCTGTTCGGGTCAGCGCGTTGACCTATTGTTTCCGCTCCGAGGCGGGCTCCGCCGGTCGCGACACACGCGGAATGCTGCGTCAGCACCAGTTCCAGAAATGTGAGCTGGTTTCGGTAACGAAGCCTGAAGAGTCTCTCAATGAGCTGGAACGCATGCTCGGTTGCGCGGAAACAATTTTGCAGAAGCTGGGGCTGCATTACCGCGTCATGACGCTGTGTACTGGCGATATGGGCTTTGGCGCACGCAAGACTTACGACATTGAAGTCTGGTTGCCGGGGCAGGACACATATCGTGAAATTTCTTCTTGTTCTGTCTGCGGAGACTTTCAGGCCCGCCGCATGAATGCTCGTTTCCGTCCGCAAGGCGAAAAACAGACGGTGCATGTCCATACCTTGAACGGGTCCGGCATCGCAGTTGGGCGCGCGCTGATCGCAGTGCTTGAAAACTACCAAAACGGCGACGGCACCATCACCGTGCCTGAGGTTCTGCGTCCTTACATGAACGGTCTGGAGACAATCGGCTGACATGCGCATTCTGATCACCAATGATGATGGCATTCACTCACCGGGGCTGACGGCGCTGGAGCGGATTGCCCGGACCTTGTCCGACGATGTTTGGACCGTTGCACCTGAAACGGATCAAAGCGGCGTTGCGCATTCCTTGACGTTGAATGATCCATTGCGGTTGAGGCAAGTCGCAGACCGTCAGTTCGCCTTGAAGGGCACGCCAACCGATTGTGTGATCATGGGTGTGCGCAAGGTTTTGCCAGCACTGCCTGACTTAATTCTTTCCGGAATCAATCGCGGACAAAATCTGGCTGAAGATGTCACCTATTCCGGGACTGTCGCCGGAGCTATGGAAGGTGCGATCCTCGGCATTCGCTCTATTGCCGTGTCTCAGGCCTATGATTGGGATACCAAGTCCGAACCCATTTATGAGACAGCCGAGCGTCATGCGCCGGAGCTGTTCAAGAAGCTGATTACTTTTGAGACCCCGCGCTACACCTTGTTGAATGTCAATTTCCCGGCAACGGGTCCAGACGGCGTTAAAGGTACAAAAGTGACCGTACAGGGACATCATGAGCAAAGCGGACTCATCATTGACGAGCGTACGGACGGGCGCGGGTTTCCTTATTATTGGTTAGGATTTCGGGACCGCGGCAATTCGGTTCTTGGCAATTCCGATCTTCAAGCCGTTCGAGATGGCTATATTTCGGTGACGCCTTTGCGGATTGATCTGACGGCTCATGATATGGTGTCGGGACTTGCTCAGGAATTGAAGTGATTCCTTCGCACCATCCGGAGAAACGAGTATGGCTTCGGCCGAACAGGCGTCCCGTTTTTTGACTGCTGAACCGCTTCCTGATGAAGCAGAGGCCCGTGCCTCCTTCGTTCTGGGACTGCGCCGACGGGGCATTGGGGCGCATGATGTTCTCTCGGCCATAGAACGCGTCCCGCGCCGTCTGTTCTTGTCTGCCCGGTTTCACGGTCTGGCTTATGAAGATTCAAATCTGCCCATCGAATGTGGGCAGGTTGTTGCCGCACCGTCTCATGTCGCGCATGTGGTGCAAGCGCTCTCCATTGCGAAGAAGCACCGGATTTTGGAAATCGGCACCGGGTCCGGTTACCAATCAGCGACCCTCGGGCATCTGGCGGGGCGGGTAGATACGGTTGATCGCTATCAGATCCTTGTGAATCTCGCCGAGCAACGGATCGCTGCACTGCGCCTTGGGAACGTGTTCGTTCACCATAATGACGGTCTTTCCGGCCTGACGCAAAAGGCACCATTTGACAGAATCATTCTTAATGGGGCTGTGGAAAGCATTTCCGAAGAAATACTGGGGCAACTCGCGCCGGAAGCTATTTTAATCGCACCTATCGGTGCGGCAGGTGAACCGCAAGACCTTGTAAAACTGTCAAGAATCAATGGACAAATTGCCAAGGTGAAGATTGGGGTGGTCCGATCCGTGGCGTTGACCGCCGGAAAAGCCCAAAGCCTTTAGGGTTTTAGTTAAAATCCAAATTTGATGCCGGATATTCAGTCTTTATAAACCTAACTGGTTTCCGAAGAATTATTTTCATGCGGTTATGTCTTTGCTTTTATTATGTAAAATTTTTGACTTGCCGCACCGTTAGGTGCGGCGGGTTTTTGTTCTATTTTTAATCCCGCTGTGGCGATAGCCGTTGGAAATTTTTCGGAAAACATCTTCTCCCCAATCCATCAGCATTGCGTTCATGGCGAACAAAATTACACAGCAGTTGTTTTGGGTATAGTCGCCTCCTGCCTCGATACGATCGATTGAAGGAGAGTAGGGGCTGAGACGAGATTGAACGCACTTTTCGGCTAAAAAGGGGAGTCCGCTTAGTGCGCATTTATAGTTTGTTTTTTCCAATTCGAGTAATGCCCATTTTCTAGTGAGGTCGAATTGGACACCCTGCTTTTTTGCACGCGCTTTCGCTGTCGATATTGCTATATCGGATATTTCCCAAGTAACTGTGTGTTGCGACGAGGTTGACCGTTTTCACGGACGTTTGCAACTTGAACTTCGTCCCTGTTTCCGTACACTGGGGTACTTTACCCCCTGTTCATGAAAGGGGCACCGAATGGGACAACATCGTCGGAACTACACGGACGAGTATAAGGCACCCGTGGGATGGGCTCACGGTGCATGTTGCTGACCAGCGGGCGGAATTTTTCGCTACTTCGATAGGCGCGTTTTGTCGGACGGATGGCACGTGGCGGCATTGCCTATATTCTGATGTTGTACTAGTTGAATTTCCCAACAGAAAATAGTGAGCCTCACCCCTCTCTTGCTATCCGCTCAAACTCTCGCTGGACCGCCGCTTTGGCCTCTTCTTTGGTGTCCTCAATGCCCTGTGCGCGGGCGTGGGTGTCGTTGACGAACCAATACCAGTGCTTGCCGCCTGCCTCCAGATAAACACGCGCCTGAAGGCCCAGAACCCCATCACAGGTTGCTATCCCGTCATTAGCCTTATCCGGCCATGTTGCGCGCCACTTGAGATTCATTCTTGAGCATAGCCTCGTTCATTCGTTCTTATTATATTCTCATGAACTGATTGGCGGAACGTGTCCAGAACGCGGCTTGTCGCATTGCCAAAATGTTGAAAATTCCCGGTTAAAATGACGCGGGAGATCCGGAGCGCGCCAACGCTGCCTCCTAAAAGACAGTCTTGAATCACAGTTCAACTGATTTGGGAAACCACTTTATCAACAGAGCCTATATCGATGCTGTCGTTGTGTAGATGGGAATAGTCATCTTCGTAGTGGTAGGGCTGCGAAATAAATGCTATTCAGTTTCTTGTATCTACCCAAAGGGAAGTAATGACAAAAGCACGCGTTCAACAAGTTCGGCCGATTTTCGACTATTCAGATTATTTAGAGCCAAATTACTTTAAATTTTTGATCGGTAATCAACCCAGACTACAAGGCTATGCAATCCTTCTTGCTATTTTGACGATCCCGTTGACATATGCAACATTGCACATTCCGAAGATAATCGTTGACGATGGTGTTTTGGATAAAAGTTTTCCTAAGGAAGTACTGGGGTTCCAGTTAAGCCAAGCTGAGCTACTCGCAGCATTATGCTTCTTATTTTTGTTTCTAAATATCGCAGCAGGATATCTAAAGCTAAAGCTGAATATTCTTGTTGGATATATTTCCGAGTTGGGAATGCGAGACCTTCGCATGACTGTTCTAAAGTTTCTTCACAAAGTCAGTAACAAGGATATCCCAGCTAGCCAAAAGTCGCAGATAATTATACCGGAAATGGAGGCTTTTGGAGGGTTTATCGGAGAATTTCTGACAATACCCGTTGTCCAAGTATCCACGCTCGGCACAGTAATATTTTTCTTGTTTGAACAAAGTGCACTTTTGGGTGGAGCTGCGCTACTCATTATTCCAATACAGGCGTTTGTCATGCCAAGATTCCAGCGCAATCTTGTAAGATTAAAGAAGACAAGAATTAAACTGGTTAGAAATTTTTCTAATATTGTAGAACAGTTTAATGGTAAGTCTTTTTCTGATGAGGGCGATATAAAGTTCGTTCCTAAGCGGTTTTATGAAATAATTACAAATAATATTCTAAATAATAGAATGATTCTATTTGAAAAGAAATATAGATTAAAATACTTCAACAATATCGTAGCAAAAATTACCCCATTTTTGTTCTATTTTATTGGGGGTCTGCTGGTTATACGTGGTGAAATCACCCTCGGAACGCTTACAGCTGCGCTTGTGGCGTATCAACAGCTTGACGCTCCTTGGAGGGTCCTGATTCAGTTTTATCAGCGTTGGAGCACCACAAAAATGCAGTATGAGCAGATACTGCAAAGAGTTAATACTGAGAATTAAGCGGACAAGTATAACTCCACTTTTAAACGACGTGTCAGCTGCGAGGATGATTACGGCAAGGAAATGTTTGCCCGGTCTGACTTCGAAGTCCTCGCGGACCTGATGCGCGGTGCTGCGGGAAAAGTCATCGTCTCGATTGACCTTGACCTGAGACCCGGAATCTCCTCCAAAAATGAGTAGAGTTCGTCCCGAACTAGGAGACGACATATGAGACGCTCACGTTTCACCGAGGAACAGATCATCGGCATGATCAAAGAGCAGGAGG
>Ga0189285_100108_pt1 | contig 21773 bp, 20 predicted proteins | sample GEYOminimetaG_FD_130315 | JGI IMG/M metagenome (GOLD analysis project Ga0189285, IMG submission 130315) | Marine microbial communities from the Costa Rica Dome - GEYO mini metaG | ecosystem: Environmental > Aquatic > Marine > Oceanic > Photic zone | place: Costa Rica: the Eastern Pacific... | reverse complement strand
CGGAGGACTGGCGTCGGAGGAACCTGCGTTACTACCCCTGGCATGGCCGCGGTTATGTGCAGCTGACTTGGGAAGACAACTATCGTCGAGCGCAACGTGAAACTGGTTTCCCGGTCCATGACAATCCATCTCAAGCGCTGGAAGCTGAACCGGCGTCCGCGATATTGGTCAAAGGCGCAATGGAAGGGTGGTTCACCGGCAAAAAGATCGTCGATTACATCACGCTGAAGAAGTCCGATTTTTTCAATGCTCGCCGTGTCATCAATGGTCGGGACAAAGCTGGAGCGATTGCAAAGATCGCAAAGGACTTCGATAGCGCGCTGGAGGTTGCTGGTTACGGTGTGACTGACCCGGTGCCCATTGCGCAGCCAGAGGCGAAGCCGAAACTCCATAAATCTCTTGCGGAATCCAAAGAACTCATTGGTGGTGCAACCGGATTGGTAGCTGCTGTTGGTGCCGTTTTCGAGCAATTGGACGGGAACATAGTTGCTGTTGTTCTTGCTGCACTAGCGGTCGGATTTATTGCCAATCGGCTCTATGCCCGCTGGAAAGATGAACGCTGATGTTCGGCCTTCCTTCAAAGAAGCTGATCGGGGCGGCGGGGCTTGCCGTCCTGATCGCTCTTGGCGCTGGTTATGGTTGGGGCAGGCTGGATGGCAAGGCTCTGACCAAGTCCGCAATTGAACGCGCGCTGCGCAAGGCAGAAAAATCCACCGAGGATGCAATCAATGAACTTGCTGAAGAAGCTGATCGGGCTCGTATGCGCCGGCGCGAGTGCCTTGCTCGTCGGGGGATGTCCTGGTCCTTCGCAGACAACGAGTGCCTCAAAACCCAAGCTGAGCCTGAGCGCTAGGCAGGTTGTCGGGGTCTCGTTGATCGGTGCGCGGGGCGCAACAACGGCAGACCAGGACAAAATCGACGACACGGCTGCAGGCCTTTGCGGGGCAGGGGTCTGGACCAAATCAGAATGTCAAAAACATGAAGCGGGGCTTGAGTAGTGAAAGAATATTCCGAGTGGTTCTGGCAACTGCCGTTGATCAAGCTGGCAGTGATTGCAGCCTTCGCGATCATCGGAGCGTCTTTGCCGAAAGACCTTTCGGCGCGAGACCGGGTGATGACATTCTTCATCGGATTTTTGGCTGCGCTGGTGTTTGGCGAACCGCTGCGCGAGATCCTGACCATGAGCGATTCATGGGCTTTTGGCATGGCGGGCATACTGGCTATGACAGGGCGAAACATCGCTGTGTTTTTCCTCCGGGCTAGCCGCGATCCGGCTGGCTTTGCCAAGACGTGCTTGCAGATTTGGCGAGGAAGATAGGGCGGCTAGTGCTCGCCTTTTTTGTTTGATGGAGCGGGGGTCGGGAGTTGAACCCGACGCACTGCCGGAATGAACCGGCTGAAATGCCTGCAACACTGTTGCTTCATCTGTGCGAACCGTCCCCCGCGAAATTGTTAGACCGTTGTTAGACGGGCTAATAAACACACACAAGAAAGTATCGAGCAAGGAGAACGCCTTGCGCGTAAGCAAAGACTCCAAACTAGCAGAAGGAACTTGAGTTTTGCTCAAGGCTTGAAAACTTGCCGCGAGTTGCGAGACATGACCCGCAGCGAGTTTGCAGACGCAATGGGTGTTACAAGACGAGCACTATACAATTATGAAACTGGGCAACGCAGCATTCCAAGCGATCTGATAGAAGAGGTCGCAAAAGAGGGCGACTTAGAATTCCATGAGATTTTCGGAAGCAGTTTCGAGAACGCGTCGTTCGAACAACGCAGGTCGGATGCTGCTCTTGCCATAAAATTGTACCTAAGCCTGAAAGATCGCTTTTCCGAGGGCAGCCATACCGAACACTCGCACATTGCAGCCGATGATGCAGACATCCTGCGCATTGCTGCCAAAGCAGCAGCCTCTTGGTCAGACAAGGTAAAAGTCACAGAAAAGAGTATTGCCAACGTCACCAAACGTGTGGCCGAAGAGTTAGCTGACTACTACGCGATGTTGGATTTGGCCGATGGCTAGTTTCCAGAGGATGCACTGACCGGTAGCCGAATTACTCTAAGGCTGTTCTGCTCTTTTGCCTTCGCATGAAACTAAATAGGGGCGACTGGCAACGTCAATTGAAGACGGAACAACGATTTCCACCTCCTCGGGATCCTTGGGACCTGCAAAATTAGAATTGCTGAGGTCGGTGACTACAAAGTAGCGCACTTCGGTGGCCAGAGCGGATTGGATGAACCGATGCCAGTCTAACCCCAGAGCGCGGTCCTCCTCGCGAAATACCTGAACGGTCACATACTCATTGTCTCCGTCCAAACGTTGATAGACGACACCATCCTCGTTGTAGACCAACGTGGTCAGTGTTTTGTGATCTTGTGTATTGAACCACTTGCGGAAGTTTTCCATGCCCGATTGCTGTTCCTCTGCGGCATAGACTATCCGCACATTGCTGCCTTGTGGACAGTCTAGTGTATTCGGAGCATTCCGGCCCTCGATTTGCTCGCCAAGACCGGCCACCACGGTACCAAACTCCTTGAGCGCGTTTATGAAGTCCTGTTCGAGGTCCGCTTCTGCAATGGTCAGTCTGCGTAGGCATGTGTTTTTCTCATCAGAAAGGGGAACCCTCCGAACCGCCGTTTCACAAATTTGCGAAATCTCCCCGAAATATCTATGTGACAAAGGATCGCCTGGATCAGCAAGTGTGCACGAAACAAGTCTGCCGTGAAGCCTACTACATCCGAAGTTGTTGCCGCCGTATATTTGGTCCGCGTTGACCGGGCACACCTTTAACCCGATACTTCCGGTATTGACATTGACTGATCCGCGTGTGTTGACATCATTGGAAACGCGTTCGGCGATAATCGTACGTATCGCTTCTTCTGCACCCTTTATTTGAGGCAACGTTGCAGAGAAGCCTTTTGAAGGCATGCAAACGCTGTCAATCCGAACACGCGTGTCGACATTTTTTGTTAGAGGAGCACCACCTAGGCCAACTCGGCTATAAGTCGATGTCGCTTGCTCAACACATTCCATTGTCTTTTTAACAACACAGCTTTCATCAAAAATGTATCTTTCTTGCCCCGCGCTCCCCGGCGTCACTGTCTGGCCAATGCAAAGAACTGAACTGAAAACAAGGGGCAATACTCTTGGCATGGGCAGGTCCTTTTCTACTTTTGCAAAAGGTTAAGTGTGTATACGGCTTCGGCCATTTTCGATGGAGCGTGGTTTTCGCTTTCGAGCGTCGTGGTGACCCACTCATCCAAAACAAGATCACGCTCTAGCTGCTGGCGCTTCAAACGAAGAGACTGCAAGGCAGGGGTGTGACTGATCGGTGCGGCGTGTTGGGCCAAGAATCCAGTGGAGTTGCCTAGGATTTCGTGAGTCAGTGGGATCTGCGCCAGTCGCGTATCCCCCGAACTGCCGATCCAAGTATAGGCCCAGGCTGGTTGATGTTCTTCGTCTGCCTTCGTTTCGTCTGCAAGCACCGGATCAATGGCGACATCGGCAAATCGCATGTCTGGCAATATCTTCCGCAAAAGACTATCGGTTCGAGATTGTCGCGCGATGTTGATCACAACCTTTGAGGTGCCGATGCGATTTCCGCCAGGGCCATCGAACTGGTACGAGCATACAGGGTTTGACGAACCGACCAAACATTCCCGTCGTTCTGCGTAAGCGCCCTCGGTCAAGTTGCGCACAGATAGATACATCCAGAAGTTCGCCTCTGTTTCGGGATAGCGTTCAAGCATCTGGGTCGCGAGAAGATAGCGATGCAGTGCAGTCCATGTGCTGGGGTGCGATGTGCCAAGTTGATCAAAGCAATATGCCAGTACAGGCTCACTCAGCTCTGACAACTCGTTTTCCAAGTCGGTCATCAAGCCGCCCGGTACATCGCAGGACAGTGCGTCGAGCACTTTGGATTCTGCGCTTAACAGGCCGCTCTCTTTCTTAAGGTCAGCTAGGCCCTTGTCCACCTCTTCAATCCTCGCGTTCAAGTCTGCCAACCGGGCGATCTGATGGTCGAGATAGAGTGACCTACGATTGAGACTTTCCTGACGAAAGGCATCGGGTAATAGCGTGCTGCGTGCCTCTGCAAGAGTGTCGCGCGTACGGCGCAAGGCAACAACTCTTTCGTCTGCATCGAACCGGTTCACCTCCTCGACGAAGTCATGCCAATTCTGCGGTAGTGCATCGCCATGGCCAAAATCGTTCTCAACCAAAGCCGCCTCGATAAAAGGAAGAAAGAGGAGGCCTGACTTCAGGCTTTCCTGAGCAATAGCGATATCAAGAAGGTCTGTGACCTTTGTCAGATCATCATTGGCGTCCTGCACCCCGGTAAAACTGTAACCCTCAACCGCTTCAGCATCCAATAGGTCGCTCGCGGGCAAAAGGACTTCCCCACCACCATCCTTGGAGCGGACAAGCAGCCGTTTCATATTCGCACTGTACAACGCCAAATCGGAAAACGTGAGCAACAGCGTCTGATCTATCTGTTGTTCCATCAAGGACCAGCGCGCCTCGGCCGGGTTTCTGGCTTCAAAGGCGGAAAGAAGGGTTGGCGGCTCTATCTCTGCTGGCAGTGAGGCACAGGTCAACTTCGACAAATTTTCAACATAGGAGAAGTATGGCCGTGTGGCCGTAAAGCTTTCCGGTGCTCGGGCACCAACGAGTATGGCATGGCGTAGACAATCCGGCGTTTGCTCGCCGTAGCGGAAAATGTCGCGCACCCTGTCAGTCAAAAAACTGTGCTCGCGCTTCAATGTCGCCGTGATACGATCGTTGTTACGCTCTGAGATCAGAAACACCGCATCCACAACCGCGCCCTGAGCTCGGTATAGGGTGGAGACCTGAGAAATGTAGTCAAAACAGGTCTCCATATCCCGGCCGCCTGCCTTCCAATGGGCTTCCCGATCAGAATATAGCGCATAAAAGCCGGTCGCCGCATCGAAATTGAACTGGTCTGTGCCCTGTCTGATCATACGCAGGCACGCATCGCTTCGTGGCAGAACCGTGGAAGAGGAAACCAAATCTGTGAGGTAGTCGATTTTTTCTTCTATGCGATCAAAACGCGTATTTAGGCTGCGATCAAGCTCGACAAGCTTACGGTCGATCTCTTCAATGGCCAACAGTGTCTGTCGCTGCAATCGTAGAACTTTGTCAATTTTTTCATTCAGAATACCTAGAGCCTTCATGATAGCTTTGAACCGCTCCTGATCGGGATCGGTCTTTGGCTTTCCAAAAAGCTTCAGAGCGTTTGCAGCGATTGATATTCCTGACGTCCAGGCCGTAAGGCTGGAAAGGCTATCGATATTCGCCACCAGAGACTGCGTTTGATGAGCAAGATCTGCCACAAAAGAGGCTTTGGAAACGGCAATTGCCAAGTCCTCAGAGATTATATCACTATCGATCCGAGATATTTCGCTCATGAGTTGACTCGTCGCGTTCATAAAACGCACTCGCTCTCCCCAAACCGCGACAGATGAAAACGCATCGGCTTGTTTCTTAAGGGAGGCCTCCAACTCCGAGCGTTTTGTTGGCTCCATATCGGCAAAAAATCCGCCGCTTTGAAGTGCGGCCAGCTTCTCCGGCGGCGACATCTTTTGCCAAAGCGTATGCTGAATGAAACCGATCTGCTGCCCCTGAAAACCCACCCGGTTTCCGAGTGCTGACAGATTGCCTGACACGATGCTCAGTTCATTGGAAAAAGCGACCTGCGCTTCGGCCAGACCATTAAGTCGCGTATTGGTATCTTCCGCAAATTTTTCGAACGCATCCTTCAGCTTACTGATATTTTCAAAATTCTTGGCGACAGTGCCTTGCAGATCTTGGATCTGCCGAGCGTTAAGGTCGATCCTCAGAGAATTGGTTTCAATCGTGCGCCGAGTTGCGTCCTCACAGGCTTCCTTGCCGATCTTCTTACAGGTCTCCGAAGAATTCAGCCGCTGCGTGAAGGCACCCGACTGCAGAGATTCCGTTACGGCCTCCTGTCGCAACCTAAACGCCCCTTGAAGGTCGCCAGCACCCTCCAACTGCCGCGCTCGCTCAATTAAGTCTCGTGCGCGGTTCAAACGTTCATCCGAAGCTTCATTGAACGATAGCTCCACTATAGCCTGAGAATCGACAACGATTTGGCGGTAGGTACGGTCCAAACCAGCATCAACGAATGCATTTATAAACTCGCTGGCTTCATAGCCCAACGCTGCGCCGCCTGGCCCTCCCAAAGAGCCTATTGAGGTAAACAGAATTGTGTTGCCTGCTTGAAAAGCACTTGCCTTTTGCTTTCTTAAGGCGAAATCAGTTTGCAGAGTTTCTAGCTGCCGCGCGACGAATTGTGCGGAGCTTCGACCGTTTAAATGCGCGTAGGTTCCCGGCTTGATCTGTCGTGCCTCATAAGTTGTCAACTCAGGCAACATCCTAACAATATCAGGAGCATTAGTTCTGAGTTCTGAGCCAAGCTTGTTCAGGGCCTGCTCTCTTGTAAGAGGCTCAAACGGTAGCTCTTGTGCAAAAGAAGCGAAGGAAAAACCTATTGAAAAAACAGCGGTAAAGGCAACTCCGCTCAAACGTCGATAATACATATAGACACCATGTTCTAGCAGTAGATCACAGTCAACATTTTTGGAGCCGACAGAGCGCTGTAAATGACTCACCAATTTTCTGCGTTGCTTGGTCGTGCTGAACTACTGATCCTGTATCATGAACCGAAGCAGTGGCTCATCATATAGGGAGCAGTTTTGCTTTTGCACTTTCCCGCCTTTGGTGCATCAGGCAGCATCGGTCAGGCCTGACACCGCCTGCTTTTAGGAGTGTAAAGAGATGGAGTCAAACCTCTTTGGGGAACGTGAAAACAATGGCGTTGCGCCGGTTGCACCTTGGATTGGGGGCAAAAGGAACCTTGCCAAGCGCCTTATCCGGCTGATTTCTTCAGTCAAACATGACCTCTACGCCGAAGCTTTTGTCGGCATGGGCGGTGTGTTTCTGCGTCGTAAATTTGCGCCAGGTGCAGAGGTCATAAACGATTATTCCGGCGAAGTAGCGAACCTGTTTCGGATCCTGCAGCGCCACTATCCGCAGTTTCTCGATTGCCTGAAATTCCAGATCACCAGTCGGCGTGAGTTCGACCGGCTTCAGCGTGTTGATCCATCAACGCTCACCGACCTCAAGCGTGCTGCTCGGTTTTTGTATCTGCAGCGCACGGCGTTTGGCGGAAAGGTGTCTGGCAGCACTTTGGCGTCTGCGGTGAAAGGGGAGGCCGGTTTAACCTCACCAGCCTGGTGCCGATGCTGGAAGATGTTCACGAACGGCTCGCGGGTGTCGTGATTGAGAACCTGAGCTTTCAGGACTTCATTCCGCGTTATGATCGGCCAGAGGCGCTGATCTACTGCGACCCACCATATTTCGGCTGCGAGGATGACTACGGTAAGGAGATGTTTGCCCGGTCTGACTTTGAAGTCCTGGCGGACCTGATGCGCGGTGCTGAAGGAAAGGTCATCGTCTCGATCAATGATACGCCGGAAATAAGAGAAACGTTTGAAGGCCAACCAATGTTGCCGGTTAACGTGACTTATTCGATTTCAGAGAGTGCGCCAAAGGAGTTTGGCGAATTGATCATCACGAACTTCGATCATCCATTGATCAATGGAGATGCTACGCTTTGAGCGTGGTGTTTTCAGTCTAGCCTGCTTGCCAGTTCGGTTGCCGTTGGATTGTAATAAACCATCGTCTGTTTGGGATTTGTATGTCCGGCAATGCGGGCAAGCTCCATAACGGTGACTTTTTGCGCCAACCGCGTGCAAGCTTCATGACGTGAATCATGAAAATGCAGGTCTTCGATGTCAGTTCTGCCTTTCACGGCACGAAAGTGCACATCAACCTGCTGCGCGGTTATTGGTGGATGCCGAAGCTTTATCTCAATCAGCTCCATTGCCCTGCTCGACAAAGGAACGTCACGCGGCAGTCCGTTCTTTGTGTTGGGGAGGTGCACATATCGCTTGTCAGGGAACCATGTTTCCTCTGTGATTGAGCAAATCTCTGAAGAGCGCATTGCCGTTTCAATGGCGATAAGAAAATGAAGAATAGCCATCTGACGCTTGTTCAGCGTCTTGGTTAGGTCGAAACTGCACGCCTCAACAAGCTTGGTGATATCCTCTTCGTAGACGCGTCGGGTTCTATGAGGGTTTTCCTTCAGCTTCGGGACGCGCTGTAGCGGGTTTGGGATATCATATTCCCATCGTTTGATTGCAACATTGTAGATGTGGCTGAATATCTGGAAATACCGATTGACCGAACTCGGTGCCAGAGTTTTCCGCATATGCTTTTGCATATCCTGAAAGTCGCGAGCTGAAATGTCGGAGAGTTTTGAAGCCGTGAACGGATATTCTCGGAGTATTTTCTCAAGCCGGATTTTTTCCCATCGGTGCCCGCGTTTTTCTACAGACACCTCCGCCAGATATCGGTGAGCCAAGTCGACAAATGTGTCATTGTATTGCGCCTTTGAGCCTGAGCGCCTTAACTCCGCTTCGCGCCGCCTTGCCCAGGCTTCCGCTCCGCGCTTTGTGTCGAATGTGGCCGTTTCGCGGATCAGCTCGCCTTCTATTTTCAGCTTAATGGAAACCCTGTATCCTTCACCGCGTTTGATAATGCTTGCCATGCCACACCCCAGCTAATTGTGTGGTGTCCTATGGTGTCCTTCATGCAATATCAAGCGGAAATTAGCGAAATTGCGCGGCGTTATTTGAACTGAATAGGAATAAGGAAATTTATTAAGTACCTGAGAAATAGGCGTTAATGATAGATTTCAAGGCTCTAGCCAAAATAGCTTCGAGTCCCGTCGTCCGCACCATTTACCCCTATGATATCAAATTGAAATCATTAGTTAATCTGTCGTGTCACGAATTTTTCGTTGACGATTTGGCAGATTTTACCCCAATATTTACCCCAGTTTTTACCCCAATTGCGTGTAGGAAAACGGGGTGCGTGACAAGGATCGGTTCCTGAAGTGCCATCGTTCCGGCACTTGGTATTACCGGCGGCAAGTGCCGGTGGACGTTCGGTCTCTGGTCAATCGGTCATCTCTGGAAATCTCCCTTAAAACAAAATCGCTGGACGTTGCGCGGGTGCGGCGGGATGCGAAGGAGGAAGCGGATTCGCTTTATTGGGCGTCGCTCATGGGCGTTGCATCGTCGCGTGGTGTGGGGGGCGCGGGTGGCGCTGGTGTTGGGGCGGCAATTGATCCGGCAACGGCGCGGTATGTATCGGCCCAAAAGCGGGCGCTTGCGCTCGGCTTTGTCTGGAAGTCTTCCCATGACCTTTTGACCCAAGCGCCGCTGGAGGACGTTCTGGAGCGGCTGGAAGTGCTGGAAGGGCGTTCGCCGCAGGGGGCAAGGAAGGCGCGGGCGGAGCTGGCGCTGCAATCTGATGCCGAGGCCTTGCTTGGCACAGCTCCCAAGACCTCGGTGAACGTGTCCAAGGCGCTGGAGATCTTTCTGGACGAAATCGCGCCGGATGAGCTGACGGGCAAGAGTGAAACGCAGAAAGAGAATTACCGGAAGGTCAAACGCCGGGCGGCGGCGAATTTCATCAAGGTTGTGGGGGACAAGGATTTAGCCGCGATTACCCGCGAAGATGCGCTCGCTTTTTATGACTGGTGGAAGAAGCGGGTAACCGGCGGTGCTAAGGGTAAACAGGGCCAGAAACGGCTTTCCGGCAATTCTGCCAACCGGGACGTTGGCAACATGCGGCGGATTTATGCCGAATATTATCGCCGCCTTGGCGAGGATACGCGGGAAAACCCGTTTAGAAACCTTTCCTTCCGCGATCCGAAAGCGCTGAAGCAGGACGTGCCGCCGTTCCCTGTCAGCTGGATTTGCGAAAGGTTCTTGGTGCCGGGTGCCTTTGACGGCTTGAACCGGGAAGCGGCGCTTCTGATCCTGTGCCTGATTGAAACCGGGTGCCGCCCGTCCGAGCTTTGCAACATCACGGGTGACCAGATCCATCTGGAAAGCGAAATCCCCTTCATTGAAATCCGGTTTCGGGAAGACTGGGCGATCAAGACGGAATCCAGCATTCGGCAAATTCCGCTGATTGGCGTCTCGCTGGAAGCGTTCAAACGCGCGCCGGACGGCTTTGCGCGTTATCGGGACAAGGAAACCAATTTCTCGGCAACAGCGATGAAGCACTTGCGGCGCATGGGGCTTTTGCCGTCTGCCAATCACCGGGTCTATTCTCTTCGCCATTCCTTTGAAAGCCGGATGAAGGAAGCGCATCTTGATTATGAGCTGCGCTGTCTCTTGATGGGCCATGCCTTGAAACGGCCTGACTATGGCGACGGTGGGTCGCTGGCCTACCGGCACAAGGAACTTCATAAAATCGAATTGCCGTTTGATGCCGGGCTGTTTGACAGTTTAAGCGGGGCGGACGTGCGGCGGAGGTGTCGAAAGGTGAAGCGGTAAAAGGGGGAGAAGATGCAACGGGAAAATGTTGCCCTGCAGGCCTTTGCGGCGGAAGTCTTCAAGCGTGATCCGGAGCTTTACCGCGAAGCGATGGAAGCGTCCCGGCGCTTTATCGAAACCCGCAAACGCGCTTGGCATGAGCGTAGCAAGCGCGATGAGCTGGAAGCGCTGGATACGGCGAATACAGTGGTCGGGATGATGGAGCTTTTGGGTAAGATCGACATTCGCGACGTGCCGGACGTGTCCGATCCGCCGATTTCGGGCATGCGGTTTCATCGGTAAGACTAATCTGTGAATCGATGTCTACATTCGCTTGCTTGCAATGGCTGCTTCCTCAATTTTGGGGTGTTCCATATTCTCAGCTCTAGGTATTTTAAGATGATTTTTGAGGTCAATTCCGATCAAGTTGAACGGCTGGATGAACATCAGGTCGTCGACCTCCTTCGTCGTCTCATCAGTGCTGAACTCAACAAAAATTCTATTCCTTTACGATCCGGTAAAGCCCCAGCGCAGATAACTATCGCTGACGGTGGTGATGATGCTCGTGTTTCATGGTCAGGTGGACCTAATGAGACCGATTGGTTGCCAAGCCGTTTCACGATTTTTCAATGTAAAAAGGGAGCAACCTTTCCAGCTGGTCTGAAAGCGGAAACTCAGACGAAATCCACTCAAGGTTCCGACGAGCCAAAACTTAGCCAGGCTCTTGAGGAAGCCATTTCTCAAAGTGGTGCCTATGTCATCGTTACGCCTACGCCTGTTGTTGGCACAAACGTCGACCGCCGCATTAAAGCTATTGGGCAGGGAATCAGCGATACGCGCAACGATCCATCCTTATTGTCTTCAATTCAAATCTACGATTGCAACAGGCTTGCTGCATGGACGAATACGCATCCGCCAGTGGCGCTTTGGCTCAACGCTTTGCTGAGAGATGTACATCTCGGTGGTTTTCAAACGTTCGATGACTGGAAGCGATCTCGGGAAATTTCCGATATCGAGTTTCAGCAAAACGATGACAAACGGTTTGTCGCAAAAGGATCGGAAATCCACGCTTGGCAAAACGAAGATGTCTCGATTTTGCAAGAAAAGTCCTTTGATAAAATTCGAGAGATTATATCCGCCTTTCTGGCCACAAGAGGCAACGCCGTTCGTGTAATCGGCCCCTCGGGATACGGTAAAACACGTCTCGTCCATCAGCTAATCGCGTGTCAGACCGCATTACCTCAAGATGTCTTGAGCGAGAACCAGATTATCTACTGTGTCTACGAGGACGTTAAAGACCGGCTTTTGAACATTGCGCGGGAAATTGCCGACACCGGTTCACGTGCATTGCTGATCGTTGATGATTGCCCAGACCCTGATCACACAAAGCTAAGCGAAACCGTCCATCGGGACGGTTCTCGCTGCCATCTCGTAACGATAGGCGTGGAAACAAAAGCGCATGGTATGCGCCGCAACCTGATCGTTGAACTCAATGCCGCGTCAAATGAATTGATCGGCCATATTGCCGAGGCGACCAACAAAAAAGTCAGTGAGCGAAATGCATCCCTCATTCGAGATTTGTCGCAAGGTTTCCCGAGAATGGCAGTCTTCGCCTCGAGAGCGTTGGAAGGAGGAGACGAAGAACTCAGCTCTGTCGAGACCCTGATTTCGCGGATCGTTTGGGGCGAGCATGAAATCGACCAATCGGCGTTTGAAAGCCTGCAACTTTTAAGCCTTTTTACAATCGTTGGAATGGAAAACGAGCATGCGAAAGAACTCGAAGAAATAGCGGCTTATCGTGGCAAAACCGGACGCCAAATATTCGGCGAACTAAGACGCTTTGCCGAGCGTGGTGTTCTGTTCCGTCAGGGAGATTTTGGCGAGGTGCAACCGCTTCCGCTTGCGATGCGCTTGGTAAACCAATGGCTCGAAAGCAACCCTGCGGGGACGTTGGAGGACTTGTTCCGTTCTCTTGGTGAAGAGATGAAGTTGAGAATGGTTGGACGCCTTCGATGGGTGTCTTGGTCAGATAAGGTTTCACGTTTTGGCAGAGCCCTACTAGCCGAAGCCTTGCCTGATGAGGCCGTGCTCGACAGCGAATTCGGTTCAAAACTGTTGGTCCGCTTCGTTCACCTCGCCCCTGACGCAACAATGGAGCACCTGAATAGACTGCTTTCGGGCAAGACGGTCGACGAACTTTTGGCTTTTGAATCAGGCAGACGAAATACGATATGGGCACTGGAGAAACTGGTTTTTCGCCGTCAGACGTTCGATGCGGCTGCCAGATTGTTGCTGAAGCTCGGTGCCGCGGAAAACGAAAACTGGTCAAACAATGCCTCCGGTCAATTCACGGGCCTCTACCAGCTTTATCTGTCAGGAACGGAAGCCACGCCGGAAGAAAAGCTCGTTGTGCTGGATGACGGCTTAGCCGATCCCGACGAGCGGGTGCGTAAGCTATGCGTAGAAGCCTTAAATCGCATGCTCGAACAATGGCATTTCTCCAGATCCGGCGGCTCGGAACATATAGGTGCCGGAGAAGCGTTGGAGGACTGGCGGCCCGAAACGTGCGGTCAAATTTTCGATTTTTATCGCGCAGCCTTGTCACGGCTTGAGAAAATCGCCCTCGATCCCGGTGATCCGAACTGTCGGACCGCGCTCAATACTATCGGCGCGCACCTCAGAAGCCTCTTTGCCAGTGTTAATTTGCTCGAAGAAATTCAGGACATGATCGCACGCCTGCGCGAAGCCCATCCCGGATGGCACAAGGCTGCACTCGGGGTAAATGACTGGCTGTATTTTGATCGAAAGGAAGCGGATAAAGCTTACCAGCAAACGCTTCGTGCATATTACGATGAACTAGTACCCACCGATCCGCTGGAACAGATCTACTACTACAGTAGCGTTTGGGCCACGGATATTCATGATCCGGACGTATGCTATGACCGCGAGGGTGATAACGATCATCAATATGCCGAAAACAAGATATACGAGCTGGTCAATGCCTCGCCTAAAGAATCCGAGTATTTCCTGCTGTTTTTGGACATGCTTTTGGAAAATACGACAAATTCGGGGTGGATTGCTGTCGTCCGTATTGCAAAGCACGTCGGTGATCCCGAACATCTGCTACGGTATCTTTTAGACAATATGACCGCGAACAGCGAAATCTCCGCTGTGTCGAATCTTGTACGAAATGTAATTTCCGGCGCAGCGCAAACAGACAAAAACAAGGGCTTGGAATGCCTTGAGCTCGCACTTGGCGTTCCTAGCCTGAGCGCATCGTCAATCGAATTTCTTACTGCAGCCGGGCTGGATAACGCGCTCATGCAACGCGCAATCGAGTTTGTACAAAACGATACGGTCGAACCGCGTCAGGTTTCGGCTATTGCCTTCAGTGATATATTTCAAACCGTTGATGAGGATTTAGTTGAACTGCTGGTCAACACATTACTGACAAAGCAAGAGCGCGGAGCGTGGGCGGCAGTCGATTTCCTCGCACCTGTCTTGTATCGCTCTGACCCGAAAGAAGGGCGGTTGTTGCAAGCTTTGAAAGTTTCGGTAGTCAATGGTGCCTTATTTGACAAACAGCAATATTCAAACATGGACTGGTATCATTGGTGCGAGCTTGTCGAAAAGCTCTTCAATGGCGGCCATGTCGATGATCACTTCAGTAGCGAATTGGTAGATTTCATCATCAGTGTGACCTCAGTTGAAGAATACCATGTTCAACTCGCATTTGATGATTACGCGCAAAAAATACTTCGACGCATAATAGCCAATTCTCCAAGCCTGGTTTGGGAGAAGTACCATGAGGCGCGAGCTGGCGCAGATGGCCGAGCTGTATACCGACTTCCAAGCTTATTCGATGCGAATATTGGAGAGCCATCAAACCCCGGCGTTCTCAATGACATTCCGGCTGAAATATATGTACCGTGGATGCTTGCAGACAAAGAAGAGCGAATCCCGTTCATTCTGGATTGGATTCAGCTCTTTGACGAAGCGAAGAGCGCGCGCATATGGAGTCCGACATTTATATCATTTGCTGATGCTCATGTGGATCGACCGGAGAGGTTAGATACACTTCGTTCCAGATTGACCTCAGGTATGTGGGCAGGCTCATTCGCCAGTAAGCTTGAAGCTGAACGCGATTTGTTGCTGGAACTTCGGAGCATTTCAACAAATCCGCGTGTTCATCAATGGATTAATAGAACTACGACACAGATGAAACAACAAATCACAGAAGAGCGTAGGCGGGATGCAAATAGAGAAGCTTCGTTTCGCGGGTGATTTTTGGAACACCTAACCCCCAACCCTTCGTCTTACCCTCGCCAATGCGTCCTGTTCGCTTTCCAGCGCCTTGAGTTCGGCTTCCAGCTTCAGGAAGAACGGCAGGTAGGCGTTGCCGAAGCGCAAGACGAGGGTTGCAGCGGTGTCCAAGGCGGCTTCCAGTCTGGCGCGCCGGTCGCCCTTGGGGCGGGCAGGTTTTCGGCATGGCTTGCCGATGCCGGGGCTTTTGCTTGCCGGGTCTTGCTGTTTCAGGGGATGGGTGAGCGGGTGTCCCATGGATGAGGCAGGGTTTTCCGTTTAACCGGTCTAAATCGGAAGGTGTCGGTGTCTCAGCCAAGTGCTATTGGCTTAGGCTTTCGAGAGTTATCTGGAGAGATACGCGTGAACTTTAAACATCGTTGATATGAAACTTGGATTTGGAACCTGTTCGCATTGGGCGATCCTCCCTGTGGCGTTGCGGACATTTTCGATGCCTGCATATGAGCTGTTTTGATACTGGGGCTCATTTCCTTCGCTGTTTCCGAGCAAGCGCATTTGCTGGTGTGTTATGCGTGAGCCGGACACGATTTTTCCAAAGGCTCTTGCTTGCTAATGAGCTCCGTTTAATGCGCGAAACACGACTTCACTGCAATATTGGCGATAATTGAGCAAATATGCATTGCAGTCAAGCTCGCGATAATTTCGGTAGGCTGTGTTGGGGATTAACCAGAAATAGAAGGGTGGGGTTCGCTGGATGATCCGCTTGAATGCGCTCAAAGGCGGAAAAGGCTTAGTTGGTATAAAACATTATTAAATATTGAGAAAATTGGATTCTTTACTACATGAATGTGCCCTTTTTTCGGGGGGAAGGGCACCGTAGGGCGTCTTATTCAGCGATTTCATGAGTTGTTAGTAGGCCTGCTAACGTCATCACATTGGCGTGTTAGCCGCCATGCAGTTTAAGTCTATTTGCAGTGTTTCCCGCCTAATGCGCTTACTGCCCTTCAGTAAATGGTCTGTCTGATAGGGTTCTTTGCAGCCATGTGAGCGCAAATTCCATAATTTAAGTGTAATATTATTGTATCAAATCGTATTAATTCGATTGTTTTTGATGTTAATACATAAACTAAATCAGTATGATTTCAAATTTTGATATTTTCATTTATTTTCATTTTGCGATTTGTTCTGCGCAATTTTATAAATTTCTTCTGCTATTTTGATAACATCTTTCAGGCTACCTTTTCCACCTAATGCCATTTTGTCGAACTCCGCAGCTGCAGCAAAGCTAATGCTGATCAGGTCGCTCTCATCAATGCATGAGAGTGAGTCCCCGCTCATTTTCTTTGCGAACAATTCAAAGATGTAGTTCGAGTTATCCGAGTGGCTCGCCACCTCCGATGCATTGCCGTCGTTTGGTTGCGGTGGTAGCGGATCTGCGCGCATTGCTTCGGGCGTTGTTTTCTCACCTGTCAAAAGCCAGACAGCAGACACATTAAATGCGTTTGCGAACTCATTAACCTTTGATTTAAAACCTCTTTTTCCGTTTTCATATTGCGCATATGTTCGGTCATTTACACCGAGGGCATTTGCTGCCTGCGTGGCTGTTTTGTAGCCTGCCAGTAATCGGGACTGTTGCAGTCTTGAGGCCGCTTCAAGTCTCTTTCGCTCTTTATCAGCAAATAGACTTATTGCAGATTTGCCTGTCTTATCCATGTTTTCCACTTCTTAAAAATGCAAATGCAATTGACATAGTGTGGTGGCAATGCATTAAAGTTCATTTATTGGCTCGTAGGTCTACTTTTACATAGAATATGGGTCATTTGCCAAGTGGGACATCTAACTTTGGCAAAAAATGCCCGATTGCGGCACGCATAAGAAGTTTTTCGGCGTGATTTGCATGGCGGTGGTGGTCTGGGTGTCGTGTAACCGCCAATTCATCCTGAAAACAGATTGTTGACGTGGGGGTTTTTATGCCTAGTTCCGCGAACGGCGCGCGTTTTGCGTGGGTGTCCGGTGATGCCATTTTTGATCATGAGTTGAGCAATTGCGACAAGGTGGTGTTTACCGCCCTTGCAACGTTTGCCGACAAACAGGGGTTTTGCATCCGTAGCCAAGTAAAGCTTGCGCGGGAATTGGGGATTGCCCGAACAACGCTAAACCGTGCAATCAAGCGATTGGTTCAACGGGGCTGGTTGCTCATTACCGAGGGCGTTCGCCCGGATGGCGGGCGTTGCTCCCATACCTACCAAGTCTTGAAACAGAAAAACGGGGCAACTCAAGGCGAATTAGAAACAGCCAAACCGCCCGAACGAAACCGCGATTTTTTGAGCAAAAATGAACATGGGGTGTGCAGTCAGCGCAACAACCATAATAACAACTTACAAAAAACAAAAAGAGAAGAAGATAACAGCGCTGACAGTGAAGCGGACCTTGAACAGGGCAGGGAAAAGGGGAAGGACCGAAAACCCGAACCGGAACCGCAAAGCCCGGCACAAGGCGGGACGCCACCAGCTAGCGAACAGGATGCAGAACGGCGATATATTGAAAAGGCTGTTCAAGCCTTGGCGCTTATCGGGCTTGATCTTCAAAGCGGTGAACTTCACGGCGGCACCGGGCCTTTATCCGCATGGTTTCAGGCCGGATATGATTTGAAGATAGACATATTGCCCGCCGTTTTGCGGGTTTTGAAGAAAGCGCCTTCGCGGGTTCGTTCGCTCAAATATTTCAACCGGGCCGTGATGGCTACGCACCGGGCGCGGATAGAAGCGGCTGAGCGGTGCAGTCGTGATTTCCTTCATATTGGCTCAGTCAGCAAGCAAGAGCGCGCCCATCAAAGGGAAATGGCGCGGGCGTTGGCTGAATTCTAGGCGAGCCGGTTATGCAAGAAGAGGAAAAAGACAGGATAAAAAAGGCGTTTTTGAAACGGCTTGGGGTCCAATTCACAAGCAATGTTGGTAAGGCGGCGGATCAAAAGCGGTATCTTGCGGAGGTGTCCCGGCAAGTCTCAAAGTTTTCTACGCCGGTTCTTGAGCGGGCGGTGGATCTCATCCTGCAACAGTCTAAATCAGTTCGATGGCCTGCAGTTGCCGTTTTGTATAAGGCTTGTGTAGTCGCTCGGGCGGAAATTGAACCAGAGACCGCTGCAACGACGCAACGTCGGAGAGCCATCAAGCCGGGCCGGTTGCCTGAACCTGTTGCAATTGAGATTGCCCTAAAATCAGATCACCTCTCGACGTTGAAAGCCGTGGAAGGCGGGTGGCATGGTCGGTTTATTGACTATGTGCGCGAACACCGGGCCTTGCCAGATGCTCAAGAGCAGGAGCGGCTTTGTCTGGAAACCGTCGAGAAATGGCGGGAATGGGAACAGTCGGAAGCGGCAACGGTGCCGGGGTCGATTGTCGTTCGGTCGATGCACTGCCTTGCAGCAAAGCGGGCAAATTTGGCGGCGGACATAAACCGTATTTTTATCGAATTGCAAGAGAGGGGCGCGCTTGATGGCAAAGCGCAAGACGAAGAAGCAAGCTTCTAAACCGGCAAGCCGTCCACCCTATACGCGGGGCAATCATCTGGAATGGCTGAAAAATTGGGGGCAGTTGCCTCTTTGTTGGTTTCGATCTGGGGCGCAAAACTGCAGGTTGTTTGCTGAACTGGAAGGCCAAAATGATACGGTGAGTTGTCGTGACGGTGTCTGCAAAACGGCGCTTGCTCGGCTCTGTTCAATTTGGTGACGCTTCTTTTCAAGGGACTATGTATTCAGCCCTTTAACTGCGCGGGTCCTTCTGACGGATTTGCTTGGTCCTGGGGGGCAATTCGCGACTGCGGGCCGTTAAAATGCGCCAACGTTTCAAGCCGTGTCAGGTTCTATGTCAGGGTCATGTTTAGCAGGATGAGTTACTGGAATAGAGCAGCACGAAGTTTAGGTCGGTTCTGATAGATACAATTGAACAAAAATCTGATTGTCATTGTTTCCCTTGATGTTGCCGATATTTCGAAATGGGCTGAAGTGGCTTTCTCTGAGAGGTTTACGGAAAACTGAAACGCGTTCTTTGTTTGTATGTTTGGGATGATCCTTCTTGGTGGGGGCTTAAAGATCAGTGAACGGTTTTGGATGTGAGCTGAACAAAATGTATCACGCGCTCAAAAGTGCGCCACCTGATGAGCTGTAGTTCAAGAAGTAGGATGGTGGCGCGGGCAGGCAGATACCCGTTTCTAAGTTGTTTATTGCATACATTGAAGAATCGGTTATTGCCAAAATAACGTAGAGTAATTTGGGTGTGTGTCCCTGTCGTAAGTGCAGGAGCGCATCATGGCGGACCGCATTGCCGAGCTGAAAGAGCGGGACCAACGCGAGCGGGCCGAAAAGCTCCAGCGCGAGATTGAAATGGCCGCACGCGAGAGGGAACGGGAACGCGATGATGAGAGGGAAAGGTAGGGGAGTTTTGCGTCGGAAATCAGCTGAAAGCGTGATGGTGGTCGCTTCTGATAACGCATAGCCCAAAAACACTCAGTCAGTGTTTTGCTCTTCGTTGCCCTGCATATTTTTTGATGTTACGAAGCGTCAATTTTGATGGTCAGGTTAGTTTTACCAATGATTCGAATGATATTACTCCGCCTGTTATTTGTGTTTTCCGTTTTCGGGCCGACTTTTGCAGCTTTGGCTTCTGAAAGGTTAACACCTGAAGAGCTCAAACAACTGAATGTTCCTTGTTCAGAGCAATATGTAGAGCCAATGGGGCCAACCAGAAAGATCCTTGACCCAAACCGTTTGTTTCGGATCGATGTTCCACCATACCATTTTGCGGTGCCATGGAATTATCTTACGAGCCGTCCAAAGAGTTATCTACCTAGTTGTAGAAGAGAAATGCGTGGATCTGGTTTGGGTTTTCATTTTTGGATACCAGATGGGAAAGCGCCGGAAAAAACAAGTCCGCTATATCGCGAATCTCAACCGGCTGAAACAAAACGCCCTGCCCCTCAAAAAGATGAGTGGGTTATCCGGGCAGGCTTCCAATATTATCGAGATCAACCCGATTGGTATTATGATGCGGAAAGGCGTTTTGTCTCCGGAATTGAGAACCTGAACGGCGTTGCCCAATATGATCAAGAGCTAGGACTTATTGTTGTTCATTTTCCGGGTGGTCACGTCTCTTACTTCAAACGGAACCTCGAAAGAAATTATGCGTTTCGAATTTATTGTACTGCCGGTGTGCTCAGAGAAGACTGGCATGGCCGACGACTCTGTAGATCGGAAATTGTATTTAAAGATCTACATCTTGCTGGAAGACTTACTCTTCCAGTCGAGTCATTAAAATACCATCAGACCATCGTCGAAACGGCCAGAATGCTTTTGGACCGGTGGCGCATACAGAATTAAATCTTAATAAAATAGGTGATGAAATGATTACGCTGACAGAGGCGCAAAATTCAGTTCTTCGTGCGATTACAAACGATGGGGAAGCAAATTACTGGCAGGGGTACCGATATATTCTATCGCTTCTTGATGACGGCGATCCGAACAACCAAGGAGCTTACTTCTGGTTAGATAAGGCGTCTGAAATCAACGCTAATGCGAATGACAGCGAAGGTAATATATATATTCGCGCTGTTACCCGGGCTGGTTTTGAATTTGACGGCACAAATAGCTCTGAAGACAGGATACAAGCTAACTCTGACGCTATTGGTAGGGCGGTAATTTTAGAAGATGTTCTAAATAAAGGTGAATTTCCATCGGTGGAAAGTATCATAGCAAGGGATGCATTAGTCGCAGTCCAAGAGGGAGGGCAGACGTTAGGTGGCTGGGGCGGTTCATTTTACTATTGGGATGTTCCCTTTGGAGACGAAGGGCGTACTACAGTTGGAGAGGAAATACTAAATGATCCTCTTGAGTATGATAAATTCATTGCCGTTACGGCACGTGCAACAGCCGAAGTAATTGACAAATTTGGTATTACGATTGAGCAATTTCTGGCTGCCTCTACGGTAAATGGCGAAGTCTTAGCCGCAGTAAACACTCGAATTTATGAGGTGATAGTTGAAGGCGATAACGGGTTCGCCGGAAATCCCTATAACATTGATGGTTACAGGCCTGTTTTATCTGAGGATGAGACAGTGACTGCGTGGCTTTATAACACTGAGGACGAGTTCAATGTCCTCCTCACTGATGAAATAAAAATTGCTGAACTTAATGCACGTTTTGAAGTTCGTTTTCGCCTATCAGAAGATCCAAATTTTCAATGGATTCAACCGAAAGATGGTTCTGATGTCCGTAATGCCTTGGATATCATGGACAATCAAGTTTGGGTACTAAACGAGATCGCTGAAACAGCGCCGATGTCTCTTGCCGCTCTTGAGGCAGGGCAAATTGAACTTGCTAAAATCGGTAGTTGGTATGCGAGTCAAATTGCAGAAACAGAGGGAGAAGGAAAGCAAGTTAACGGGAAGTCTGTTGGAATTCTTGATCTAGATAAAGATCAAGGTATTTTGAAAATTGATTTCCCCGGTGAGCTTGAGAATGTGATTTCTACAGTTGGCGTCAGCGACGATGCTGACCCTCGGCTTTTCGCTTTCAATCTCGTAAACATAGCTTTGTCACCAGATGACACGCAGCCAATTGACCAAATTCAAGAGTTAAATGCGGCAATCGAAGAAATTTGGGGTGCTGACGGAGACCCCGTCAGTTATGCCGCAAACAAGATCAAACATTACATGATCGAGGCCAACAGTGATAATGGGGCAGCGACTTTGGTCGCAGAGAATGAAGATAGTACTGTTCTCATTGGGGGTGAAAAGTCCGATGCTTTAACAGGAAATAGCGATGATGACATTCTTGTTGGTCGAGACGGTAATGATGTGCTCACCGGCGATTCTGGCAGCGACATCCTTTTAGGTGGTGCTGATAATGACATCTTGATCGGCGGAACTGACGAAGATGTCCTTGTTGGAGGAGCAGACGACGACATCTGTCCGTCGTCAGGGATTTTTGGACAGCTATGAGCGTTGTTTAAGGGAGTATCTGGCTCATCTGTTTGTCGATATTAGGCGGCCTGTTTGCGGTGTTGCAAGCGGCGTTGTTCGATGGTGCT
>Ga0189285_100107_pt1 | contig 21862 bp, 17 predicted proteins | sample GEYOminimetaG_FD_130315 | JGI IMG/M metagenome (GOLD analysis project Ga0189285, IMG submission 130315) | Marine microbial communities from the Costa Rica Dome - GEYO mini metaG | ecosystem: Environmental > Aquatic > Marine > Oceanic > Photic zone | place: Costa Rica: the Eastern Pacific... | reverse complement strand
GGTGTAGATCCCCTGACCCTCCTGCACGTGTTGCAAAAGGGAAATAGGTGGACGACTTTTACGCCGCCCGAAGCGGGACTATCCCGCCGCTACCGTGGTCGAATTTTGCACCGCCGATCTCAATTCAGCCTGATCTTGCCGCTCCATAAGGCTCAAAATACTCCTGTTTCAACAATGGGTGCCTTGCCCTCGAAGGACGTACAGCGACGGTCCTTCAAGGGAAAAAATGTCATTATCATTGAGGATGAACCTGATCTGCTCAAGGTGATGACCTCGGCGCTGAACATGGTTGGCTTTAGATGCTATGGGTTTACCAGACTGTCTGATGTTCAAAAGTTCACGTTAGCCTGCGCAGACCCGATTGATCTCATTATCACTGATCATGACTTGCCCGATGGTCTGGGAACGGACATTGTCTCCAAGGATTTTTCATTCCTTCACAACGTCCCGAAGATTCTGATATCGGGAAATGATTGGACAGAAGAAAAACGCTCTGCCTATAGTTCGTTCAACCGCATCCTGACCAAGCCGGTGTCAATCAAGAAACTTCAGGAAATCCTGGACGATGTCTTGTTGGACTCATCCTGAAGAGGTGTCCGCAGTACCAATCCGAAGCAGGACCTGCAACTGGACAGGATATTGATTTCATTGGAAGAAAAATGGTGCTGCCGGAGAGATTTGAACTCTCGACCTCTCCCTTACCAAGGGAGTGCTCTACCCCTGAGCTACGGCAGCAAAGCCGGTGGTGGGTTGCGCGCTTCAGGCAACAGACCGGGGTGCCCAACCGACAGTGTCGACTGGAATGACGCGGCTTTTGCCACAACTGGCCTGCTGGTGCAAGTCGGCAAGTTGCTTTTTTTGAGACAAGGACACGGTGGTTCATAGCGCAATGAGCACCTCATCAAATGCGCATCATCTGCCACAGCCCGTTTTCCTCGCGTTCACATCCGTAAACGACTTGCCAAACAAAAGATGCGGCGATTGTGGAAAAGAGGCGGCTGCACTTATTGGGCACAGCCTTCTGGTGCTTTCCGATTTGAAGGTGAAGCGCTATGAAGGGGCACGGTAGCAACAGTCAGAAAGAACAAAGATGACCGACGATAGCCAGCGTACGGCTGATCGGGAAGAAGAAGGCAGCCCGTCCAAGGTCCGTGCGGCAAAAAAAGGCGCTGAAAAATCAAAGGAAGAGCGGTTGGCGGAAGCCTTGCGTGCCAATTTGAGGCGTCGAAAGGTGGCTGCGAAGAAGACAGCGGAACCAGGGGGATAGGCGCAAGCCGGTCTCGCCTTGTGCAGGCCCACGTTGGCTCTTAACTGGAAAAGTGGCGAGAATGGGCGGAAAACCGCCCCACTCTTGCCAATCCCTCGTCTTGCATGCGCCCCATCTAGCGTGTAGACCCCGTCTCTGTTTCAAATTTGCAAATAATGACACCTGCAAGGGGCAGGCGGGTCACGATATCGGGTGGATAAAAGAGCATGGATAGCATCAAGGTTACGGGCGGCGGCGAACTGAACGGCGTTATTCCGATTTCCGGCGCAAAGAACGCCACATTGCCTTTGATGATCGCATCGCTCCTGACAGACGAAACCCTGACCCTGTCCAACGTGCCGCGCCTTCGGGATGTGGCGCAGCTGACGCAGATCCTCTCCAATCACGGTGTTGATTATTCGGTCAACGGCAAACGCAGCGGTCAGGATGATCTGGAAGGTCAGACCATCAATCTGACAGCTCGTGAAATTGTCGACACCACCGCGCCGTATGAACTGGTTTCTAAAATGCGCGCAAGCTTCTGGGTGATCGGCCCGTTGGTTGCCCGCATGCATGAAGCACGGGTGTCCCTGCCGGGTGGCTGTGCAATCGGCACACGGCCAGTGGACTTCTTTACCGATGGTCTGGCAGCGCTGGGCGCGGATATCGAGATTGAGGGCGGTTATGTGGTCGTTAAGGCGCCGGGCGGCCTCAAAGGCGCTCGTGTTGAATTCCCGAAAGTCTCTGTTGGCGCAACCCACACCATCATGATGGCTGCAACGCTTGCAAATGGCGAAACGGAAATCGTCAATGCAGCACGTGAGCCGGAAGTCAGCGATTTGGCGGCCTGCCTGCGCGCCATGGGCGCACGCATCGAAGGCGACGGCACGTCCACGATCCGCGTTCAGGGCGTAAAGCGTCTGCACGGTGCGCATCACGCCGTACTGCCAGACCGGATTGAAACGGGCACCTATGCCATGGCTGTTGCCATGACGGGCGGTAACGTACTTCTGAAAGGGGCTCGGGCTGACCTTCTGGACAGCGCCCTCGACACTCTGCGCCAGACCGGAGCTGAAATCACCGAGACGCCAGACGGGCTGAAAGTCTATCGCAATGGCAACGGCATTCAGCCGGTAGATGTGACGACCGAACCGTTCCCCGGGTTCCCGACAGACCTTCAGGCGCAGTTCATGGCGCTGATGACAAAAGCTGGAGGCACCAGCCACATCACGGAAACCATCTTTGAGAACCGCTTCATGCACGTGCAGGAGCTGGCGCGTCTTGGCGCGCAAATCCATATTGACGGGCACACGGCAACCATTGATGGCGTTTCAACCTTGCGCGGTGCACCGGTCATGGCCACCGACCTGCGTGCATCCGTCTCTCTGGTGATCGCCGGGCTGGTTGCCGAAGGCGAGACCACAGTCAATCGGGTCTACCATCTGGACCGCGGCTTTGAGCGCCTTGAAGACAAGCTGGGCCGCTGTGGCGCGAAAATCGAACGGATTTCCGGCTAAACGCCTCTAGGCCTGACGTCTGGTCGGGCCAAGGAAACGGGCTCGGTCAGTTCTGCATTGCCAAATCGGCTGATCCCCGTTAGGTCAACAGGCCTGAAAACCTGTTTTGGAGCACGCATGGGGCGCGCTTCTGTCATCGATCCGAGTACGATTTGACCAGTATGGACCAATTGAAACTTGCCGCACTTGATGCCGAGGACCTTCAGGTTCTGTCGGCCCATGTCCAGGATGCCGTTCTGCTTGTAGGCGACATCCGCTACCTGCTAAAGGAAAACAAGGCTGTGTTCGTGATGAACCGCTTTGTGTGGGACAAGGACGCTGATCGTCGGACCAAGGAACATGAGCGCCGCCGCGCCGCATTGTCATTTGCTCAAGTCAAGGCAATGAAGGTCAGCAAGTTGCGGCAGGACAGCAAGGAAGCCGTGCTTGAGCTGCTTGCTATCACCTTTGAGGCCGATGATGAGCCGTCCGGCAAAATCCGCCTTGATTTCGCTGGTGGCCCTTCCATCCTTTTGGAAGTGGATTGCATTGAAGCCCAGCTCGCCGATCTTGGTGCTGCTTGGGGCACGCCCAACAAGCCCGAGCACGATCTGACCTGATCTGATCGCCGTCCAATTTGCAGGATTTTCCGGGGGGAAGGATGGATAACTATCCGAGCCAGCTGGCACCCGATTTGGACGAGAGTGGTGCTGTGGCGACACCCTTTGGAGATTGGTGGGCAAGAGTTGAGCAGAGTTATCCAACCGTGCCACAAGAAGTGGCGAAAGAGTGGTTGCACCGGCATTGGGGCCATTCACCATTTCGCTATTTAAAATCAAGCTTTTATGAGTTTGAATTGCAAACTTGGCCGTCATCTCGCCTGCTTAATGTCAGAAGTGTAGTAAATAATTTGGGGGACTTGTCAGAGCGTCGTGATCATGGTCGCTATCTGCTAGAGGAACATCCCTATGAATTGTGGCTCGTAAATTTTATGAAGCAAAATAATACGTTTCCGACGCCAATAATATGTCTAGACAACAGAGATGGTCATCTCGTTCCGGGCGAAGGTGATGTACCCTGTTACCCACAAGTTCCAACGGGAATTTTCCTTGTTGAGGGTCATGAACGTTTCGCTATTGCACTCCATTTATTGGAGATGGGTACGTTGAAGGAAGTCATCCCAGTTTGGATGATGAAACCATCGTTAGCCAGGAAATAATGATTTTTGAGGATTGAGCGAAATGATGTTTCCAGAAAGCCACGACAGAATTGGTAGCCTCGTAGACACGATCTTTGGAGATATTTCTGAACTTTCGGAGTGTGAAGTAAAACAGGTTAGATGTTTGATCGAAATCGCTACGATTGGGTACACGTCAGGCTCTCTCGCTGATCACAACAAACATGTAGCTAGATTGGTTTCAGACTGCGGGGTTTTAAGTGACCGGTTGGTGAAATTCGTAGATTCTAAGGTGTACTGGTGGGCGCACAAATATGAGAGCGCTAAGCCCCAATACGGCCTTTCAGGTGAATTGCCGGCACGAATACATGGGGCACTTGGGATGGCTTTTCACTGGATTAGACACGAAGCCGAAATGCCAAGTGCGCTTAAAAGCTAGTCAGTCTCTGATAAATGATTATATCAGGTTATTCGCTTCATCGAACACGCACAAATCGCTCATAAAGGAGCCGTAGTTTGGTCACTCGCCTCAACCAGAATGACGCCGATTTCGAAGCCCGCTTTGCCGAATTGCTGGCAAGCAAGCGAGAGGTTTCCGAAGACGTCGATCACGTTGTTCGCGATATTCTGGAAGATGTTCAAAAACGCGGCGATGCGGCTGTCATGGACTACACCGCCCGGTTTGATCGTTTGAGCGTTTCTGCCATGGCAGACTTGCGCGTGTCGGAAGCTGAGATCGAGGCCGCACTCACAGATGTTCCGCAGGACGTTCTGGACGCTCTACAGCTTGCGCATGATCGCATCGCCTCCCACCACAAACGCCAGCTCCCGCAAGATGACCGCTATGTGGATGCGGTTGGAGTTGAGCTTGGCTCCAAGTGGACGGCGGTTGAATCTGTCGGGCTTTATGTTCCTGGCGGTCTTGCCAGCTATCCAAGCTCTGTGTTGATGAATGCTGTTCCGGCCAAGGTTGCCGGTGTTCGGCGCATCGCCATGGTGGTGCCGAGCCCGGATGGAGTTCTCAATCCGCAGGTGCTGGCCGCAGCAAAAATTGCCGGCATCTCCGAGATCTACAAGATTGGTGGGGCACAGGCTGTCGCCGCTTTGGCCTATGGCACAGAGACAATTGCTCCCGTTGCCAAGATCGTTGGACCAGGTAATGCCTTCGTTGCAGCGGCCAAGCGCCGGGTGTTTGGCACTGTCGGTATTGATATGATTGCAGGGCCTTCCGAGGTTCTTGTGGTTGCTGATGGCGAAAACAATCCGGATTGGCTGGCAGCTGATCTTTTGGCGCAGGCAGAACATGATCCGGTCGCCCAATCGATCCTGATCACCGACACCCAAAGCCTTGCGGATGATGCGGAAGCGGCCGTTGAGCGCCAGCTGACCACCTTGCCGAAAGAAAAGGTGGCGCGCGCCAGTTGGACAGACTTTGGCGCCGTCATCGTCGTCAATGATCTGGAAACGGCCTTGCCTCTGATCAACCGGATTGCAGCAGAGCACCTGGAGCTGGCCGTTGCTGATCCAGATGCCATGCTGGACAAGGTCCACAATGCGGGTTCAGTGTTTCTTGGCCGCCATACGCCAGAAGCCATTGGAGATTATGTAGGGGGCTGCAATCACGTGCTGCCGACCGCTAGGTCTGCGCGGTTCTCCTCCGGGCTGTCTGTGCTTGATTTCGTCAAGCGCACCTCAATTCTCAAATGTACACCCGAAGCCTTGCGCGAAATCGGGCCAGCTGCCATCACCTTGGGTGAAGCAGAAGGCTTGTCTGCGCACGCACGGTCTGTTTCCATCAGGCTGAACCTATAGACGGATCTGTCACATGGCTGATATCGAAGATCAGAAGTCCGATGAGACCACCGGCGGCAAGCTCGTCGAAGTGGTGCTGGATGAGGCTTCGATCAGCCGTTCAACGCCTGATGTTGAGCATGACCGGGCCGTTGCGATCTATGATTTGATTGACGAGAACGAGTTTCAGCCCTTTGGGCAGGACCCCGGAAATTTCGTGCTCAAGCTGTCCGTCGTCGAGAAACGACTGGTGTTTGATATCTGGTCAGACGCAGGCCAGCAGCTGGTGACACACGTTCTGTCGCTTACCCCCTTGCGCAAGGTGGTGAAGGACTATGACCTGATTTGCCAGAGTTACTATGACGCCATTCGTCACGCGACCCCAAGCCAGATCGAGGCAATCGATATGGGACGGCGCGGGGTGCACAATGAAGGCTCGGCGATCCTGATGGAGCGACTGGAGGGCAAAATTACGGTGGATATGCAGACGGCTCGGCGTCTTTTTACCCTCGTTTACGCCTTGCACTGGAAGGGCTAGGCCACGATGGCGGAGCTTGGGGTGCGTCCCTCTGCTGTTCTGTTCGCGTGCGGTATGAACTCTGTTCGCTCGCCCATGGCCTCTGCCATCACACGTACGCTCTTTCCACGTCAGATCTATGTCCGTTCAGCCGGTGTGCGGCAGGGAGAACTTGACCCTTTTGTTGATGCTGTCATGGCGGAGATTGGTGTCGACATGGCAAGCCACAGACCGAAAACCTTTGAACAACTTGATGAATCTGGTTTCGACCTGATCATCACACTCGCCCCCGAGGCGCACCACAAGGCGCTGGATATGACACGGGTGGATTCGGTCGATGTGGAATACTGGCCGACTATGGACCCCACACTGGCAACCGGAAGCCGTGAGCAAATTATGGATTCGTACCGCTCTGTGCGCGATCAGCTGATGATGCGGATCAAGAAGCGTTTGGACTGGTCTGCCGCTCCAAGCGGTTGATTTTGGGGGTGTAAGACCCATATTTCGCCAAAACGACGGAAATCAGCGGTTCCCTTTCCCGATCCAATCCGTTAGGTTCCCGGCTCGTTTAGAAGCCTTATCTCAGGAAAACATATGGCAAAAGAAGAAGCTCTGGAGTTTCCGGGCGTTGTGACGGAATTGCTTCCGAATGCAACTTTCCGGGTGAAACTTGAAAACGACCACGAAATCATCGCCCACACGGCTGGCCGCATGCGCAAAAACCGCATTCGTGTTCTGGCTGGGGATAAAGTTCTGGTTGAAATGACCCCTTATGACCTCACCAAGGGTCGAATCACCTATCGTTTCAAATAGGTTTTGACCGTCCGTTCCCGGGCATAGAGGGTTAGCTCTGTTATGGCTTCGGCTCCGCCTCTTATTCTGGCGTCTGCATCTCCGCGCCGCTTGGCACTGCTTCAGCAAATCGGCCTTGAGCCTGATCACTTGATGCCAGCTGATTTGGATGAAACACCCAAAAAGCACGAAACACCTCGTGCTTTGGCTGTGCGTCTGGCCGGAGAAAAAGCAGCAGCTGTGCGGTCTATCGCATCTCAAAGCGCTGAGCTGAAGCCGGGCGTGATCCTGGCGGCAGACACCGTTGTTGCCGTAGGACGGCGGATCCTGCCCAAAACTGAACTGACCGATCAGGCTGTTGCCTGCCTGTCCTTACTGTCGGGCCGAGGGCACCGGGTCTATACCGGTGTTGCGGTATCTGCGCCCGATGGCAAGTTGCGCACCAAGTTGGTGGAAACGCGCGTGCGCTTCAAGCGCCTGTCCCGTCAGGAGATGGATGACTATCTGGCCTCTGGCGAATGGCGAGGTAAGGCGGGCGGCTATGCCATTCAGGGCCTCGCTGGCAGCTTTGTTGTGAAGCTTGTCGGCTCGTATCCTTCCGTTGTCGGCTTGCCTTTGGCTGAAACAAGCACACTGTTGTCGTCAGCCGGATATCCGGTCCGCAGCGGCTGGGACAGCGCTATCAGCTGACCACGTTTCAGGTTTGCTTGAGAGGGAGGAGCATCAACATGAGCGTTGAAACAGGCAAGGCGGAACGGCGTATGCGCCCATGCCCGATTTGCTCGAAGCTCTCCAGCCCTGAAGATTATCCCTTTTGTTCCGAGCGCTGTGCCAAGGTGGATCTGCATCGCTGGTTTTCTGAAGGGTATTCCATTCCGGCCGTTGAAGACGACGAGCTGGATGGCGATGACGACACGCAGCCGTAGCGGAAAGCTCACCTCTCGGCTTAGGTGGCAAAATTTTAAAAATATTCTCTTGTCGTGCAGAATTTTTCACGTTCATAATAGCGTCGTGGAACAGCAATAAGTGTTCTGTCCGGATTGATTTGATTTGCCGCCTTGAGAGTGCAATCTCAACGCAGCGTGGCGTTGCCCGATTGGCGCACGCGTTTATGACAAAGGTCAAAGCGATCCGAAAATTTATTGGGAGCGACGCCGGAAACGGCACTCGAACCCCGTCTTGACTGGCGAGGCTTTTATGAAAAAGACACTGTTTGGCGCAGCTGCGCTGGCACTCACCACTTCCATGTCAACTTCGGCTTTTGCGGACTATTCGCTGACCGTGTTGCACATCAATGATCTGCATTCGCGGATCGAATCCATCAACAAGTACGATTCAACTTGCGACGCTGAGTCTGAAGCGGAAGGTAAATGCTTTGGCGGCGTTGCGCGCATCAAGACCGCGATTGATGACCGCCGGGCTGCGCTGAGCGGTGCGGGCAAGAACGTTCTCGTTGTTGACGCTGGCGACCAGTTCCAAGGCTCCCTTTTCTATACGACCTACAAGGGCGAAGCCGCAGCTGAGTTCATGAACGGCATCGGCTTTGATGTCATGGCTGTTGGCAACCACGAATTTGATGATGGCCCGGAAGGCCTCGCCAACTTCATCGAAAAAGCAGATGTCCCGATCATTTCCGGCAACATTGACGTCTCCGGCGATCCGCTCCTTAAAGGCAAAGTGCCGGGCGTTCTGATCGTTGAAAAGGGCGGCGAGAAAATCGGTATTGTGTCTGCACTGGCAGAAGACACCGGCGAGACCTCTTCTCCGGGTGCCGGTGTGCGTTTCATTCAGGCCGAAGACTACCTGAAAGGGGCGGTCGAGGGTCTTGAGGCGGCTGGTGTCAACAAGATCATTGCTGTTACACACATGGGTCTTCCGCGCGACATGGAAATCGCCGCGGCCGTTCCTGGCATTGACCTCATCGTGGGCGGCCACTCCCACACTCTGCTGTCCAACACATCGGATCGCGCCAAAGGCCCGTACCCGGTCATGGTCAAGAACCCTGACGGCAAAGACGTGCCGATTGTCCAAGCTTATGCCTACGGCAAATATCTTGGCGAAGTTGAAGTTACCTTTGACGATGCTGGCAACGTGACCAATGTTGCTGGTGAGCCCATCCTGCTCGACAATTCCATCCAGCCTGATGAGGGCTTTGCAGCTCGCGTTGCGGAACTGGGCGCGCCAATCGAAGAACTGAAAGCGCAAGTCATTAGCTCCGCAGAAGCTGCAATCGACGGCAATCGCGACAGCTGCCGCAGCGGTGAATGCCAGATGGGCAACCTCGTGGCTGATGCCATGCTGGCCCGAACCAAGGATCAGGGCGTTCAGATCGTGATCCAGAACGGCGGCGGTCTGCGGGCATCCATCGATGCTGGCGAAATCACAATGGGTGAGGTTCTGACTGTTCTGCCGTTCCAGAACACTCTGGCCACTTTCCAATTGAAGGGCAGTGACGTGATCGCTGCTCTGGAAAACGGTGTGTCTCAGGTGGAAGAAGGCAAGGGCCGCTTCCCGCAAGTCGCTGGCATCAAATACTCCTGGACGCGCAAAAAGGCGCCGGGTGAAGGCCGCGTCCTGCTTGTTGAAGTGAAAGATGGCGACAGCTGGACAGCGATTGACCCGGACAAGGTCTACGGTGTCGCGACCAACAATTACATGCGCTCCGGCGGTGACGGTTACAAGGTTTTTGCCACAAACGGTATGAACGCTTATGACTTCGGACCGGGCCTTGAAAAGGTCGTGGCAGACTATCTGGCCGAAACCGGTGGTTACACGCCTTACACTGACGGCCGTATCGTCGAGCAGTAATCGACTGCGAATGGAATAAAAAACGCGCTGGAGATGCTCCGGCGCGTTTTTTATATGCAAGGTGCATGGCCAGACCTTGTGGGGGAGCGCATTCATGGAGCGCCGGACATTCATCGATACGCCTGCTGACAGCGGAGCAAAGGGCGACTTTTCCACGAGTGGTATCTTCGAGAATATCCTATGGGAAACAGTCGGTTACGTGGAAATCACGGGAGGGTGTGAAAAAAGTGGCAAGGGGCTCGAAAAACTTTGCCGGGGCGCTGGACAAGCCGGAAACCACCCACTATAAGAGCCTCACTCCAGCGCAAGGACAACATGGTTCAGCGCTCGAAGCCCAGATAGCTCAGTTGGTAGAGCAGCGGATTGAAAATCCGCGTGTCGGTGGTTCGATTCCGCCTCTGGGCACCACTCTTCTTCCTGATATAGTTCGTGTTTTCCGGTTGCATCTGGTCTGCTCCATTGTGGTTTGACAGATTTTTCATCGCGGTTTGACACTTTGCCTCCGCGCGCGGCCATTTCTTTTGCCAAAGTATCTGCGACGATCTTCATTCTCGGGGCCAATGACGCCCGTTTGGAATAGTATCTGGCCATCGTTTCATTGGTATGCGACAGAGCATCTGCGATGTAGCGATCATCCAATCCTGCTTCACGCAAAATCACAGCTACAGAATGCCGCAAACCATAAAGCGTCAGGTTTGGCTCGATCTTCCCTTCCTGCTCCAGCTTGATCCGGAACTTGTTCCAGGACGCCCTAAACCCGCCCACTGTCCACGCTCGGCCCTGCGAATTTGCTACAAGTGTTTCGGCCTGATGAACAGGCGCGCGATCCAACACAATCCGCAATGGTTCAATGATTGGCCAATAGATCGGAGTGCCGGTCTTTGATCGGTCGCTTTGAATGATGCCGTCTTGAACATCGTTTTTTTGCAAAGCCAGAGCATCACCTGGCCCCAGTCCAGTGAACATCATCAGTGCAAGCGCGGGCCGCAAATGGTCCGGCGCATCCCGTAGTACTGCGGCGCGCTCTTGATCCGTCCAAGGCCGATTGACCTCTTTTTGTGTCCGTTTTCGTTTGAGGGGCTTGATGCCGAGAGCCGGATTACTTTCAACATAGCCCCGTTCCTTTCCCCATGAAAACAGAACAGAGAGGATTTGCCTCACATAACGGCCAAATCGATCCCCTCTTTGTTCATGCGCCTGTTCCATCAACTTCACAACGAATGGCGAAGTGAACCGGGTCAGAGGGGTGTCTGCAATTGGTTTCAAATAATCCAAAATACGCTGATAGTCGCATCGGGTTCGCGGCGCGAGATCTTTGAAGGCAATGCTGCTTCGATATTTTTCGATGAGCAGACCAAGCGTGCCCGGCTTTGATTTCTTTGTTCGAAACGCATGATCGATCCGGTCACACTTGGCATAAAATGCGGCGCTTCGCGGTGGGTATACCTCGAGGTCAATCATGGTTTTGGATTTACGATGTTGGCAGCGCAGTTTGAAAGGTGGTTTCGCATCGGTCCACACCCGAAACCCTTTTGGCCACCAACGAGTTACTTTCTGCATGGTTCAGCCCAACCGAGAAAGGAGCGCTTCATCGCTCATGTCAGTGTCGGACTTTAGGCTATCCAGCCAAGCATCCAGATCGCGTATGTCCCACCGTTTGACCCCGTTGGCCAAATCCAGCGGCACCACCGGACAAGCAGCACTAAAGCGTGCGGCAGATAACCCAACATACTCCGCTGCCGCTGACTTGCTGAGCATTCGATAGGGTTGTGCAGTGAGGTTTATCATTGCCTTGGGCATTTTATTGTCCTCTTCAACAAGCAGCTCGACCACGAAAACTCAGTCGAGCTGCGCCGTTTCTGATGCAATGGAGTGAGTAGAACGCTTGTTTCGCTGCCAAGAAAGTAGGAAAACTGACTCTTGCTGCGTAAGAAACAATAAGCTCAAATTTGCCTTTGCAACGTGCGGCCACACAATCATTCATGAAACTTGATTCACAATTGGGCTTCAAGAATTGTAGCTCAGTTAAACGAAGACTAGGTCCTTGTCGCTGTGCCATGTCTTTCTTTCGTGCAATGGCAAGCAACACGAGAAACTAAGGAAGCTTGGCCTTTTTTCTGTCTTTGAACAATTCGTCCCGTGCGGCTCGAATTGCTATGTCGTCTTCGGACTTTTGGTCATCCGGCGTTTCGTCGAACTGGATGTCATCAATTCCGTGTGCCACAAACGACGCTATGCGGGTCAGGGACACCTGAATGAAGGCCATCCGGTGGCGAGCCCAATCATCACCATAAGCAAACTTCTCATTGTCCTCTGGGCTTGCGATGAGGCTTGCGAATAGCCCGTCAGCATCAAAAACAATCCTGCAGATGTACTCCTTGTCCAGGTTCTCAGCTGCCAGCTTAAGCCAATCGCCAACCTTCGCGTTTGGCTTGTAGAACAACTGCGAAACCAGATTTGGCGAAACGCCAAGCGCGCTCAAATGCGCGATCATTGTCACCGCCATGATATCGAGCGCCGAATACAAACGCCGCCGCCCTTTACCGACACTGCCCTGACTGAGGCGCAGGATTTCCCGGCTGGGGTCGGTCCAATTCTGGAGCGTTTTGGCGCTCACGCCCGTGATGCGAATGACGTCCGCCTGCGTGAACTCAGGCACCTCAATGTCAGAACTGTTACTCACGAGAAAAACCTCGCACGAGGTTAAATTGTAGTCAAGAGGAAAACTCACCTGAGGTTTGTTGGGGTGTGGGTTTGGTGTATTCTCAGGGCGGATTGGAGCCTCTGTGCTCAGGCTTGGTCGGGAAAAATAAGAATGCTTTTTTTGCCCAAGATACTGGAGGATCGTGGCTGCGTGAGTAACCTAAGGTTAATAAATATATAACATAGCGTCATGGTTTATTGTATTCATTATCTGATTGTCTAAAGTCGCAGCGAAATTTTTATCAACCCTGATTTGGGGAGCAATTCATGCGTCTGTATTAATGAAGAAATTTTGCCCGTTCCTTTTGAAAAATCAAATCAATTGAGTGCCTAAATAAATGACGGAAAGTATTGAAGCTGCTTCGGGTTCACCCTTGAACGGTCAGGCAAATTCCACAAGCGTTCAATCCAATCAGCAGGGCGCTGCAAACTCGGAAGCGCGTGTAACTGCGGGTCTGGAAGCCGTGAAGAGCTTTCAGGCTGGTTTGGGCGAATCGGTCGGGCTTTTGATGCGCGACCCGACCTATCGACATTTGGCGCTGGCAGATTTGGAGTGGCTCTTGTTGCCTGCTGTTGCCGCCAATCAGGTCATGACCATGCGAGCAAAGGTCAAAAGAGAATCGGGCGCGGAAAGTGGTTTGACTGTTCCCGTCGCGCTCGCGCTTTACGCCAAGGTCTCGATAGAAGTGGACGAAAAGCTGACCGCGCAAAAGGCAGCCGGCGCGCCGCTGCGGCTTTCGCCGTCCGATTGGACCTCCGGCGACATTCCCTGGCTGGTCCTTGCCTCCGGCCAAAAAGACGTCATACCCGGCCTTCACGCCAAGATGAAAGAGACACTTGGAATGGGGATGAAGGTGTTTTGACCATGGACAAAGTCTCTCGCCCCCTCCTATGCAAACAAGCCAAATCACGCCAGAACTGCAGGTAGACCCGGTTTCAGGTCAGCAAGGTCAGCGTGAGGAGATGATAATGACAGAAGGTGTTGTTTATGCTTTTGGTTTCAGGGCCGAGGCGCCACACCTCATCGGCTCCCGCCTTTTGGACGGGAATGTCAGTAAAATCGAATACATCGATTCAACTTTTGACAAGGGGCTTAGTCCTCTTTTTGAGCCGGGCGATATGTATGCTGGGCGCGCCGTCAAGTCGGAACATGTTCCGACAATGGTTGAATGGTCCAGCAAACGCTACCCCCCCCCCGATACTTTTCTGTCTGAAGTGATCTTTGTGTCAGATGCGTTCAAGGACATCGTTGAACGTCACGAGCCCGGTGTACATCAGTTCTTTCCTGTTGAAGTGGTCTACAAGGACGGATCGTTTGCGCGACAGATGTATTTCTTCAACATTTGCAATCGGCTGGACACAATGGATCGGGATAGGGCGACCGCAGAACTTCGCAATGGTATCATGTGGGACCCCCGAACTGGCGACTTCGCCTTTAGTCTGGAGAAACTTGGTTCCGCCCATGTCTGGAAGGACAAGCATGTTCATCCGGGACGGTTTTTATCAAGTATCGTTGCAGATGAGTTAACGAGCCAGGGCCTCACTGGCATTTCTTTACATCCATATCCTGCCGTTTAGAAAGAAAGAACCTTCTCATGGACGTATTAGGTACTCTAGAAGAGCTCAATGCGGTTGCCATTAGAAATCAATACGCATTAAATCGAGAGAATCCACCCAAAGATGGCTTTCAGCAAGCTCATGGGATAGGGTCCAGCCTTGCATCCAAAATGTTGTCCTACAGAGCTACGGCAGGTTTTTCGACAGCTGACACGAAGGACTTTGACCAGCCATGGAATGTTACGCATGTGGCGGATTCCGAGGCTGGCGCCTATGCGATCGGCGGTGGATTCCATCGGGGCCCGCAGGTGGATGCCTATGATAGTTTAACATATGATTATGGTGGCAGTAGTGCTAGTTCCAACAAGTTTCTAAATGTGCTGGAAAACGAGACCAAACTTAAGATCGATACACTTAAGGTCGAACTCGCAGATCCAGACACGACCCCGGAACGCAAGTTGGTGATTGAGGCGGATATCGATTCCGCAAAGGCCGACATGCGGGTGAAGACCGCTGCATTTTCCGATCTTTTGAAAATCCTCAACATGGATCAGGCGATCCTGGATAAATATAAAGGCGAGTTCGGACCGCTTCATCAACTTGCCTACAACAAGAACAGTACTATTCGCGGTATCGATGATGCAAATTCACTCACCAACTATCTCAACAGATCAGAAATACAAGAATTTTTCAGTTTTGACAATTTGAACGACAACAAGCTTTTCAATGACCTCGTTAATATTCGCAATAGTGGCAGCGGCGACCCGCTGCGCGATATTGGTCGTGAAATCGTCGATCTGATGCCTGACGCAAGTCGGGTGTTTTATCCGACTGAAATTCTGCCTGACGGCACAAAAGTCACCCACATTCTTTGGGATGATGAAGTTCGGGCCGACATATTCGCCCGGCAAATGTTTGCCCATGGTCGGGCGGACAGCAAAAACGCTTTTCTGGACGCAATCGAGAAACCCGAATTTGCAGAGCTACGCAGTCAAATTCATCAAGACCTCGTCGATAATTTCAATGGTGAAGCCGCAAAACCGAATGATTTTCAAGAATATCTCCGTCGTGCAACATTTAAAGATCTTGAAGCCAAAAACTTTGATGTTGCCAAGGACAGATATCTGGGCATTTATCAAAAAGCTGCATCTATCGATATAGACCTGCTGGACAAGGTCAACGCCAAGGACGGGACAAACTACTGGACCAATCTCGACGCGGTTCTCGATGATATCGAAGCTGATACGAGTCTCTCGACCAAGCATAAAGTTATAGGGGCCATTGGCGCTTTCGAACTCGCATTTGGTGCTTTCTCTGTTTACACGAAATACAAGGCAGAAACTGTCGACGCTGTCGATCCGATTACTTTTGATGACTGGCTTGCACAACAGGTCCCGGGAGCTTTGGCTTATACCGGAGTAGGTGCTGCAGCCGGTGTTGGAATGTACCTTCTGTCTTTTGCAGGGCCGGTCGGGGTTGCCATAACGCTGACAGCGGTCGGTGTCGGCACTTATGCGATGATCAGGGAAACTTTGAACGACTATGTGATTGCCTATGGTCACATTGAAGATGACCCCATAGTGCCCATCGCTTCTGCCATTCTGGGCGCACTTGAAGAGTTTGAATCCAGCCAGGTCGTACAAATCGTTACAGAAGCTGCAAAGCTCTTTGCCGACCAAGTTTTGTCTCCGATCCTGTCTGAAATCGTTCCTGATGTAAAAGCGGTTTCAGGGTACAAGGTGGCATTTTCTGGAGCAGAAGATTCCTGGCTGATCGGTGATCAAGCGGCCTCATTGGTGGGAAATGCTTCTGACAACAAAATTTTCCATTTTGGAGCCGGGCAAGCGCATGGTGGAGATGGAAATGATTGGCTTGTTTCATATAAGGCCGATTATATTCGCGAGGGCGAATATGTTGACCCAAATGATCAAGCGCAAGCTGAACTTAACGGAATTCTGCCGGAAGAAGAACGTGTACCCGTCGGCGGCATAAAAGCCTTTCAGGATCACGCATTGCTGTTCGAGGGGGATGCGGGTGATGACACTCTTATCGTTTGGAACCCAAATTACAGCGCTTATGACATAGAAGGTGGAGCTCAGCCTATCCGGATGAACGGGGGCGATGGAAATGATTGGCTTTTTGCGCGCACGGGAGACGCTAATTTCTATATTAAAGGCGATGCTGGCGATGATTTCATCTATGTCGACAATCCGAGCAAATCAGCATCTGGCTTAACAATTGGGCAAGAACGTTCACAGGTTTATGTTGAGGGTGGCGCCGGAAATGATTGGTATGTCGGGTTCGGTGCTGCCGAAATAAACCTCGGCGCCGGAAGTGATACGGTTTGGACTGCTGGTACAGGTTCCGTTATTCACACGGGGCCGGGCGGAGCGGATGATGCGGACCATATTCGGTTTGCACGAGGCTCTCTGATTACCGACGCAGATGCCCATGACACAGTCTATGCCTACGGATTTTTGAGCACAGCTGGCACCTATTTCACCTTTGGTGGTTCAGAGGCGCAATATGCTTATGGCAAGTTTGGTTTGGTCAAAGTCGGCTTTAATTCAGATGGCGAGATGGTTATTGGCGACATCTTTTCCGAAGAAGATAAAGCAGAGACCTTCACCTATCTGGCCAATGGCAATGGAAACCCTTTAGCCCTTTCCAGTGAATTGACCGCCGGTATTCGTGTTGGCGCAGGTGAACTCCATGTAGGCCATCTGTTGGACGGAATTCCGGAAGGTATTAGCCTTGCAGAACGACAAGCTTTCTGGGAATTCCTTCGAATTGTCCTGAAGGAGTTCTTTGGTGAAGAATACACCGGCGGTGCTGACCCGTTGGTTCTGGACCTTGACGGGGATGGGCTTGAACTCACGGCGATGGCGACGGGTGTCAGCCCGATGTTTGACATCGATGGCGACGGCTTCCTCGAATACACAGGTTGGGTCTCTCCCGATGACGGGATGTTGGCACTGGATTCCAATGCCAATGGCAAAATTGATGATGTTGGCGAGCTGTTTGGCGGCCCTGGTGCGTCCGGATTTGCCGAACTTGCAACGCATGATGACAATGAGGACGGTGTCATCAATGCGGAAGATGCAATCTTTGGTGATTTGCGCGTGTGGCGTGATCTTGACCGGGATGGCGAAACCGATGAGGGTGAACTGTTCGGCCTCGAAGAACTTGGTATCGCGTCGATTGATACTGCCGGTGTGGAAGACGGGACCCGTAACTCGCTGAACATCGTGATGCGCTCCGGTTCCTTTACCAGAGATGATGGAACGACGGGTCAGGTCGGCGATATCGAATTCCAGCTCAACAACTTTGACACCGTTTTTGCAGGTGATACGACCGTCTCGCAAGACGTGAAGGACACGATGCCCAACTTGAAAGGGCATGGCACGCTTTCCGACCTGCATGTTTCGATCATGCATGATGGACTGGATGGCAATCTTGCGACGACCATTCGCTCTGTCCTGCCAACAATGACGGAAGTCGATTTCGGCGATCTTTCTGCAAAAGCTCTCACTATTCTCGAAGCTTGGACTGCGGCTCCTCCAGGTGAGCCGATTGTTGGAAACAACCCTGATGTTCCAGTTCTTCTCAAGCGTGATAGCGGCAATCTCTCCGTCCTCGATTTTGCAGTCGAGGTGACCGAAGATGTGACGGTCACCGATGAGGAAGGCGTTGAAACCGTCGTCGAAAAGACTTTCTGGAAGCTGGCCAGCGGGCGGACTGTTACCAATGGCGAGGGGCAGGAGATTGAGTTTCCGACTTTCGACGATGTGATGGCACAGATTGCCGAGACTGAAGGGGCAGCCTGGGAGATCGTCACCGGTGCGGAGATTGATTATCTTGAACGCTATATTGGTGAGGAGATTCCGGTCGAAGATCCCGACATTCTGGACGCCAATGGCATTTCAGCGCTGAACAATCTGCTTGAGACCACGCGCCGTGTGATGGACCAACAAGCCCTCCGTTTGGCAATGCAAGGCGGGCTGGAAGAGTATTTTGACGGCGTTGAGTATTCGGTCGAGGAAGACAAGTTTGTCGCAACGTCTGCAGCTGAGCTGATTCCGTTCTTTGAAAAGGTATTTGAAGCAGCTCCTGCTGATGCAGATGGTGCGCAAGGATGGCTGGATGCCTGGAAGCCGCTGATTGATGCGCTGCTTTCAGACTATGACCGCCCTGGTATTAGCCAGCTCTCCAAACCGTTCCTGTTCACCAACATCGTCACAGCTTTCGAGAATGTTGGCCTGTCAATCAGCTTGGCCGATGCTGCAGAAACGCTCGGAATTCCAAAAGAGCTGGTTGATTATGGATCAGGCAGCCGTGTGGGATCTTCAGAAGGAAACATCTATTACATGTCGTCTGGTGACGATGTGGTGGAGAGCAAGGACGGGCCGGATGTTTTTGTATTCGGGCGTGACTTTGGTCATGACGTTATTGATGATTTCAAGGAGTTTGGTGACGACTTTGACGTCATTCGATTTGCGCATTTGACACCGGCTGACATCACAGCGGTTCGCGATGGTCGCGATCTCATTCTGACAGTCAATGCAACCGGTGACAGCGTTCGTATCATAGAACAGTTCTATGAAAAGGCTTTTGCGCTAGGAGGGGGACAGGTCCTGCCAACTCGAGGCGTGAATGAGATTGTTTTTGCAGATGGATCTGTATGGACGCCATCAGACATTGCGGTTGCGGTTTCTCACCCTACAGATGCTGATGAGACCATCATCGGTACTGATCATCTTGACTATCTGGACGGTGGTGCTGGCAACGACTATCTGAGTGGTGCGGAAGGGAATGACATTTATGTCTTCGATGTCGGTTACGGCCACGACACCATCGAAGACAACAATGAGTATATCCTCTCCAACATGCAGGATATTCTTCAGTTTGGAGAAAATGTACGCTTTGACGATATTTCTGTTGTACGGGACGGGTTTAGTAATGATGTAAAACTTGTTTTGACGTCTGGTGATACTTTAACCATTAAAGGCCAGTTTGCGGCACACTATCCCGGTATCTTCGACAAGATCCATTTTGATCAGATCGAATATTTCAATTTCGCCAATTCGGAAGACGGAGACAAATCATTTACAGCCGATGATTTGATGAACCGTATTCTCGAAGAAGCCAGTACAGATGGTGATGACGTCATCTACGGCTTTGACAGGGACGACCGTCTCGATGGCGGTAAAGGAAACGATATTCTTGTAGGGGGAAATGACTCCGACACCTACATCTACAATCTTGGATATGGTCACGATATCTTCAAGGAAGAAGTTACGCCTGAAGAATTGCGTGTGTTGTCGGGGCAAGATGATAAAGTTCTGTTTGGAGCGGGCATTTACACTGAGAATATTCGTTTGGAACGAAATGGTAAAAGCAACGACCTTGTCTTCCATTTTTCCGACGGTGGCACACTAACTGTAGAAGCGCAGTTCTTTGCCAACAATCTCGGCTCGCGCCTTTACGAGATAAAGCAGTTTATTTTCTCAGATGGGACCGAGTGGAGCGTCAAAGATCTGGAGCTTCAGCTCCTGGCGTCTGACGAAGCAGATAACACTCTTTATGGTTTTCATGGCAGCGATGTGCTGGATGGCGGTGCTGGTAACGACTACTTGAACGGCCTGGATGGAGATGACACCTACCACTTTGGTTACGGCTACGGGCAGGACGTCATATATGATGAAACGGTCTCAGTATTCTCTGGTGATGCAGATAAACTCCTTTTTGGTGACGGTATCACAGCATCTGATGTTACTTGGTCTCGCCCAGACAACGGCAACGACTTGGTTGCCACGCTGAGTGATGGAAGTTCAGTCAGGATCCAGTCGCAATTCTTCGCCAATAATCTGGGAACTCGGCTGCATGACATTGAGATATTCGAGTTTTCTGATGGGTCGACCACATCAATAGAAGAGATTCAGAAAGCGCTTCTGACCGGCGATGATGGTGATGATACCCTCATAGGGTTCCATAGCCATGATGTTTTGGACGGTGGTGCTGGAAACGATTACCTAAATGGCAAGGATGGAGATGACACCTACCACTTTGGTTACGGCTATGGGCAGGACGTCATCTACGATGAAACCGTCTCAGTATTCTCTGGTGATGCAGATAAACTCCTCTTTGGTGAGGGAATAACAGCATCTGATGTGACTTGGTCTCGACCAGACAACGGCAACGACTTGGTTGCCAGGCTGAGTGATGGAAGTTCAGTCAGGATCCAGTCGCAGTTCTTCACCAATAGTTTGGGTGGTCGCCTTCATGACATAGAAATATTTGAGTTTTCGGATGGATCGACCATATCAGTGGCTAACATTCAAAGCCTTCTCCTGCGTGGTACTTCAGGAGATGACACTCTTGTCGGTTTTGCCTATGGCGATGAGCTGAGAGGGGGCGAAGGCAATGACGTTCTGAATGGTGGTCGTGGGAACGACAATTATGTTTATGCTCGTGGAGACGGCAATGACGTAATCCGTGAAGATATATATGAAGGCTATACTGATGTTTTGACCTTAACGGATATTCTGCCAACTGAAGTAAAACTGCTTCGTGATGGAAATCATCTTATCGTCAAAATTCTGGAGACCTCTCAAGGGGCAGGAGATGGTGGTTCAATCCTAGCCATGAACACGATCTCCGGAAGGTATTATGGCGGTATAGAAGAGTTACGTTTTGCCGACGGTACTGTTTGGTCGCATGGGGATATAGTTGCAAGAGCGACGGAAGAGGGACTTGGAATAACTCACTGGGGAACCAATGAGGAAGATACAATCATTGGAACCAATGGGAATGATGTCTTCAAGGGCCTCGAGGGAGCAGATCATCTAAGCGGTGGAGCTCGGGCCGATACCTACGTCTACAGCCTTGGTGATGGTAACGACACCATTCTTGACGATAGTGGTTCCTCGACTTACACGGACCGTCTGGTCCTTACCGATCTTACCTCTGACGATGTTGAACTCACACGCACCAATTCTCACCTAATTATCAAGGTTCTCACAGATGGTGCTCTGATTACAGTCACCGATCAGTTTAAGTCTACCTTTGCTAAATATGGCATTGAAGAGATCGTCTTTTCTGATGGTACAGTTTGGAACCGCTCGGAGATCCAGAATAACGCTTGGATCCGTGGGACTGATGGCGATGATCAATTTGTTGGAACGACTGGAGAAGACACGTTCTATGGAGATCTCGGGAATGACACCTTCAACGGAGGTAACGGCAACGACACCTACATCTATTCCCGTGGTGATGGAAATGACACCATTACGGAAGGCACGACCTCAGGCAACTACGATAAGTTGGTCTTTACGGACATAAATGCCTCTGACGTCAGTCTTTCTCGTGATGGGAACGATCTGACAGTAACCATTGCAGAGAGTTCGTTGGGAACTGGTGATGGTGGTTCTGTTCTCCTGAAATCGAGTATTGGGGGAAGTGTTGCCGCAGGTGTTGAGAGCATCGTGTTTGCGGACGGCACGATTTGGACAGAGAGCAATTTCGTTCAAAATTTGTCTGATGAGCCAGCTGGAGAAGGCCCATCCGACGTGACTGTCCATGGAACGGACAGTCACGATACTCTCAACGGCACAACCGGCAGCGATGTGTTCCTTGGTGGTGGTGGTGACGATGTTCTGAATGGGAAGCGTGGTTCCGACACCTATTATTACGGTCTTGGCGATGGCAGCGACTTTGTTGATGATCAGCATAGTTCAACAACGGACGTTGACCGTTTTGAGTTTCAGGATCTGAAT
>Ga0189285_100106_pt1 | contig 21900 bp, 24 predicted proteins | sample GEYOminimetaG_FD_130315 | JGI IMG/M metagenome (GOLD analysis project Ga0189285, IMG submission 130315) | Marine microbial communities from the Costa Rica Dome - GEYO mini metaG | ecosystem: Environmental > Aquatic > Marine > Oceanic > Photic zone | place: Costa Rica: the Eastern Pacific... | reverse complement strand
GCGCAAGTCAATCGATAGAGGTCGCGTCATGAAGGCTGGCCTCCTTGTCCAGCCCTCAGTTTGAATCACAATTCGCGATCAAAGGGAATCCAACCCGATTCAGTCTTTTCGGGAAATGCTCTAATGATGCTGGAGAGCATTCAGAGGACGAAGTGATCCAAAAACCGAATGGAAAACAGTGCCTTGTTGTTGAGGATGAGGTGCTGCTGACGGAACTTTTGAGCCAGTATTTGCAGGATCATGGGTTCATCGTTCGCTCAGTTTATGATGGGGAAGGGGCCATTTCCATGCTGAGTGAACAGTCTATTGATGTTGTGGTGGTGGATATGAATATGCCCGGCAAGTTTAGCGGGTTGGATGTAATCAAATCTGCGGCAGGTTTAGAGACACCACCGTTAATCTGCGGGATTAGCGGTCTTGCAACCTATGAGGAAGCTGCCCGGGAAGCGGGGGCAGCCCTGTTTTTTCGTAAGCCTTTCAGTCTTGCCCTTTTCGTTGAAGAAGTTAGTGGCCTTTTGGCTTCCAAATGAATCGCAATCTGCTGTGCGAGTTCCAAGTGAGCAACTCAGTATCTGCATACCTCAAGCAAACTATAAAAATTATGCGGGTGATATTCTGTGTCCGTCAATATGTACCTTAAAATATATCAATATATACTTAGTTTATTAGATTGGTAATAAAGACGATACGCATGAATAATTTCAAAAATTACGTAGAGGGAACCCTTTCTTAAAGGTTCCGCATCATTGGTTGTGATGAGGAAAATTACACCAAATGACTTACGAGGCCTACGATGAAGCGTTCCGCTCGCACTCTATTGCTCTCGACTATCACTGGATTGTTGCTGGCAGCGCACCCAGTCGCTGCGGAAACTGGTGTCACCGATAATAAGATTCTGTTTGGGCAGGCCGCGGCTCTCGAAGGACCAGCCTCTGCTCTCGGTCTTGGCATGAAAAAGGGCATTGAGGCAGCTTTCGCGGAAGCAAACGCCAAGGGCGGTGTCTCTGGGCGCACACTCGAGCTCGTCAGCTATGATGATGGTTATGAGCCAAACAAGTCGATCACCCAAGTCAAGAAGCTGATCAATGACGATAAGGTCTTCGGTCTGATTGGGCCGGTCGGAACACCAACTTCGAAAGCAACCCAACCGATCGCAACAGCGGCCAAGGTGCCTTTCATTGGACCATTCACCGGGGCTGGTTTCTTACGGGATCCCGAGCTCGGCAACGTCATCAACGTTCGTGCGACCTATGCAGCCGAAACGGAAGCGTGGATCCGGCATCTGCACGACGAACTCGGCATGAACAAGATTGCCATTTTGTATCAGGATGATGGTTTTGGCCGTGTAGGCCTATCCGGCGTGGTTGCAGCTCTGGACAAGCGTGGGCTCTCAATTGTGGCGGAAGGCACATACCAGCGCAACACGACTGCGGTTAAGACAGCGCTTTTGAAAATCCGCAAGGCCAAACCGGAAGCAGTGGTGATGGTCGGCGCATACAGACCGATTGCTGAATTCATTCAGGTCGCTGACTCAATCGACTTTGAGGCCAAGTTCGTGAACATCTCTTTTGTCGGCTCCAAGGCGCTGTCTTCAGCGCTTGGTTCTACTGGCGACGGGGTGATCGTGTCTCAGGTCGTTCCGTTCCCATGGGACGAAACCAGTTCACTTGTTCAGCAATATCAGGCAGCTCTCAAGGCAGTAGACGCTTCAGCTGAACCGGGCTTCGTCACCTTTGAAGGGTATATCGTCGGGCGCCTGACCGTGATGGCGCTTGAGCGCACAGGTCGCAACCTCACCCGCAAGGCCTTTTTGGATACATTCTGGACCAACGGTACCTTCGACATGGGGGGCGTGGAACTCTCCTTTTCCAAAGGCGACAGCCAGGGAATGGATGACGTGTTCCTGACTGAAATTCAGTCCGACGGCAGTTTTGCGCCGGTTGCCAACACAAACTGAATTGAAAGGAGCAGGGGGCAGTCCTGCTCTTTCCATTTTGCCGCCCACTTTGAAAATGGTGAAAGTCCGTGAAAGCACAAATGAAGAAATTCGGAAAAGCCAATGGAGCCTCTGGTGTAAATGTGTTCGGGCGGCTCCGGATTAGAGGCAAGCTGTTTGCTGCAATGGGGGTTTTCATTGCGCTGACGGCGGTGGCCATCGGCATCAGCTTGTTGTCCTTTTCGAGAGTGGGCGACGGTTTTGAAGTGATGGCCCGCCAAAACCTGCCGTCGATTGGTAACGCAGCTAAAATGGCCGTGGCTGGAACAGATGTGTCGGACGCCGCCTCTAAGGTCGCCAGCAGTCGATCTCAGGACGAAAAAGCGGTCGCGGTTTCCAAACTAACCAATGGCATTGCTCAGCTCAAAACCAATGTCTCAGGCATCACGGTCACCGAAGACAACGCTAAGGCGGTTGAACGGCTCAACAGCAACATTCTCTATTTTGAAGACAATCTGCCGGATCTGGAAAATATCATCAGCCAACAGTTGAAGGTTCGGGCGGATGTTGATCGCCAACTCCTTGAGCTTTTTGGCAGTTTTGACGATTTGAACATGGCAATCCTGCCTGTGGTGGATGATGCCTATTTTGACGCTGTGATTGGCGGCGAAAAAGCGACGGCCCGCAGTCAGGAAATTCTGGACGATTTGGCCAATGTCGAGATGGTGCGTTTGAGTTCCCTGCTCGAGTTGCGCGGCGAAATCAACATGTTGGTTGGTTTGATCAACGCGGCGACGTTCGTGAATGACCGCTCGATTTCGACCATCTTCGTAGATCGGATTGTCGCCTCTCAGCGCAAGTTGGCGAACTATCGAAAGGAGCTCGCGAACCTGAATGTGAAGGTCGGAGCGGACGAAACGCTCGATCAACTGGCTGGTTTGGGTGCGGAGTTGGTTAGCATCAGAGCTTCGGGCAAGTATATCAGCGGTGCGCGTGAGCGCAGGATTATCAAAGAAGCCCAAGAGCTTCAGACCGTGCTTGATAACGTGCTTGTTGAGCTTGTGGATGATCAAACCTTTGCTCTGACCATCAACACAGAAACCACCGTCGGTGAAAATGCCGTCATCATTGAAAAGCTTCTCAATGATCAGGTGGGCGATCTGAAAAATATGCTTGAGACACAAGCGCTCGCAAACATGTACATCGCAACAATTGTGCAGGGGAGCAATGTCGAGGACATCGATCAAATCGGCCCCATCGAAGCAAAACTCTATTCTGCAGGCGAACGCATCCGCACGGCGGTTGGCTCAATTTCTGATCAAACGGTCATCTCCGAGTTGGAGCAAATGTTGGCTCTCGGAAATCCAGAAGATGGTGTTCTGAAAGACTATGCCCGTGAACTCACCATCCGGGCCGAAGCTGAGACAGAACTCGCCCAAACGTTCGCCACGGTTGACGATCTGGGTGTTGCTGTATCCGAACTGATCGATCTGGAAGTTGGAGCAATCAATCAGCAAGCCGACGAAATCAGCACACTGTTCGCAACAGGCTCGTCAGCGCTTGTCGTTATTGGGATTGTCAGTCTCGTCATTGCCGGTGTAGTGGGCATTCTCGTTGTGGATCGCAGCCTTGTCAGTCCTCTCTCGCAAATGATCGATTCCTTGCGTGAACTTGCACATGGCAATCTGAATGTCCATGTGCCATCCATGAGTCGGGCGGACGAGATCGGCGAGCTGTCAGAGGCACTTGCGGTGTTTAAGTCCAATGCCGCCGAGCGTGAGCGGTTGGAAGCAGAGGCTTCGCAAGAACGTGAAGGTCAGTTGCAGCGCCAGAAAATGATCGAGACTCTGATCGTAAACTTCCGGTCCGAGATTGAGCACACGCTTGAGACGGTCGATGGCCGAATGCACGCCCTTCAGGAAACTGCGACAAGTCTGACAGAAGCCTCACGCCAGACAGATCGTCAGGCAACGCAGGCCTCGGACAACTCTGAGCAGGCTCTTAAAAACGTCGAGATGGTCTCCTCAGCTGCAGAGGAACTATCACACCTTGTCGCACAGATCGGCGGGCGCTTGGTCAAGGCAACAGATATTGTTTCCAACGCAACAGAAAACGCGCGTTCCGCCACGCATAAAGTTCAAAGCCTTGCAGAAGGCGCCGACAAGATCGGCGAAGTTCTGACGCTTATTCAGGCGATTGCAGAGCAAACCAACATGCTGGCTTTGAATGCGACCATTGAAGCTGCACGTGCAGGTGAGGCGGGTAAGGGCTTTGCTGTAGTTGCGTCCGAGGTAAAGGGACTTGCGACACAAACGTCCAAGGCAACGGAAGAGATCGCAACTCAAATCTCGGCAATTCAAAGCTCAACCGGCGAATCTGTTCAGGCTATCGAGGCTATTCGAGACATCATGGAAGACGTGAATACAACCACGCGATCCATTGCAGATGCGATCGAAGAGCAGGGAACCTCCACAAGCCAGATTTCCGACAATGTTCAGGAAGTGGCGCAGGGAACGCAGGAAGTGACCAACAACGTGGCTGCCGTGAAAACAGCAGTTGCTGAAACATCGCAGTCCGCTGCGGTCGTGGAAGATACGTCCAATCAGGTTGCCGAACGCACGGTACACATGAAGTCGGTGGTCGAGGACTTCTTGAAAAAGGTTGCTGTTGCTTGAATTTCGCATGCGGCTGGCAAGTGGCAATTAGCCTGCAGCCAGCCGGTGCGCCCAGGATATAATCATGAGTTGCTCCTGATTATCGTGCCCCGCATCATGCGTCCCACATCCGTAATGATGCATGTCCCTGGCCAGCCCTTCGGGGTTGGCCTTTTTTATCATTACGCCGGTTTGACGTTAGGAAACTCTGGCGGAGAGTTATCTGCCAATTCTTTGGTGTTAATGTGAGTTTCGACTTGAAGCTCAGCAAAAGAGCGCGCTACATCGCAATATCATCTGCACCGTTTCAGTTTGCTACATAGGTCGCAAACAGGCATGACAGCAGCAACAGAATGCAGTATAGAAAGTGCATTAAGTGCGCTTTTTCTTGAGGGGGAGTAACATGCAGGCTGAGGCTCTTGCCGAACCGGTCGCACCGACCCCTATTTCAGTCCGTGACGAAGACGGTCATATCAATGCCGAATTTCTGGCAGCGATTGAAGAGGCAATCGAGCTTGGTGACGGCGCGATTTGCCGGGATCTGGCGCGCAATCTCCACGAAGCTGATACCGGCGATCTTCTTGAAGCCCTGAAAGAAGACGAACGCGCTTCCTTTGTCCGCCTTTTAGGCAAGGACTTCGACTACACCGCGCTAACGGAAACCGATGAAGCTGTTCGTCTGCAGCTTCTGAAAGATCTCTCCAACGAGGCCATTGCCGAGGGCCTCGGCGAGCTGGATTCAGATGATGCTGTCTACATCCTCGAAGATCTCGATGAGGAAGATCAGGCTGCCATTCTGGAGGAGCTGCCTTATCTGGAGCGGACACAGCTCAAGAAGGCGCTCGATTATCCAGAAGAAAGCGCCGGACGGCGCATGCAGACGGAATTTATCGCGGTTGCTCCGTTCTGGACCGTCGGCCAGACGATCGACTACATGCGCGAAGCGCAAGACCTGCCGGACAGCTTTTACCAGATCTATGTTGTTGACCCGAGCTTCAAACTGCTTGGCACTGTGCATCTGGACAAAATCCTGCGCACCCGCCGTGCAGAAAAGGTTACCTCCATCATGGAGGAAACCCGATATGCGGTGGATGCAACAGAAGATCAGGAAGAGGTCGCCCGGACCTTCGAACGCTACAATCTCGTCTCCGCTGCGGTCATTGATGATAATGACCGCCTCGTCGGCACGTTGACCTTCGATGACATCGTGGATGTTATTCAGGAAGAGGCGGAGGAGGATTTCATGGCGCTGGCCGGGGTTGGCGATGAAGAGATCTCCGATAACGTGGTCACCATTGCCCGCTCGCGGCTGACCTGGCTTGTGGTGAACCTCGGCACGGCTGTTCTCGCGTCCGTCGTGATTGCGCTGTTTGAAGATACGATTGAAGCCATGGTCGCGCTGGCAGTTCTCATGCCGATTGTCGCTTCTATGGGCGGCAATGCTGGAACACAAACAATGACGGTCGCCGTACGCGGTATCGCAACGCAAGAACTCTCGGCCCGCAACATGTGGCGGATTCTCAATCGTGAGGTGCTGGTGAGTTTTTTCAACGGCATTGCACTCGCGGTGTTGATCGGCGTGACAGCGTGGCTCTGGTTCTCCAGCGCGGGGCTGGGCATCGTGATCGGCAGCGCCATCATCATCAACATGTTGTTTGCTGGTCTTTCCGGCCTTTTGATCCCCATCGTGCTCGACAAATACAATATCGATCCGGCCATCGCTTCCAGCGTTTTTGTGACCACTGTCACGGATGTCGTGGGCTTCTTTGCCTTTCTTGGCATCGCCGCCCTGTGGTTCGGCTTGACGCTGTAACGCAGCTAAACTCAAGCTGCGGTCATGTGACCTGTTGTCTAATCGTGTCAGGTCACGTACCCAGAGAGGGCCTTGCTCATCCATTGCAGTGATCGGACGTCATGCAGGTTACTCAAGACCCATATTCCTACCGGAACGACAGCGAAGTTCCTACGTTCGATGACAGCGCTCCCATTGCTGTGATGGATGCTGAATGCGCGTTGTGCAGCTGGGGTGCCCGCACGATTCACCGTCTGGACAAGAGCGGACTGGTGCGCATTTGTCCGGTGCAATCTCCGCTTGGAAGCGCAATCCTTCAGCACCATGAGATCAACACTCTTGATCCGGAAAGCTGGTTGTTTCTGGAAGATGGCACGGCTCATCAGGATATGGAGGCCGTCATTCGGGTGGGACAACGGCTCGGCGGATGGGGCAATCTGGTTTGGGGTCTCAAGCTTCTGCCAAGGCCTTTCAGAAGCTGGCTCTACCTGAGAGTTGCTCGCAATCGGTATCGCCTGTTCGGCCAGGGTGACATGTGCGCCGTTCCTGATCCCGACTTCCAAAAACGGCTGATGAGATGAAAGTTCTCATCCTCGGCGGCTATGGTGTTTTCGGAGAGCGTTTGGCGCGCCTCTTGGTGCGCGATGGTCATGAGGTGTGTGTTGCCGGGCGCAATCTTCAGGCAGCGGAAAAGCTGGCCTCGGACATCAAGTGTTCGGCGCGCGAGCTGGACCGGGGGGGGAGCCTTGAGGGGTTGTCCGAGTTTGACGCTGTTGTAGATGCCGCAGGTCCGTTCCACACCTATGGAGATAATCCTTATCACGTTGCCCGCCGCGCAATTGAAGCTGGCGTTCACTATCTGGATTTGTGTGATGATACGGAGTTTTGCGCTGGAATGACCGTGCTTGATGCGGACGCCAAAAAAGCCGGCGTGTGCGTTCTCTCCGGCTTGTCGTCAGTTCCCGCCCTGTCGTCCGCCGCCGTAACAAAACTGGCGGGTGAAGACCGACCCGAGTATATCGAAACAGCCATTTTACCGGGGAACAAAAGCCCGCGCGGTATTTCCGTTATGCATTCAATCTTGGCGCAGGCTGGCCAGCCGTTTGAAGTCTGGCGGGCGGGCCGATGGACGAAAAGTTTCAGCTGGTCGGACCCGAAAACCTACGCTTTGCCCAAGGGGATAGATCGCCAAGGCTGGCAGATCGCTGTGCCCGATCATCGCCTGTTTCCAGAGCATTTCAAGGCAGACACTGTCATCTTTCGGGCGGGACTTGAACTGGCGATCATGCGCTATGGTCTTGCCGCTTTTGCCCTGCTGCGGCGGCTTGTGCCGTTCCCGGTCAAGCTGTCGCTTGTCAAAGCCTTCAAACGGGTCGCCGATGCTCTGGAGCCGTTTGGCACTGGGGATGGCGGCATGGTGGTGAAGGTCATCACAAAAGGCGAGGAAAGAAACTGGAGATTGCTGGCCGAAGAGGGGGATGGTCCCTTCATTCCAACGATTTCCATTCGGGCGCTCCTGAGGCGAGTGCACTTGCCAATGGGTGCAGGCCCGGCGCTTAGCGTGGTGACACTGGCTGAGGCGGAAGCTGCTATGGAAGGCCTCAAAACGACAACACAGGTCGACGTGGTGCCGTGCCGCCCTGCATTTCAAGATTGCCTCGGCGCGGAGTTTGATCACCTGCCGGCCGCCGTTCAACGTGCCCACCAAACCACGTCCGTGCACAGATGGTCTGGACACGCATCAATCACCCGAGGGGCGGGGCTTTGGCCGAACCTCATCGCGATAGTGTTCCGTTTTCCCGCAGAATTCACCAAGACTGAAGTGGAGGTGACCAAAATAGCGACAAAGGGCGGAGAAATCTGGGAACGCCGTTTTGGGCAGCATCACCTGAAAAGCCGACTGAGGCAGACCCGTGACGGTATGACCGAGAAATTTGGCAAACTGACGTTCCTGCTGGGTTTGACGGTTGAAAACGGCGCCCTGCATTTCCCGGTCACCTCTGCCCGACTGGGCATCATCCCCTTGCCAAAGTGGCTTCTACCCCTTTCAAAGGCGCGGGAGTTTGAGCTGGATGGCCAGTTTCACTTCGACATCGCAGTCTACGCCCCGCTGACACACCAACTGATCGTCCACTACCAAGGCAACCTTGAACCTGTCTTGGAGTGAGCCCGTTTGCGATCGCTTTTGGACAGCAATAACGACGACAAGTGGTGCAGGGAGCTTGACGTCTGGTTATCATCCATTGATCTGCATAGGAACGGTTTCGCCAGTTGAGATTTTGCATTGACCGACCCCGCCGCCGCTGAAACCGATGCTTGGATTGGCGAGTGTCATTTGACATTGCATTGATCGCGATGCGCTGAACATAACCCCTTTAGCTCGTGAGCTAAATGTTGTGGAACCGCTATCTAGAAATAGATCGTCTTCTTTCTTGTCAAAACTAAAGACATCGGCCGACCCCACCGTTGTTGATCTTTCGGCTATCATCTTGCCCCTGAATATCTCTCCATTGGAAAGCGTTGCAATAACATCTGCATTACCGTCTTCCAGAAACTCTTCAGAGAATTGGAAAACGACAGATTGAGTTGAGTTGCCGGACGAATCCGTGACCCTTCCTTGACCACTCGAATCAGTTTGACAGCCTGTTGTGACTAAAAGGCAAAATATGGCCAATGTTTTACTTCCAGAAGTCATGTCACTTGCTTTCGCTGTTTTCTGTTTCAAATCAAAAATATGCGCAACTAGAAATTTGGTAAATATATCGCATTTGTATTGTTTAAACGAACTGCAACTTCCACGGGTTTTACCGAAGCACGTGGCTTGCTTCTGAGTCCTCAATCTGTTGCAAAATGTCCCTAGGTTCGCTACGCGAGAGTACCGAATTGAATCAAGGGACCGGACATGAGCGGATTACTTGCCCTTCTTGATGATGTGGCGGCCATTGCCAAAGTGGCGGCAGCGTCTGTCGATGATGTGTTGGGGCAGGCGGCCAAGGCCGGGTCCAAGGCCGCAGGAGCCGTGATTGATGATGCCGCGGTGACGCCGAAATATGTCACCGGCTTTTCACCGGCGCGCGAATTGCCCATCGTCTGGCGCATTGCGCGCGGGTCAATGTTCAACAAGCTGGTGTTCTTGCTGCCCGCCGGGCTTCTCCTCAACACCTTTGCTCCGTGGATCATTACGCCTCTCTTGATGCTGGGCGGCGCTTACCTGTGTTTTGAGGGCGCTGAAAAAATCTGGCACGCCTTTGCCCATCGCGGTCATGAGGAAAAGCCCAAAACGGTTGCCGAAGCCATTGATGCTGCGCATCTGGAGGAGCAGAAGGTCAAGGGCGCAATCAAGACGGATTTCATTCTGTCAGCCGAGATCATGACCATCGCCTTGTCCGAAATTCCGGATGGTTCCATCTGGATGGAAGCGGCAACGCTGGCTGTTGTCGCCATCGGCATCACGGTCATGGTCTATGGCTCTGTGGCCCTGATCGTCAAAGCCGATGATGTTGGTTTGCACTTGTCGACCGAAAGCGCAATTGGCGCTGTGCGCGCGCTGGGGCGCGGCATCGTGAAGGCCATGCCAGCCTTCCTCAAAATCCTGACAATTGTCGGAACAGCCGCGATGCTGTGGGTTGGCGGGTCCATCGTTATTCACGGTCTGAAGGATCTTGGCCTTAAAAGCATCTACTCCAGCATACACGATATCTCGCATACGGTTGCCCAGATCGCGGTTGATGCGGGGCTGAAGGCCGAGGGCTTCATCACCTGGTTCTCCACTGCCACGCTGGACGGCCTTTTCGGACTGGGGCTTGGGCTCATCCTGATCCCGATTGTTATGAAAATCATTATGCCCATCGCCAATGCGATAACGGGCAAGAAAGAGACGGCTGGCGATCATTAAAAGATCGGCGCATTGCGGGCATGGAATTGAAATGCATGGATATTGCTGGCCTATAAGCGGATCATCCGCTGCGCATTGGTCCTGAACCTTGCACGGTTCTGATCACCGAGTCTTTAGGTTTCCGCGCTTAAAGTCTTGCGTTCAAGATCTCCTAAGTAATTTCGACGATGCTTCGGTTCTGTTTGAATTGAAGTGGTGTTGGAAATGGATTTCTTTGACCTTTTGATCGCGCCTGCAAGACTGGTTCCGCTGATTGTCGGCGCCATTTTTCTATCGATTGGCCTGAATATCTTCCTTGCTCAACGGCGCTTTGCCCGAACTGCGCAAACTGTTATCGGACACGTGGTTGCCATTGAACGGTATATTTCGCGTTCAACCAGCGGCAACACCAAGCGGGTGACGACTTACTATCGCCCTTGGGTGGATTTTACGTTCCAAGGTCGACCGGGGCAGGCATTTGGCTCATCGGTAAACGTTGTGCGGCATCGGATTGGCGCGAAAGTCCCGCTGCAGGTGGTGCTTTCAACCGACTGAAGGTCGTTTCGTGCTGAGGTCAAAGACGGCGTGTCCTGGGTGTTCCCGGTTGTTTTTTCACTTGCTGGTGCAATCGCCTTGTTTGTCGCGCATCAAACTGGAACGCCGACCTGGGTTGTGGCCAGCGGCGCTGTGCTCATCGTGGTGATCGGGTATCTGATTGCGCTTCAAATCGCCAAGTCCGAAAAGCCACAGGGCGGCGAAGGAGCCGAGGAACGGCAACCCATGCCAGACTCTTTTGTTTTCACCGATGACAGGGAAATTCTGCGCATGTTGCGGGCGCAAACGATAATGTCTGCTGTCTTCAGTGGTCTTTTGCTGGTCGGCGGTGTGGTTGTATTGGGATATAACTGCGGCAGCTTCCCGGATCGGGCCTTGACCATCCTGCTGAGTGATCCTGTTGAGTTCTTCCGTCAATTGGTAGACGGTGCGTTTCCCTCCAGTTGGGAAAAGCCGATAGCTCTCAACGGTATCGGTGCGGGAATGGTCACAATCACACTGTTCGCGCTGATTTCTTCACGACAGAAAATTGGCGCTCTCTTCGCATCATCGAAAGCGCATCGCTAACCGTGCTTCTGTAAGGCGCGGGACGGCTCAGTCGCCGTCCTTTTCCGCAAGCATGTTGTCGCGCAGGGCAATCACTTTCTTTCGAAGGTCTGCATAGGCTTTGCCGCCCAATCCAGAGGACGTCGCGATGGCGTCCTGGAAATGCGCGGCCTTTTCCTCAAGGTCTTTTCCCTTTTTGGTCAGGGAAATTCGAACTTGTCGTTCGTCCTTCTTGCTCCGTTTGCGGCTCACCAGTCCCATCGTTTCAAGGCGTTTTAAAAGCGGTGTAATCGTGCTGGTTTCCAGCTGTAGCCGCTCGGTCAGATCGCCAACAGGAACGCGATCTTTTTCCCAAAGGGCGCTGAGGGCCAGATACTGCGGATAAGTGAGGCCGACCTCGGCCAGCAAGGGCTTGTAGACCTTGTTCATGGCGTGATTGGCCGAGTAAAGCGCAAAGCAGAGGAACTGATCGAGATGTGCTGTCGCGGACGCATCAAGCGGTTCTGCGCCCGTTTGCTGATCCGCTGTTTCATCTGCCGCCTCGGGTTCAGCGGTCTTGCTGGCCGCGTCTGCCTGCTTCTTTGCTGGTGCGCGCTTCGCCTTGGCGGGGCTTTTCGCGTTGTCCTCCGCCTCAGCCTCAGGGACCTTGGGCTTTTTTGGCGCTTTGCGGTTTTTTTCCTTCGCCATGTCATCCTCTGGAACGAGGCCAGACAGCAGCGACATCTGTGTGAGATCATTTTCCATCGCCGCAAATTAAATCGCACGCGATGCGCCTGCAAGCATTTGGCCTGTTCGTGCACAGGTTCTGTTGACAGATTGGATAATCCAGGCTGAGCGATGAAGTTACCTACCGGACATGACCGAGACAGGATGTGTGCCATTTTGGTCGCGGAAACGGATCAACAAGCTGAATATTCCCAGCGCGACGACATATGTGACAGCAAGAGCCGCAACATAAAGTAGGACAATCGCTTCTGAGGAGATGGCGTGGTTCAATTCCTTGAACGCGCCCAACACAAAAGCCGCTGACCAGCTGACAATTGACACACTGACTGGCATCAGGAAGACGGTGGCAATTTTTTTGAACGGCACATCGAGAAGGCACTGTCCTGAACATTGCTTGATGAACGGCAGTGTAACTGTGTGAATGAAAGCGCCGTTGACCGTCAGGGCGATCACAATCACCAACTTGCCCCAGATCTTCGGATTGCTGAGCAGCTTCGGATCCACGAAATAGTAATAGGCGAGGATGGCAAACGCTGTGAGCCAGATAAGCGCCAGACCATAGGCAACAACCTTCGAGCCAAAGGTGATAAGTTCAAGAGATTGTTGATTGATTTGCCGTTTGACCAAGTGGCGCGCGATAAAAAGATCGAGGAATACAGCCGCACCCAAGCCTACTACGAGACTGGCCTGATGGGTCATAACGATGATGGAGCGAAGCGGAAGGTCGGCACAGGCGAACCCGAGTAGGGGTGCTGTTTTGGCGGTTTCAAACGCCGTTATAGTTGGCCGCAGTCCCAAAGAGCTGGACGTGCTTGTTCCAGCGGCTGACGCTTGAAAGCTGGACAGAAGAACGTCAAGCAGCCCAGTTGCCTGGAGAATAATCAAACCAAGTATCACGCCGAAAATCGCGGTGACCGCTGTGGCAAGCGAAGCGAGCAGCTTTTGGCGTGGGCCTTTTTGAATTTGTGCCACACGGCGTCCGTGACCGGGGACTGTCCGTCTTTTGCCGAATTCTGTCTCGCTCATCGTCTTCTTCCAGCGTTGTGGCGAAAAAAATGCCCGGTTTTTCCGTACCGAATTCGGACACCTCTTCCACGCTTGAGGTTTCCCCGTGCTAGGATGCAGTGCCCATGCCAAATCATCTCCGCGATGATTACCTAGGTATTCCATGCGGTTAGTGGGAGAACTTGAAGAGGTGACACATGTCCGATGCGCCAAGAATTGATGGGATCCTCGAAACGGCCGTCTATGTTGATGACATGGACGCAGCGCATGCGTTTTATCAGGGCGTTCTTGGGTTGCCGCGCATGGTGGCCGGTGAGCGGCTCTACGCTTATGACGCTGGCCCGGCCCAAACTCTCTTGGTGTTTCACCGCGGCCACACGGGTGAAGACGTTTCAACGCCGGGCGGTGTTGTGCCCGGACATGACACAAAAGGGCACAGCCACTTTGCCTTCAGGATCGCCCGTGACGCTCTGGACACTTGGCGCTCTTACTTAAAGGAGCAAGGTGTGCCGATTATCTCGGAGGTCACTTGGCCAGCAGGCGGAACAAGCATCTATTTCCGCGACCCGGATGGTAATGTCCTTGAGCTGGCGAGTGCGCCCTTATGGCCAAACTTCATGTCATGATCCTTCGAAAAAAGGGCCTCGCTGGAAGCTAAACCTTCGCAAATTTTACAAAGGAGCAACGGCTAGTCGTTAGACTGCGCCAACTTCCCTGCAGCGGCCAGAGCAATGCGATTTCTTTTTTCGATTTTTCGGTTCATTCTTTACGTTGTACTGGGCGGTGTTCTGTGTCTGGCTGGAGTGACCTTCTTTTTCATGTCCTGGGAACCTGATCGCACCACGCACCCTTTTCGGGGCATTGATGTCTCCCATCATCAGGGCGAGATTGAATGGCCGCTGGTCGCCGCCGATGACGTGACCTTTGTCTATATGAAGGCGACCGAAGGACAGGATTTTCAGGACAAGTCATTCTCGACGAATTGGCGGGAAGCCGGACAGGCCGGATTGGCGCGCGGGGCCTACCACTTCTTCAGTTTCTGTTCCCCCGGTGCAAAGCAGGCCCTGAATTACCTCTCCGTCTTGCCGAAGTCGGAGAAGATGCTGCCACCGGTTCTGGATTTGGAATTTGAAGGCAATTGCGCTCGTAAGCCCTCGGTGGATGAGGTTCTGCGGGAGGTGACCGACTTTGTGCAAACCGTTGAGGCTGCGCTGGGTCGTCAAGTCGTGCTGTACGTGCCGGATGATTTCCACGCGGACTATATCAAGGGGCAGGGGCTGAACCGGCAGGTCTGGGCGCGGTCCTTGTGGCACTCACCCGACTATGTGCGAGACTGGCTGTTCTGGCAGTACCACCAACTAGGCGCGATTGATGGGATTGACGGCAATGTTGATTTGAACGTTTTGGCGGAAAATCGAACTCTGGATCAGGTTCTGAAATAGTTATACAATTGAAAGTATTATCAAAAAACAATTTGATTGACTAAAACGTAAAAAGGGTTGAATGTCGCCGTCAACAGGGAGTTGGCATGCAGCGGCTATACACAATCACCCAGCTTACGCAGGAATTCGACATCACGACGCGCACGCTTCGGTTCTATGAAGCGCAAGGCATGTTGTCGCCGCAGCGCCGTGGCCGTCAACGCCTCTATCGGCCTGCCGACCGGACGCGTTTGAAGCTGATCCTGCGCGGCAAACGCCTTGGGTTTTCGCTGGCGGAAATCAGCGAAATGATTGAGATGTACGGCACTGCTCCGGGCGAAGAAGGTCAGCTGCGCCTGTTGATGCAGAAGATTGCCAACCGCCGGGCCGAACTCGTCGAAAAGCAACGCGACATCGAACTGACCCTTGCCGAACTGGAGGAAGTGGAAGAGGGCGCGCGGGCGCGCATGGCCGAAATCGGCGGAACCTTCGGCAAGGATGGTGACGCATGATGTTTGAAGTCCGTAGTGCGGATTGGGAAGCGCGGGTTCGAAGCAGCTTCGCCGCTCAAAAGTTCATGGAGCATCTTGGTGCACGTTTGACGCATGTTGCGCCGGGCGCGGTCGATATCGAGCTGGATCTCAGACTGGAAGTCACCCAACAACATGGGTATTTCCATGCCGGAGCCACATCGTCGGTCACCGACAGCGCAGCAGGCTACGCAGCTTTGACGCTGTTTGCCGACGGCTTCGGCGTGTTGACCACCGAATACAAGATCAACCTTTTGAACCCGGCACGGCAAAACCGCATCGTGGCACGCGGTCGGGTGATAAAGCCTGGTCGAACCCTCACCATCGCCAAGGCCGATGTTTTCGGCATCTCGGAGACAGGTGACGTACATATTTCAACAGGCCTTTTCACTTTGATGAGTGTTGAGGGAATAAAGGACTGAATTCATGGGACAAGCTGCCATTCGGCAGATTGAGGCCGGAGATCGCGCCCAGTGGGAAGCGCTCTGGCAAGACTATCTTGCATTTTATCACACCAGCGTTCCAGCCAACGTGACGGACACCTTGTTCGAGCGACTTCTTAGCGAAGAAGGGCACAATGGTCTGGTTGCTGTTCTGAATGGCAAGGTGGTGGGCTTCGTGCACTACCTTTTCCATCCGAGCACCTGGTCGAGCGAGCTGAAATGCTATCTGGAAGACCTGTTCGTGAGCGATGAAACGCGGGGAACAGGCGCAGGTCGCAAGCTTATCGAAGCTGTTTATGCCGCAGCCGATGCGCGTGCCGGCGCATCCGGAAATGTTTATTGGCACACAAATGGCGACAACGCCCGTGCGCGTCAACTCTATGACCGCATCGGAACCCTATCAACCTATGTCTATTACGACCGCACCAAAGCGCCGGTGAAGGAGGCATCATGATCCGCAACGATTTTCCTGCGTTCAACTTCAATCTTGGCGAGACTGCCGACATGCTGCGCGACAGCGTGCGCTCGTTCTCGCAGGACCGCATTGCGCCGCTGGCCGAAAAGATCGACCGTGAAGACTGGTTCCCGCGTGAACTCTGGCCGGAAATGGGCGACATGGGCCTGCATGGCATCACGGTGGAAGAAGAGTGGGGCGGGGCCGGCCTTGGCTATCTCGAACATTGCATTGCGATGGAAGAAGTCAGCCGGGCATCGGCATCGATTGGCCTGTCCTATGGCGCGCACTCGAACTTGTGTGTGAACCAGCTCCGCCGCTGGGGCAATGAAGACCAGAAGAAGCGCTATCTTTCCAAGCTGGTCACCGGCGAGCATCTGGGTGCGCTGGCCATGTCCGAGCCGGGCGCGGGGTCAGACGTTGTCTCCATGAAGCTGAAGGCCGAGAAGAAGGGTGATCGCTACATCCTGAACGGTAACAAGATGTGGATCACCAACGGTCCGACAGCAGACACGCTGATCATCTATGCCAAGACAGATCCGGACGCTGGCCCGAAAGGCATCACCGCCTTCCTCGTAGAGAAGGACTTCAGGGGCTTTTCCGTTGCCCAAAAGCTCGACAAGCTGGGCATGCGCGGGTCGGAAACTGGCGAGCTGGTATTCCAGGATTGTGAAGTGCCGGCAGAAAACGTGCTTGGCGAAGTCGGCAGGGGCGTGAATGTCCTCATGTCCGGTCTCGACTATGAGCGGGCGGTTCTGGCTGCAGGTGCGGTTGGCATCATGCAGGCGGCTATGGATGTGGTGATCCCATACATTCACGAGCGCAAGCAGTTCGGCCAGTCCATCGGCACGTTCCAGCTGGTTCAGGGCAAGGTCGCGGACATGTATGTCTCCATGAACGCCTCAAAAGCCTATGTCTATGCGGTCGCGCAGGCCTGTGACCGGGGCGAGACCACCCGCGAGGACGCTGCTGGCGCGATCCTTTATGCGGCTGAAAACGCGACCAAGATGGCGCTCGATGCGATCCAGCTGCTCGGCGGCAATGGCTATATCAACGAGTATCCGACTGGTCGCTTGCTTCGCGATGCCAAGCTCTATGAAATCGGCGCGGGAACTTCCGAAATCCGCCGCATGCTCATCGGCCGCGAGATCTTCAACAAGACCGCTTGAGGCAATAATCCGTGTTGAGAGAAGGGGCCCGCGCGGCCCCTTTTATATTTAATGTATGCATGAGTTTTACGCTTCGGAAACTTAAAGTTTTTATATACCTACTACATCTTTTGGGGAGGCGATGTTGGATCGATATTTGAGTTATGGATTGTCTTTATTTGTTTCCGCGCTGGGATCAATTGTTGGGGTCGGGTTAGTTTGGAGCGGGGTAACACAAACAGTAACCATGTGGGCTGGATACCAGTTGATCACTAAATTAGCCGAGCTGGAGGCAACGCTTGGCCCGGCGGGAGCGATTGCTGCTGAAGCCGATAACAGCCGTTGGCTCATGCTTGGCTGTTGGTCGATTGGAATGGTAGTTATTGGAATTGGCCTCGCATACTTTTTCGGAAGCAGATTGGTCAAACGCATTAAATGTGGACTGCCAGACGATTCAGAAGGCGCCGCCAAAACAACCATTGGTCGCTTGGGGTCAAATATTGTCTTTGTGTTCGGGATTTTTCTAGGTGTCAGTACCTTAGCTGGCAATATCTATAATTCGGGGCAAGTTATCCCTTTGGTTTTCGCAGGTGTTTCCACGAAGGCTGAGATATTAGAGGTAGTCGAGACCTCTGGACGTGAAGTCAAAGAGTACAAAATAAGGGTCGGATATAAAGATTTATCTGGGGTTTTGATTGAGCAGGAAATAAATATTAGTGATGTTTATGCGCGCAGTTTTAAAGTAAAAAATGAAGTCGGAATTACTTATGCTGCGGCAAACCCAGAAGTTGTAACGCTGACACGTTGGCTTCAGAGCCCTTTAAGTTATTTGTGGTCATATATATGGCCTCTCTGCCTTATCATTATGGGTGGCAACGGGGTCAGAAGGAATAGCTCCGACCAACACTACGAACCGATCCAAGTGTCTCAAACGCCCATATTGCCCGTACAGCAAACTACACCTCAAATTCGTCCTATTAGGGGCACAAGAAAACAATTTGGACGGCGTTGAGTGATGGGCCCGGATAGGTATTTGTAGCGGCTCTGTAACCGTGAATGCGCCGTTGTGCCGTCCCGGCCTTGAGCCGGGACCTTGTTAGCTGTTCAGCTAAACTCACCCGCAGCCATTATGCTTCTTCCACATGTCCGCGTTATGGCCGTCCGGGATGTTGGTGCACGGGTCAGACGTATTGCCGCGCAGGATTTGATAGCGCTGGATCTGGTGTGCGGTCAGAAGGGGCGGGGTGTCGATGTGGCGCTTAAGGTGAACGAGGCGGAGCGCGGCGCGGGCGGCTCCGGCTTCCTTCAAAAGGGCTTCCAGCTGAGCATTATCCAGATCGGGCGTCTCAAAGGCGACGCTTAGCGCTCGCTCGGCAGAAATAAACCGTTCTCCAGCGGCTATCGCCTCGCGCTTCATGTCGGCATGAAGCGCCTCGATTTTGGTAACTTGCTCAGGCGTCAACTGAAGCTGGTCCTTGAGTTCAAGAAGGTGCGCTGGGCCGGGACGACCATTGAGCTCGGCAGGCAGCGCCAAGCCCCAGCCGGAGCCCTCGCGCAACTGCTTCAAATCACTGTCGGACAGGCTCTTGATCTGGCGGCTTTCAAAACCGGCATAGGGCTGTGTGGAATGTTTGTGGCCAGTTTCGTTGGCGTTAGCAGAAAATGCCGTGGCCGTTGCCAGCAAAATGCTCATAACCATCGCGCACTTGTGCATATCTTGTTCCCCCTCACGTTTAGCATTCCTTTAAGTAAAGCAGGCGGGGATGCGCCCGGCCACTGTTGCATCATTAAAACTTCGTAACGTCCAATCGCAGGCGCGCCGTATCCGCTTGACAGATCGCACTCATTATATAACCATAAAGTTATGGAAGTGATTGGTTATGAAAAAACGGGCGGCGAACTGGATGCCGTTTTTGCGGCGCTGAGTGACCCGACGCGTCGTGCGATCCTAACACGGTTGGCGCAAGGGGAGGCGACGGTCAATGAGCTTGCTGAGCCGTTCCAAATCAGTCAACCCGCCATCTCCAAGCATCTGAAGGTGCTGGAGAAATCAGGGTTGATTGAGCGCGGCATCAACCGCACGCAAAGGCCCGCGCGACTGAAGGCCAGCCCGATGGCAGAGGCCGTCGCCTGGCTAGAGGAGTTTCGAAAATTTTGGTCGGGCAGTTTCGATCAGCTGGACACACTGCTGGAGGATTTGCAGCAGGAGCATACCAGAGGGGAGGACAAGGGAACATGAGCGAATTGCCGACATATGTGCTTGAGCGAACTTTCAAGGCTCCGCGTGAGCTGGTCTGGAAAACCTGGACGGAACCGGAGCTTGTGGCGCGCTGGTATGGGCCCAATGTCGAGACAATCATTCATGAACTGGATGTGCGCCCCGGTGGCCTTTGGCTCAACGAGATGAAAATGGGCGGAAATTCCGGCTATCAGCGCACGGAATATGTCGAGGTGGACGAGCCGTCGAAACTGGTTTGCCTGATGGCCAGCACCAATGACAAATGGGAAGTCACCGCCAACCCGATGATGCCCGACTGGCCGCGCGTGCTTTTGACGACGGTCACCTTTGAAGAAGTTGGCAGCGAGACGATCATGAAGCTGACTTGGGTGCCGCATGAGGCGACCGACGCCGAGATAGCCTGTTTCGCTGGTGCCATTTCTGGCGCGGACAAGGGGTGGGCCGCTGGCATGGCCATTCTCGAAGAGTTGTTGGCCGAGTTGCAGCAGGCCGCGTGATTACAACGGCATTTCGCCAACCGCTTCTGGAAGCAGGCGCCGGTGCGCCAGGCCCCTGCTGCATTATTAGATCTTGGTCATGTGAAAGCTCGTGGCAACGGGAGGCTAGGACATCCTAGGCTTCGGACTGTACTTATTGTTGTTGTTTTTCTTCGCAGCGTTCTGAAAGGTGTGCAGGAAGAGGTTTTGCAATGTGAGTGACTGTGACATTCCATCCATCTTTGGCTGAAGAAATTTCAGTCGGTTGGTCAGGATAGGAAATCAGTGTTTGGACCAAGGAATTGTCTCTACACAACGAAAGGCCTCGAATTCGCTGGCCTGGTATGGACGCGTCATTATCCTCCACCAAACCTTTACTTTTCGCCAACTTATTACCAACACGCTGAAGCGTTTCGATGCGCTCAGAGTTAATAAGGTTAGGTTTCCCTTGCCAACCATCAGGTATATCGTATTGATTAAAACGATGTGAGAATGAACCATTCGCAGTATGGACAGAAGAGATCTCACATACCCACAATTCGGTAGACTGCGGGTCTCCTTTACGCTTCCAATGGAGTTTACTGGTCAAAATTACTGGCTGATCCTTAAGCCCAATTACAATTTGATTCCGGAGGCCTCCCACTGGTTTAATAATATTCCAGTCTCTTTGAAGGGCGGTATCATCAATAATATCACCCCAAGAACCACATTTACTGACCAGATCGATAAGACTCGCTTCGAGTCGACTTTCTTCTGCGTTGACTGCAGTGCCCACCGCGAAAAAAAATAGTGCCCCTAAGAATATCGAAATACGCAAATTACCCTCCAAATTTTGGGGTTTACGTTAGGTAAGTTGTGTCGGATGTCAATTGTATCTATGACCTCTAGCAGTAGTTCTAACAGGTATGATTGAGGCAACAGAGCGGTGCGCCGAGACTGCAGACACAGCTTGATCAGCGACAGCGTTGGTGTTTCCCTTCGAAGGGCAGTCTATTGAACATGTGCTCGCCGACGTTCATGCGCCTGCCGCATGTCCGCATAAAGTATGGGGTGTTTGGATAATTTGCTTAAAATAACTCGAGGTGTGCTGTACACACCGGAATTTGATGCCTATGTGGCACCAGCTCGTGCATATCCTCAGGTATGGCGGTTGTTAGCTGGAATTTTGCTTTTCACTGTATTTTTTGCGCTGCCGATGGTTGCCTTATTTGTCTCGCTAAGTGTTTTTGGCACCTCGCGTGCAGCAATAGGAACTATCATTGAAGCGAGAACACCAGTTGGTGTTGCTGTGATGTTAGGTATTCTCACGCCATCAATCGTCGGACTATGGATTGGCGTCAGGTGGCTTCACAAAAGAAGCCTTTTCAGTTTGGTTGGCGGAAGTTTTTCAGTCGTATGGGACAATTTTGAAATTGCTGCGCTATTATTTACGGTGCTGCAGTGCTTAAATCTGTTTTTTGTTTCTTTTTTCTACCCATTGTCTGCCAATCTCTCGCTCGATGTTTGGCTCATTTGGTTGCCATTCATCATCATTCTACTTTTGCTGCAAACAGGGGCAGAAGAACTCGGATTCCGTGGGTACCTTATGCAGCAACTCGCCGCGAGGTTTCAGAACCCTCTCTGGTGGTTTATTCTGCCTCAGATAGTATTTGCTCTCATACATTTTACGCCGGGTGTATACGGGGAACTGGCTTGGGTTGTTGTGATCCAGATCTTTTTCTTCGCTTTGATCATGGCTGATTTGACGCGAGTGACTGGAAATCTCGGAGCGGCTTGGGGATTGCACTTCGCGAATAACTTTATGATTTTCATGATCGCTTGCACCACGGGTAATGGAAACGGTGCAAGCCTTTTTACTTTGCCTTTCGAAGCTCACGAAATTCCTATGCCGCTGTTACTCGTAGGCTTTTTTACTCAAGTGGCAAGCTGGGGGCTGTTACGACACTATTTACGGCCAATTGGAGCGGGTGAGCCCGATTAGAGCATTTCCCGCTTACTCCGGCTCATATCCCGTCGCAGTGTAGTAGTTTCTCGCCTCAGAGGGTGTGACTGCGTCTATCGCAGACGCGGTTGCCGCCCATAGGTCCTCTACAGTTCTTGC
>Ga0189285_100105_pt1 | contig 22294 bp, 19 predicted proteins | sample GEYOminimetaG_FD_130315 | JGI IMG/M metagenome (GOLD analysis project Ga0189285, IMG submission 130315) | Marine microbial communities from the Costa Rica Dome - GEYO mini metaG | ecosystem: Environmental > Aquatic > Marine > Oceanic > Photic zone | place: Costa Rica: the Eastern Pacific... | reverse complement strand
GCATCGTCGGTCACTCGGTCCTTCTTTCGTCTCATCATTTGCTCCTGAGTTAGCAATGATGAGCCAGAATCACTCCCTTACGCAATCAAACCAATCTGTCCACTAGGAGCTGACGGGGGACAGACCAAACCAATCAGGCTGTTCGGCGTGCTCGCTGTCCTAACTACGGCGATAGGTCTTGCAAATCTGGAAGCCCGACTCAAACGACGGATTCGTTCAATTGATGAAACCCTGAAATCTCGGCGCACGATTGAACGGGCAGTGAAGATCCTCTCGGCCACCAAGGGGATCACGGAAGACGAGGCTTACAAGCGTCTTCGGGACAAGTCCCAAAACTCCAAGATGCCTATCGCCTCGATTGCGGAAGCCATAATTGCTTCTAGTGAAATTTAAGTTGCCCTGAGTGTCCTGTCGCGGCTGTTTTTGCAGGCGTCAACGGGTCTCAGCCGCTGTGCTGAGGCTCTAAATCATATCGGTTTTGAATGGTGGTCATTTTAATTGCGTTAAGATCGACGATCAGAACGCCGGGAGCAGGAGCTCATTAAATCTATCGACCGCAAAAGATCTAAGTAGTCGATGGTTTGTTAGCGGCCCCAGATCCCAAATCATTCCCAAAAACAGAAAAACCGCCCGATCGTCTCCGATGGGCGGGTTCCTTATGTCTTAGGCCATTTGAGCCACTTATTGGCAAAAATTGGCCATCCTATGCCTACACTGACAACAGGACAAGTGGCTCACTTTGGTCAGCTGCAGCCGCTGGTGCTGCCGCAGGTGTCGCATTTGAGGCAGGTGCCGTTGCGGACCATGGTGAAGTTACCGCATTCTGCGCAGCTTTCTCCTTCATAGCCTTTCATCCGGGCTTGTGCGATCTGCTGGGCTGCGGATGCTGGTTGCGGGGCAGGGGCGCTTGTGACTTCAACGGCACTCACCGCTTCAGCACCGCGGGCAAAGGCGGTAGCAACAGCCGATGTTTGAGCTGCAGGCGAGCTGCCCACATGTGCAGTAACGGTTGTCGTTGAGGACCCAACCGGCTCTTCGGACTGGTTCACCAGACGAAAGCGCTCTGTTTGACCCCGTACGAGGCCGTGGGAAACAACGCCGCTGTCTTTGGTTTCACCTTCACCGCCAGAGAGGCCCGTTGCAGGAGCGCCGAAGACCTCCGGTGATACATGCGCCAGATCGTGGCGGCCGAGATAGGAAACAGCCAGTTCGCGGAAGACGTAATCGAGAATGGAAGTCGCATTCTTGATCGCATCGTTCCCCATGACCATGCCGGCTGGTTCGAACTTCGTGAAGGTGAACGCATCGACATATTCTTCCAACGGCACACCATACTGAAGGCCGAGGGAGACAGAGATCGCGAAGTTGTTGATGAAGGCACGCAGGGCAGAGCCTTCCTTATTCATGTCGAGGAAGATCTCGCCAAGCCGGCCATCATCATATTCGCCAGTGCGCAGGAAGATGGTGTGACCACCGATTTTTGCCTTTTGGGTATACCCCTTGCGGCGGCCCGGAAGTTTTTCCTGAGAGCGAACAGCGCGTTCAACAATCCGCTCAACAATGCGTTCTGCAACGACTTCGGCACGGGCTGCTTGAGGTTTGGCGGCCAATGCTTCAACCGCATCTTCCTCGTCCTCATCTTCATCTGCCAGAAGCTGGGCATTGAGCGGCTGGCTGAGTTTGGAGCCGTCGCGATAAAGAGCGTTGGCTTTCAGCGCGAGTTTCCAGGACAGCATGTAGGCTTCCATGCAGTCTTCGACCGTTGCATCGTTCGGCATGTTGATCGTTTTGGAGATCGCGCCGGAGATGAACGGCTGAGCGGCGGCCATCATGCGAATGTGGCTTTCAACCGACAGGAAGCGCTTACCGATCCGTCCGCACGGGTTGGCACAATCAAAGACCGGGTAGTGCTCTTCCTTCAGGAAAGGCGCGCCTTCCAGTGTCATGGCACCGCACACATGGGTGTTGGCAGCTTCAATGTCGGCCTTGGAGAAGCCGAGGAAGGAGAGAAGCTCAAACTCGGGATCGTTGAGCTGCTCTTCGGAAACACCAAGAGCTGTCATCTGGTCATCGCCAAGCGTCCAGCGATTGAAGACAAACTTGATGTCGAAGGCAGACCCGAGGGAGCCTTTCAACTTCGCAAGGCTTTCATCTGTAAAGCCTTTGGCCTTCAAAGCACCCGGGTTGATGGCTGGAGCCTGATCGAGAGACCCGTGGCCGACGGCATAAGCCTCGATTTCGGCGATCTGGCTCTCAGAATAGCCCAGTACAGAAAGCGCTTCTGGCACGGCGCGGTTGATGATCTTGAAGTAGCCGCCGCCAGCCAGCTTCTTGAACTTGACCAGAGCAAAGTCTGGTTCAATTCCGGTCGTATCACAGTCCATGACCAGACCGATTGTGCCGGTCGGTGCGATGACGGTGGTTTGAGCGTTGCGGTAGCCGTGCTTTTCTCCAAGCTCCAGAGCCTTGTCCCAGGCAGCCTTTGCCCGCTCAACAAGACGCTTGTCTGCACAAGAGGCATGGTCAAGTGGTACTGGATCGGTGGACAGTTTCTCATAGCCGGATGCTTCACCAAAAGCTGCGCGGCGATGGTTGCGCATGACCCGCAGCATGTGCTTGGCATTGTCCTTGTAGCCCGGGAAGGGGCCGAGTTCGCCTGCCATTTCAGCAGATGTGGCATAGGCAACACCGGTCATGATAGCTGTCAGCGCTCCGCAGATGGCGCGGCCTTCTGTGCTGTCATAAGGAATGCCGGACGTCATCAGCAGGCCGCCGATATTGGCATAGCCGAGACCTGTGGTGCGGTAGCGATAAGAAAGCTCTGCAATTTCCTTGGACGGGAACTGCGCCATCAAGACAGAAACTTCAAGGACCATGGTCCACAGGCGAACTGCGTGCTCGTAGCTCTCCACATCGAAGGATCGATCTTCGTTGCGGAACTGCATGAGATTCAGAGATGCAAGGTTACACGCTGTGTCGTCCAGGAACATGTACTCTGAGCATGGATTGGACGCGCGAATTTCGCCAGATGCCGGGCAAGTGTGCCAGTCGTTGATGGTTGTATGGTACTGGAGGCCGGGATCCGCGGATGCCCAAGCAGCATACCCAATCTGCTCCCACAGTTCCTTGGCTTTGATGGTCTTGATCGCATCGCCTGAGCGGCGCGCTGTCAGATCCCAGTCCCCATCTGTCATCACGGCTTTCAGGAACCCGTCGGTCACGCGAACCGAGTTGTTGGAGTTCTGGCCGGAAACGGTGAGGTAAGCCTCGGAATCCCAATCCGTGTTGTAAGTCGGGAATTCAATCTTCGTGAACCCCTGACGGGCGAACTGAATGACGCGCTGGATGTAGTTTTCCGGCACCATCATCTTTTTCGCTGCGCGGATTTCGCGCTTCAGGGCCGGGTTCTTGGCCGGGTCAAAGCAATCCCCATTGTCGGCTTCGCAATTGACGCAAGCCTTCATGATGGCGCTAAGGTGCTTCTGGCAGATTTTGGAGCCGGTGACGAGGGCAGCGACTTTCTGCTCTTCTTTCACCTTCCAATTGATGTATTCCTCAACATCCGGGTGATCGACATCGACAACGACCATTTTCGCTGCGCGGCGCGTGGTGCCGCCGGACTTGATGGCACCTGCTGCCCGGTCGCCAATCTTAAGAAAGCTCATCAATCCGGAGGATTTGCCGCCGCCAGAGAGCTTTTCGCCTTCACCACGAACGCGCGAGAAGTTGGAGCCTGTGCCTGAGCCGTATTTGAAGAGGCGCGCTTCACGGACCCAAAGGTCCATGATGCCGTTCTCGTTTACCAGATCATCTTCAACGGACTGGATGAAGCAGGCATGGGGCTGCGGATGTTCATAGGCGGTGGCGGACTTGGTCAGCTTGCCGGTTTCATAATCGACGTAATAGTGGCCTTGGCTCGGACCATCGATGCCATATGCCCAGTGCAGACCGGTGTTGAACCATTGCGGGGAATTCGGAGCAACTTTCTGGGTGGCGAGCATGTAGCGCAGTTCGTCGTAGAACGCGCGCGCATCGGCCTCACTGTCAAAGTAGCCGCCTTTCCAGCCCCAATAGGTCCAAGTGCCAGCCAAACGATCAAAAACCTGGCGGCCATCAATCTCTGAACCGTAGCGCTGATCTTCGGGGAGTTTCTTCAGTGCTTTTTCGTCAGCCTCGTGGCGCCATAACCAAGACGGCACGGTGTTTTCTTCAACCGGCTTCAGCTTCGCGGGAACACCAGCCTTGCGGAAATACTTTTGGGCGAGAATGTCGGAAGCGACTTGGGAGAATTGGGCCGGAACTTGAATGTCGTCCAGTTTGAACACAACAGACCCGTCCGGGTTCCGGATCTCACTCGTAGCCGTTCGGAATTCGACGTCTGCGTAGGGTGTTTGTCCCTCTTTGGTGTAGCGCCGTTCGATCCGCATTCCATTTCCCCTTTTAAAACCCCGATTGGTAACAAGACCAACCGCCAAGTGCCACATTTTAAGTGCCTGAGCAGCTCATCTGGCCTGCTGGCGCGTAGAGACGCGCCGAAGAGTGCTGCTCTGTTGTTTTCAGCCCATATAGCGCCAGGTGACTGACTGACTACTATATATTGTGTCTATAAACAGGTTTTACAGAGGCGTGCCTCAACACTCGGCACACAAAATCCGCGCCCGCCGAAAACACTTTCCGGCAAGTGGGATATCCGTGTACTAGCTACTGAAACTGACGGGAACGAGAGCTTACTCACCCCTGCTATCCACGCCGCTGACGATACCGAAACTAAAGTAAATGAATTCTTACCGTCAAGCGTCCAATGACAACCTGTTGTGTATCGCTTGTGGGCAAGCGCTAAATATAGTGGGTGTGTGTGGATTGTGGGGAGAGTGGCTTTTCAGGCCTAGTCGAAGGTCACCAGAAACCGCGGAAACTCGCGACTTTTACTTCATACGCCAATCATAAGTCGAATTGGACGAAAAAGTCGGGTCGAATTATTGCGGTATTAAATGCAACGCCAAATACGCTGCGAGTTGCGTGGTTTATCGAAGTCAAGTGGCTGGAAAAAACATTTTGGCGTGCGGCAAAATGCGCACAATTTGTGGGTCCCAAACCCGCCAATCCGGGAATGAATCCTACACGCTGATTCTCCTTGGGTATTCTGACACTGATTCTGAAAAGGGCCCTTTGGTTGGGATGCGCTCGACTGCATTTCGTTGAACCCAGATTGAAACGTGTCCAAACCATACAGGCCGATTCCTGCGGAGAAAACGCAGTCGAATATTCAGAAGTCATGTGATTTGTGCGTAATTAAACTAACATAAATGACTGAAATTATTAAAAATTATCGGAAAGCCACAGCACATTCCTTAAGGGCAGTTTAAGGGGGGGTGAGATGGTCACCTGCAGAGGGGTTTAGTACGGAGTACACCACAGCATGGTCCATCATGCGGCGTATGGGTTAGATATTGAACAGCTGGATGTTGTTGTCGTGGAAGACAGCAAGCCGATGCAGACCATCATTCGTGCCGTTCTGTACAGTTTAGGGGTCGCTCGTGTGCGTGTTTTCGAAACCGTCGAGCTTGCTCTTGAGTCGATTCTGTCTGAGCCGCCCAACGTCATCTTCACAGATTGGCGTATGCAGCCCATGTCCGGTTACCAGCTGCTCCGAATCGTCCGGCACAAGCACATGGAGCCGTTGTGCTTCATTCCAATCGTTTTCATCACAGCTTGGGGCACACGAGCCTTGGTGAACAAAGCCCTTCGCTCAGGCGCGCATATGGTGATGGTCAAACCAATTTCTCCAAGTGTAATTCATGATCGAATCAAGTGGCTTCTACAAGATAACCGCCCTTTGATTCTCGAGCGATCCGGCTTTTACAACATCAATGGGGAGGCAGGCGACTTCAGCGAGGAGGCGCGCGATGTGCAGAGTATCGAGCAGGCGCGCATTCTGCACCAGCAAGGCCAGCGCCGTTTCCGCGAGATGCAAAGCGTCCTCGAACGGTTCTTCGATCAGAAACTTGACCAAGAAGCAGAGAGGAAAGTTATCAGCGAAGTTGAGCAGGAAGTCGCGCAGGCACGGGCGAGGGAGCTTGGGCGGGTTGGCAAGGTTGCGCCGAAAAAGCGCCTCAAAAAATCGAATGGCTTTGCAAATGTTCGAAAAACCGGCTGAATCTTCAAAGTTTCCAGTCAGAAGCGGGGCGGCACTCTGGACAGCACACGGTTGGAGCGTCATATTCCCGGCAAATGTCTAAATCCACTTGCGAAAACTTGGACGACAGGTTCGTCGCGAGGATTTTGGGGTAACGAGGACGCCATGGGTATCAAGAACGCGCTTTTGGAAATCTTCACGTGGTGGAACGGCCAGACCGTTGGTACCCGCTTTTTCACATGGCGTAAAGGCGAGTTTGTTGGCGAAGACGAATTCGGCAACAAGTATTATCGCGAGCGTGAGGGCAAAAAGCGTTGGGTCATCTATAAGGATCTGGCGGAGGCGTCTTCTATCCCTCCGGGTTGGCATGGCTGGATGCATCACCGTGTTGATGTGGCGCCCGTTGATGAAGACTACCGCGCGAAATCTTGGCAAAAGCCGCATCAAGAGAACCTGACCGGGGCGGCTTCAGCCTATCGTCCGTCTGGCTCCATCTTGACCCCTGAAGAGCGTCCTGAAGTCACCGGCGACTATAAGGCATGGACGCCGGGTCAGTAGGGCTCGCTTGCAAAAATTTCGCAAGTTGTGAAAACCCGCTGTTTGGCGGGTTTTTTGTTGCGCCATTGATTGAAGGCTAACGTGACCTGATAAGAAGGGCACTTAAGGCAACGGCAATCCAGCCCAGGATAATCAGAACGCCGCCGGATGGGGCGGCCATCGGGAAAAGTCGCTGTTCGAATTGAGCGCGGACAAGCAGGTCCCCACAAAACAGCGCAAGGCCGATTGCGAGCAAGGCTAGGGCTATCGGAAGAAGCGAGATGCGTTTGATCTGTGCCAAAGCGGCAAGCCCCAAAAATGCAGGCGCATGAAACAGCAACATCTCAGCCGCTGTTCGCATTAGACCCGTAGTATCTGCGTGGGCGGAACGGGCCATGAGGGCAACGCCGGAAGCTCCACACACACCACCAAGAATTATGGCGATCCGTGTCGATTTGGATGTTGGCAGATCCTTTGGGAACAGGCTGCGTTGCATGTCAGCGTTTCCACCGTTTCAGATTTGGAGAAAGGTCAGGGCAGATGCCGCCCTGACTGATCTTGGAACAACGGATCACGCCGCCGCAAGTCCGCGCTGTTCAAGCAAGGCGTCAATCTTCGGTGCCCGCCCTCGAAATGCCTTGTAGGCTTCTTCCGGATCGGGACGCCCACCAGCGGAGTAGATGTGTTCATAAAGGCGGTGTGCAGTTTGCGGATCAAAGATGTCTCCGGCTTCTTCGAAGGCACCAAAAGCATCAGCATCCATGACTTCTGACCACATGTAGCTGTAGTAGCCGGAAGAATACCCGTCGCCGGAAAACACATGCGCAAAATGCGGAGTGCGGTGGCGCATGATGATCGCGGAAGGCATGGAAATCTGTTCAAGCGTCTGCTTTTCAAATGCGACCGGGTCAAAACCGTCCAGATCAGTCATCAGGTGAAGCTTCAAATCAACGAGTGCTGAGGACGTGTATTCCACTGTCGCAAAACCTTGATTGAAATTCTCCGCTGCCAGCAGTTTGTCCAGCAACGCTTTCGGCATCGGTTCACCGGTTTTGTAATGAATTGCATATTTCGACAGAACTTCGGGCTTGGAGAGCCAATGCTCATAAAGCTGTGAAGGCAATTCAACAAAGTCTCGCGCAACACTGGTGCCGGAAATCATCGGGTAGGTTACGTTGGACAGAAGCCCGTGAAGGCCGTGTCCGAACTCGTGAAACAGTGTGCGTGCGTCATCGAAGGTGAGGAGCGAAGCTTCCCCGTCCGCACCTTTGGCGAAATTCATCACATTCACGATAATCGGCGTAACATCACATGAGAGCTTTTCCTGACTCCGGAACGCACTCATCCAGGCGCCGGACCGTTTCGACGGGCGAGCGAAATAGTCACCTAGAAACAAACCGATGTGGTTGCCATCTCGGCCAAAAACCTCAAAGACACGAACATCAGGATGGTAGACTGGAACATCCTTGCGTTCCTTGAAGGAGATTCCGAACAGACGCGAGGCTGTGTCAAAAGCAGCTTCGATGATCTTGTCCAGCTGCAAATAGGGCTTCAGCTCGGCTTCATCGAGATCGTGTTTTTCCTTGCGGACTTTCTCTGAATAATAGCGCCAGTCCCACGGCTCGATCTTGATGTTGGCCCCTTGGTGTTGGGCGTAAGCTGCAAGGTCGGCTTTCTCCTCGCTGGCTCTTGCCAAGGCTGGTTCCCAAACCTTCATCAAAAGCTCGTTTACGGCCTCAGGCTTCTTCGCCATCGTGTCGTCGAGTTTGAAATGCGCAAAACTCTCAAACCCGAGGAGTTTGGCGCGTTCTGCCCGAAGCTGCAGTGTTTCGGTGATGATTTCGCGGTTATCAGTGTCACCGCCGTTTTCACCGCGCGATGCCCAGGCCCGAAACGCTTCTTCGCGAAGGGCACGGTTGGCTGAGAACTGCAGGAATGGCTCAATCAGGGAACGGGAGAGGGTGATTACATGTTTTCCCGCATGTCCTCTGGCCTCTGCTGCTGAGGCCGCCGCCGCTAGAAGGAAGTCCGGCAGACCGGCCTTGTCCTCATCTGATTCCAAAACCAATTGATAATCAGATTCATCCTTGAGGATATTTTGCGAAAAGCTGGTTCCAAGGCTGGCGAGTCGTTGTGAAATGTCCGCCATCCGGTTTTTGTCAGCTTCGTTCAAGCCTGCTCCCGCGCGCTGAAACATGGTGTGGTAGCGCTCAAGAACTTTCGCTTGTTCTTCTGAAAACCCCAATTCGTTCCGCTTGTTCCAAAGCTCGGCAACCCGGCCAAAGAGTTGTGGATCGTGAAGGACGGACGAATGATGCTTGGCCAGTTTCGGGCCAATTTCACGTTCCGTCTCCTGAAGAACCGGATTGGTATGTGCGCCGGTCAGATTATAAAAGGTCATGGCGACCCGAGTGAGCTGTTTGCCCGAAGCTTCCAGCGCCTTGATGGTGTTTTCAAAGCTGGGACTATCTTCCCGGTTGGCGATGGTGTCGATTTCCGCTTTCGCCGCCGCAATTGCAGTGTCGAAGGCGGCGCTGAAATCTTCAGGCGCGATGTTGGAAAAAGGCGGTAGTCCAAATGGAGTGGACCAGTCTTGCAGAAGCACGTTTGAAGCCATGATCTCGTCTTTGCAGGATAAGGAAGAAGCTACGTCTAATTTGGAGCTTTCCCCGTGTCTTGCAAGCCGCAAAATATCTCTTTGCTCAGTCCAGTGCGTCGTTTCTAGGCCAAATGACCAATACGCTCGGCGCGCTGCTGCTACCACATGCTGGCTTTGGCACGCTCTGGCCACGCCGTGTCATAGGCGTCCCCATCAAACGAAGACTGAATCTCCTTAAGGATCTGTCCGGGTGTTGGCAGAGAGCGGGGATCGACCTTGTTGGCCTCGTCCCATAATCCGGCCCGGATGATGGCCCGCGCGCATTGGAAATAGAGTTCTTCAATCTCAATGACGATGACGGAGCGGGGCTCCTTTCCCTGCATTTCAAAGCTCTTGAGCAACGCGGCATCTATAGAGACATGTGCCCTGCCATTGACGCGAATGGCATTTCCGAGGCCCGGTATTAGAAACATGACGGCCACGCGTGGATCACGCACAATGTTGCGTAAGGAATCGATCCGATTGTTGCCGCGCCGGTCGGGCATCAGCAGCGTCTTGTTGTCGGCAATGCGAACGCAGCTTCCCGCATCGCCTCGTGGGCTGCAGTCCAAACCCTCCGGTCCGCTGGTGGCGAGAGCACAGAACGGCGATGCTTCAATCAACCTGCGGTAGGCGTTCGTGATGGAGCTGGCGACTTTGATGTGAGAGGGCGAATGGGTCTGATCGTAAAGAGATTCTAGTTGTTCGATGGTTTCAATCTTTGACATTGGGAAGCCTGTAGAGGGGTGCTGGAGCAGCCTGAGACGAAGTTGAGGCAAGCAAAGGTTGTAAATTCGCGCCCAAATCTGTCAAAAACCGCACCAAATGCCTTAAACTTTCGATTGACGACGTTCGTCTAAGGAAAAAATATAAGGGTTTTGACTTATGTGAATGCGCTGCAGCAATAAAAGCAAAATAAATCAATAATTGCAACTCGTTGAATAGTTAATGCGTTGCACAAAAAATGATTTCTCACGTGTATTGGCATAAATGATGAAGTTATTCATCAGCGATGATCGAGGAATACCCGCGTCGATAGTCGTATTGCCCCTCGGGAATTGTTGTTCCTAGTGTCCAGACAGCTTGCGGAGTGATGGCTGCAAAAACCGGTGAGGAGGCCGGGCAGCCAGTGTTCCGAAGGCAAACCACATCAGCTGATGAGCTGAACTTATGGACACTCGGGCCTTTCTGGGAGGAAAGTATGACCCTTATTCGTAAACCGCTGAGCCGCCGTTCCCTGTTGCGTGCAGGCGCCGCTGGCGGTGCATTGCTTGCTGCTCCAACCATCTTCACCAGCCGCGCTTGGGCGGCAGGATACGTGAATGAGCCGACCGGCTCCACCGTGACCCTTGGCTTCAACGTTCCGCAAACTGGTCCTTATGCTGACGAGGGCGCAGACGAGCTGCGCGCTTACATGCTGGCTGTTGAGCACCTGAACGGTGAAGGTGACGGCGGCATGCTGAACACGTTCTCCTCCAAGGCGCTGAAAGGCTCTGGCATCCTCGGCAAGAAAGTCGAGTATGTGACAGGTGATACGCAGACAAAGTCTGACGCAGCCCGCGCATCCGCAAAGTCGATGATCGAAAAAGACGGCGCGATCATGATCACCGGCGGTTCATCTTCTGGTGTGGCTGTGGCCGTGCAAGCGCTCTGCCAGGAAGCAGGCGTCATCTTCATGGCGGGTCTGACCCACTCCAACGACACCACCGGTAAGGACAAGAAAGCGAACGGTTTCCGTCACTTCTTCAACTCCTACATGTCCGGTGCTGCACTGGCTCCGGTGCTGAAGAACGCTTATGGCGCTGATCGGAACGCTTACCACCTGACCGCAGACTATAACTGGGGTTACACGACAGAGCAGGCTGTTCGTGAATCAACCGAAGCACTCGGTTGGAACACCGTTGAGACCGTGAAGACACCGCTCGCAGCGACTGACTTCTCGTCTTACATCACGCCGGTTCTTCAGTCCGATGCAGACGTTCTCGTCTTGAACCACTATGGCGGCAACATGGTGAACTCGCTCACCAACGCTGTTCAATTCGGTCTTCGCGATAAGCTCGTCAACGGCAAGAACTTCGAGATCATCGTTCCGCTGTACTCACGTTTGATGGCAAAGGGTGCAGGTGCCAACGTTAAGGGCATCTTCGGCTCCACGAACTGGCACTGGTCGCTGACCGACGAAGGGTCCAAGGCGTTCGTCCAGTCCTTCGGTCAGAAATACGGCTTCCCGCCAAGCCAGGCTGCGCACACGACTTACGTTCAAACGCTGCTCTATGCAGATGCGTGTGAGCGCGCGGGTACTTTCAACCCATGCGGCGTAGTTGAAGCTCTCGAAGGCTTCGAGTTCGATGGTCTGGGCAATGGCAAGACGCTCTACCGCGCAGAAGACCACCAGTGCTTCAAGGATGTTCTGGTCGTGAAGGGTAAAGAGAACCCGACTTCCGAGTTTGACCTTCTCGAGATCGTTGAGGTTACCCCGGTCGAGCAGGTCACCTACGCTCCGGATCACCCACAGTTTGCCGGCGGTGCGCTCGGCTCCTGTAACTCCGGCGCCTGATAGGCTCCAAAGGGCAGGGCGGTCATTCGGCCGTCCTGCTCCCAATTTCTGGACACATAGCGCAACGGGACAGCCCGCATGCGCCCTTGATCCGAGCTGAGAGCTATGGACGCAATATTTCTTCAAATTCTGAACGGTCTGGATAAGGGCTCAGCTTATGCGCTGATCGCTCTGGGCCTCACACTGATCTTCGGGACGCTCGGTGTTGTGAACTTTGCCCACGGGGCCTTGTTCATGATCGGTGCATTCTGCGCCGTCACCTTGCAGCGCATCTTGACTCTGAGCTTTGAGACAATTGACCCGGAGCGACTCGACTTTCTGGGCAACCCGCTCAAGGTCAAAACGCCGTACGTGGAATCCTGGTTCGGTCCGGAAATGGGCGCTGCGATCATTGACTGGTCGGTGCCGCTGGCGATCCTGTTTTCCATTCCCATCATGGCCCTTGTCGGTCTGATGATGGAGCGGGGCCTGATCAAGCATTTCTACAAACGTCCGCATGCAGATCAGATTCTGGTCACTTTCGGTCTGGCGATCGTTCTTCAGGAAATTATCAAGTATTTCTATGGCGCGAACCCGATTCCGACGCCTGCACCGGCCGCATTTGCTGGCAGCTTTGACTTTGGGGCAATGCTTGGATTTGATCCGAACGTGATCATCTATCCATACTGGCGGATTGTCTATTTCCTCTTCTCGGCGGCCATCATCGGCGGTGTCTTTGCCTTCCTTCAATTCACGACATTCGGCATGGTCGTGCGCGCTGGCATGGCGGACCGGCAGACGGTCGGGTTGCTCGGCATTGATATCGACCGCCGCTTCACCATCATGTTTGCACTGGCAGCCGTGGTAGCCGGATTGGCAGGGGTCATGTATGCCCCGATCAACTCACCAAACTACCATATGGGCATGGACTTCCTCGTCCTCAGCTTCGTGGTCGTGGTTGTCGGCGGTATGGGATCTCTCCCGGGCGCTGTTCTGGCCGGTTTTGTGCTCGGTATTCTGGAGAGCTTTGCTTCCATGGCACAGGTCGTTGCCCTATTCCCCGGCATCAACCAGATCGTGATCTATCTTGTCGCAATCATCATTCTGTTGACCCGTCCTCGGGGCCTGATGGGCCGCAAGGGCGTGATGGAGAGCTGACCCATGCTAGGACTTGATAAAAAAGATACGTCCACCTTCCTGCTTGTGGTTGCTTTGGTCGTTTTCGCTCCCTTCCTGTTGAACCCGTTCCCGGAAGGGTCTGAACTGGCGCAGTTCAATGCTGGCTATCCGGATCTGATGCAACGCTTCCTGATCTTTGGAATCTTTGCCATCGGCTTCAACATCCTCTTTGGCCTGACCGGCTACCTCAGCTTTGGCCACGCAGCCTTTCTGGGTGTTGGTTCCTACGCTGGCGTCTGGATGATGAAACTCCTGACCATGAATGTGGTTCCGGCGATTGTCATGTCAGTCATCTTTGCAGGCCTTTTCTCGCTGCTCGTTGGCTACATTTCGCTGCGTCGGTCAGGCATCTACTTCTCAATCCTGACGCTTGCATTCGCTCAGATGTCCTTCTCGCTGGCCTATTCGGTTTTGACACCGATCACCAACGGTGAAACCGGTTTGCAGCTTAATCTGGATGACCCGCGTGTGCTCGGCGTGAGCCAAGTGGACGGCTCCATCCCGGCAGCCAACTTCTTCGGTCTCGCCATGCGCGACAGTTATGAATTGGTGCTTGGCAATTGGCTCTTCACGTTTAACGCGGGGTACTATCTGTGTGCCATCGTGATGATTGCAGCCTTCTATGTTTCGGTTCGGATTTTCCGGTCGCCCTTTGGCATGATGCTGCGTGCGGTGAAGTCCAATCAGAACCGGATGAACTTCACCGGTCTGAACAGCAGGCCCTACACGCTGGCAGCCTTCGTCATCTCCGGCATGTATGCAGGTCTTGCAGGCGGGCTGATGGTAGCCATGGACCCACTTGCAGGTGCTGAGCGCATGCAGTGGACGGCCTCTGGTGAAGTGGTTCTGATGACCATTCTCGGCGGTGCAGGCACCTTGATTGGTCCAGTGCTTGGTGCAGGCTTCATCAAATACTGTGAGAACATCTTCTCCAAGATCAACGACAACATTCTGTACCAGTGGTTCTCCGCTTTACCGGATGCCGTCGCTGACTTCCTTGTCTTCGTCATCCACCCGTTCATCGGGAAGGGCTGGCATCTGACGCTGGGCATCATGTTCATGCTGATCGTGATCTTCCTGCCAGGAGGCATCATGGAGGGCATCAGCAGGATCGGAAAAATGTTCTCTCGCAAGAAAGCTGAACAGGGGCCGAACGGCACTGCAGCTCCGGCTCCGGCGGAATAAGGACAGCACCCATGAATATTTTGACAGTCGAGGGTGTGAACAAGTCGTTCGGCGGCCTGAAAGCACTCAACAATGTGAACTTTGCCGTCGAAGACGGCACTGTTCACGCCATCATAGGGCCAAATGGGGCAGGTAAATCGACCTTTTTGAACTGCATGATTGGCCGTCTTGCCCCCGATACAGGCCGGGTCATGTTTGGCGACATTTCCCTGACCGGTCTCAAGCCATTTGAGATCAATCAAGTTGGTGTGTCGCGCGTGTTTCAGACACCCGAGATCTTCGGCGATCTCACCTTGTTGGAAAACGTCATGATCCCGATTCTGGCAAAACGCGATGGTGAGTTTTCTCTTCAGCCGTTTGCCATGATGAACCGGGACGGCGAGACCCGTGACAAGGCGCTTCACATGCTTGAAGACGTGGGGCTGGCTGAAAAACGGGACATTGTCGCAGACAGCCTGTCTCGTGGTGACAAACGCAGACTGGAACTGGCCATGTGCCTGAGTCAGGACCCAAAGCTCCTTCTTTTGGATGAGCCGACGGCGGGCATGTCACGGGCAGACACAAACAACACGATTGACCTGTTGCAGCGCATCGGGGATCGCGGCATCACCAAAGTCGTGATTGAGCATGACATGCACGTGGTTTTCTCACTGGCCAAAAAGGTCACTGTTCTGGCGCAAGGGACAATCATCGCAGAAGGAAAGCCTGAGGACATCAAGGGTGATCCGCGCGTTCAGGAAGCATATCTGGGAGGGGCACACCTGTGACCATTCTTGAAGACCAATTCTCGGGCAAACAGGCTCCAGCGGTCCCGCCGAAACGGGCCCAGGGCGGCGCTCCAGCGTTCTTCTCCGCGTGGGACATGCATGCCTATTACGGTGAAAGCTATATCGTTCAGGGCGTCAACTTTGATATCCGGGAAGGCGAAATCCTCGCGCTTCTTGGCCGTAACGGCGCGGGCAAAACATCCACTTTGCGAACCATAGCCCGCATGGATGACCCTGAACTGCGGAAGGGGGAAATCTGGTTAGACCATAAGCCGCTTCATGAGATGAAAAGCCATGATGCAGCCCGTGTCGGTGTCGGGCTTGTTCCTGAAGACCGCCGGATCATTCCGGGTCTCACCGTTCAGGAAAACCTTGAGCTTGCGCAGATCGCCGAGCCCAAGGGCTGGTCCATTGAACGGATTTACGATCACTTTCCGCGGCTGGCGGAAAGGCGGAATCAGGAAGGTGTCACCATGTCCGGTGGTGAACAGCAGATGCTGGCAGTTGCCCGGGTTCTCGCTCGGGACATCAAGCTGTTGTTGCTGGATGAGCCTTACGAAGGTTTGGCACCTGTAATCGTGCAGGAGATTGAGCGCATTCTTGAAGGCGTCAAGGAATTGGGCATCACGACAGTCATTGTGGAGCAAAACGCGATTGCCGCGCTTCACCTGGCTGATCGGGCCGTCATCCTTGACACTGGCGAAGTGGTGTTCGACGGTACGGCCCAAGAAGTGCTCGACAATGCAGAACTACGACAGGAGTATCTGGCGATCTAACGTCATTGCTTCCTTAAGGTTTTAATGCACCGGCGCTCCCAGGAGCGCCGGTTTTTTGTTGGGCTGAACCATTTTGAGTGAGATGTATCGTTCCATGTTGTTGCTGTCAGAAAGCCAGACCAGAAATGCCCTTCCGTTTGCAGAGCTGGTGGATGCACTGGACGCAATGTTCAAATCCGGGTGCGACATGCCGGTCCGCCATCACCATGACATGAAAGTCCCAGGTGAGCCGGATGCCACCATGCTTTTGATGCCCGCTTGGGTGCCGGGGAAATACTCTGGCGTCAAAATCGCTCATGTGGTCCCAGGAAATGCAGACCGTGGTCTGCCTGCAGTCTCAGCCTCCTATCTACTGTCCGATGCCGGGACAGGGGCAGCGCTGGCGCTTGTTGACGGCGGCGAACTGACAGCACGAAGAACAGCCGCAGCCTCTGCGCTCGCAGCACGTTTTTTGGCCAAAGAAGACGCCTCCCATCTTGTAGTAGTCGGCACGGGGCGTTTGTCGGTCAATCTGGTTCAAGCTCATGCTGCCGTCCGCCCGATCACTCAAGTGACGATCTGGGGGCGTTCTCTTGAAAAGGCTAGCGCAGTTGCCGCGCAAGTTAAGAGCGAGACCGGAATAACAGCGGTTGCTACCGAGGATCTCGCCACGGCATGCGGTTCCGCTGACATCATCTCTGCGGCAACCTTGTCCGAGCAGCCGTTGATTAAGGGAGAATGGTTGTCCCCCGGAACCCATGTCGATCTGGTTGGCGCCTTCAAGCCAACCATGCGCGAAAGTGATGATGAAGCAATTCGCCGTGCATCTGTGTTTGTCGACACGAGAGATTGCTGCACCAAAGAGGGGGGAGATATTGTCCAACCATTGGCATCGGGCGTTCTGACGCTTGAGGGGATTGAGGCGGATTTATACGAGCTGGCACACGGGACGCATCAGGGCCGAAAGTCGGCAGAGGAAATCACGCTTTTCAAGTCAGTGGGAGCAGCGCTGGAAGATCTGGCGGGCGCAATCTTAGCCTATGAGAGCAGCACTTAGTGCTGCTTGATATCTTGTGTCAAAAAAACTGCGTAAGTTTTTGTGTTTACTTATCAAATACGCACAGCAACCGCACGTACGAACACTGGGAATTATATACTGATAGAAGGAAGAAATGGCACGCCCAACGGGACTCGAACCCGTGTTTCCGCCGTGAAAGGGCGGCGTCCTAGACCGCTAGACGATGGGCGCGCGGTCAACGCAATCGCGTTGTGGAGGCGCTTATACGGGGGATTTTTGTTCCCCGCAAGAGCTTCTTGAAAAAAATGTTTCAAGGCCAGATAGCCGGCCTCGAAACACTGGATAACTTCGCCAGCTTACCAAGTGCCGGTGTTCTCCATAGAGGCCCAAGGCTCCTGAGCTGCAAGCGCCTCGCCTTTCTGCAGAAGCTCGATGGAAATGTTGTCTGGCGACTTGATGAAGGCCATGTAGCCATCCCGTGGCGGGCGGTTGATGGTCACACCTTGTTCCTGAAGCTTGGCGCAAGTTTCATAGATGTCGTCAACTTCATAGGCGAGGTGGCCGAAATTTCGGCCACCGTCATACTCTTCCGGATCCCAGTTATAGGTCAGCTCAAGCAGGGGTGCCTTGGATGCGCGGCCATTTGCTTCGTCTTTGGAGGCCGCCAAGAAGATCAGCGTGAACCGCCCTTTGTCATTGTCAATCCGGCGGACTTCCGTCATGCCGAGTTTGTTGCAATAAAAGTCGAGGGACGCGTCGACGTCTTTCACGCGGACCATCGTGTGCAAATAGCGCATTTTGTATTCCCTGTTCTCAAGTCGGAAAACTGTGCTTTTAGTAGCTAATGATATGATAGAGCCCATTGTTGATCTTGGCGAGGCACAAGACTGTCTCACAACTCTTTTTGACCAGCCGGACCTGTCCTGTGCCGTTCTCACAGGGGCAGGTATTTCAACAGACAGCGGCATTCCCGATTTTCGATCTCCCGGCGGGATTTGGTCCAAGCGGCAACCTGTTCAGTTTCAGGATTTCGTGCAGTCCGGGGAAAGCAGACGGGAGGATTGGCAGCGCCGGTTCGAAATGCTCGACATTTTCGAAAAGGCAGAACCGAATGCCGCGCACCGATTTCTGGTCGATTTGGAGCAGGCTGGCAAACTTGAGCTGTTGATTACCCAGAATGTGGACGGATTGCATCAGCGGGCAGGGACATCGACGGAAAAACTCGTCGAGCTGCACGGCAACAGCACTTATGCGACCTGTCTGGATTGCGGTAAACGCCACGAGCTGGAACCTTTGAGACCTCTCGTGGCAGCTGGAGAAAGCCCCAAATGTTCCGCTTGCAATGGATTGTTGAAAGCTGCCGTCGTCAGTTTTGGCCAACAGATGCCCATGAAAAAGCTGCAACACGCCGCGCGGGTGGCCGCGTCAATTGATGTGTTTTTGGTGATCGGGTCGTCTCTGGTGGTCTATCCCGCAGCGGAACTTCCAGTCATTGCTGCAGAAGCAGGCGCGACACTTGTGATCGTTAACGGAGAAGAGACGCCAATAGACGCGCTTGCTGACCATATATTGCGCACGCGCATTGCAAAAACCTTCGAAAAAATCACGATCTAGGTATTTTCTCTTTAAAATCGGCTGTGGTTAGTGCCACAAATAAGCTTTCCGCATTTAAAGCGGATGTTATGCTTTTGTTTAGGAATCAGTGGTCAGTGAGTCGATTGGCTTGTCCTGACTTTTATTGCGGATCAGACACGGGACATATTGCTATGGGGGGAAAAACCGCTACGGATCCCCGCGTACTCGAGACGGGCGCCGATGAAGTCGCTCTTGATGTTTTCGAGGTCGCTGGAACTATCAAGTGGTTCGACGTCGCCAAAGGGTACGGGTTCATCGTTCCCGATGATGGCGAGTCAGATATTCTTCTACACGTGACCTGCTTGCGACGAGACGGCTTTCAGACTGCTTATGAAGGTGCGCGCGTCGTGTGCGAAGTCTTGGATCGCCCGCGAGGCCTCCAGGCATTTCGCATTCTCTCTATGGATGAATCGGTTGCTCAGCATCCTTCGCAGCTGCCACCCTCGCGCACCCATGTTCAGGTTGTTCCGGAAACAGGCTTTGAAAAAGCAACTGTCAAATGGTTCAACCGCGTCAAAGGCTTCGGTTTTTTGACACAAGGTGAAGGATCCGAGGACATTTTCGTCCATATGGAAACCTTGCGCCGGTTCGGAATTGCAGAACTGCGCCCCGGGCAAGATGTTCTGGTGCGCTTTGGCACCGGCCCTAAAGGCAAAATGGCTGCAGAGCTGCGCCCATTGGGAACCGGAACCCACATTCCGTCATCGCATTGACCACACGGTCCCTCCCTCCGTTTGGTCCTTCCTGATGCGCCACTTGCTTCAAGTGGCGCATTTTTTTGCCCAAATTTTGGGAATAAGCTGCATGGTAGAGGTGCCGGGTATCCTCAGTGTTCGCGTTTGAAGGCTTAAGATGTCACTGCGTTTTCCAAAATATGTCCACTTCGTTCTTATCGCCGCCTTTGCGATGCTGATTGCTTTGCACTCGCCATCCGGAGCGGAGACGCCACCGCGGCTCGATCTTGCTGTTGAAACAATCAAGGTGCTGTCTGGTGGCAAGAGCCACGTTTTTCAAGCGGAAGTGGCCAAATCTTCCAAGGAACGCGGTCGTGGGCTCATGTATCGGACAGAAATGGCCGATGATGAAGGCATGTTGTTTATTTTTGACGGGGAGGGAGATCGGTATTTCTGGATGAAAGATACGCCGCTTTCCCTCGATATCATTTTCATTTCAAAGGCTGGCGAAATCGTACGAATCGCAGAAAACACGACACCATTTTCGGAAAAGATTATTCCTTCTAGAAAGCCCGCCCAATATGTCCTTGAAGTATTGGCGGGAACTTCCAACCGCCTCGGGATAAAGGCAGGTGACCGTATCGTCTCTCCATCGATCGGCGCGGTTGAGTGACGTAAGAAAAGGCGACCTATAATTTTTTGCGGCAGTCTTATCGTCGGTTTCCGACAACGCTGCGGCAAACGAATATCATTGGTGCGCTTTGTGACGTTCCTCTTTGAAAACTGGACCAGTCCAACTTTAGACATTGTGATCCCTAGGTAACTTTCCTATCTGTGTTCGACTTTTAGGTCGCTCAGCGGGAAAAAAAATATGGCACTTCACGACCATCCGATGTGGCGCAAGCCGCAACACCATCAAGACCTCGACCACGTTCACGATCATGTCCACTGGACGGAACTATTCTATGATTTGATCCATGTGGTCACGATCTTCCTTTTGGGGAACTATCTTTCTCACCACTTGGATGTCAGCGGTTTCTTGATCTTCGCTGGGGTCTTTATCGCTCTTTGGTACGCGTGGGGTGAGCTCAGCGTTTTCAACTCGATTTATGTCAGTACCGATATCTGGCACAGGCTAATCATGTCGGCCATGATTGTGACTGTCATGTTTATGGCCGCGTCTATCCCGGCAATTGGGTCTTACGGGTGGACATACTTCACTGTCGGCTTTGCTGTTAATCGTGCCTTGCTTGCTGCACTTTATTTTCGGGCCCGTCGGACCAACGCCACAAGCCAGTCACTCTGCGCAGAGCAAACACGTAACTTCCTGATTTTTGCGGTATTGTTCTTGATTTCTGCGTTTCTACCGCAGCCATATGGCTACCTGTTGTTTGGCCTGACAATGGTAGCAACACAAACCGTTTACATGGTCCCCAAAATAAGTGTGCTACGGCACGAGCGATTTGCCCCGAGGATCGGACATCTGTCAGAGCGGTTTGCTCTGTTGACCCTTATCGTCTTGGGGGAGGGGTTCTTCAAACTGGTTGTGACGCTGTCCGAGAAGGGCATCTACAAGGTATCGCCTGATGTCTTGGTCAATTTTGTGATTGGCGGCGTCGCTATGTTTGTCATGTGTTGGATCTATTTTGACTTTGTTGGCAACGGTAAAGCCCGCGATACCAAGGTCAAGACACTGGTCACCTGGTGGCTCTCCCATTTGATCCTGATGCTGTGTGGCGTCATGGTTGGTGTCGCGTTGGCCGCTGAAGTTAAAGTCGGTTTCTGGGAGCCATACCCCACCAAATATGCAGCGATCGGCTGTTTTGGGCTGGCGGGTTACATCGCAATGTTGTGGGTTATCAGCTCGACGATCGAGCACAGGTTGGCGAAGGAGTTCTGGACAGCGCCAATCCGCCTGTTCGGAATTGCACTGGCGATTGCCACGTTCTTCATTGTGCCTCACGTTCCAGCCCTCGTTGGCAACCTGTTTTGGGGGACTGCCTTGTTCTCTCAAATCGCGATCCCTTTGGTGCGGGCCTGGCGCACCCTCAGTACCGAATAAGCCCGAAACGATGCAGAAAGTCGTACTTCGATATTCAAACCGTACTCGCCTTGCCGACGGATTTGTTCTGTCGGCATATTTTCCGAGAACTGGCCCCATTGTTTGCCGATTGGGAGGCGTATACCCAAGCGAAACGGCGGAGGAACAGGGGAGAGGCATCGATGTGCGCAACAGACCATCCAACGGAGTTTGCACATATTTGTCCCCAGTCGAGCAAAAACCTTTTTGATCCCCTCTTGACCGAGGTCAGGAAGCGCTATAAGCCCCTGCAAATCAACGGCTCGGGGTATAGCGCAGCCTGGTAGCGCATCTGGTTTGGGATTATGCTTCCCAAATTCCGCAAGTCGCTGAAAAAAAATCAATTTCCGAACCTGTTTTTTGAGTTTTGGGCCATTCCGGTACTATTCCGGGATTCCAGAGCGCTCAATCCATCGCGTACATCGTCATCCATCACATGAGCGTAGCGCACGGTTGAGGAGATGTCGGCATGGAGCAGGGACTTCTGCACCAGCGCAAGATCACGGGTGGCGCGCAGCAGCTTTGATGCAAAGTCATGACGGAGGTCATGGATTCGGAAGTCGGTTATCTCAGCTCGTTTCAGTGTCGTATTCATGACCCGCTTCAGGCTTTCATAGCTGATGGCAAATCGCTTGCCTCGATCCGGGTGTCGCTGCTTTTCATAACTCCAAACCGCCTTGCCCGGAGCTTGCGCTGCTTCTGCCACAATGACCTGCATTTGTTGACGGGTGACAGGGATCCAGACATAGCCTTCGCCCTTTCGCCAAATTTTAATCCGGCAGCGAGGTTCGTCAAATCGATCCTTGCTCATGTCCAGGGCGGCATTGACCCTCAGCCCCCTCGTTCCTAGAAACCAGAGCAAAGGGGCGTAGTCTTCCCGAAGGTGGTCCCAAAACCGCTCGGCCTCGTCGGCGACGAATTCGCGGACGCGTTCCTTCGGCTCTTTCAATTGGAGCGCTTTCCAATCGAACTGCTCAAGATCAATGCTGACATTGTTGATTTTCACTGAGAACTGACCCGGTGGCCTCATAAATTGTCACTGAGAACTGACCCATGTGAACACACTACCCCGACGTTTTTGGCTCGGGGGATATGGAGTGATCGACATGGGATTTTTGAGTGTCATTCGACGCTGGGCATTGCGTGACAAAATG
>Ga0189285_100104_pt1 | contig 22757 bp, 24 predicted proteins | sample GEYOminimetaG_FD_130315 | JGI IMG/M metagenome (GOLD analysis project Ga0189285, IMG submission 130315) | Marine microbial communities from the Costa Rica Dome - GEYO mini metaG | ecosystem: Environmental > Aquatic > Marine > Oceanic > Photic zone | place: Costa Rica: the Eastern Pacific... | reverse complement strand
TCGTGGAGCAGATCTTCCACGTTCCGCAGCGACAGCGGAAAGCGAATGTACATCATCACCGCGAGGCGGATCACCTCGGGCGAGGTCTTGAAATATCGGAACGGATTACGCATCTAAAAACGCTACGAAATCAGGCGAACCCGCTCAAACCGTTTTTCTTCTGACAGAGCCGATTAGTGTACTCGTGCCGCCACATTCAAACGTGACAGCAAGCGGTTAACTGGCCCTGGTGCCTGGCACTCAGGCTACGGCTTCACCACCGCGTCAATAGCCACCGTCGCATCCAGAAGCGCGTCCGCATCGCCGCGCAACTCTGTCGGACGGACGGCTTGCGGGTAGGCGTCGCGAAGAAGTTGAAGGGCGTTGGACAGGGCTTCGGCGAGCGCCGGATCGTCCGCTTGGATGGCGCTGAGATGGCGATCACCAATTTCTGCGGCGGCCCGCTCGAAACCATAGCCGTCGAGATAGGCCTCAGGCGTAGCGTCCGCGCTCGCAGCGAACTGGTACTGAAGCGCGGCGCGGTTCACGAGACCGGAGAGAACCAGCGCGCGCGTACGCGCCTCAGATTGATCGGTTTGCGGCGCAAAGGCTTCAGCTGCCGTGATCGAAGCGAGGACTCGCTCGACAGCAGCCCGAACTTCAGCGTCCGAACGACCATCATACGGCGCCACAGATGCCTCCGTCATTTCGTCGATGAAATTGGTCGCGCCGAGTTCGATAACAACGTCTTCCAGATCAACATAAATTTCGGAAATCGGATGCGCGAACATCTCAGCACCCGCCGCGCGATCACCGGCTTCCAGTGCGTCAATACCGGCAAGGTAATGCGCGCGAATGACCTCGAGAGCGCTGAGATAAACTACCGGGTCTTGGCGCGCCAGATCAGGGTCAATGCCAAATTCACCCCCGGAACCCCCCTCTCCTTCTCCTTCGCCTTCACCTTCACCCTCTCCGCCATGCACCTCTGGAGCCGACTGCGATGAAACGTCCACGCTCGCGTCTACAGGTGTTGCCTCTTCCGGGGCACTCTCGGAGCAAGCGGCCAAGGTGCCGAGCAAAGCGGCAGCGCTCACGCCACTCCAGATTTTTGAGGTTCGACGAATAGACACGGCAGCATCCCCGATTTTGTTTCTAACAACCAGATTGCAATCTAGTCTCAACTGATAATCGTTCGCAACACAAGATATCAGCCTCGATCAAAAAGGTTGCTCAGTGAAGCGCTGCGGAGTGCACCAGCCTGATCGATTGCCCGGCAAACGCATTGCTGCCAGCACCTGTAATCTCGCTCTCGCAGACCAGTAGATCCGCCTGTCGGAAGTAGAGCCCGATTTTTGACATGATCTCCACCGTCTCATTGGAAACCGGTCGTCCGAACAGCCATTCCATGTGCGATGACATCATCGAAACATCCCCCTTGATCGCATTCGCGAGAGTACAAACCAGTGTGAGTTCATCAGGCGTAAGACGCGCTGAACCGGGAACCGAGAGCGTAACCTTGCGGCGGCCCTCCCAGCCCAAGGCGCTGACAAGTTCAGCGATAGCGCTCATGACGGCACCAGACGTCGAACCAAACCCATCGCGAAATGTCCGGCGCAACGTGCAACACCCTCCCGCGCCGCGCGCAAGAGCCCGAAATCCGAGTAGGAAATAGCCCGCACCCATGCCCAGTTCGGGCAGGAATACGTTCGAGAGAAATCGTGAAGCCGGCATCAATGCTCTCCTTCCTGATCCCACGGGGGCAGGTCGGCTGATCGCTTGCGCCAAAGCCACCCCTCCACACCGAGGGCTGAGAAAACCAGCGTTGGTCGCTCGAAACCAACTTCCATCATCAACGTACTTTGCTGCCCCGGAGCCAGGGGATAAAATTCTGTTTGCAACCTAGACAGAATTGTTGCCGCACGTGACGGGTCACCGCTCATCTCCAGCAGCCAGTTGGAGTAGCTTGATTGGAGGTCGAAAATCCGACTGGAAATATCCGCTACGAATAGAGGCGCTCCGGGTTGCAGCACCTCGGCGAGCTTGATGAAATATGATCTCTTTGCCCCAGCGTCCAACGACAGGAAATGAGCAACGAACAAGCTTGTCGCCCCGGCAAATGGCTCCGGGAAATGAGCATCCTCCAGCGCGCATCGACTGAATGCTATTCGTTTGGAAACGCCGGAATGTTCCGCGCGGCGACGCGCGATTTCGAGCATATCCCTCGAGGGATCAAGACCTCGCAGCCGCCAACGGCTAGATTGATAAGCGAGCTCAACAAGCTCGGCACCAGTACCAGCGCCAACCACAAGAAGGTTTGCCGGCCGGTCACCGATTTCACTCAACATCACGGGACCTGCCAGCTCCAGCAGTGTTGAATAACCGGGGATGAGACGTCGAATGTCGCGGTCATATTCCCTTGCCCCTGCTCCGGTGAATTTTGAGACAAGAAGCTGATTGTTCGCGTGATTGCGTGAAATGATCGGCACGTTCATGGCGGCTCCAGCGATGCGGTGAATTGATAATGCGAATTATTAGCAACTTGTCTACGACAATTTTGCACCAACTGGGCTCTGATGTCGGGCTCTGCAGCCGGGCCCAGAGCTCGACTCGAGCCGCAAGACTCGATAATCAACCTGGCCGCCCGCGCAGGAAACACCTATCGGGAAGACGCACCGGCGCAGTGGGGAAGCAAGAACGTGCCGCCCCCCAAGGGGGTACGATTGACCGCAATCGAGCACGAGTATGCTTCGGACAGAATGTCGTCAGTCAGAACCGCTTCCGGACGTCCCGCCGCCAGGACCTGCCCGTTGGACATCACGACCACTCTTTCGGCGTAGAGTGAGGTGAGGTTCAGGTCGTGCATGACTGCGACAACACCGCCGCCCGCTTTCGCATACGCGTGAGCCAAGTCCATCACCTCCAGCTGATGCCCAATGTCGAGCGCTGAAACGGGTTCATCCAGAAACAACCAGCGCGCCTCTGAATTGACGACGGGTTCCCAAACCTGAGCCAAAACGCGTGCGAGCTGGACGCGCTGCTGCTCGCCGCCCGACAATTCCTGGTAAAACCGGTCTGCATAATGCGCCAGGCCGACGCGATCCAGCGCGCGAACAATGCGATCTTCCGCTTGGGCCTCAACGCCTTCGCTCAAACCAATTCGCACGACTTCCGACACTGTAAAGGGGAACGCCAATGCCGACTTTTGCGGCAAGACCCCCCTTATCGCTGAGAGTTGCCAGGGCTTCAGCATCGCAATGTCGCGGCCGTTCATCTTGACCTGTCCGGTAAAGTCGACCTCCTGGGTCATCGCCCGAAGCAGGGTTGTCTTGCCTGAGCCGTTCGGCCCGACAATGGCCGTAACTTCACCCGAAGCCGCCTCGAAATCCACATTGAACAGGATAGGCTTTCGCCCAAGTTCAACCGATATGTTGCGCGCAGAGATCATCTTACAAATCCACCAGACTGCGGCGACGCAGCAAGATCCAAAGGAATACCGGCGAACCGAGAATTGCCGTAACGATGCCGATCGGGAGCTCGGCGGGGCTCACGACCACACGGCTGATCATGTCGGCGATGATAAGCAGCACCGCTCCAAGAAATCCCGCATTGATCAACAGTGTGCGGTGATCCGGTCCCGTCACCAGCCGCAGGATGTGCGGCACAACAATCCCGATGAAGCCAATGCCTCCCGATATCGCAACGGCGGCGCCAACCGCGGCTGCCACGGTCAATATCGCGATGTTCTTTACGCGCTCGACAGGAATACCAATGTGCATGGCGGTCGCTTCACCCAACGCCAATCCGTTCAGGCCACGCCCCAGCGATACGGCCAGGGTGAGAGCCGCAAGAATCACAGGCGCGGAAGCAAGCACCTTTGGCCAACTCGCCCCAGCAAGCGAACCGAGCTGCCAGAAGGTCAAATCACGCAGCTGCTGATCATTGGCCATAAATATGAGGACACCGGAAGCAGCCGCGGACAATGCTCCGATTGCAATGCCCGCCAACAACATGGTTGCCACACTTGTCCGCCCGGAGCGTGTTGAAATGGCGTAAAGAAGAAGGATTGACACCCAGCCGCCCAAAAATGCAGCCAAGGTCACCAGATAGTCACCGATCACAGCCTGGATGACAGCGGGGATCAACCCGCCCAGAACGATTGCGGATATAGCACCTAGGCTGGCGCCAGCACTGACACCGACAAGAGCCGGGTCCGCCAACGGATTTCGGAACAGGCCCTGCAAGACAGCGCCCGAGATCCCCAACGCCGCCCCGACAAAAATCCCCTGGATGAGCCGAGGCAACCGGATATCCCAAAGAACAATGCGCTCGATGTTGGTGAGCTCCTGCCCTGAAAGGAGCTTCCAAAGCGCCTCCAGGAGCGCGACATTGGTCGCGCCCACAGTCAGGCTATATACACCAACAAGGCCCAATAAAACCGCCAGGACAGCATGCGCTTGTCGGGCCCGGCTGAACCTGTCGCGCCGGCGGCCTGTCGTCGTTACGGCTGGTGCTGTCAGATCTGCCACCCTAGCCTCCGTAGAGCTCATCGCTAAGCAGCGTCACCGCTTCTGCCGTTCGAGGACCAAACCCCAGCATGAGCAATCCATCGAGACGGATAACGGCGTTATCCGCTGCAGCCTGGCTAGTGCGCAACGCTGGCATGGCGAACAAAGTCGCATCATCGGCGCCATGATCGCCGCCGCGATTCATCATCAGGATTACGTCCGGATTGGCAGCAACAACGGCTTCATCGCTGACCAGGCGATATCCGTGGAAGTCTGAAAAGGCGTTTTCACCCCCGGCCATTTCAATGATGCCGTGGGCGCTGGTGTCGCGGCCGCCAGCCATGATCCGCCCGTCACGCACACTCAGAATGAACATCACACGAAGAGGTTGATCTCCAGCGCGTTGCGCTGCCAGGTCTTCCGCGGCGCTCAACTCGGCATGCACGCGGGCTGCCAGTGCCTCGGCCTCCGGTTCTACATCGAGCGCGGCACCAACCGCGAGAATTTTGGCGAGAATATCTTCGTGGGTGTAGGCAGACGGCACCTCAACAAACGGAATGTCTGCAGCTCGCAGCACAGCGATCGTCTCTGGCGGGCCAGCGCCTTCTTCGGAGATGATCATGCTTCCGCCTATCGAAAGAACGCCTTCCGGCGAGAGTGCCCGCATGTATCCAACATTGGGTAGATCCGTGACCTCGCTAGGAAATGTCGATGTAGAATCACGCGCCAACAAGCGGTCTTGCTCGCCCAGTTCGTAAATGATCTCGGTTACCGAACCACCGATTGAGACGATGCCCTCCTCCGGCGATTGGGCGAGTGAGCTGCCCGCTAAGACAACTGAGATTGCCGCAATCGCCGCTGCTGCCAGCCATGCAATCGATGAGTTTGAATGAACCACAACCTTGCTCCTTCCTGACATCACGCTGCAGCCTGCAGGCTCTCGAGTTGTTCGATAATTCCGTACCAGGCATCGCGGTTGGCAGCGCCGCGCGCGAAGATTTGCAAAATCGTTCGCCCCTCTGCATCGAACGCTTCGACCGAACGGATCATGCCGTTCTTGCTGGGCTTCTGAACTTCATAGACTTCTGTGATGTGATCGAGCCGGAGGTGCATGTTAAATCGGGCGTCGAGTACATTCTGCCATAGCCCCATCGGCTTGAGGCTGTCGATTGCCCCGCCGTAGATTTGCAGACATCCATCATTGCCGGAGAAAATCATGATCTCCACATCGCAGTCGTGGATCGCAGCGAGCGCAACATTCACACTTTCAGGTGCCAACAAGCGAACCCGTGGCGTTCCGACCAATCGGTAGGCGCCCAGCCGGTTCATATCCAACGCGCGCATAATTCCCTTGAACTGGTGGGTATCTGCCATGCCATCCCAACCGGCAATCAGCGCTCCGCGTTTTGTCGCATCAGCCCGCGGCCCATCTACCGGAGAGCGCTCGGTTACCTGGATGGTCTCGGACTGGTCTTCGTGAGCCAGGTCGAGTTTCGCCTCGACAAATGCTCCAAGTTCGGACGTTTCACGAAGGAATATCTTGTGGACCGCATCGCCAGCGGCGTCGAAGATTTGCACGCTTCGTCGAATACCATCTTCGATTTCTTTTTCGACGAGGAACGCGAAACACCAATGTTTGGGATAAATCCGTAGATCAATCTCATCAGCGATCACAGAACAGACATGAGCTCCCGCTCGATAGTTAGCGTAGACACCCACGCGTTCATTCACGCAGCTGGGATTTCGCGTCAGCGCCATCACTTCGCCCAGAGCCACCGCAAGCGGTATGATCTGGTCCGGGTGTGATTGAATTCGGGTGACGCCATACCCAATGTGCGCGGCGAGCAACTGCGCTTCGGTAATGCCCAATGACTCGGCGAAGTCCCGCTCACGCATCTTCAGATTTTCCGCTCTCGATCTGCAGATTTCAGCGGCTGACGTGATTTTCATTCATACCTCCCGTGCGGTATGCGCAACGCAAGTTGTCTCACTTGCAAATGAGTCGCAATTTCACTTGCCAAGCTCAGAGGCGTGTTATATGCCCCCTCCTCACATTCTGCAATCGCGAATGATTTGCATGTACAGTTTCGCAACAGGGGGGAAGCCCAAATGGCTCTATCCACTCGCTCCCGAATTCTCGGGGCCACCGCTATGATGGTTGTTATCGGCGCTCCAGGCGCCGCTCTGGCACAAGACAACGACGCAGAATTCCTGGGCACGATTGTGCTCGGCGAAAGCAAGCGAGAAGTCCAGACCGACACCGCGACGCCACTCACTGTCATCGAGCAAGACGAGATGAATGACCGCCAGGCGTCCACAATCGCGGAACTGATCGACTCCGTTCCGGGTGTGACCCTGCTCAACGGCTCCACGCCAGCCGGTTCCGGCATCAATATCCGGGGCTTCGGTGCGAACGGCACTTACGGTACCGACCAGAAGGTCGCGATTATCGTCGACGGCGCATCTGTTGGCTCCGAAGAGATCTATCGCGTTGGCACCCAGCTTTACACCGACCCCTATCTGTACCGCAGTGTCGAGGTCATTCGCGGCACAGTTGGCAGCTTCGAATACGGCTCAGGCATTATCGGCGGCGTCGTTCGCCTGGAAACCAAGGATGCCTCCGATTTCACGGATGGCGAGCCGGGTTTTGCTTTCGGCCAGACATTCGATGTTTCTTCCAACGGTGAAGGCTTTGGCAGCTCTTCCACACTTGCCTGGCAGCCGACCGAACAGTTTGAATTCCTGGGCAACTTCTCCTGGCGCGAACAGGAGCTTCAGGAAGATGGCGATGGCAATGAGATTGGCAACTCGGCCTTCGAACTGCCGTCCTTCCTGGTAAAAGGACGCTACAGCTTTGGCCTGGAGAGTGACCATGCGATCGAGTTCGGATTCACCCGTTCCGAAGCCCAGGATCGCGATGTACCTTATGACTCCTTTGGCACTTCCGGTGGCGTGTTTGGCAATGTCGACCGCGACACGACAACAGAGACCTTCGTAGCCGACTACACCTACAATCCGTCCGGCAACGATTATGTCGATCTCACCGTTCGCTACAGCTACGCCAACCAGGAAATCGACCAAACCTGTCTGCCGGCTTCGGCTCCATTTGGCTGTTTCTCTGTGGTGGACGCTGATCACCAATACGAAACACGCAAGTTCCTCGTTGCCAACCGCGTATTCCTGACAACGGGCAGCGCAGAGCACGAGCTGCGCACCGGCATCGAGTTTTCTGAGCGTGAGCGTCTGGACGCCAGCGCTGCTCCGGGTGGCACCGACAATCGTATCGCTATCTATGCCGTCGATCAGATCGAGTTCGGCAATGGTCTCTCGCTGTCACCGGCTCTGCGGTATGAGACCTCGGAAATCGAGGGAACGTTGAACGCTGGCGGCACGGTCAGCTATGACAACGACGCTTTTATGGGCGGCATTTCGCTTCGTTATGACTTCGACAACGGCCTGGCCCTGTTCGGGTCCTACGCCCAGACGGCCAACATGCCGATCATCGATGATCTGGAATCGCCGACCTTCATGATGCAACCCGAACGCTCGAACACGTATGAGCTCGGCTTCTCGATCGACCGTAGTGGTGTCTTTGCCGAGAATGACAGCGTCTCATTCAAGGCCAACTACTACACCACAGATGTATGGGACATCACCTCATACTCGGGTGTACTTTCGGTCCGCGTTGATGGTTTCGAGCTTGAGGGCTCCTATGCCACGGAAAGTGGTTTCTATGTCGACCTGAATGCGAACCTCGTTGATGGCGAAAACACACTTCCTGACGGCGTTACGACCGAAGACTGGGACAACGCCCCGGCTGACAGCCTCCGCCTAACCCTGGGTCAACGGTTCGGGGAAAGCTTCGACGTCAGTTGGGAAATTGTCGCGGTCGATGAAGCTGATCGCAATGGCTCCACGACAGATGGCCATACCACCCACAACCTGCGTGGAACCTACCGCCCGCAAAACGGCTTGCTCGCGGGCACGGAAATCCGTGTTGGCGTCGAGAATGTCGGCGACGAGTTCTACACTCCGCTTCTGGCAACGCGCCCGATGCCGGGGCGGAACTTCAAACTGTCCCTGTCCCGCCTGTTCTAAGGCTGGATAACAAGTTGATCTTCCGGCGCAACGCGAAGTGGGCGCCCCATCGCCACTTCGCGCTCGTACAAGCCTGCCGACCCAGGTTTGTACCGGGCGCCGGGGGATCATCAGGAGACAAAATGATGACTAATGGCCTGATGCAATCTCTGACCGAATTCCTGGCAACAGGTGGACCGGTGCTGGCGCTTCTTGCTGCGCTTTCCGTACTGTCGCTGGCAGTTGTTCTCTATAAGCTCTGGCAGTTTACCGTTGCGGGTGTCGGTCGACACAAACGCCTCCAGATCGCACTCAATCTCTGGGACCAGGGTGACTTCGAGCACGCTCGTTCCGAGCTCGATAACGCCCGGAGCTTCCTCGCTCCCGCCGCTAAACTCGCCATGCAACTTGGTGATGGGCAGGCCGTCCGGCACCGCATCGAAACGGAAGCGGAACGTCAGTTCCAGCCATTGGAATCTGGCTTCCGCTTTCTCGACAGCGTTGCCCAACTGGCTCCGCTGCTGGGGCTTTTCGGCACGGTTCTGGGCATGATCGAGGCATTTCAAACGCTGCAATCTGCCGGCAATCAGGTTGATCCATCTTCCCTTGCAGGCGGCATCTGGGTCGCACTTCTGACAACGGCGGCGGGGCTGGCCGTGGCCATGCCGACAGCCATGGCACTCGCCTGGTTTGAGTCTCGCATTGACTATGACCGAGCTCTGGCCGACCGGGCAATCGCCACCATCCTGCGCCCCACTCATTCCGCTACGGAGGGCTAGGATTTGCGACGCGCGCGCCGAAGAAAAGCGATGTCCATGACGTCATTGATCGACGTCATCTTCCTGCTTCTACTCTTTTTCATGCTCTCCTCCACGTTCTCGCGATACAGCGAGATCGAGATGACGGTCGCGCAGGGCCCCGGCAGCACACAAGCCAGATCTGACAGTATTCGGCTAGAGCTCCTGCCGGACCAGATCATTCTGCAAGACCACAATGTGAACATCTCCGACCTGGGGCCTTCAATCGAGCAATTGCAAGGCGTGGAACGCCTGCAACTCATCCTGACCGTGGCGCCGGATACGACCAGCCAACGCCTGACCGATGTCACCGTAATCCTCGAGAGCCTCGAGGGTCTGGATGTGATGATCGCGAGGCAAACATGAAACGTGCCCGTACACCCAGCCGCAGAGAACCTACCATCGCGTTGATCAACATCGTTTTCCTGATGCTCATCTTCTTCATGGTCGTGGGCACGCTCGCACCGCAACTGGCGGAGGACTTTGCCGCCATCGAGACGACACAACTTGAGTGCTGCGTACCACCTGACACGCTGTTCGTTCGGGCCGATGGGACGATCATTCATGACGGACAACCCGCGTCCACGTTTGAACACTATCTCGCGCAACTTGATCCGAATGAGCCCGTTGCCCGAATTCTACCGGACGCCCATCTACCCGCATTGGAATTGCTGTCGCTCATCGACTCGCTTCACGCAGAGGGCGCAGAGCGGGTGATCGTCCTAACAGAGCACCAGCCAAGATGAGCAGCTGGGGCGCAGGACCAATCGCCATGGTCATAGCCGTTTCCGTAAGCGCACACCTGGTTGGGTTTTACGCTCTGACCAAGGATGGCGCCGCGGTTCGAATGGATGGTGGCGGGCCAACACAGTTTTCTTATGTCAGCGCGCCGAGCCAGGCTGAAACTTTGATCGACGAGATGCAGGCGCAGGAATCAACACCACCGGCTGCAATCGAGGAGCAGCCGGAACCGACAGCGCAAATCGAAACTCCGCCGGAACCACGCCGAGTAGAATCGCCTGCTTATCCGGAAGATCCCGTCGTTCCGGAACCCGCTGACGAGGAAGCAGCTCCGCTGCCGCAACCATCACCTCAAGAAGAGACGCAGCTGCCGACTGAGACGCCGCAATCATCAGCTGAGCCCGCCAGCGAAAGCGCGCCGCCTGTATCTTCCGTCCAACCGCCTGCGCCCGCGCAGGGGCCGACTTCACCACCATCAAGTGCCTCCATCGGCAGGGACAACGCCACGCAAGCCACAGGTCAGGAAGGCAACGCCATTTCGGCCAACTATGCCGGTGAGGTCATGCGTCACCTTTCCCGCGTGCGGCGCCCACGCGCACGCGTTCAAGGATCCGCGTTCATCCGTTTTGTTATAGGCCGGGACGGCTCTCTGGATAGCGTCGAAGTTCAACAATCATCCGGCTCACCACGCTTCGACAGAGATGCGCTTCGCGTTGTCGAACGGGCCGCCCCCTATCCGCCACCACCCGAGTCTGCCAACCGGGTTTTTACCGTCGAGATCGAGGGGCGCTGAACCGCCCCAAGCAGGAGAAGAAAGATGTATATCGCCATGAACCGGTTTCGCGTGCCGACCGATAACGCCGCAGCCTTTGAAAATGTCTGGCTCAATCGCGACAGCCAGCTCAAGGACATGGAGGGTTTCGTCGAGTTTCACATGTTGCGGGGATCCCAGGAAAACGACCTGATCCTCTACGCCTCGCACACAGTCTGGCGCAGCGAGGAGGATTTCAGGGCCTGGACAACGAGCGAAGCTTTCCGCGAGGCTCACAAAAGCGCAGGCACCACGCGGAAGCTGCATGACGGCCGCCCACATTTTGAGGGTTTCACGACGATTCAACACATCGACTGAGCTGACGGTTAGACTTGTTGGCCCAGCGGCGTTGGATTGCAAGAGTCCTTGAGAAGCGCCGTGGACAAGTCCTGCCCACCGTCAGCCAGGCCCCGGCCCGGAAGTGCAGTCGGCGTGTGGTCCCTGGGGGGGGCACGTCGTTCCGGGCCGGGGCTTTTTGTATCTGGGAGTGAATTCGACCAAGGCAGACTGTGCCCCAAAGGGCACAAACTGTCCTCCGGTGCCAGATACGACATTCATGCACTTGATAATCATTCTCATTCGTGAGAAGTGGTGCACAAATTCGATACCAAGTGGAAGTTTGGGGGCAGTAATGAAATCTCTCTTCACCGGTGCCAGCGCTCTGGCACTATCGGCAGCACTTGTCGCGCCAACGTATGCACAAGCCAATACTGAAGACGCTGGCGAACAGCCGATCCAGGACGTGATCCTGATCACAGGTCAGAAAGTTGAGCGTTCTCTGCAGGACACGGTCGCATCCGTAGCGGTTGTTGATGCCGAGACTATCTCGCAACGCAATTATGACGACCTGACCGATACTTTCGGCGAGATCGCCAATGTCAACGGCGTGAACGAAGGCCGTGGTTTCGCCATTCGGGGACTGCAGAATCGCGGGGCGGCCGCTGGCGATCAAACCAGTGATGTCTCTGCCGTTTACATTGATGGTGTCTTCATCCCGAGCACCGTATACGCCAGTGGCGGCGTGGGCCTCTGGGATGTCTCCAGCGTTGAGGTCTTCCGTGGCCCGCAATCAACCATCCAGGGTCGAAACGCGCTCGCTGGCGCGATCGTTGTCAGTACGTCGGATCCAGGCGACACGTTTGAAGGCTCTGCCCAGTTTGCCTATGGTGATTACGATACCTACCAAACCTCGGCCGCGGTCACGATCCCGCTGCACGAGGATTTTGCGCTGCGAATGTCAACCGACTTCACTGGCACGGATGGTTATAGCGACAACCCGGTCCTCGGCATCGATGACAGCGGCCGCCTGCACACAAACACCAGCCGCGCCAAAATCCTGTTCACGCCGTCTGCCATTCCGGAAATGGAAGTTCGCTTGGGTTATACCTACATCGACAGCGAACGTGGCACGACGCAGATCGAGGAACAGCTCTGGCCTCAACAACGCCGCTCGTTGGAAAACGTTCTGACAGAAGAGTTCCTGGAAGCCGGGATCACATCCCTCGAAATCACCTACGACTTGTCTGACCGCATCACATTGACCAGCGTCACGTCGGACATGAACAGCGATTACACCTTCTCGTTTGATCCTGACAGCCAGTCTTTCGGCACGGACGTTCCCGGCATGAGCCAGTTCGATGACGAAGTCTTCAGCCAGGAACTTCGCATGACCTATTCCGGCGATCGCCTGGAAGGCTTGCTAGGTGTCTATTTCTATGAAAGCGACAGCGATTTCGACAATGGCTCCGAGACCATCGTCGGCACCGCCTTCGCCTTGCCTGATCCCGTCACGATCGCTTCGGTATTCTTCGGCACACCGACCCCGGATGCCCTCCAGATCGCTCAAGCAACGGCTATTCGCGCTGGCATTGTGACGCTGGTGCCGTCCTTCCCGGTCGAATTCAATCGCGCTGCACGCGACCAGATCGAGAACTATGCCCTGTTCGGTGAATTCACGTACAGCCTGACAGATGATCTTCGCGTCACGCTCGGTGCGCGATACGATGATGAATCGATTGCTCAGACGGCCTACGATGCCACAATCGTCCCACCGATTCCGGCGACCGGCGACCCGACCATCGATTTCGCGCTGAACATTCTCGCGAACCAGTTCTCTAATGAACTCTCGCTTGAAGCGTCCAATGAGTTCTCGGCGTTCCTGCCGAAGGCCGTTGTTAGCTATGATCTTTCAGACGACGTAACCGCCTCGTTCAGCTATCAGCGCGCCTACCGTGCTGGTGGCCTGTCCTTCAACGTGTTCCGTGGTGCCCTTCCGGTAGCAGGCGACCGCAGCGACCAGCAGGTGTTGGAAGACAACCTGATCGTTAACAGCTTTGACCCGGAGTTCACGGACAATTACGAGCTCTCCTTCCGCTCGCAGTGGATGGACAATGCCCTGACGGTGAATGCAAACCTGTTCTTCATCGAGTATGAGGACCAGCAGATCAATATTCAGCTTTCGGCCAACCCGCTGGACTCCCTGACAGACAATGTCGGCGCGTCCGAAATGAAAGGCTTCGAAATCGATGCCTTCTATCGGGGCGATAACGGACTGTCTCTCTACGCCAATGTTGGCTACGCCGACACGGAGTTCACCGAAGGATCGGATGTCGTTGGATCCACTGACCTGACCGGCCTGGAGTTCCCGTACTCACCGGTCTGGACGGCCGGTGCTGGCGCCCGCTACGAACACAGTTCCGGTTTCTACGGCGATATGCGTATCAGCTATTCCGGTTCGTCTTTTGCTCTGTCTGACAACGAGCCGACCGCACAGAACAATGCGTATAACCGCATCGACGCCAACGTCGGTTACCAGACTGATCGATATACAATCGAGATCTATGCCAACAATCTGACCGATCAGGAATACCTGACCTTCAATCCGGCAAACGGCACAAACGGCCTGCCGGAATCGGGTACGGTTGCCACCGGTGCGGCACCGCGTGTCGTCGGGGCTCGCTTCCTTGTCGATTTCTAAGTTCGATCCCCAATAAATCGAACATTTGAAACGCCCGGCCCGCACGCCGGGCGTTTCTTTTTGACGCCCCTGAAAATCGCGATCACTTCTCGGTGAAGCAGGCCTTTCGAGCATTTCTCAAAGTTGCTTTTCCAACCATCGGGATTGATCCTGATCAAAGACGGAAAACCCTGTGCAGCAAGCCATTCGGAAAATATTGTGAAGTACGTGATCGGTGCCGCCATTATCTTACTCGCCCTGTTGATTATGGGAGGGCTCTTCGAACAAATTTCACGCTCGAACGGCAATTCACGCTTCACTGCACCAGGTGAGATGGTGGGAACGCGGGTCGGAGAACGTCATGTTCAATGCTCGGCCAATTCTACCGGTCAGCTGGTGGTGTTTCTCAGCGGCGCCGGCGGCACGGCACTGGATTGGCAGCCGGTGCTTGCGTCACTAGGCGAAGGCGTGCGCGCGTGCGTCTATGACCGAGCGGGGTTGGGCTGGAGCCCTTCGACCGAAGGCGAGCGCGACCTGCGGGCTCTCGCGGAAGAAGCCCTTGCTGTCATCGACACTGAAGATACAAAAGGTTCAGCCATCTTGGTCGGGCATTCTTTCGGAGGTTACCTCGCTCAGTATATCGCGCGCGCGCACTCTGACCGTGTCAGCGGTTTGATCCTGATCGACAGTCTGGAAGCTGAATTCCACGAGAGTGTTGCCCATGGCGTCGATGCCTAGGTTCAGACGATGAATCTTGGGGCGAATCTAAGCCTGGTAGGCCTGCCCAGATTGCTGGGGCTTGCCCAAGCGCCTGCTTCGGCACCAGAAAGTTTGCGCCCGGCCATCCAGCACCTGGCCTATCTGCCGACGTCCATGCGAACGATCGCGACGGAGGCGGGTGCCATGCCTGACAACCAGATCCTGCTAGCGAATGCCCCTGATGCCGATCCAGACCTGCCGGTTGTCGTCATCTCGCGCAGCATCGCTGGTGATATGTCCGAGATGGAACAAAACTGGGTCGCTGCGCAGGCGAGATTGGTGCAAGGTTTCACCTTGGCACGCCACGTTCAAGCGACAACGTCCGACCACTACATCCAGCTTTCACAGCCGGAGGAGATTTCTGCGTTGATCGAGCGGATGCTCGAGAACGATCAGCGGAATTGAAAAAGGGGGCGAGCCCTATCTGGCGCGCCCCCTAATTTCTTGTGCCCCTATTCAGCCGGCTGCGTTTCGGCCCGTTCCGCACTGACGACCTTGCGCTCGGACCGGGACTGTTTGGCAACCCTGTGATTGGGCAAAGCCCAGGCTGTCAGCGCGGTCAACGCACCACCAATCAGGAAGGTCAGGTCCACATAAGCCGCGCCCGCGTGATCGGTCAGAATATCGACAAAGAACCAGTCGCCCGTCGTCATTCCATTCAGCACAGGCATGCCGATCCCCATCAGACCACACAACAGCAGGATTTCCCGAGTTGCCTTGTAGTCATTGCGGCGAATGAAGGCATAGAGGATCCAGACGACCCAGGCTCCGAAATAGGTCCAACCCGTCGTCGCAAGCCGCGCAGTTTCTTCTCCGACATAGAGCTTGTCGAGGTAAAAGAGAGCCAGCGTCGCGACCGGAAGCCCCATGACCACACCCGTATTGATATGGCTTAAAGTGCGGTAGAAACGTTCGGATTTCGTTCCCTCATTGCCGTGCTGTCGACGCTCGATCCACATCATCAGTCCGAGCGCGGTAATAATGGCCAGTGAAAGCCCAAGCCCGAAATAGACGAACTTCAGCCAGATACCGTTGTAAGTGCCGTAATGCAGCGGCGCCATCGCTTCCGTAATCTGGGAGGCGAGTGTTGGCGTGTCGAACGGGCTGTCAGAAACAGGCACACCGTCAATGGCACTCACCTTGAGGGCATCATAGGTCACCAACCCCCGCTCAGCGGGGAAAAACAAATCGAATGTCGCGGTCTCATCGCCCACATTCCAGATGAAGATCCGTTCGGGCAGAGCTCCACTTTCCGCGCTCGTCATTGCGGCGGCCTGGTCAAACGACATCATTTCCGCCGGCACGCCGGTAGGCATGATGGGCGCCCCGAGAACGGCGTCATAGACCGCCTCTGTATCGCCCTTGAATGCAATCACGGCAACGGCAGGCGCTAACAGCGTCACGATCCCCAGGATCGCCCCGGTGAATGAGATCATCGAGAAGAAGGGCAGCCCCCACAATCCGACCACCTTGTGGGTGTCCTGCCAACGCAGGCGAGGCGAACGGAACCAACGCAACGAGAAGAATTCCTCTCGGATTTTCACATGCGCAACGACACCGGAAATTATCGAGAGCATTAGAATCACGCCGAAAATACCGACCAAACCACGCCCCACGGTTCGACCGCCTAGCGCTTCAGGCCACATCAGGTCTCGGTGGAAATCCAATAACCAAAGCGCCAGCCCTTGCTCGCGAATTGCCAAGCGCTCGCCGGTCTGAGCGTTCCAACGCGCCTGATCGAAGACATGACTGCCATCCTCGGCATCGTAATGACGCCAGCCCTCGATATAGGGCGTGTGCTCGGTTGGCCGATCGATGCGGATATACTCCAGCTCGGTCCCAGTTGGCAGATCCGCGTTCCACTCGTCCACGAGCGGTTGAAGTTCGACGTGTTCTTCGACAGGAGTCAGCCGTAGAACCGGATCCTCCCAGGTCAGGAATTCCTGATAAAACAGAGCGAAACAACCCGTGAAGGCGATCACGTAGATTACCAGCCCCAGAACCACGCCGGACCAGGAATGCAGGTCATAGTTTCGTTTGTGACGGATGCGATCCATGACTTTCTCCCTACACCGGCGGCTCGATGGAAACGACGACCCCGATGCTGACAACGGTGATCGTGATCAAGGACAGGGTCACCCGCCATTTGCTGCTGTCCCAGTAACACCAGAACTGGAAAACAGCCCAACAGATCGGGACAAACAGGGTCAACCACAAAGCGATCGTGCTGAAGTCACCTGGCAGAGCGAGCAAGAGGGCCGAACAAAAGAAAATTGTCGCGATCAGGGACCACCAGATCACACTGGTCAAGCGCGGCGCCTTCCACGTCGCCAAGCCGATGCCCACGACAAGAACGGCAAGAATGGCGTACATCATCATGACATCACCCCTGTAACATAGAGCGGGGTCATCAGAAGGGTTATCACCCCTGCGGCAACACCCAATACGCGATGGGTTTTCGGGGACAGATTTGCCGTAACCAACATGGCGACGCCGCCAACTGTAACCAGTCCGAGCCACATGGTTGTGCCACGGGAAGGCCCATCATTCGAGATGAGCGCGAACAGGGCGATCACATAAAAGGCCCAACCGCCCAGTTGCCAGACAACAGACGGTGCATTCATGCGCGTAACGCCCGTCTGTCTGCGACGCCTGTCTTGCGCATTATACCAAAGAAAACAGGCGAGTACCGAGGCGCAGAACGCCCATATCGTAACCATCAACGTCTACTCGCCGCCTTCACGCTGGCGAGCCCCCAATCCGGCGATCTCCACCGCCAACAAGCTTGGTGAACGCTGTACATGCTACGGATGCATTTGACAATCACTCGCAGAAGCGTTTTGCGCGACAACAACGGAACTGGCGACAGAATACGCAGCGCTACGGCAACTCGATTTCACAATTCGCCTTGGGGTAGGCTTGGCAAGTCAGCACACGGCCGGCTTCAAGATCCTCGTCATCGAGGACTTCGTTCTCGCCTAGCTCGACCTCGCCACTGAGAATGCGCGCCTCACAGAGCCCGCATGTACCTGTGCGACACGAATAATCGACGTCTAGTCCGGCACGCTCCGCGATATCCAGGATGCTTTCTCCCGGCTCAGAGCTGACCGCACCTGACATCCCCGCAAACTTGACTTCGAACTCACCACCCAGAGACAAATCCGGTTCAAGCGGCGCGAACGCTTCGACGTGCACGCGCCCGGCCGGTACGCCGCGCCTCGGCAGCCGTTCCGACAGTTCGGCCATCAGGCCATTGGGACCACACACAAACACCTCACGCGACGACAGTCGCGGGACCCATTTGGCAAGTTTTCGGGTGGAAATCCGCCCGCGTTTTCCTGAGTAAAACAAGGGTGGTTTGGTTAGTGAAATGGTCTTCCGGAAAGCACCATTGCTCTCTTTTTCAAGCGCCTTCAACTCCTCGATGAACAGGCGGTCCTTAGACGATCGAAAACTGAACACAGCCCGCCCTCGCACAGGCCAGCCCGCATCGCGAGCCGACCGGATCATGCTCATCAAGGGAGTTATTCCGACGCCCGCACCCACCCAGAGTAGAGGCCGTCGCTCCCGGCCATCAATTGAAAATCGGCCGAAAGGCCCTCTGACGGAGAACACGTCACCAATCTTGGTGTCGTCAACGAGCTTTGGCGAGACGGCACCACCAACCTCATGCTTGATCGTCAGGTCAATGAAGGAATGTTCCAGACATGATGAGGCGATCGAGTAGGAACGATGCATAGCCTCGCCGCCGATCTCGATTCCCAGGTCGACGAACTGCCCAGGCGCGAACCGGAACGGGACCTGGCCAGACCCGTGGCGCAGGCGCAATGTCACTATCGAAGGTGTCTCGCGCATTACGGCGCTCACCACCATCTCTCCGGACCAGAGCCCCCCGCTCGGCTCGAAGTTTACATCTGAACGTCGCCGGCCAAACAAACCAAACATCGCGCACTCCCCCGAGACGCGTTACCCAATACCAACATCCGAACAGAAGACGGCAAAGCGACCCGTTTTACAACATCGCCGGAACACTCCAACCCCATATCCTGGCGACAACGCCCGTTATGATTGTGTCACTCACCAAGAAAAGGCTGCGCCGGTTCGATCCGGCGCAGCCAAGTTGATCCTCGGGAAGGACGATCTCGAATACTGAGCTGCTCTAGTTGTCGTGACGCCGGCGCCAGCTCTCCGGCATCGGATCATTCTCGTCGACGCGGCCATCACCATTGACATCGTAACGATTGAAAGTGCGCATGCCGGACGCGTTGAATTCCTCTTCGGTCATCTCTTCGTCATCGTCCCGGTCCAGCGCATTGAAACGGACATAGGTCTGCTCGATGGCGGCTTCACGTTGGGCGGCAAGTTGACGATCGAGGCGCTCTTCATACTCCGCGACATATTCAGCCGCCACCACGACGCCATCTCCGTCCATGTCCTTGGCATCAAAGCTGACCGAACGCTCCGCCTCGAATTCGCTTACGCTCACATGACCATCGCCATCCGTGTCATAATTGGCGTGAAAGGCACATCGAGAATGCGCTCGGCTGTTGCGACTGTTGCAACTTGCCGGGTCGAACGCGCGACGTTCCGCTGCTTGACCAGAAGCCTGGTAAGTTGTGGTGGCTTCAACACTCGTTGTTGCGCAACCTGCCACGACCAGCGACGCTAGCGGTGCGACTACCATTGCCATGGCCGACTTCAATTTTCGCATGTCTACACTCCTGTTTGGACAGACATAATCTTGGTGAGAGAATTCAGAGCACGACTTCGAACGTCAGCGAGGTCGTGTAGCTACGATAGGGCGTGGCGGCGTCCGCAGGGGCCTCGGCCCGATGGCGCAGCATCACCACATAGACGCCGGCACGGTCGAACTGCAGGTGCGCGCGACCGGCCGCATCCGTCCGAAACACTTGATGAAAAGGTGGGGTCTCATAATGCCCGTCGGCTCGGTAGAGATGCAGCTCCCGCTGCGCCATGGAACTGCCGTTAAACAACAATTCCAGCTCGAACCCATCTTCCAGGTAGATCTCTGACGGATGTGTGACGGGACGAAGCTCCAGCCCCTCCCCCCAGATTGCCAGAGCCGCGTCCGTCGGCGCTCCCTTGGTGACATATGCATCTGCAACCGTCAGCGTCTGGAACTCCGCGGTTTCAACACCCGGAGCGGGCTCAATGAACGTGCGGGTTTCGCGGTCAAACTCCAATGATCGCCATTCGCCGTCCACACGGCGCATGCGTGAACGTCGCCCCTCTCGCGGCCCGGTCGTCAACCGGTAGGTTCCGTCTTCGTCCAACGCCTCCTCGAGAATGACAACCTGGCGAAACTGCGTGTGTGAATCGAACTCGTCGCGCGTGCCATCTGGTCGCACGACATGGAAATACTCGGATTCAACCGCAACATCCGGATTAAAGAAGTCCTCTGCGAACGCGGACTGCACCGTCACCATTCGACCGGTCGATGTCGAGAACACGTTCGGAAGGATGTAAGATGTGTGCGCAGCGGCGGCGCTGGCCACGATGGCCGCCAGGGCAGCGACTGCAACAAAGCGGCGGCCCAATGATGCTGAAACGACTGACATATCCCCTCACTCTGTGAAATCCCGACAAGCCGACTACACGTCAGAATGAGCCGGCATGGACCACCCGATATTGATTTTGCGAATTATTTGCAAATAGAAAATTCGTCGTTATGTTCCGCCCTGCCGCTCTACAGCGATCCCGGCAGCTGCGAGTCGCTGAAACAGGCAGAGTGGGCTATCAGTCAATCCGGCCCTTGGGCCGCGCACCGAAAAGGCGTGAGTGAGATGTTAGATTTTTTGCGTACCGGCATCCTTGCAATGCTCGCAACCGCCGTTCACCTGGCGGTGCTGTGCGATACACCAGCCCATTCACAGAGCGCACACGTTTTTTCCGAAGAAGGCGTTCTGGGCTCATATTACGAATTACGTGTGGAAGGCAGCGATGTGGAGATAGCCGGCCTGGCCCACGCGGCGGCTCGGGCTGAGATCGATCGCCTCTCTGGCATTTTCAATCTCTACGACGCCACCTCCGAGATCTCGCGGCTCAACACCACAGCCTCCACGACAGTTTCGCCAGAACTCTTCCATCTCTTGCAGGTGTGCGAGGACTGGACCCGTCGCACCAGCAACGCCTTCAGCTGTCGAATCGGAGAACTCATCGACATCTGGCGGCAGGCGACGGTGGATGGCGAAGAGCCAAGCCGCGGGATCACACGCCTATTGGCCAATAATATCCGACGCGCCGAAGTCACGCTGGATGCGGCAACACGAACAGTTTCCCGCCCGGATCCAGTCAGGTTTGCAACCGACGGCATCGCCAAAGGCTATATTATCGATCAGGCCCTCGCGGCGGCACAGGCCGCCGCGCCTGAAGCGAGCGGCCTCCTGCTCAACATAGGCGGCGATATCGGAACCATCGGCACCCCTAACCATCGCGCCTATTGGCATGTCGACTTGCCGGGCGGTCTGCAGGGCCGTTATCGACTGTCACGCTCCGCAGCAATCGCGACCAGCGGATCAGGGCCTCGTGATCTTGAAATTGGCGATATGCGTTACACTCATATTATCGACACACTGTCCGGATGGGCGGGCGAACGCGTGGTTTCGGCCACCGTCGTCGCGCCGACCGCGGAACAGGCCGACACTCTGGCGACGGTATTCGTCGTCATGTCTGTCCAGTCCGCTATCAACCTCACTAACTCGCTAGACGGTGTCAGTACTTTGATCCGAACAGGTGATGGCCGGGTCTTTCACAGCGCGAACTGGCGGGTTGGGGAATTGGCCGACAACGACCAGATTTCGCAATCCCCGTTCCGATTGATTCTGGACTACGAGATTCCCGAGATCGAGACCAGCTCCTATCGAGCGCCGTATCTGGCCATCTGGATCACGGATTCTGATCGAAATCTGGTCCGCACCCTGGCCATGTTAGGCGATCGAGCGCGCTGGCGGGAAGAAACATACTACTGGTGGCGCCGATATGGTCGACACGCTCCGGATCTTGTTGACGCGATGAGCGAACCCACTCGCCGACCGGGGCGTTATCATTTCACCTGGGACGGCCATGATGACTTCGGTCAGGCCGTGCCCGACGGCGAATACACGCTGTTCGTCGAAACGGCTCGCGAATATGGTGAGCACGCCATGTGGCGCATCCCGCTCATCATAGGTGCCGAGAATTTTGACGTCTCCATGGAGCCGGAAGGCGAGCATGGCGCACTGAATGTTGAGTTTGAACGGTTCTGACGATGACAGATGCCTCGCTGAATTCTCGGAAATCCCCCACGGCGCTGCAGCTGAAAATGAACGCGCTCAAGCTGAGATTCAACAAGATCAGCCGGGCAGTACACGCCTACCTCTCAGCCTTCGCCTTTCTGGCGTTGATGTTCTTCTCGGTCACCGGCTTGCTGGTCAATCACCCGGACTGGTTTTCATCCGACACACCCGAGGAAATCCATGAACTTGCGTTGCCGCAAGACGCGCTGACGATGGCGATGTCGTCACCGGACATGGAATCCAGCCTCGCCAATCTGGCGCGGCAACACGGGCCTGTGCTCGGACAACTTACCGGCGCCGACGTGTTTGACGACGAGGCTTATCTCCGCTTCACAGGCCCCAAGGGCCGCAGCGAAGTTGTCATCGATCTGGCCTCCGGCGACACCGAAGTCTCGACCCGTCGCGCCACCCTGGTTGACTTCATGGGCGACCTGCATCGAGGCAAGGACGCCGGCGCGGCCTGGAAACTGCTCATCGACGTGTCAGCTGTCCTGATCTTCGTCATGTCGCTATTCGGTTTTTTCCTGTTCTTCCTCATCCGCTTCAGACGCCGGACAAGCCTCTATCTGATTGGCCTTTCATTGCTCGTTCTGGCAGGAGTAGGTGGCGCCCTCGTCGTATGAGGTTGCTGTGGAACAACACCCCACCAACTCCTCCTCACGACTGCCGAGCAGCTTGAATTAGGAGATGTCGGTGATCTCGGGGAATAGGGGCGGTGGTGTCATGTGTGGACGGCCCCTGTTCTGCAAGGTCTGATTTGAGTGATTTCTGATCATTGCGGGTTGCGGTCATGTGTCCGGCCTGTTGGCGCGGTGCTTGTGACCGCTGGCCCTGATG